>Ga0126312_10000720_pt1 | contig 20470 bp, 23 predicted proteins | sample Plot104A_FD_92537 | JGI IMG/M metagenome (GOLD analysis project Ga0126312, IMG submission 92537) | Serpentine soil microbial communities from UC McLaughlin Reserve, CA, USA - Plot104A | ecosystem: Environmental > Terrestrial > Soil > Grasslands | place: USA: UC McLaughlin Reserve, Lake County...
ACGGCGGCAAGGACGCCGGCCTCGGGGGGATCGAGGGAGTGCCGGTCACCGAGCCCTCGGCTGGCGGAGGCACCGCGAGCACCGGCCTGAGCACCGGCGCCGCCGGCGCAGTCGCCTCTGTGAGCACGACGCCGAGCTCGACGGGACCACTAACGAGCCCCGGCTCCTTGGGCTCAAACACGTCCGACAATCCCGGCGGGCCGTCCAAGCCGGAGACCGTCACGCGCTACGTATCCCATGAATTGGACATCTCGGTCGGCCCGGTGGGGTCCTTGGAGCAGCACAACGACGTCGTTCAGCTCAAGCTCCTGCCCTCCAACAGCAAGCCGGTGCTGGTGTTCCTGGGCACCAGCGACGACGGCAAGCGCGCGATCTTCCTCGTCTCCGACGACGTGGCGGCCACCGCGGGCGACGGCAAGTGCCTGCCGAGCCCCTCGAACTGCACCTACCTCGTGATGCGCGAGGGCGACGAGCAGACCTTCGACTACACGCCTGACCTCACGACCTACAAGCTCAAGGTCCGCGAGCTTCGAACCGTCACGTCCAAGGACGCCCCGGGCGTCTCGGGCCCCTAGGCCTGCGGCGCCTGCACGCCCCCCACCGCGCCCACGGGGGCGGCACCTCTAGCCTTGCGCGGGGATGGCTGCCCTCCGCTTCACCACCGCGGGCGAGTCGCACGGGCCCGGGCTCGTGGCGATCGTCGAGGGCCTGCCCGCGGGGCTCGAGCTCGACCGCGAGCGCCTGGATCGCGACATGGCGCGCCGCCAGCTCGGCCACGGCCGGGGCGGGCGGATGAAGATCGAGTCGGACTCGGTCGAGATCCGGTCCGGGGTGCGCCACGGGCGCACGCTCGGCAGCCCAGTGGCGGTGCTGGTCGCCAACCGCGACTACGCCAACTGGGAGGAGCGGATGAACCCGTGGCCCGTCGACGCCGAGGTCGAGGAGGTCCACACACCGCGCCCCGGCCACGCGGACCTCGCCGGGCTTCTCAAGTTCGGCCACCGCGACGTGCGCAACGTCCTCGAGCGCGCATCCGCTCGCGAGACCGCCGCGCGCGTGGCGGCAGGGTCGCTCGCGAAGGAGTTCCTGCGCGCCGTCGGCGTCAGCGTCCACAGCCACGTGATCAGGATCGGCTCGGTGGCCGCCCCCGAGCCGGGCAACGTCGGGCCCGACGACTTCGCCGACGTCGACGACTCGCCGGTGCGCTGCCTGGACGACGAGGCCTCGGCCGAGATGGTTGCCGAGATCGACCGGCTGCGGAAGGCGAACGAGAGCCTGGGCGGCATCTTCGAGGTGAGGGCGTTCGGGCTGATCCCCGGCATCGGATCGCACACCAGCTGGGAGGAGCGCCTCGACTCGCGCCTTGCGCAGGCCGTCGTCTCGATCCAGGCCGTCAAGGGAGTCTCGGTCGGAGAGGCCTGGGAGGTGGCCGCCCTGCCCGGGTCGGAGTCGCACGACGAGATCTTCTTCTCCGGCGAGCGCGGCTGGCACCGCGAGACCAATCGCGCCGGCGGCGTCGAGGGCGGGATGACGAACGGCGAGCCGCTGGTGGTGCGCGGCGCGCTGAAGCCGATCTCCACCCTCACCAAGCCGCTTCGAAGTGTGGACACCGAGACCAAGGAGCCCACCGAGGCCCTGCGCGAGCGCACCGACTCGACGGTGGTCCCGGCCGCGGGCGTGGTGGCCGAGGCGATGGTCGCGCTGGTCCTCGCACGCTGCTACCGCGAGAAGCTGGGCGGAGACCACATCGACGACGTGCTCGCAGCGCTCGCGGCCTACCGGGAGCGGATCGGGTGGCGGCGCTAGGCGCAGGCGGCGCCGGCGGCCCGGGCGACAGCGCGACCTCGCTCGTCTTCGTCGGCTTCATGTGCTCGGGGAAGTCCCGGGCGCTCCGGCGTGTCCGCGAGGAGGGACTCGACGGCGCGGACACCGACGCGCTGCTCGCCGAGGAGCTCGGGACGGAGATCGCCGAGTTCTTCGAGCGCGAGGGCGAGGCCGAGTTCCGCCGCCGCGAGGAGGAGCTGGTGCTGCGCGTCCTCGGCGAGGGACACGACGCCGTCTCGCTCGGCGGCGGCGCGATCATCTCCGATCGGGTGCGCGCGGCCCTCAGCGACCACGTAGTGGTGTGGATGCACGTCGCGGTGGACGAGCTGTGGCGGCGCGCGGAGGGCTCGGACCGCCCGCTTGCGCGCGAGCGGGGAGAGTTCAAGCGCCTGTATGCCGAGCGCGAGGCGCTCTACGCCGACGCCGCCGACGCGGCGATGCTCTCGGCCGACGAGGTTCCGCAGGCGCTTCCGGCGCTGCGCGCCCTGGCCGGCGGGGGGCCGGGACGGCTGGCCTGGGCGCAGAGCGCATCGGGCTCCTATCCGGTGTGGGTGGGCGATGGGATGCTCGCCCGGGCGCCGTGGCCCGCGGCCGGGCGCCGCTTTCTGATGACGGACTCCGACGTGGCGCCGCTGTACGCCGACGCCGTGAGGCCGTTCGCCGGGACCGTCGAGATCGAGCCGGGGGAGGGTGCGAAGACGCTGGCCGGCGCCGAGCGTGCGCTGCGCGAGCTGGCCGACGCGGGCATGACCCGCTCCGACCATGTCGTCGCGCTCGGCGGCGGGGTGGTCGGCGACCTCGCGGGGTTCTGTGCCGCCACGTACCAGCGCGGCGTGCCCGTGGTGCAGGTCCCGACCACGCTCCTGGCGCAGGTCGACTCGGCATACGGCGGCAAGACGGGCGTCGACCTTCCCGAGGCCAAGAACTACGTCGGCGCCTATCACCTGCCGGCCGGCGTGATCGCCGACACCGCCACGCTCGCGACCCTGGCGCGCGAGGAGCTGGCCGCCGGGTTCGTGGAGGTGCTGAAGACGGCCCTGCTGGCCGGCGGGCGGCTGTGGGAGCGCGCCCGCGCGGTTGAAGGGCTCGAGCCCGCCGCCGTCGAGCCGCTGGTGTTCGGCTGCGCGCTTACCAAGCTCGAGGTCGTCGCCTCCGACGAGCGCGACTCGGGGCGGCGGGAGACGCTGAATCTCGGCCACACGGTCGGGCACGCGATCGAGGCGGCGAGCGGCTACGAGCGCTACCGCCACGGCGAGGCGGTCGGGCTTGGCCTGCTCGCGGCTCTGCGCCTGAGCGAGGCGGGGGCGCTGCGCGACGAGGTTGCCGAGGCCCTGGCCCGCCACGGCCTGCCGACCACGCTCGACGATGCCGTCGGGACCGAGGACGTGATGGCGGCCATCGAGCGCGACAAGAAGGCGACGGCCGAGGGGCCGCGATTCGTGCTGCTGGAGCGGCCGGGCGAGGCCGTCACGGGCCGCCGCGTCGATCCGGCTAGGGTCCGCGAGGCGGTGGAGGAGCTGCGATGAAGAACCGGGTGGCGGTGCTCCATGGAGTCAACCTCGACACGCTGGGCCGCCGCGACCCCGAGCACTACGGGACCCTCACCCTCAACGAGCTCGAGGTCCAGATCAAGCGCTTCGCGTCCGACCTCGGCCTCGAGACGATCTTCTTCCAGACCAACCGCGAGGGCGAGTTCGTCGAGTACCTGCACCGCCTGAACGAGACCGCCGACAGCGCGCTGCTGAACGCCGGGGCCTGGACGCACTACAGCTACGCGATCCGCGACGCGCTCGAGATCACCGGCGCGCCGGCGGTCGAGGTGCACCTGTCCGACGTCGCCGCGCGCGAGAGCTGGCGCCACCACTCGGTATTCGAGGGGCTGGTCGTCGGCGTCGTCTCCGGCAAGGGGGCAGACGGCTACCGTGAGGCGCTGGAGATGCTGAAGGCGGAGCTGGAGAAGTGAGCGTCCCGCCCGAGGCCGCCGAGGTGGGATCGCAGGCCGGCGCCGGGACCCGCGCCGACCGGCTCGCCGAGCTCATCGCGGGGGAGGGGCTCGACCAGCTGCTGGTCGCCGACCTCGTGACGCCGGGCGACTCGAGCCGGGACTCCCAGGCCGACGTCTTCTGGCTCACGGGGTTCGGGGGCACCAGCGCGGTGTGCGTGGTGGGGCCCGAGGACCGCGTCTTCCTCACGGACTTCCGCTACGTCGAGCGCGCTGCGCGCGAGGTCGACGCTGGCTTCGACCGCGAGCGAATGGGCGGCCCGCGGATGCTCGCCGAGGCGGCGAAGCGACTGCGCGGGCGCGTCGGTTACGACGAGACGAAGATCAGCGTCCGAAACCTCCGCCGGCTCGAGGAGGCGGCGCCCGACGACGTCGAGCTCGTCGCGACCGAGGGCCTGGTCGCCGAACTGCGTCGCAACAAGGACGAGGAGGAGATCCGCCGGATCGCCGAGGCTGCCCGCCTCACCGACGAGGTCTACGAGTGGATCTGCGAGCGGGGCCTCGTCGGGCGCGCCGATCGCGAGGTTCAGCTTGCGGCCCACCAGCGGATGCGCGAGCTGGGCGCCGACGATCCCTCGTTCCCGGCGATCGTGGCCGCCGGCGAGGACGGCGCCATTGGCCACCACGAGCCCGCCGGGCGCGAGATTCGCGCGGGCGAGCTGGTCGTCATGGACATGGGGGCGATCGTCGACGGCTACTGCTCGGACTGCACCCGCACCTTCGCCACCGGCGAGATCGACGACGACGCCCGCGAGGCGTACGAGGTGGTCCGCGCGGCCCAGGCCGCGGCCGTCGAGGCGATCCGCGCCGGGATGGAGGGGTCAGCTGCGGACGCCGTCGCCCGCGACCCGATCGACGACGCCGGCTACGGCGACCAGTTCGGCCACGGTCTCGGGCACGGGGTCGGCATCCAGGTCCACGAGGCTCCCCGTCTGGCCAAGTCCTCCGAGGACGTCCTGGCCGCCGGCGACGTCGTCACCGTGGAGCCGGGCATCTACCAGCCGGGCAGCTTTGGCGTTCGCATCGAGGACCTCGTCGTCGTCACCGGCGACGGCATCCGCAACCTCAGCTCGATCGACAAGTCCCTGCGCGTAGTCGGCTGACGACCCGCAACGGCCGGTCACGGGTAAAGCAGGCTGCGTAGGGAAGTGGCTACGGCCGCCCCCTCGTGGACGATCTGCCGCCATGTCAGACGGATGACCTCGTAGCCAATGCGCCTGAGGGCGAGATCGCGAGCGTGATCGGTCTCGAACGCAGCCCTGGGGCCGTGGGTCGCGTAACCGTCCGCTTCCACGACCAGCCGTGCCTCGGGCCAGAGGAAGTCCACGGTGTAGGCACCGATGATCTGCTGGCGCATGGGCGGTGGCAAGCGGTGCCGGCGGCAGAGCGCGAGAAAGCGGCGCTCGAGCTCGCTCTGACTCGGATCGTCGACCCACTCCGGCTGCGGGCCGACGTCGAGGCGCCGCTGCTCTGCGCGCCGCAGCACCGAGGCGATCTGGCGCTTGGACAACATGCGGCGCAGGTCCCGGACCGTCCTGGCTGGCGTCGTGACGGGGATGGCGCGGCAAACCGTGGTTTGGCTGGGTAGGAGGGTGGTCGGCCGGTGAAGGACGATGCCGTCGCGGCGCCTGCGTCCGTTGCGCGACGGATCGGACACGTGAACCGGCCCGGACGGCATGCTCCAGAGGTCCCAGAGGGCTGCGGCCGCGGTATGGCTCAATACCGCGGCGGGCCCGCAGGCTCTCACTGCTGCGAGCCAATGCGCCTCTACGTTCAGCAGGTGGGGCGGAGCGGTCGAATAGACGCCTTGGTGGAGGCGGTGAAGAACGCCGACATGCACGCGGTCGCTGATGGCGGTCGGCCCCACGCCCGCGGCGCGGAGGTCGGCACTGGTGAAGACGCCGTGGGGACCGGCGGCGAGCTTTGCAATTGCCCGATCTACCGAGGACCGGGCGCGTTTTCGCTGCATACGAGCAATAAGGCGCCCCAACAGGAACCTCGCCCCCAACTTGAGCAGTTGTTGGTGAATTGCGCGGTCTGAGGCGGGTAGGCGACAGGTGAGAGCTAACGAAGGAGGTCCAAATGAGTGATGAGCTGCAGGGGAAGAAGATCGCCTTCCTGGTCGCCAACGAAGGCATCGAGCAGATCGAGCTCGAGCGCCCGTGGCAGGCTGTGGAGGAAGCCGGTGGTGAGCCGGTACTGGTTGCCCCGGACGAGGGCGAGGCGCAGGCGTTCAACCACCTCGACAAGGCCGACACCTTCTCGGTCGACCAGGTCGTGGGGGATGCCGACGCGAGCGACTACGACGGCCTCGTGCTGCCGGGAGGCGTCGCGAACCCCGACAACCTGCGCACCGACGAGGACGCGGTGGCCTTCGCCCGCGCGTTCTTCGAAGCCGGCAAGCCGGTCGGCGCCATCTGTCACGCGCCGTGGACGCTGGTCGAGGCGGGAGTGGTCGACGGCCGCACCCTGACCTCGTGGCCCAGCCTCCAGACCGACATTCGCAACGCCGGTGGCAACTGGGTCGACGAAGAGGTCCACGTCGACAGCGGCTTCGTGACCAGCCGTAAGCCCGACGACCTCGACGCCTTCTGCGCGAAGATCGTCGAGGAGTTCGCGGAGGGCGTGCACTCCGAGCAGCGAGAGGCGACGGTCGCTTCCTAGCTCGACATCGCACGCACGTCGACGAAAACAGCGAGGGCGGCTCCCCGCCGGGGTCGCCCTCTCTCTTTGCCCACAGGGGGATTCCCGCCCGCTTCCGGGTCCGGACTTGACCGATGTCGGTAATCGGCTTAACTTCCAGGGGCAATGTCCACGGTCGAGCCACAGACGCCCGCGAGCAGGGTGGCGGAGAACGGCAACCTCAGCCGCGAGCTCGCTCGGGCGATGGTCGCTCTGTACAAGGAGTACGTCGGGCGCGGGCCCACCCACGCGCGGGCCTATCTCGAGGACGAGCTGATTGCGATCGTCCTTCAGGACACGATGATCAAGGCCGAGAAGACCCTCGCCGGCGAGGGTGAGAAGGATCTGGTGCGCGGCGTCCGCCGGGTCTTCCAGGGCAAGTTCCGCGAGGACGCGATGGAGATCGTCGAGCGGCTGACCGGCCGCAAGGTCAAGGCCTTCCTCTCCGACCACGCGATCGATCCCGACGTGGCGATCGAGGCCTTCGTGCTCGAATCCGAGGACGATCAGGCTCCCGCCTGACGTCTCGTACACCGCCTGAAATAGCGGTTTGAGGCGCCCCGCGGCCGGGGTACCTCCTCTGTACGCGGCCCTGGGGCTCAACCGGGGCCGCTCCCTCCAACGAGGCGACCAAGCCGGTGCAGGGCGCCAGCGCCCCCTTCGCAGCGGTTCCGTCGTGACGTCCCAACGATTTCCGGAGGAGAGAGGTACCCATGGCGTCGCAGCAACGGAGTGCGCAGAAGCCTGGCAAGGGCAAGCGCCCGCGCGCTGAAGTGATGCGCGAGGCGGCGATGGTGCGTCGCTACGCCGAGACCAAGGACCCGGCCCTGCAGGCCGAGCTCGTCGAGCGGTTCCTGCCGCTGGCGCGCTCACTGGCCATGCGCTACCGCGGCGGCACCGAGTCGCTCGACGACCTCGTGCAGGTCGCGTCGCTTGGTTTGGTGAAGGCGCTCGACGGGTTCGATCCGAGCCGCGGGCGCTCGTTCACGGCCTACGCCGTGCCGACCATGCTCGGCGAGCTGCGACGCCACTTCCGCGACCGCGTCTGGAACGTCCATCTCCCGCGCGGCCTCCAGGAGCGCGCGATGGACGTAAACGACGCGATCCAGAAGCTGGGCGACAAGCTGAACGCCTCACCGACCGTCGGTCAGATCGCCGAGCACCTCGACCTCTCGGAGGAGGAGGTGCTCGAGGCGCTCGAGGCCGACGAGGCCAGGCGCACGCTTTCCCTGGACGCCCCGCGCAGCCGCGAGGATGCCGAGGCAGTCCCCACGATCGAGACCGTGCCGTCGACCGAGCCCGGCTTCGAGGCGATCGAGTCTCAGCTCGCCGCCGCCGACGCCGACCTCGACGAACGCGAGAAGCTGGTGCTGAAGCTGCGCTTCGGCGCTGACATGACCCAGTACGAGATTGGGCGCAAGCTCGGCGTCTCGCAGATGCAGATCTCACGGATCATGCGCAAGGCCCTGCGCAAGCTCCTCGGCGCCGTCCAGAGCGGCACCGAGGCCGAGGAGGCCGCCCAGGAGGCCAGCGCCGCCGAGGGCTGACGCCCGTCGTTTGTCGCAAATGGCCTGGGGTACGCTGATGCCGCTTCGCCTCGGACGCCGGCGGCCTTGACACGCGCCTCCAGGCACCCTAGTTTCTGCCTGCGGGGTGTTGCCGACGCGGGAGGCGAGCGGCGTGAGTCAGGCGGACCATGGAGTGAGGCGATGCGGCAGGGGGCCCCTTCTCGCCGTACTCGTGATCGGCGCCATGGCGGGTGCCCCGGCCTCCGCTGACGCGGCCCGCACGCTCGCCATCGGCGACGCATCCGTCACCGAACCCGACGGGACGGCGACGACGATCGCCGCCTTCCCGGTGAAGCTGTCGAAGAAGGCGAAGCGGACGGTCAAGTTCGACTACCAGACGAATCCGGTCACGGCCGACGCCGACGTCGACTTCGAGGACACGACCGGCACGGGCAAGATCGGCCGCAACAAGAAGAAGACGACGGTGTCCGTGACGATCTACGGCGACGACTCTGACGAGAACAACGAGACCTTCATCGTGGCTCTCTCCAACGTCCGAGGTGCGACCCCGGCGGACACCACCGCCACGGGCACGATCACGGACAACGACGAGCCCGAGGCGCCGCCGGCGCTCGCTGCGCTGACCCGCATCGGCGTGGCCGACTGCGTGGACCTCGGCCTCACGAACTCCCCCGTTGCGACCGTCGTGCTGGACAGGGCCGCGGCGGGCGACACGTTCGTGACGGTCACTTCGACCGATCCCAACGTGGCCAGCGTGAGCGGCGGCGGCGTGACGGTGTCATCGGGGCAGACAACGGTCCAGGTGCCCGTGACGACCGGTCCCAACGAGGGCACGACGCAGCTCATCGCCGACCTCGCCGGTCACGACTTTGCCCTGACGATCGCCGTGCACGACGACTGCCCCGACGCGCATCCCGTCCTCAACGAGGTCGATTACGACACGCCCGGCGCCACCGAGGACCTGGAGTTCGTCGAGATCTACAACTCCGGGAGCGATTCGATCGATCTCACCAACGTCGCGTTGATCCTGTTCGACGGGACGACCGCGCAGCAGGCGACGGAGTACGGCCGCTACGCCCTGAGCTCGGCCGGCACCCTCGACCCCGGCGAGTTCCTGGTCGTCAAGGACACGGACGTCGGCGTCCCAGGCGGCGTCTCGACGGTCGCGTTGCCGGGGGCAAGCGATGATGTTCAGAACGGGCCTCGTGACGGCATGGCGCTCTTCAACACCACCGACAAGACGGTCTACGACGCGCTGTCCTACGAGAAGGACAACACCGGCGGCGCGATCACCGAGGCGCTGGCGACGGGCTATGCCTACCCACTCGACCTCACCGAAGGCGGCACGCCCACCTCGGCGGAGGACAACAACTCGACGCCGGCGTCACTTGCACGCAGCCCCAACGGCGTGGACACCAACCAGCCCAACACAGACTGGACGGTGGCGACGACCGCGACGCGAGGCAGCGCCAACGCCACCGCCGTGCTGAACGAGACGGACTTCGCGCAGGAGGCCGACTTCTGCAACGTGCAGTTCCCGTCCTCGCTGAACGTCCAGGCCGGCCAGTCGACGCCGCAGGTCTTCGGCCAGATCTCCGAGGCTGGAGTCACCGGGGCGGATGGCCCCGGCGGGCTCGCCGCCCAGGTGGGCTACGGGCCGCAGGCCAGCGACCCCCGCGGAAACTCTGCGTGGACATGGACGAGCGCCCCCTATAGCTCGGACATCGATCCGGGCGAGAACGAGGAGTATGGGACCGCGTTCGCCGCGGCGTCGACCCCCGGAACCTACCTCTACGCGTACCGCTTCTCGCTAGACGGCGGCGGGGGCTGGACCTACTGTGACCTCAACGGCGCCGGCAGCGGAAGCGGGCTCACCTTCGAGCAGAACCAGCTGCCGACCATGACGGTCACGCCCTAGCGCGTCAGACGTCGAAGCGCGCCTGCTCGATCCTCCGTGCGCCGATCTCGCCGGCCTCGCCGAGACGCTCGCGGACCGCGTCGACGCTGGCACGCCAGTCGTACTCGACGCGGCGCAGGTCGAGGTCCCCGTCGTCGCTGACCAAGGCGTAGGCGGCGCGGTGATCGCCGTCCAGCGGCATGCCGATGCTGCCCGGGTTGACCAGTTCGACGCCGCCCGGCCCCAATCGCGAGAACTGAACGTGCGTGTGGCCGAAGACGACACGGGCCTCTGAGGCGCCGTCGAGAAGTCGTGCGTCCTCGTGCTCCTCGAGCTCGGTGCCGAAGCTCTCGAGGTCGTTGAGCGGCGAGGCGTGGCAGAAGCGAAAGCCCGCCACCACCGTCTCCTCCGGCAGGTCGGCCAGCTCGCCGACCAGCTGCGGGCCCAGTAGCTCACGACAGCGGTCGATGGCGTTCTGGACGGGCTCGGGGGCATCGGACGAGTCGGCGCACCAGCGATCGACGTTGCCGCGGATCCACTCGGCGTCGAGCTCTCGGAGGCGCGTAACGGTCTCGGTCGGCCAGGCTCCGAACACCGCGTAGTCGCCTCCCAGCAGAAAGCGCTCGGCGCCTGCCTTCGCAGTGTCCTCGAGCACCGCGTCGAGCGCCGGGAGGTTTCCGTGGACGTCATAGAGGAGGGCGAGCACTGGTCCGCCGCTACCCTACGCCGCCGTGATCTCAACGAATCAGTTCAAGAACGGGACCCACATCGAGGTGGACGGCGAGATCTACCGGATCATGGGATTCCAGCACGTCAAGCCGGGCAAGGGCGGCGCGTTCGTGCGGACGAAGCTGCGCAAGGCAAACGACGGCGCGGTGATCGACAAGACCTTCCGGGCGGGGGAGAAGTTCCGCCCGGTGCGCACCGAGACCCGGAAGATGCAGTACCTCTACGACTCCGGCGACGCGGCGGTATTCATGGACAGCCGCGACTACGAGCAGCTCGAGATCCCCCGCGACGTGGCCGGCGAGGCTATGAAGTGGGTCCAGCCCAACGACGAGGTCGACCTGCTGTTCGTCGACGAGCGCGCCACCGGCGTTCAGGTCGCGGGCGCGGTCGAGATGGCCGTCGCCAAGACCGATCCCGGCCTCAAAGGCGACACCGCATCCGGCGGGGGCAGCAAGCCGGCGACCCTCGAGTCGGGTGTCCAGGTGGACGTCCCGCTGTTCGTCAACGAGGGCGACCTGGTCCGCGTCGACACCCGCACCGGCGAGTACGTGTCGCGGGCGTAGCCCGCTACCGTCAATCGCATGCGTCGCTCGGACCAACGCCGCGAGGCCGTGTTCGCGCTTTACCAGCGCCAGGTCACGGGCCGCGACCTCGACGAGCTGGTCAACGGCGCCAAGCCGTTCACCCGTCAGCTCGCGCACGGCACCCTCGAGCGCGAGGAGGAGCTCGACGCCGAGATCTCGCGGCTTGCCCGCGGCTGGGACCTCGACCGGATCGCCGCGCTCGAGCGCAACATCATGCGCGTGGCGCTATACGAGATGCGCTGGCGCGACGACATCCCGGACGAGGTCGCGATCGACGAGGCGGTCACCCTGGCGCGCGAGTACTGCGGCGCGGACGCGCCCGGCTTCGTCAACGGCATCCTCGGCGCGGCAGTGGGCGAGCCGTCCTCCGGCGAGGGCGCGTGAGCGGAGCGGAGGAGATCTCCCGGATCTCGGCCCGCCTGGGCGAGATCGCGACGGCGCTTCGCGACCAGGGAACCCCGCCCGAGCGGGCGGACGAGCTTGCTCGTGAGGCCGCCGACCTCGTCGCCCGCGCCGGGAACGAGATCGACCGGGCGGTCGCCCAAGCCGACGACGAGCGTGAGTGACTACCCCGACGACCTGCGCGAGCAGGTCGAGGGCTATCTGGCCGAGCTGACCTTCTCGGAGGCCGCCGCGACCGGCGGCCTGGACGAGGCGATGCGGTACTCACTGCTGGCGAGCGGCAAGCGGATCCGGCCCGTGCTGGCGCTGGCGACGGCGCGCTCTGCGGGCGTCGACCCCGTGACGGTGCTGCCCGCGGCCGCGGCGATCGAGTTGATCCACACGTACTCGCTTATCCACGACGACCTGCCGGCGATGGACGACGACGAGCTGCGGCGCGGACGGCCGACGTCGCACGTGAAGTTCGGCGAGGACGTGGCGATCCTCGCCGGGGACGGCCTCTTCGCCGAGGCGATCCGCCACTTCTGCGAGCGCCAGGAGGGCCGGCCCGATCGCGTGCTCGCGGGGCTCGCCGAGCTGACGGCGGCCACGGGTGTGGGGGGGATGGTCGGCGGCCAATACGTCGACGTCACGGCCGGGGAGGACGTCGATGCCGACACGCTTCGTGGCCTGCACGCGCTGAAGACGGGACGTCTGATCGGGGCCAGCGTGCGTATGCCTCTGACACTCGGCGGGATTTCCGAGGATGCGACAATCCCGTACCGGCGTTTCGCCGACGAGCTCGGCGTCCTTTTCCAGATCGTCGACGACATCCTCGACGTAACCGGCTCGGACGAGGAGCTCGGAAAGCCACAAGGATCAGATGAGCGGCATGGAAAGGTCACATACGTCAGCCTCTTCGGCCTCGACCGCGCGCGGGAGCAGGCGGCGCAGTCTCATGAGAAGGCGAGGGCGGCGCTGGAGGCCATCGACGGCGCGACGGGCGACCTCGAGCTGATCACCGACTTCATCCACACCCGAGAGTCATGAGCGAACAGCCACTCCTCCCGCAGATCGACGGCCCCGAGGACCTCAAGGGCCGCTCCGACGAGGAGCTGACGCAGATCGCGCAGGAGACGCGCGAGCTGGTGATCGACACGATCGGCGAGATCGGCGGCCACTTCGGCGCCAACCTCGGCACCTGCGAGCTGGCGACGGTGCTGCACTCGCTGCTCGACTCGCCGCGCGACAAGGTCCTGTGGGACGTGGGCCACCAGGCCTATCCGCACAAGATTCTGACCGGCCGCCGCGACCGCCTGGACACGATCCGCAAGTACGAGGGGCTCGCACCCTTCTGCTCGATCGCCGAGTCCGAGCACGACATCATGGGCGCGGGACACGCCTCGACGTCGATCGGCTACGCGGTGGGGCTGAAGGAGGCGATGCGCAAGGGCATCGGCGACGACGGCAAGGTCGTGGCCGTCATCGGCGACGGGGCGCTCACCGGCGGCGTCGCCTTCGAGGCGCTGCACAACGCCGGTGGCCTCCAGACGCCGATCGTGATCGTCCTCAACGACAACGGCATGTCGATCTCGCCGAACGTCGGCGCGCTCAACTCCTACTTCAACCGGGTACGCCTGAACCGTCGCCTCTACCAGGCGCGCGAGGACGTCGAGTCTCGCCTCACCCGGCTCCCGCTGGGCCTGGGCCGGCGGATCGAGCGCCTGGGCCCCGAGATCAAGTCGGCGATCAAGGCCTACTGGGCCCCGGGCCTGATGTTCGAGGAGCTCGACCTCGCCTACGTCGGCGTGATCGACGGGCACGACGTGCCCGCGCTGCGCGAGGCGCTCGAAGACGCGCTCGAGGCCGAGCGGCCGGTGGTCGTCCATATCCAGACGGTGAAGGGCAAGGGCTTCGCGCCCGCCGAGGAGGGCGGGCTCGAGGGGATGGAGAAGTGGCACGCCGCGAAGCCGCACTCGATCGTCAACCGCAAGCCCGCGGCGCCCGTGAAGCCGAAGGCCCCGGCGACCGACGACGTCGCTCCCGAAGACGGCGCCTTCGACAAGGTCGAGAAGCCGGCGCCGCCCCCCGATCCTCCGCAGTACACGCAGGTCTTCGCCGACGCGATGGTCGCCGAGGCGACACGCGACCGCAGGGTGATCGGGATCACCGCGGCGATGGCGGGGGGGACCGGCCTGTCGAAGCTCGCGAAGGAGATTCCCGACCAGTACTACGACGTCGGGATCGCCGAGCAGGACGCCGTGCTGATGGCCGCCGGTCTGGCGCTACAGGGCGCCAAGCCGGTATGCGCGATCTACTCGACCTTCCTCCAGCGGGCCTACGACCAGATCGTCCACGACGTCTGCCTCCAGCGCCTGAACGTCGTCTTCGCGATGGACCGGGCCGGCCTCGTGGGCGACGACGGTCCCACCCACCACGGCGCCTTCGACATCTCCTATCTGCGCTGCCTGCCGAACATCGTGGTCATGGCTCCGCGCAACGAGGCCATGCTCGTCCACATGCTGCGAACCGCGCTGGCCACCGACGACGGCCCGGTGGCGCTGCGCTACCCGCGCGGCGCCGCCGAGGGTGCGCCGATGCCCGCTCGCCCCGAGGAGATCGCGATCGGCACCGGCGAGGTGTTGCGCGAGGGCGATCGCATCGCGCTGCTGGGCTATGGCTACGGCGTCTCGGTCGCGCTGGAGGCAGCCGAGCGGCTCGGCGAGCAGGGCCTCACCCCCACCGTCGCCGACGGCCGCTTCGCGAAGCCTCTCGACACCGAGCTCGTCACCCGCCTCGCCGCTGAGCACGAGCTGGTGATCACGGTCGAGGAGAACGTGCTGGCCGGGGGCTTCGGGGCCGCCGTGCTGGAGCACGTCGAGGACACCTTCACCGCCACCCGGCGCGGCCGCATCCTGCGCATCGGCCTGCCCGACCGCTACGTCACCCACGGAAAGCCGGCGCTGCTGCGCGAGGAGGCCGGCCTCACCGCGGAGGCCGTCGCCGCGCGCGTGCTCAACGCGGTGCGTTCGGGCCAGGCGCTCGGCTCGGGCTGATCTGCGCGTCTACCAACGCACCGCGTCGGCCGGGATCCACCACGTCTCGAGCGTGCGCTCCCCCTTGCCGCCCGGGCGCATCGCGCCGCGCTGGATGTGGGTCTCGACGCCGCCGTCGACCTTCGCCAGCGCCTCGAGGGCGAGCTCGCGGGCCTCGGCCTTGCCGGCCCCGGCGCGCTTGAGCCCCGCGAGCACGCGGCTCTGCTTGACCTCGCGGACCTGACGCGCGCCCAGCTGCATGGTGTCGTTGACGTTGGCGCCGTCGGTCACGAGCTTGACGGCGTCATCGAGCTTGGCCATGGCGGCAGCCTATGCGGCGATGGCGGCGGGAGCGGGACGCCTCAGGCGGCGGCGACCGCGGCGTCGCGCAACTCGCGCAGCGAGTCGATCCGGCGGTCGGCGATGGTCACGAACCGGTCGAGGCCGGCATGGTCCATGGTGCTGCGGACCGACGGCCGCGCGTTCTCGATCACCAGGGCGCCGCCGTGCGCCTCGATCTCGATCCGAGCGAGCATGATCAACGCCATCGCCGCGGTGTCCATGCGATCCACGGCCGCGAGGTTGAGGAGCACCCGTGGGGCGGCGGTGGGTGCCTCGTCGAGCAACATCGTGCGCAGCTCGTTGAGGTCCGGCCCCTCCAGGCATCCAGAGGGGCTGAGCTCGATGGTTCCCCGCGGCAGTCGGTTCATGTGCACATCCATGGCACGCAGTTCTGCGCCCGTCGCCCCTTTTCCTTCCGTGGTCAGGCTATGGATGAAAACGCCCGTGGCGGACGGACGTCAGGGGACTTTCCGGCAAATTGCGTAAATCGTGAGCGTGCGGCTGCTGATGGTATGGGCGAGGCCATACCAGCCGTCCTCGGGCGTGGTGTTCGCATCCCCGACGTCCGAGGGCTGTGACCTGAACAGAGTGGCGCCGGCCCCGCCGCTGATCGAGGCGCCGCCGCCGGTGACCACCGCGTTCGTCGGGCAGGTCGCTCCCGCGTCGGGGTTGCCCGTGCCGGTCTCGTCGCCGCTCTCGTAGGCGAGCTTCCCCTTGGCGCAGATCGCGCGCACCGTCGTGATCTGCGCGGTGTGCGTCGGGACGACCTCACCGAGCCAGCCGTCGTCGGGCTTGGAGTCGCCGTCGTTGCCGTCGTAGGGAGCGGAGATCAACAGGTCGTCGTCGTGAGCGCCGTTGTCCACGCCGCCGCCGGTGACGTGGGTGCCCCGTGGGCACTTGGACTGCAGCGTGATCGGGGTGCCCGGCATCGAGAAGAGGTCCTGCTTCTGGCGGAATACGGGGGCCTCCGAGCGGCGCTGGCAGATCGCGTAGGTCTTGAGGTCCTGGCCGAGCCCCTGCACGTATCCGCTCGCGCCGTATCCCTTCTTGAACGAGACGTCCGGGGAGCTGTAGTCAGGGGCGAGCCTGCCGAGGTAGCCCATCGAGGGGTCCCCGTCGAGGCTCGCGCCGCCACCCGAGAGCACGCGCTTCTTTGGGCACGCGGCAACTGCGTCACCGGCGCCGGCGAACTGCAGGCTTGACGAGCGGTACACGAGGCCGCCGGCCTTGCCCTCGGGGTCGCTGTGAGCGGTCACCCCCGCCGAGGCGATTCCGTCCAAGAGGCCTACTGTCCCCGCCGCCACCACAAGGAGGGTGGCGAGCTTCCTTGCCGCCATGCGGCGAGTCTAACCGCGCCGGTTCACGCGCGGGCGAACTCGCTAGCCGATCGGGCCCGCCCGGAAGACGTTGGTGAAGTCCGTGTCGCCGTCGCCGAGGTTGTCCGCATCACTCTTGAAGACGACCCACTGCCCGTCCAGCGACAGCGACGTGTAGTTGTTCCCCGCGTCGGCGGCATCGCCGTTCTCGGCCCTGCTCACCAGGGTCGTCTCGCCCTCGCGCATGTCGCGGACATAGATCAGCAGCTTCGTGCCATTGCCCTGTGGGAGATTCGCCCCGTTGGACTGGAACGCCACGTAGCGGCCGTCCTCCGACGAGGTCCCGTAGTCGGAGTTGTCCTGTGCCGGGTCTTCGGCGGTGGTCTGACTCACGAGCGTCGTCTTGTCGAGCTTGAGGTCGCGCAAGAAGACCGTGGTCCCGGATCCCTCCCCCCCGGGGAGGTTGTTTGCGAAGGTCGTGAATGTGACGAAGCGCCCGTCGGCGGAGATCGCCGGGTTGTCGCTGGAGGCATCCGCGATGGTCCCGTCCGTCGCCCTGTCGATGAGCGTCACCTTTCCCGTCTTCAGGTTGCGGACGTAGACGTGGTCGAACGAACCGCCGTGTGGCATGTCGGGGTCGCTCGACTCGAACGTGACCATCCGGCCGCTGAAGGAAAGCGCCTGGCCGTAGGGGTTTCCGGTGGCCGCATCCCCTTCGCTCGTCTTGCTTCCCACGATGGTCTTTCCCCGCTTCATGTCGCGGACGTAGGCGAGGCTCTGGCTCGTGATGGAGCCCGGGAGGTTCTCCGCGGAACCCTCGAAGGCGACGAACCTGCCGTTTCCGGAGACCGAGGGATACTGGGCATCTCCGTCCTCCGCAGGATCGCCGTTGGCGGCCCTCGATGCAAGGCGGGTCTTACCGGTCTTCAAGTCGTGTTCCCAGACCTGCAGCCTGCCGTTGGCGCCGGGCAGGCCGTCGCCTTCGCCGAAGAAGGTGACGAAGCGACCGTTCTCCGAGATCTTGCAGTCCTTGGTCCGGGCGGTGGCGGGCTCGCCGTTGCTCGCGACGCTGACGAGACGCGTCTTCTCCGTCTTGACGTTCCGCACGTAGCAGCGTTCCGTGGTGCCGTCCCCGTGCGGGAGGTTGTCGGCAACGGAGCCGAAGGCCACGAGGTTGCCGTCGCCGGAGATCGATCCGCCGTTCGCCTCGATCTCGCTTTCGCCGTCGGCGTCGTCGCCGCCCGACGTCTGGCTGACCAGCGTGGGGTGGAAGGCCGCCAGCGACGTGATTGCGCCCAGCAAAACGACAATCCCCGTGAGCGCTGCCGCTATCGCTGCGCGAAGAATCGTCCGTGATCCTGCCACTGCCGGTCCCTCTCCTTCGAGACCGGTTCAGCCTACTCCGATCAGGGCAGCGCTTGGGAAATTCTTTCGACCACCAGCTCCGGGACCTCCTCCGGCAGGAAGTGCCCGGCCTCCGGCACCCGCTCCACAGTCATGTGCGGGGCATGCTCTTCGAAGCCGCGCAGGTCGGCGCCGCGGACGATCAAGTCGCGATCGCCGACGACGAGCCGCGTGGGCACCGGCAGTCGCGCCGACCGGTAGCGGCCGGCCGCGATCCGCGGCAGCTCCCGCAGCAGGAAGGTCCGGTACAGCGCGACGGTGGCACGGGCGCGCTCGGGCGAGCGCATCGGCTCGTCGAACATCGCGAGGTCGGCCTCCGTGTACGTGCCGTTGGGGGCGCTTCGCTCCAGGATCTTCCGGGTGAGCCCCGTGCGCATGAGCCGCTCGCCCACTCCGGGGGCACTGAGGGGCAGCTGATACCCGAACGCCGCCAGGCGCAACGGGTTGAGGCGGTCGTGCCACGACGGCCAGGGGTGAGGGATCGAGAGGGCGACGAGGCACTTGATCCGCTCCGGGGCGCGCATGCCGAGGATCAATCCGATCCAGCCGCCCCAATCATGTCCGGCATACGTCACCGAGGACAGCCCGAAATGGTCCATCACCCCGAGGAGGTCGTCGGCCATGACCTCCTTCTCATAGCCCTCCTCCGGCACCTCGGACAGGCCGTGGCCGCGAAGGTCGGGCATCAGGCAGCGGTGGGTCTCGGAGAAGGCCGACGCGACGTGCCGCCAGCACCACCAGTTCTGGGGCCACCCGTGCACGAGCATGAGGGGCTCGGCGTCCGCGGGGCCGCTGGCGGCGACGTGCAGGCGCACGCCGTTCACGCTCACGGTGTGATGCTCGAGCGTCATTGGCTCGGTGGCGCGTGAGTCGTGCTGGACGGTCGGGCTGATGGTCGGCGCAGCCACGCCGTAAACCGCTACCCCCGGGGGCGACGCCGCAAGCGCGGCGAGGGAAGGAGTCTCAGCAGTTCGTGGGCGCCGGGTCGAGCCCGACGTCCAAAAACGGATCGGGGTCGTCGTCACCGCAGTCGATGGTGTAGTCGCCATCGTCGGCCCGCAGAAGGTCGCTGCCGCCCACCCCGTAGAGGTTGTCGGCCCCGCCACCGCCGATCACGATGTCGTCGCCCTGCCCGCCATTGACGGTGTCCGTGCTGTCCCCGCCCGCGACACGGTCCTCGCCGAGCCCACCCGTGAGCGCGGGATTGCTCGGTAACTGGAAGGCCGGCCGTGGCTAAGGGAACCCCGGCAGGCCACGATCTTCGGAGAGAGATGAGCACCCACCAAGACGTGGGCGCTCATCGATCGGTCTGCGACTCAGGCGCTTTCGATTACCTCGCCGACGTCCACACTCTCAAGCGTGACGGCATCGGTGAGCATCTCGGGGATTCGGTCCGCAACAGACCGAGCCGCATCCTCGGACTCAAAGATGCCCATGCTCCGGCCCTTGCCGTCAATCCTGACCCAATAAGCGGCCACCAGGCCGGGTGCCTGTTTCACTCCCGGAACAACGTTGCTGCGCAGGTGCTCGGTAGCCGCTTCCCGGTCGTTGATGGTGACGCTGACTACTACTGCGTGCATGGGTACTCCCTTGGTCGGGTTTCGTCCGACCCTACCCCTAATCAACAGGTGGGGAGGCCCGAGTGGGCTGCCCAGATGGCCGTCCTGTCCACGAGAGGCGGCGAGCCCGGCCGCGATTCACCCGCACGGATCACGAGCAAGCAACTTCCAGGCATCGCCTGGGCGGGTCGGGCTCCGGGGCCACGACCGACCGTGCTACGGAAGTTCCCCCCAAGGTCCCGCTGAAACCCCGGGGGGCAACCTCGGCGCGCTTTTCCGGTTCGTCGCCGGCTACGGTCAGCCGCCCTGGCCCGAGAGGGCGCAGCGGAAGCTGATGCCTCAGTTCGTCGGAGTCGTCACGCAGACCGCTTCGACAGTGGCCGACGTCGGCTGAGACGAGGACTGGCCGTCCCCGAAGTAGGCCAGAGCGTGGCCTACCTCGGCCTGAAGGGCAGAATCGAATTCCTTCCAGTACTCGTCAGTCCAGAACAACTCGTTGCTGGCGGTGATCTCGTAGTTGGTAGCCAGTGCGATCGCTTCCGTACGGCTCGGCAGGCGCATCTCCAGGTCGCCGCAGTAGTTACCCGCGTTCGTCCAGTCGAGCGAGAGATTGCTGAAGCGGACGCAGAAGTTGTCACCCAAGCGCTTGCTGCCATCGGGGCAGGTGTCAACGCGACTGTGGTCCTTGATGTCCTTGCCCTTCAGCGAGTTGTTGATGACGTCTCCGCTGTCGATGGTCGCCGCCGCCCAGGCCACGCCCCCGAGGGCGATGAACACGGCGATGGTCGCCATGACGTTGGCATAGGTGAGTCGGCTACGAATCCCTGCGAGCAAGAGTTGTCCCTTCCCTGGAGTTGGTTCAGGCCGGGGAACTCTCTCAGGTCGGAAGGGGCGGAGTCAAGGAGCGGGGCTGGGCCGACCCCGAGGCTTCCTCTCCCGCCGTCGCCGCCCCTGCCCTCACGCCCGCCTAGCTGTCGGACGGTGGCGGTGTCACTGGCGCACCGACTGGCGCACAGGCCGATTCCGAGATGGCCGCGGGAGCGCCGGTCTCCCCGCATCCCGCTTGTTCAAGCGGCAAACGAAACGCCCCTCACGAGGAGGGGCGTTCCGGGGTACAGGGAGGAGAGATATGTGTGTGTCTTTTTTGTGTGGGAGGTAGGCCGGACGTCAGGCGCTGCGGGCGACG
>Ga0126312_10000721_pt1 | contig 20464 bp, 20 predicted proteins | sample Plot104A_FD_92537 | JGI IMG/M metagenome (GOLD analysis project Ga0126312, IMG submission 92537) | Serpentine soil microbial communities from UC McLaughlin Reserve, CA, USA - Plot104A | ecosystem: Environmental > Terrestrial > Soil > Grasslands | place: USA: UC McLaughlin Reserve, Lake County...
CCTGGGCCGTCCGGCGCAGCCATCCGAGGCGGCCGGACCGGTTCTATTTCTCGCTTCCGACCTGGCGAATTACGTCCACGGGCAGATCCTCAACGTCACCGGAGGCCAGTTCGGCGGCATGACCACCTAGGCCTCGGGCTCCCGGCGCTCCTCCGCGAGCGGCTCGCCGGTCTCGCCGGTCGCCCCCACCGGCGGCCACGAACCGAACCAGTTGTCGCGAGCGCCGTCGATCGTGATCACGCATCCCGAGAGGAAGTCGCCGGCCGGCGACGCCAGGTAGGCGATCATCCATGCCATCTCCTCTGGGGTGCCCAGCCGCTGGAGCGGGATGGTGCGGGCGACGTTCTCGCTGACCTGTGGCGGGTACTTCGTGCGGAGGACCTCGGTGTCGAACTGACCCGCGGCCACGGCGCAGAGCTTGATGTCGAACCGGGCCCATTCGATCGCCAGCGTCCGCATCATGTTCTCCACGGCCGCCCGCGCCGCGCCCGAGTGGGCCATGCCGGGCATCCCGTTGTGCGGCGACAGCGTGACGCTCACGACCTTCCCCGATCGCTGGGGGATGAAGGCCTTGGTCGCGGCGGCGTGGGTCATCTGCCAGGTCCCTTGGACGTTCAGCTCGATCACGGCCCGAAAGCCCTTCGGGGTGATCGCTTCGGCGGGGCTCATGAACTGGCCGCCGGCGTTGTTCACCAGCACGTCCACCCGGCCGTGGCGCTCCAGCACGCCGTCAAACAGGGCGTCTACCGCTTCGGCGTCCCTGATGTCCATTGCCTCGCACTCGGCCACGCCGCCCACCTCGCGAATCATCCTCACGGTCTCCTCGATCGGATCCGGGCGCCGGCCGCAGCCAATCACGGTCGCTCCGAGCGATGCGAGCTCGATCGCGGTCGCTCTGCCGAGGCCCGTTCCGGCGCCGGAGACGACGCAGATCTTGCCCCCTAGGAGGTCCTGGCGAAAGATCTGCATACGTTGTCGATGAGGGGGCTCAGCCCCCGAAAGTGGCCGGTGTCGTTGCCGTTGCAGATTTCTTGCTCGGGCATCCGGCGCGAGCTTAGTGTGAATGAGCCCCCGCTACGCTGACCGCGCCCATGAAAGTCCATGCGGAACCGAAGTGGCTCAGCGACGCACTTCCCGGGGGTAGCGCGCGGGCGAGCGTGACCGTCGAGCCGCTCTCAGGAGGCGAGGTTCACTGGCCGGCCCAGGCCATGGCGGCGCCGGGTGGCCCGTTCGAGAGTTTGAAGTCGACAGGGCTCTTCACCCCGCGCTCCAAGTGGTTGTGGGTTCCGTGCCCGGCCTACCTGATCACGCATCCGACGGCCGGCCACATCCTCGTCGACACGAGCCTGCACCCTTCCATCGCCGCCAAGCCGAGCGAGAACTTCGGCCGCCTGGCAGCGCGCGTAGCCCAGCCCCGCGTCGAGCCGGGTCGCGACCTGCTGGCCCGGCTTCGCGAGCGCGGCGCGGATCCGCGCTCGATCCGATTGGTCGTGATGACGCACCTTCACATGGACCATGCCTCCGGTATCTCCGACTTCCCCTCCTCTACCTTCGTGCTCAGCGATGCCGAGTGGCGCTCGGCCACGACGGGGTCGAGGCCGGTTCTGCGCGGCTACCGGCCCGAGCACTACGACTATGCCTTCGACTACCGCTTGATCGACTTCAACGGGCGGCACGTGGAGTCCTACTCCACCTTCGGGCGGACGTTCGACCTCCTCGGCGACGGAAGCATCCGACTCGCCTTCACCCCCGGCCACTCGCTGGGTCACATGTGCGTCGTCCTGCGCCTTCGCGACCGCGACTTCGTGATCGCCGGCGATGCCGTCTACACCGTGCGCCAGCTCGAGGGCGGCCCCGGCCAGCCCCGCCCGCAGGATCCTCATCTGTGGCGCCGTTCGCTGCAGGAGCTGCGGCTCTTCCATCGCGAGTACCCGCAGGCCGTGATCGCGGCCGGTCACGACCCGGAGCAGTGGGCGGAGCTCGGCGCGAAGTACGAGTAGGACGACGAGACCCAGGCAGCCGCGCCGACCGCTCCGGACACGGGGCTACTTTGCCCAGCCGCGTTGACCCCCGCACGCGCGGCGAGCCCTCATACCGCTACCGCGCCTCGCCCGCCGGGACCTTCTGCTGCTCCGTCGGGCTGCCCATTCCCTCGCGCAGCGCCTTGATCACGCCGCGGCGACCGTTGGCCTCCAGGGCGTCGTACATCGCTCGAACGTGCGCGAAGACTTGGGTCGCGACCTCAATCTGCTGGTCACGGGTGGGCGAGGGGACGACATCGAAGACGGCCGGCTCGCCGTACTGAACCGTCACCTTCGGAAAGCGCAGCTTGCGCCAGCCGCGTACCCCCAGCGAGCCGTGGATGGCCACCGGGATGACCGGAACGCCCGACTGCAGCGCGATCCGTCCGATCCCGGGGCGCGGCTCACGGAGGCCACCGGTCCGGGAGCGACCGCCCTCCGGGTACATCAGCATGCAGCCGCCGCGCTCGAGGATCGTGAACGCGGTCTTGAAAGCCTCCTCGTCGTGGTAGCCCCGGCGGACCGGGAAGGCGCCGCCGTGCCAGAAGATGTACTCGATCACCGGATTGGAGAAGAGCTGCGACTTCGCCATGAACCGGACCTTCCGCCGGAGGAAGACTCCGGCGAAGAAGTGGTCCCACTGGCTGAAGTGATTGGGGGCAAGGATGACCGGGCCCCTCCGGGGGACGTTCTCGAGGCCGATCGGGCGCAGCCGGTAAAGGGCCAGGCACGGCGGCGTCAGGATGATCCGCGCCAGGTCGTAGACCCAGTCCGGCTCGTGAGTCCGGGACCGCTCGTGGAAGCGGTCGAAGTACTCCGCGGGACGGGGATCCTTGTAGACCTGTGGCTTGAGGTCGGCCATGGCGAATTGGCCGGCAAGATCGCCGGCTAGCGGTCCTACCCCGGGATAGGGCCGCGGTTACGGGCATGGTGCGCCGCCTGTTATTCCGCGTTTGCCCAGCCCTTGGCGCGCTCGACCGCCCGTGCCCAGTCGGCGAGCATGCCCTCGCGCTGATCGGCGCCCATTCGCGGCTCATACCGCGCTGCCTCGCGCCACATCGCCTGCACCTCCTCGAGGTCCCAGATCCCAGTTGCGATCCCAGCCAGGTAGGCGGCACCGAGCGCGGTCGTCTCCGGAATCTCCGGAACGACCACGGGGGCCCCGAGCACGTCGGCCTGGAACTGCATCAGCCACCGATTCGCGACCGCGGCGCCGTCGGCCTTCAGAAGCTCGAGCGCCTTGCCCGCCGCTGCTTCCTGCGCCCGCACGGCGTCCACGGTCTGGTATGCGATCGCCTCGAGCGCGGCCCGCGCGAGATGCGCCCGGCCGGTTCCCCGCGTGAGCCCGACGATCGTGCCGCGGGCGTACGGATCCCAGTGCGGCGAGCCGAGTCCCGTAAGCGCCGGCACGAAATACACGCCGTCGTTGCCGTCCAGGGAGCGGGCCAGCTCCGCCGTCTCGTCTGCCGACTCGATGATCCCGACGCCGTCCCGAAGCCATTGGACCGCCGCGCCCGTCACGAACACCGCCGCCTCCAGCGCGTAGTCGGTCTCGGCGCCCAGGCCCCATGCAACCGTGGTCAAGAGCCCCTCCCCCGGATCCGGCGCCTCGGTTCCCGTGTTGAGCAGGACGAAGCTCCCCGTGCCGTAGGTGTTCTTGGCAAGGCCAGGCCGCGTGCAGGCCTGTCCAAACAGCGCCGCCTGCTGGTCGCCGGCGATTCCGGCGACCGGGACCTGGCCCCCGAACGCGGCGGTCGTGCCGTACATCTCGGCCGATGTCGCCGGCTCGGGAAGCGCCGTGGGCTCGACGCCCATGAGGCCGCAGAGCTCCTCGTCCCACCGCAGCTCCCTGATGTCGAACAGCATCGTCCGCGAGGCGTTGGAGTAGTCGGTGACGTGGCGCCCCGTGAGCTTGAAGACGAGCCACGAGTCGATCGTGCCGAATGCCGCCTCGCGTGCCGCGTCGACGTTTTCGAGCAGCCACTCGATCTTCGTGCCCGAGAAGTAGGGGTCGATCACCAGTCCCGTCCGTTCCCGGACGAGCCGCTCGTGCCCGGCCTCCCGGAGTTGGTCGCACCGCGCCGCTGTTCGCCGGTCCTGCCAGACGAGCGCGTTGTGCACGGGCTCGCCCGATTCGCGGTCCCATGCGACAACCGTCTCGCGCTGGTTGGTGATGCCGATGCCGTCGAGGCTCGCGCCGTCGATCCCGGCGTCGGCGACCGCCCTGGCGGCCACCGCCTGCGTCACCTCCCAGATCTCGGCGGGGTCGTGCTCGACCCATCCGGGGCGCGGGAAGTGCTGCTCGAACTCCGAGTAGGCGCGCCCCCCGATGCGACCTTCGAGATCGAACACGAGACACGTCGTGCCCGTCGTGCCCTGGTCGATCGCGAGGATCAATCTAATGCGGCGGCTTCGCCGCCTGACACGCCCGACTCGTCGCTAGACGCTCCTCGACTAAACACACCGCGGGAGGCTACCTTCGGCTCCACCACACGCGCGCGAAGTCGGCCATCTGGCTGGCCCGGTGGACGAAGCCGCGCCAGCTGCGACCTGTGGTGCGATGCTCGAGATCGACCTCGATCTCGCGCAACGTGAATCCGGCTCGAACCGCATCGATGGTCATCGCCGTCTCCATGCCATAGCCCTGGGCGAACGGCAGGACGGCGCGCAGCACCTCGCCGCGCATCGCCCGCTGCCCTGAGATCGCCGCGCCGGCACGGTACCCAGAGCGGTCCTCGATCGCCCAGCGTGCGAACCGCAGCGCGATGCCGAAGCCGCCCCCGACACGCCGGGTAAACGCCCCAACGGCGAGGTCGCACTCACCTGACTCGATCGCGGCGACCAGTGGCGGCAGCGCTCGTGCGGAGCCGCCCAGGTCCCCGTCGCAGAGGAGGAATACGGGCGGATCGGCAAGCTCGGCGAGGGGGGCGACGGTCGCGGCGGCGGCGGTCATGCTGCCCCCCTTGCCGTGTGCTCGGCGGCGGCTGACGACCTCGGCTCCGCGGGCCAGCGCGAGGTCGGATGTCCCGTCGCTGGACGCGTCGTCGGCCACCACGATCCGGGCGCTCGGAAACGCCTCCCGCAAGGCATCGATGGTGGCGACGATCCGGTCGCCCTCGTCGCGCGTGGCGACGAGGGCCACGACCTCGCCTGTTCCCTCCGGGGACAAGGCGGATATTCTGCCGCGCCATGCCGGATATCAACATCCCCGCGCACATCACCGGAACCGTCTGGAAGGTCGAGGTGAAGCCAGGCGACGACGTCGACGAGGGCGACACGGTGGTCATCCTCGAATCGATGAAGATGGAGATGCCGGTCGAGGCCGAGGATCCCGGCACCGTCAAGGAGATCCGCGTCGAGGAGGGTCAGTCGGTGCAGGAGGGCGACGTCCTCGTCGTGCTCGAGTAGCGTGTCCCCGGACCGCGCCGGCGTGAGCGGGGGCGCTGACGGCGAGAGGCAGGAGCTCGCCGCGGGCAAGCTCATCCTCGACCACCCCGCCCCGGCCGTCGCTCGCCTCACGATCACGAACCCCGAGCGCCGCAACGCCCTCGACCACGACATCCTGAACGCGCTCGCCGAGACGCTTCCGCATCTCGACCGAGGGATCGACATCCGCTGCGTGGTGATCACCGGCGACGGCGAGCTCTTCTCCGCCGGCTACGACATCGCCGGGATCCCGGACGAGCGCTTCTCGATCGACGCCGAGGCCCTCGTCGCACATCCGTTCCACGAGGCCATGGAGGCGATCAGCGGTCACCGATATCCGGTGCTCGCGGCGATCAACGGCCACTGCCTCGGCGGTGGGCTGGAGCTGGCGGTCCGCTGCGACCTGCGCCTGTGCGCGGTGAGCGCGAAGCTCGGCATGCCCCCGGCGAGGCTGGGCCTGATCTACAGCCACACGGGGCTGCAGAAGTTCATCGACGTGGTCGGCTATGCCCGCACCAAGGAGCTGTTCCTGACCGGCCGCAACCTCAGCGGCCCACGCGCGATGGCGATCGGCCTCGTGAACGACACGGTCCCCGACGACAAGCTCCCGGAGGAGGCGGTGGCGCTGGCCTCGGAGATCGCGGCGGGGGCGCCACTCAGCGCCCGCGGCAACAAGCGCGCGATCGAAACGCTGAACTCCTACCCGCGACTGAGCGAGGAGCAGGAGCGCGAGCTGATCGAGCTGCGCCGCTCGTGCTTCGAATCCGCGGACTTGCGCGAGGGAATCCGAGCCTTCGCCGAGAAGCGAAAGCCCGAGTGGCGCGGACGGTGATGCTGCCCTACTTGCCCAGCTGCGCCCGCAGCTTCAGGACACGATTCACGGAGCGCTCGAAGCGACTGCGCTTGAGCGCTCCTTTTCGCAGCTTCTCCCTCAGCGCGTTGCTGGCCCGCGACGCGGCGCCGTCGCCCGTGTAGAGGAGCAGATCGGCGCCAGCCTCGGCTGCCGCCACGCCCGCCTTGGCCGGGCCACCGAAGTCGGCGGCGGATGTGGTCTCGAGCGCGTCCGTTATCGAGACGCCTTTGAATCCCACCCGGCGGCGAAGCTCGCCGGTGGCGATCTTCCTGGTGAAGGCGGCCGGCCGGTGCGAGAAGTGGGTATAGATCGCGGTGCTCAGCATCACGAGGTCGCCCTGTTTGGCCGCGAACGGCCCGTATGGACGCTCGTCGACGCTGCGGAGCTTCGACCTCGAGAGCCGGATCTTCTGGACCGCGAAGTCGGTGTTCTGCTTGGCCGCGCCCAGGCCCGGGAAGTGCTTGCCGGTCGCCGCCACGCCGTGATCCTCCATGGCGGTGGCGAACGGGATCGCCGTATCGATCACGCGGCCCGCCTTTGACCCGAAGCTTCGGTGCTCGGCGCCGATGGCGCTCCCGCGGCGGGCGACATCGAGGACCGGCGCGAGATTCACGTTCACGCCGACGCTCCCCAGGTTCTGAGCGGTCTTCGCCCCCTGGCGGCGGCTGTAGCGCTCTCCGCGCTTACCCATCTCCTCCGCGGAGGTGTTCGGTGGCCCGGAGAGGCGCTTCACGAGCCCCCCCTCCTGGTCGATCATGATCAGCAGCGGACTGCGGAGGCCCTGCGGTCGCTTGATGCCCTGGAGCTTTCGGATGAGCCCCCGGGCGTGGTGCTTGCTGCCGAGATTCTCGTCGAACAGGATCACCCCCGCGAGCTTGCCGTGCTCGACCATCCGCTTCACCTTGTCGGGCGGGCTGCCCCCCGGAAAGCCGGTGACCAGCCGCTGGCCCGCGAGCTGCGAGATCGAGAGCTTGTCGGCGCGCGATTCCCGCTTAGGAGTGCCGTCCGCAAGCGCGACCCAGATCGCAGCCCCGATTCCCGCCATGACGAGGATGGCTGTGATCCGACGCCTCCAGTACGTGAGCTTCCCCGGCAAGCCGGGCCATGGTACGCACGCGGGGCCGTCCGAGGTTGCTCCTAGCCTTCGCACGTGCCGGTCATCCGCGACCCCGGGCCGATCTCGAGACCCCCCGCTTATCGATGGCGCCGCTGATCACGTTCGAGGAGGCCATGGAGCTGGCCGCGATCTCCACTCACGAGGAGATCACCCAGCTCGTCGAGCGCGCTTGGGAGGTCCGGACCCAGCGCTTCGGCGACTCAACCGACATGTGCTCGCTGGTCAACGCGAAGTCGGGCGGTTGCGCCGAGGACTGCGGCTTCTGCGCCCAGTCGCGCTACGCCGAGGCCGACACGCCCATGCACGCGATGATGGAGCCCGACCAGATCCTGGAGCACGCCAAGGCCGCCGAGGCCGCCGGCGCGCACCGCTTCTGCATGGTCACGCAAGGCCAGGGGCTGTCCAAGCGTGACTTCGAGAAGATCGTCGAGGGCGCGCGACTCGTCGCCGACAACACGAACCTCAAGCGATGCGTGTCGATCGGGCACATGTCGTCCGACCGAGCCAAGCGTCTTGCCGATGCCGGCGTTCAGCGGGTGCACCACAACGTCGAGACCGCGCGCTCGCACTACCCCGAGGTCTCGACGACCGTTCGCTACGAAGGCCGTATCCGCACCATCGACGCGGTGAAGGAGGCGGGGCTCGAGAGCTGCGTGGGGGGCATCCTCAACCTCGGCGAGACGCCTCGACAGCGGGTTGAGATGGCGTTCGAGCTCGCCGAGATCGACCCAACCTCGGTCCCGATCAACCTGCTCAATCCCCGGACCGGAACCAAGTTCGGCGACCGCTCGCTGATGGATCCCTGGGACGTCGTGAAGTGGGTCGCGATCTTCCGCCTGATACTGCCCGATGCCCTATTCCGCCTGTGCGGCGGGCGGGTCGAGAACCTCGACGAGCTCCAGCCGCTCGCCGTCAAGGCCGGGTTGAACGGCGTCATGATGGGCAACTTCCTCACCACGCTTGGAGCCGAGCCCGCCGACGACCGTCAGATGTTCGAGGACCTCGGCCTGAACGTGGCCCGCCAGCACGACAACGGCGCCAACCCCCGCCCCGACAACCGCTCCGGATGGCTCGGCGGCGAGACGCCTCAGACGCCGATGGAGGAGCTCGTCGACAGCCAGGCCGAGGCGCCCTTCTGGGATCCCTCCGAGCAGCTTCGCGTCATCAAGAAGAAGCAGAAGCCCCCGCCCTACCCGGAACCCGGGCGTGACGCGACCGCCCAGCCAGCGGGCTGGGGCGACTAGCCGTGACTGACGTCTCCGACCGCCTCTCCGACATTCGCGCCGCAGGGCTTCATCGGCGCCTGCGGCTGATCGAGGGCCCGCAGGGTCCGCGCGTGATGCTCGATGGCGTCGAGGTCCTGCTCCTGTGCTCGAACAACTATCTGGGGCTGGCCGACCATCCGCGCGTCCGCCAGGCCGCCGCCGACGCAGCGGAGCGCTTCGGCGCGGGTGCTGGGGCGTCGCGGCTGATCTCCGGGAACATGTCCCTCCACGACCGGCTGGAGCGTCGCCTGGCCGACTTCACGGGCTATGAGGCCGCCCTCCTGTTCGGGTCGGGTTACCTCGCCAACCTGGGTGCCGTGGCGTCACTCGCCGGGCGGGGGCAGGTAGTCCTCTCCGACGAGCTCAATCACGCGAGCCTCATCGACGGTTGCCGGATCTCGCGGGCGGAGCGGTTCGTCTACCGGCATAACGACCTGGAGCACCTCGACTGGGGGCTGCGCAAGGCGGACGGGCGTGCCTCGCTCATCGTCACCGACGCCATCTTCTCGATGGATGGCGACGTCGCCCCGATCGCAGGGATCTGCGAGCTCGCGCGCCGGCACGAGTGCCGGCTGCTGGTCGACGAGGCCCATGCGATCGGCTCGCTGGGTCCAGGCGGGCGCGGCGCGGTCGCCGAGGCCGGCCTCTCCGGCGAGGTCGACGTGGTGGTGGGAACGCTGGGCAAGACGCTCGGCAGCTACGGCGCCTATGTGTGCGCGACCGCCGAGGTCGTGGACCTGCTCGTCAACGTCGCCCGGCCGTTCATCTTCTCCACGGCCCCGCCACCTCCCGCAGTGGGCGCGGCGCTCGCGGCGCTCGCGATGCTCGAAGGACAGCCGGGGATGGTCGAGCACCTGCGTCGCAACTCCGCGACTCTGCGCGACGCGCTGCTCGAGCAGGGCCTGCATGCGGGGCCGTCGCGAACCCAGATCGTCCCGGTGGTGGTGGGAGACGCCGAGGCCGCGATGGCGCTATGCGACCGTGCCATTGACGGCCGGGTGTTCGCCCAGGCCATCCGGCCTCCCACGGTTCCGCCGGGCACGTCTCGCCTGCGCCTCTCGGTGATGGCCAACCATCGCCCCAACGACCTACGCGCCGCGGCCCGTGTGATCGCGAGCGCCGCGGCAGAGCTCGGGCTCGCCTCCGACGTCCGTGCGCCGGCAGGGGCGAAGCCAGCCTCGGCGCATCTTCGCGAAGCCGCGTAGTCGCCCAGTTGCCGGGCGTCTTCGTCACGGGCACCGGAACCGAGGTCGGCAAGACCGTGGTCGCCGCCGTCATCGCCAGATCGCATGCCGCCGCCGGCGAGAGGGTTGCCGTCTTCAAACCGGCGGTGACCGGTCTTGCCGACGGCGGGGAAACGGATCACGCCCTGCTTCGGCGGGCCTCCGGCTCGTCGCAATCCGACGACGAGATCGCCCCCTATCGCTACGACCCGCCGGTCTCGCCACATCTGGGCGCCGAGCTGGCCGGCGAGCGAATCGAGCCCGCGCGCCTGCTTGTGGCCGCGCGAGACGCCGAGGAGCGGGCCGAGTTCGTCGTCGTCGAAGGCGTGGGCGGGCTGCTCGTTCCGCTTACCCTTGGCTACCTGGTCCGCGATCTCGCGCGGGACCTGGCGCTCCCGCTGGTGATCGCCGCCTCGGCGACTCTGGGGACGATCAATCACACCCTGCTGACTGTGGAGTCCGCTCGGGCGGTGGGGCTGGAGGTCGCGGGGGTCGTGCTCACGCCTTGGCCCTGCCAGCCTGGGCCGATCGAGCCCTCGAACCGCGATGCCATCCAGCGGCTTGGGGCCGTGAAGGTCGAGACGCTGACGGCGCTCGACCTGGCCAGCCCCGAGGACTGGCCCGCGCTGAGTCTGCCGTACGGGCTCTAGCTGACGCTGTGCTCGCCGGTGGCGAGCTCCGCCGCCGGCGTGACGCCGCCGGCCGGAGCATCGGCCTCGCCCCTGCCCTCCCGCCGCGAGCGGATCAAGAGCACCGCCACGAGCACCCCGGCGAGCGCCACTCCCGTGGCGACCCTCATCGACGAGGCGAAGGCGTCGATGAACGCATCGCGCGCGGCCGACGCGATCTGAGTCGCCTGATCGTGACTGACGCCGTTGGGAACCGTGGACACCCCTCCGCCCAGCCCGTGGGCGATGTCGCTGCGCTGCCCCGCCGACAGGCCCGAACCGGCCAGCGAGGAGTCGAGGTCCGACCGCGCCGCTGCCTGGAAGACCGCGCCGATCACGGCGACCCCCAGGGTCCCGCCGATCATCCGGTTCATCGACAGGATGCCTGACGCGATACCGGCCTTGACGTCCGCGACCGCGTTCATGGCAGCGGTCGACATCGGCGACATGACGAGCGCCATGCCGACGCCCATCAGGATGAACGACGGGAACAGGTCGCCGTAGGTAGTCGACGGATCGATCTGGGTGAGCCAGAACATCGCCGCTGATACGAGCGTCAGGCCGACCGCGATCGGGATGCGGGGTCCGATCCGGTCCGTGAGCCGCCCCGCGATCGGGGCGATCGCGACGATCATCAGTGTGGCGGGAAGGAACCGGATGCCCGCCTGAAGCGGCGAGTAGCCGAGCATGTTCTGCATGTAGAGGGCGAGGAAGAAGAACTGCGAGAGCATCGCGAAGGTGACGATCAGCGCGATCAGGTTCGAGCCCACGAAGTTGCGACTGGCAAACAGCCGGAACTCGACCATCGGTGCGGCCACCCTCAGCTCGACGAGGACGAAGAGGCCGAGCGCCGCCACGGAGCCGGCCATCAGCGAGAGGATCGAAACGGACCCCCAGCCCCACGAGTTGCCCTCGATGAGCGCCAGAACCAGGGCGGTCAGTGCCACCGTCAACGTCGCGACGCCGGCGTAGTCGACTTCGCGCCCCACGGTGTCGTCGCGGGACTCGCGGACCGCGAACCACGTCGCCAGTACGGCGCCGATGCCGACGGGAAGGTTGATGAAGAAGATGGCTCGCCACGAGACGGCCTCGGTGAGGAACCCGCCGAGAACCGGGCCGATTGCGAGCGCCAGAGCCGAGACGCCGGCCCACGTGCCGATCGCCTTGCCGCGCTCGGCCGGCGGGAACGCGTTGGTCACGATCGAGAGCGTCGCGGGCATCATCAGCGCGCCGCCGATCCCCTGTACGACGCGGCTGCCTACGAGCCAGGTGGTATCGGGCGCGAAGCCGGCCGTCGCCGACGAGATCGAGAACAGCGCGACGCCGATGAGGAACGTCAGCCGACGCCCGAAGATGTCGCCGAGCCGGCCACCGGTCGCCAGGAACACGGCGAACGCGAGCGTGTAGCCGTTGATGATCCACTCGAGGCTCGAGAGGCTCGATCCGAGGTCGCGCTCGATGGACGGAAGCGCGACGTTCACGACCGTGTTGTCGAGCATGATCATGAAAAGCGCGAAGCACATCGCGCCGAGCGTCCACCACTTGCGATTGGCGTCCGTGATCAGGCGTGATCGATGACGGGTCATGAGCCGTTGATCGCCTTGAGCTCCTTCGCAGCGGCCCCGATCTCCTCGTTCTCGAGCATCTCCTCGAGCGCCGCATCGAGCTTGCGACGCTGCGCGGAACTCAGGCTGGCGGCGAACGCCTCCATGTCGGCCAGGCGGGCCGCGACGATCTCACCGGCGAGTCGCCGACCCTTGTTGGTGATCGACAGCCGCCGAACGCGGCGGTCCTCGGAATCCTCGACGCGCGAGACGAGCCGGCTCCGAACCAGCTCGTCGACGGCGCGGCTCACGGACGGCAGCGAGATCTGGAGGCGCTCGGCGATGTCCCGCCCCGCGTAGGGCTCATCCCCCTCGGGGCCGGCGAGCAGCAGGAGCGCCTTGCACTGGGTGAGGGTGAGACCACTCTCCTCGATCTTTCGCAGGTGCTCGCCGCCGGAGAAGATGAAGATGTGCCGGAGAAAGGCACCCAGCCGCACCGCGGTCTCGCGGAGCTCGGGTGAGTGCTGGGTCTGCTTCGCCTCTGTCATACCCGCGCCTTGCACGACAGCAATAGTTGCACATACACAACCATTTCACCACTGGAATGGTTGCGCGCGTGATGTACATAACACAATCGAGCGGACCTAGTGGCGTCCCGTCCTCCCCGCGCTGGTGCTCGCTGCCGTGGGTTGCACGTGGTGTGGGACGAGCGTCGAGGGCGGCGACGGATTCCGCCCGGCCGGCGAGCCGCCGCGACTGGGCGATCGCTGCGGCGCGCGACTAGCGGATCCTGAAGCGGCGAATCCGCTCCTTGCCCGTGTTGTGGCTCTTGTCGCTGGCCTGAATTACGGCGAGATAGCGGCCGGGGCGGGCGTCGAAGTGCTTGCCGTGTCCGTCGAACGTCGCGTCGTAGCCGACGCGGCCCTTCCAGTCGTTCCAGCCGGCGAACTTACTGCGGTGCCCGTGCCGGATCTCGTAGTACTCCGCGTCGAGCTTCGACTTCTCGTTCACACCCCATCGAAGCCTGGTGCCGTGGCGCCCGAACGTGCGCGAATTGAGCTTGACGTTGTTGAGGTGCGGGCCGGGCTGATTGAACGTCAGCTGGTAGGTATCGCCGAGGTCGTGCCGCGGCGTGTTCGCCCCCGGGTCGGAATCCCAGCCGGCGTCGTTCGGGGAGGTCCCGGTCACCGAGTGCAACGTGTCCGGCCCCACCCAGTACCAGGTGAGGTGCTCGCCCAGGTCGAGGTGGATCCGCGGCAGCGACCACTGGTAGTGGCCGATCGCGACCCGGCGGTTCGCCGCGCTCGCGGTGGCGGCCCCGAGCACCAGGGCAACGATGAGCAACGCGACCGCCCCGAGTCGGAGGCGGCCTCGCCTCAGCGCACCAGAATCTGCTCCTCTTCCGCCGCCGCGCGTTCTATCGTCGGTGCTCGATGCCACAGGTTGCCGATCTCGACCATCGCCACCTGTGGCACCCGTTCACCCAACAGCTCGACTGGTGTCGCGAGGAGCCTCTCGTGATCGAGCGGGCCGACGGCACCGACCTTATCGACGAGCACGGAAGGCGCTACATCGACGGCGTCTCCTCCCTGTGGTGCAACGTTCATGGCCACCGCCACCCCCGGATTGACCAAGCCGTCCACGACCAGCTCGAGCGGGTCGCACACTCGACGATGCTCGGCTTGACGCATCGGAGTGCCGCCGAGCTGGCCGCGCGGCTGATCGCTCTCGCCCCGCCGGGCCTGAGTCGCGTCTTCTACTCGGACTCGGGCTCCGCCGCCACCGAGGTGGCGCTCAAGATGGCGTTCCAGTACTGGCAGCAACGCGGTGGCCAGCACGCCAGGCGGACTTCGTTCGTGACCCTTCGCGACGCCTACCACGGCGACACTCTGGGGGCGGTGTCCGTCGGCGGGATCGACCTCTTCCACTCTGCGTATTCCCCACTTCTGTTCGACTCACACCGCGTCGACGCGGGTGACGTCGATCAGCTCGAGTGCGTGCTCGACTTTCACTCCGAGGAGGTCGCCGCCGTCATCGTCGAACCCCTCGTGCAGGGCGCCGCGGGGATCCGGGTGCAGCCGCCCGGCTACCTGCGCCGGGTGCGTGAGCTGTGCGATCGCCACGACGTCTTCCTGATCTGCGACGAGGTCGCCACTGGCTTCGGCCGCACGGGCACCATGTTCGCCTGCGAGCAGGAGCGGGTGGCGCCCGACTTCCTCTGCCTGGGCAAGGGCCTCACCGGTGGTTACCTGCCGCTCGCGGCCACGCTCGCGACCGAGCGGGTCTACGAGGGATTCCTGGGAGCGCCCGAGGATTGCCGAACGTTCTTCCACGGCCACACTTTCACCGGCAGCCCGCTCGCCTGCGCGGCCGCCCTGGCCAACCTGGACGCTTTCGAGACCGAGAACACGCTGCTCCGGCTGCAGCCCAAGGTCCGGTTGCTGGGCGAGCTGCTCGGCGAGGTGGCCAAGATGCCGGAGGTAGCCGAGGTCCGCGGCCGGGGCTTCATGGCTGGAATCGACCTCGGCGAGCACCACCCAGCGGTCCGGCTCGGCCACCGCGTGGTCGTCGAGGCGCGGCGTCGCGGCGCGATCGTCCGGCCGCTCGGGGACGTGATCGTGCTGATGCCGCCGCTGTCGATCACGAAGTCCGACCTCCGCCGGTTGGTGAGGATCGCCGCCGAATCGATCCGGACGGCGTTTGCCGACGTGTACGGCGAGGTGGCCGGGATCGACACGCTGGCTGAGCCCGAGACCGAAGAGCTCGAGATCTCGCGGGCGTCTTAGGCGAGCCCCGCCGGCATCGCACCGCGCGGCGGTGGTGGGCAAGTAGGGCGACGATCAGTGCCTTCCTGCACTCCGCGAAGGGGGTGCTCGAGGTTTGCGTTCATATTGGACGCCAAACTCGAGCACCCCCCGGCGGCGGCCTCCTCACTGCCCTCTGTATGACGTGGGCTACTCCTCGTAGGGCTCGAAGTCGGCCTTGCGGGCGCCGCAGACGGGGCAGAACCAGTCGTCCGGGATGGACTCGAATGGAGTCCCCGGAGGGATGCCCCCGTCTGGATCGCCCTCCTCGGGGTCGTACACGAACCCGCACGAGGTGCAGATCCAGAGCTGCGCGGTCTGGGTCTCGGTCGGCATCGGTCGCGAGGTTACCGGGATCCGCCCAACGGCTTGAACACGTCGAGCCAGACCCGCTCGCCGCGCTTCGTGAAGTAGCCCCGCGTATTGCGGGTCGGCTTGCCCTGGCGCCGACCATCGAGCGACATCCACGCGGCGGGGTTCAGGGTCCCGCGCCCAGGGATCCAGATGCGCTTGGCGCGCCCCGCGAAGTCGAACTCCGTGTCCATGTCGCACTTGATCTCTGGGCCCCCCAACGGGTCGCGCGAGCGCGCGCCGTCGGGCAGGACGTAGCGGCCATGAACTACGCGCTCGGGCTTGCCGAACTTCGTGTCGAGGATGTCGACCAAGGCCCTGCCCGTGATGTCGCCGGTCTGGGAGCTCGCCGCCTCGGAATCGTCGGAATGACCGCACCCGAAGCGGTCGGTGTCGCTTGCGCCCGGGTCCTCGCCCGGTACCCCTACCCCGTTTCCCTGAGGGAAGATGTAGCCGACCATGTCCTCGCCGAGCCCGTCGACGAACCGGAACGGCGTGTGCATGTGCCGAACCACCCACGGAGGTAGTGGGAGCTCGGGCTTCGGCATGTCGTCCGCCCCCATGAAACTCCGCAGGTAGGTGAACGGGAATACCTCGCCGGGCACGGAGATGAACGTCCCGTCGCCGATGCGGAAAGCCGCGACCTGGCTCTTCACCTCGTCGCCTGACGTCGTGCCGTTGGGCGCCACCGGGAAGCGCTGCATGCAGTTGTCGCTGTAGCCCGGCCGCTCCGCGAAAACGCCGAGGTGCGCCCCGACACGGAAGAGCGTGTTGGTCAGCGGGATGCAGATGTCGGCGCGTGTGCCCCAGAGCGCATTCGAGCGTGAAGTCCTTGCACGCCTTGAAAGCGCTCGCCCCACCGCGCCGGCCAGGGATTGGCCCAGGACCTTCGTCTCCTCCTCGTAGCCGACCGGCGTCATCTCTCCGCTCGGATCGAAGAGCGTCCTGCAGCCGGCCGGATGGCTTTCATCGATGAACTGGTGGGGTATCCGGGAGAGCGCCTTGGAGAAGACCTCGGGCGTCTCGACGCTTCCCACGGATCCCGCCATCTCGATCGCGACGCCGCCGAAGCGGTGCTCGAGCCGGGTCCGGAAGAATCCGATCCAGTCGGCGCTGATCCATCGCTTCTGTGCCTCGTCGGGGCTGAATCCCAGCGACTCGGCGTGCTGGCTGACGTTGGCCAGGGTCGCGATGGCGTGGCCGTGGCGGTCCACCGCCTGCAGACTGGGCATCAACTGGTCGTCGACGAACGGATACGAGGACCAGCATTGGCGCAGGTTCTCGGGCTCGATCGCCTCCGCATAGCGGATCCTCGCCCGCCGCCGATTCGCCACCGCATTCTCGATCGCCTTCGCCGATTGACGCACCATGTAGTCCGCGAAGTAGGCATTGACGCTCGAGGTGAGCTGATTCACCCCTGAGATCCCGATCGTGTCGGGCGCCGACTCGTCGTGATTCGAGCTGATATAGATGCCGTCGAGATCGACGCCGTCGGCGGCGACCTGGCGGCGAATCCGCTGGAGATAGACGTTGAACGCGCCCTCGTTGTCCAAGACCTCGACGGCGATGGTGCGCTTTCCGTTGGAGACCACCATCGCGAGGGCGCCGATCTTGTCGGCCACCCGGTCGTAGAACCGGGGGGCGTCGGAGCCCCCACCGAGGAGATTGCCGTCCCACCGTCCGTTCTCGTTGCAATCCAAGTAGGGATCTCCGGGGTCGAAATGGCCGGATTCCTGCTGGTCCTTGTACGGCTCCTCGAAGGCGAACTTTCGCGACCCGTCAAGGGTTCCCGATGAATCGCAGTCGGCCTGATCCCGCTTGATCTCACCGGCCCTCGGAGGCGTGAAGCTGACCGTCGCCGCACCCACGCGAAACTCGGCGACGCGGTCGGACGAGGCTGCCGCAAAGCCCGGCACGGCGAGCAGCGCGCACGCAAGCGCCGCGGTTGCGAGCGAGGCGTCCACCGCTCTCCTCCGGCTCACGCCGGAAAGCTAGCCACAATCGCGCCGGGGTGCACCGGGTACACGGGGTCGACGGATAGGGTCCGTAGGCGTGATCGCTGAGCCGCGCGCAGCCGCCTCTTTGATCCTGCTGCGTCGCGGCGGCAAGCACCGGGATCGTGGCGTGGAGGTCCTCCTGCTGCGGCGAAGCTCGGAAGCCAGCTTCATGCCAGGGGTGTGGGTCTTTCCCGGCGGCGCGGTGGATCCTGAAGATGCGGGTGACGAGGAGGCCGCCCACGTCGCCTGCGCGGTCCGCGAGCTGCGGGAGGAGGCGGGCATCGAGCTCCCGTCCGATTCGGAGGTCCTGGCGTGGTCGCAGTGGATCACCCCGGAGCCCGTCCCGGTGCGCTTCGACACCCGCTTCTACGTCACGCTGGCCCCGGCTCACGCGCGTCCCCGGCCTGACGGGCTGGAGACCACCGAAGCGCGGTGGGCAGCGCCGGGCGATGCGCTCGAGCGCCATCGCGCCGGGGAGCTCGACCTCGTCTTCCCCACGATCAAGCATCTGGAGTCACTGCTCCCGTACTCGAGCTCCGACGAGGTGCTGGCGGCGGCGCGCGATCGGGTCGTTGAGCCGGTGCTCCCTCGTGTCGTGGACGAGCAAGGCGGGCGCCGGATCCTCCTCCCCGGGGACCCCGGATACTGATTGCTCCGTCATCGATCGGGCTATAACTCGGCTCATGACCGCGAGCCTGCCACAGGAGGTCCGCGAGGCGTTCGGAAGCTTCATCACGTGCGAGTACACGACGATCGACTCCCGCCAGCGCCCGATCGTCTGGCCCGTCACGCCCTACTACGAGAACGGCGGGCCATGCATCGACGTGACGACCGGGCTCGGCTATCCGAAGAAGGCACTCGATGCCCGTCGAAACCCGCACGTCGCCCTGCTGTTCTCCGATCTCACAGGATGCGGGATCGACTCCGGGATCAACATCCTCGTCCAGGGCACCGCCGACGTCGACGACCGCGACCTCCCGGCGAACCGTGAGCGCTACTGGCGCGAATCCGCCGAGAAGCTTCCCGCCACTCGCGAGATGCACCCGCCGAAGTTCATTCGGGGCCTGTTCGACTGGTACTACACGCGAATCTATGTCCACGTGCGCCCCGAGCGCGTCTTCATATGGCCGACCGGGGACGTCACGAGCCCCCCGGAGGTCCTGGACGCTCACATGGACGAGGTCCGCTCCGGGCACAGCGAGGAGCCCCTCGAGCCGCACGAGCCGGAGATCGGGGGAGGCCTCGCGTGGGACTCGCGGATCGAGGAGCTCGGCCGCCGCTACGAGACCGCCGTGGTGGCCTGGGTGGCGCCCGACGGCTTCCCGCTTGCGGCTCGGCTTCCGTTGAGCCTCGACCGGAGCGCCCGTCGCATCTCGCTGGACGCCGTCCCCACGGGCCTGCCGCTGACAGCCGGGCCCGTATGCGTCACGGCTCACCGTCACAGCCCGACCTTCACCTGGCAGGAGAACTTCCAGGTACGCGGCGACCTCGTGGAGGCCGACGGCGGATGGGCCGTCGTGCCCCGAAAGCTGGTCGGCGGCTTCGAGCTTCCCGACGAAAGCGAGTCCGCTCGGTACCGGCGAAACCTCGCGAAGTCGATCCGCTTCTACCGGACCGCGCGGCGCTACCGCAAGACCCAGGGGATCTGAAGACCCGGTTCAGCTCTGGGGGAACGGCTCCAGACCAGCATGCCAGGGCCCGGCCGGGTAGGTGTGGACGTTCGATTCCTCCACCTCCTTGCGGACGCGGGCAAATAGCCGGCCGCCGTTGTCGAGCGCCGCCCGTAGCTCGTCGCGGCTTCGATCCCGCAGGCGCCAGAGGAACCAGAGCTGCTGCTCTGACACGCCGAAGTCGATCTCGTTGTCGATCGTCGTCACCCACTCCAGGAAGCCGGGGCTGAACGTTTCTCGGAGGGCCACCGGATCGTACGTGGCGGGGACGGTCGCGAGGAAGCGCTTGTTGAACTCGATGCTCTCGAACTCGACCTTCCGCCGCGAGGCGCGTTGCATGATCAGCTCCTCGGGCGTGTTCTCAATCGACTCGACGTTGAACGGAGGCATCACCTTGGCCAGATCGGGCACGTGCGACTTGGCGAGAACCGCGCGTGGCAGCACCGCCTTGGCGAAGATGCCCCCCGCCTCGTGCTCGTCGGCATCGCAGGAGGCGCCCCAGAACCCGTCGCTCAGCTGCCCGGTGAGCCGGTTCGTCCCGCCCGGGCACAGCGCGGCAGGCTGACCGACCGGATTGAGCCCGCCGACCGGCTCGTACCGGAGGCCCCGTTCGTTTGCGAGCGCCTGAACCGTCTCCGCCCAGGTCTGCTGCTCGTGCTTGGCACTCACAACGCCCGCCGGTATAGCTCGGCAAAGTCGTCCTCGGTGGGCTCGCGGGCGTTCACGAGCGTGCAGCCGTCTCCCATTGCGCCCTCCACGAGGCGAGGGATCCCCTCCTCGGGCACGCCCACCTCGGAGAGCCGCTGCGGCAGCCCCAGCCTCCCGGTGAGGGAGCGGACGTCGTCCGCCAGCGCCTTGCCGACGTCGCTGCCCGCCCCACCGGCCTCGACCCCCATCACCTCACAGACGACGCGGTAGCGATCGGCGATCTCCTCGGCGCCGGCCGCGTTGTACTCGATGACCCACGGGAGGTTGATCGCGTTGGCGACTCCGTGCGGAACTCCGAAGTGGCCGCCGCAGGGATGTGACATCGAGTGCGTGGCGCCGATCGCGCCGGAGCCGCTGGGCTGGATCGCCAGGCAGGCGGCGACGAGCATGTTGCCCCGGGCCTGGTCGTCGCCGGTGTCGGCGACGGCCGCCTCGAGGTTGTCGCGGATCATCCGGATCGCCTGGAGCGCGAAGGCGTCGGCATGAGGATTCCATTCCGTGGACACGTAGCCCTCGATCGCGTGGGTGAGGGCGTCCATTCCCGTGGCGGCGGCGATGGGGGCGGGAAGGGTGGCGGTGGCGGCCGGATCCAGGATCGCGAGCCGCGGGAACAGAGCGATGTCTGCGATCTCCACCTTCAGGCTCTCGGAGCGGTCCTTGACCACGGCGGCGAAGCTTGCCTCCGAGCCCGTGCCGGCCGTCGTGGGTATCGCCGCCAGGGGCGCCAGGGGCCGGGGCCTCCCAAGCCCGTCGCGATCGCGCGGCAGGGTCAGGATGCCCTCCCACTCGCGCACCGTCCCGCCGTGGGTGAACAGGA
>Ga0126312_10000722_pt1 | contig 20444 bp, 15 predicted proteins | sample Plot104A_FD_92537 | JGI IMG/M metagenome (GOLD analysis project Ga0126312, IMG submission 92537) | Serpentine soil microbial communities from UC McLaughlin Reserve, CA, USA - Plot104A | ecosystem: Environmental > Terrestrial > Soil > Grasslands | place: USA: UC McLaughlin Reserve, Lake County...
ATCCAGAAGGGACGATTACCCGTGACCCGGAACTCTGGCCGATGGCGGGGAAGACCGGCGCGGCACGAATCTGCCTGCAGACTGGCAGCCCGGTGACCCCGGTCGGCCAATGGGGAGCGCAGGACATTATGTACGGAACCAAGATCGGCTTTCCGAAGCTTCTGCCACGAAAGACTCTGCGGCTCAAAGCCGGTGATCCGGTTCAACTGGATGATCTTCGCGGGCAGCCGGTAACCTCGGCGACCTTGATCGAGGCCACGAACCGGATCATGGACGCGATCACAGCCTTGGTGGCCGACCTGCGCGGCGAGCTTCCACTCGGCGAGCGGTATGACCCGAGAGGCCAGCCGACGGAGGACAAGACGTGACCGCAACTCGGGTAGCAGTGATGGGCGCAGGCTCGTGGGGAACCGCCTTTGCCATGGTTTTATGTGACGCCGGGAACCACGTTCGGCTCTGGGCCCGGCGGCCGGAGCTTGCCGCGGCCATAAATGCCCAACGCCGCAACATCGAATACTTTCCGGCACTGACGCTGCCGGAGAACCTCACCGCGATCAGTGACCCAATGGAAGCAATGGATCGGGCCGACTTCGTGGTCCTCGCCGTGCCATCCCAGACCTTGCGCCGCAATCTGAAGGAGTGGACGCTACCAGCAGACGCCATCGTTGTGAGCTTGGCCAAGGGCATCGAGCTTGGCACCGGACTACGGATGAGCGAAGTGATCGCCGAGGCGTCGGGCGTCCCGCCGGATCGGATCGCGGTTGTCACCGGCCCCAACCTGGCTGGCGAAATCGCCGCGCGGCAACCATCTGCCAGCGTGGTGGCCAGCAGGGCGTTTCCGACGGCTGAAGCGTTGCAGGCGGCCTGCCACACGGCACGGTTTCGCGCCTACACCAATCCCGACGTCGTCGGCTGCGAGCTCGGCGGCGCGACCAAGAATGTCATCGCACTGGCGGTTGGCATGGCGATCGGTTTGGGACTGGGCGCCAACGCGAACGCTTCGGTGATCACCCGAGGGCTCGCCGAGATCGCCAGACTGGGTACAGCACTCGGTGCGGATCCGCACACATTTTCCGGACTCGCTGGCCTTGGTGATCTCGTGGCGACCTGTCTTTCACCGCTCTCTCGAAACCGCCATTTCGGTGAGGAACTGGGCAAGGGACATACGGTGGCAGAGATCTCTGCCTCCACCCGGCAAGTGGCCGAGGGCGTGAAGTCGTGCGCCTCCATCGAGGAGCTCGCTGAGCGGCACGGCGTGGAGATGCCCATCGTCGCAGCCGTGGCGGACGTGATCGCGGGCCGCATCACTCCGCCAGAGATGATCAATTCCTTGATGTCCCGATCGGCCAAGCCGGAGAGGTACTAATGCTCTGCCGCGGTTATGCTCCGCTGGCGCTGCCATCCTCATTCGCCTTCTGAGCGATCGCCGGCTGCGTCTAGGGCTCGTTCTAGGTCAGCCCAGAGATCCTCGACCTGCTCGATCCCAACTGACATGCGGACCAGGCCTGCAGGTACCGTGGTCAGCTCGGTTGACCAGCGGCGGCGACGTTCCAGAGTGGATTCCACACCGCCCAGACTCGTGGTATGTACCCACAGCTGGAGTTGATCGATGAAGGCGTCGGCGGTTGCTGAATCAGCCAGCTCGATGGCGATCACTGAACCGAAGCCGGCCATGGTACGGCTGGCGACCGCATGGCCCGGATCGGCGCCAAGGCCGGGATATCGGACGCGTACCACATGATCATGTCGGGCAAGCCGCTCGGCTAGTAGGGCCGCGTTGTGCTGTGCCCGTTCCAGCCGCAGCGCCAAGGTTCGAAGCCCGCGAAGAACCAGGTACGACTCCATGACGCCCGGAACTGCGCCGCGAAGCTTCCGAACACCGAGCAGCCGTTGGTAAAGATCATCTCGGTTCGGATCTATCACAAGAAGCCCGAGCAGGGCATCCGAATGACCGGACATGAATTTGGTCGCCGAGTGCAACACGATCGTTGCCCCGGAAGTCAGGGGTCGCTGCAGGAAGGGTGTAGCAAAGGTGTTGTCCACGACCAAGATCGCGGATTCTGGCAGTCCTTGACCAAGGCTGGGCAGGTCCGCAATCTCAATCGTCGGATTGGTCGGTGATTCGATCCAGATCAGGTCCGCCCCATCCGCGGCCGCGATGACAGCTGGCGTGTCCGCGACGGAGACGCGCCGCACACGCCAGTCGAGCAAGGCCGCGCGCTCGTCGACGAGGGCGGAAACGCCGAGATAGCAATTCGTTGGCAGGACGACATTTGCGCCCCGAGGTAACAGCTCCAAGATCGCGTCTGCGGCGGCCATGCCGGTGCTGTAACTGAGAGTTCGCCCGCCTTCCAGAGCACCAATGGCCCGTTCCAGAGCCTGCCAGCTGGGATTGTCGTAGCGGCCATAGCCAAGGTCACCCCTGTCCGGCCGATGCGAACCGACATAAGTAGACGCGAACACCGGCGGCTGGTTGAGCGGAGCATCGACCTGGTGTTCGGGACGACCGGTGATGACAGCCAAGGTCTCGAGCCGGAAATCGGGCAGGTCAGCATCGGACATGCCGACAGTCTCGCGGTCGTTCCGTCGGCTCCGCGAGCCCGGTAGGGTGTCGGATCGACAAGTCCGCCGGAGAGGAAGTTATGACCGACAATCGGCCGGTTGTCGAGGCAACCGACGGTGAGCGTGCCCGCGTTGCAGTGATCTTTGGCGGAACGAGCAGCGAACACAGCGTCTCTTGCCTGACGGCCGCTGGGGTCCTCGCCGCCATCGACCGGGACCGCTACGACGTCATCGGTGTGGGCATCACGCCCACCGGCCGGTGGGTCCGACTGAGCGAATCAAGGATCGCCGCGCTTCAGCAAAGAAACGGTCATCTGCCCGTTCTGAGCGAAGATTCTATGGACGCAATGCTGGTACGCGGGTCCGGAGGCAGCGAACTAGCCGTGCGCGACCGTACCGAGATGGAGCAGCTCGGGCCGATCGATGTCGCGCTTTCCCTGCTGCACGGGCCGTATGGCGAAGACGGCACCATCCAAGGCCTGTTCGAGATGATGGGCACCCGTTATGTCGGCGCGGGGGTGCTGGCCAGCGCCATCGGAATGGATAAGCACTATATGAAGCTGGTCCTCGCGGCATCAGGGCTGCCGGTCGGCCCCTTCGTTTGTATTCGGCCAGCGGAGTGGGTGCGCGACAAGGTTGCCTGCCTTGATGCCTGCTCCGCATTGCACTTTCCGGTTTTCGTCAAGCCTGCACGAGGCGGTTCAAGCCTCGGCATCAGCAAAGTGGAACGACCAGACCGGCTCGAGATCGCAATCGAAAAAGCCAGAGAGTTCGATCCCAAGATCGTTGTTGAACAGGCGTTCGTCGGGGCCCGGGAGCTGGAGTGCGGCGTCTTGGACTCCCTCGACGGTGGCGGGCCCATTGCCAGTGAGGTAGCCGAGATCCGGGTGCTGACCGATTCCGGCTTCTATGACTATCAGCGAAAGTATCTGGCCGATGACCAGGTCGACTTGGTCGTGCCGGCCGACGTCGAACCTCCGATCGCCAAGGACGTGCGGTCGCTGGCCGTCCGCACCTTCGAAGCGATCGGCTGCGAAGGCCTGGCGCGGGTGGACGTCTTCTTGACTCATGAAGGCCGGATCATGATCAACGAGATCAACACCATGCCGGGCTTCACCGCGCACTCCATGTTCCCGCGGATGTGGGCCGCGAGCGGGCTGGCCTATTCGGATCTGATCGACCGGTTGATCACGCTCGCCCTGCGCCGCCCGCTCGGCCTGCGTTAGCCGATCAGCTAGCGGGCTCTGCCTCAGATGTGGACGATGGGGCAGGTAACCGTGCGGGTGATGCCCGGTACGTTCTGCACCTGGGCTACCACGAGCTTGCCCAGTTCATCGACGCTGGGGGCTTCCGCCCGGACAATGACGTCGTACGGTCCGGTGACATCCTCTGCCTGGGTGACCCCTGAGATCTCGGCAATTGCGCGGGCGACTTCGGCGGCCTTGCCGACGTTGGTCTGAACCAAGATGTATGCCTGTACCGCCACTCCCGTACCTTTCTGCCGTGACCGAGGCGATCCTCGCCGCGCCTTCGCGACCGCGTACGCTCGCCGATGTGCGTCACGCTACAGCGTTCCCACCGATCATGGGTGCCCCGGAGCTAGCACAATGCCGCTGACTTCGCCGAGCCGAGCATCGACGCTCGGGGAGCTTGGCGAATTTCGACTGATCGACGCGCTGACAGCCGACCTGCAACCGTCTCCTGATGTGCTGATCGGCCCCGGTGATGACGCCGCTGCCATCACTGTGCCGGGCACCTTGATCAGTTCCATGGACGTGCTCGTCGAACGGGTGCACTTCCGCCAAGAGTGGGCCGAGCCGCGGGAGATCGGCCGCAAGGCCGTGGCAGTGAACGTTGCCGATATCGAGGCCATGGGCGGCCGAGCCGTTGGCCTGCTCGTGGGATTCTCGGCACCGAACGAGCTCGCCGTTCAGTGGGCACTGGAACTGGCCGGCGGGCTGCGCGATGAGTGCGATGCGGCAGGCGCGGCGCTGCTCGGCGGCGATGTCACCCGCTCCCGGGACATCACCATCGCTGTGACCGCGCTAGGAACGACCGACGGCGCCGACCCTGTCAGAAGAAGCGGTGCTCGGCCTGGTGATGTGGTGGCCCTGATTGGCCGCATAGGGTGGGCCGCGGCCGGTTTGCTGGTACTCGGTCGAGGCTTTCGGTCGCCTCGTGTCGTTGTCGACGCCTATCGTGTGCCGCAGGTGCCCTACGGCGCCGGGGCGGTGGCCGCCCGCGCCGGGGCGCATGCGATGATCGACATTTCCGACGGGTTGCTCGCTGATCTCGGCCATATGGCGGCCGCGTCAGGAGTGGAGATCGATGTCAGCACCGGTGCCTTGGAGGTGCCAGAACCGCTGAAAGCGGTGGCCGCCGCAACCAACACCGATCCGTACTCGTTGATCTTGACCGGTGGTGAGGACTACGCGCTCGCCGGGACCTTCTCCACGCCCGCCGACGTCCCGGATGGCTGGTCGGTGATCGGGTCCGTTCGAGCGCCGACCGGGGAAGGGCCGCGAGTGTTGGTGGACGGTGGGTTCTGGGAATCTGCCGGCGGCTTCGACCACTTCAGCCCTCGGCGGAGCTGACCGGCCCGGACCGACTGCGGAAATCGCCTGGCAGGCGGCCCTGGCTGACCATTGGCACCCCGGGGGCGCGGCATGGCGGCGCAATCGTAGGCTCCGTTCGACGGCGTGTGACCCCACTTGGGACCCTGCCATCGCGTAGCCTCCGACCATGGCGATCCGCGCGTCTTCCCCATCGCGGCCGCGCAGTGGTTCCGGCAGCACCGGAGTGAGCCGTCCGCGGTCAGCCGGAAGTTCACCTCACCCGTCCGGTTCCCATGCCTTGGTCCCGCAACAGCGGAGGCCAAGACCAAAGTCCAGGTCCAGAGCAAAGGCAAGGTCGAGGGTTGCCAAACGGTCGTCAGCGCTGCACATCTTCGGACGAGCTATTTCCGCAGTCTGGCTGGGCATCGCCGGTCGATTAGGCAACATCACCCGCCGAGTGGGCACTGAACCTCTGGAGTTGGATCCAGCCCTGCAGCGTGACGGTGTCGGGCTGTTCCTGCTCGCCTCTGCGCTGGTCGTGGGCGCGGAATTCTGGTGGGGTTTGCCCGGCCCGGTTGGCGATGTGATCAGGATCGGTGTGTCCAGCGTGATCGGCACGCTCAGTTACGCGGCGCCCATCCTTATCATGCTGATGGCCTGGCGGACGCTCCGGCACCCAGACCGGAACGGCCCACTCGGCCGGCAGGTCATCGGTTGGTCGGCTCTGCTGCTCGGGCTGCTTGGCTTGATCAACATCGCTCGGGGCTTGCCGCGGACAAACCACCCGGATCTGGTCCGCGAAGCTGGCGGCATCATCGGCTATATCTCATCCAGCCTGCTGACCGACCTGCTGACGGTGTACCTCGCGGTGCCCTTGCTGATCTTGCTGCTGCTCTTCGGAGTTCTCGTGGTGGTGGGCATCCCGATGCATCAGGTCGTCGAACGTGCCCGACAGGCCAGAGACTCGCTACGAAAGCCATCGCAGGTCGTCGAGGGGGAGCTGGCCGAGAATCAAGCTCAGCGTGTCACCGATCAGCCGTACGACACACCGGTCATCAAGGTCCCGCCGGAGTCAGGCGGAGATCCGGAAACGCGCGATGCTGAGGGCGGCGGCGACGCGGACGCCCGCAAACAGGTGACAGCAGGGTTGCCGCCAGGTGTCAAGGTGAACGGAATTGGTGCAAGTGGCGAGGAGCTCGAGCCGCCGCCGCACACGCCACTGCCTCAGCGGGTGGAGCAGCTTCAGCTGTCCGGTGACGTGCAGTACCTCCTGCCCGACTCGGAGATGCTCAAGCGCGGGAGCATGCACAAGGCGCGAACCGATGTCAGCGACCGCGTCGTACATCGGCTCACCGAGGTGTTGCGTCAGTTTGAGATCGACGCAACGGTGACCGGCTACAGCAGAGGGCCAACTGTCACGCGTTACGAAGTAGAACTTGGCCAGGCAGTAAAGGTCGAGAAGGTGACCGCACTGAGCCGCAACATCGCATACGCGGTGGCCAGCGCGGATGTCCGGATTCTGTCACCGATACCTGGCAAGTCAGCCATCGGCATTGAGATCCCGAACCTCGACAAGGAGGTTGTATCGCTCGGCGATGTGCTGCGGTCGCCACGGGCTCGGAATGATCACCATCCGATGACCGTCGGGCTAGGAAAGGACGTCGAGGGCGGGTTTGTGCTTGCCAACCTGGCCAGGATGCCGCATCTGCTGGTGTCCGGCGCGACCGGCTCCGGTAAGTCGAGCTTCGTCAACTCCATGATCACATCGATCTTGATGCGAGCCACGCCGGACGAGGTCCGGATGATGCTGGTCGATCCGAAGCGGGTCGAACTCACTGGGTACGAGGGGATACCGCACCTTGTCACCCCGATCATCACGGTGCCCAAAAGGGCGGCCGAGGCACTGCAGTGGGTGGTGCGCGAGATGGACATGCGGTACGACGACCTTGCTTCCTTTGGCTTCCGGCATGTCGATGACTTCAACAAGACTGTGCGTGCCGGCGGGGTTAGGGCGCCCGAAGGCTCCGGACGCACCCTTGCTCCGTACCCCTACTTGCTGGTGATCGTTGACGAGCTGTCCGATTTGATGATGGTGGCGCCTCGTGATGTCGAGGACTCGATCGTTCGGATCACTCAGCTCGCACGGGCCGCCGGAATCCATCTCGTCCTCGCCACGCAGCGGCCGAGCACCGACGTGGTGACGGGCTTGATCAAAGCCAATGTGCCAAGCCGGCTGGCCTTTGCGACGTCCTCGATGACGGACTCCCGAGTGATCTTGGATCAGCCGGGTGCCGAGAAGCTGGTCGGGCAGGGCGATGGGCTGTTTCTCCCCATGGGGTCAAGCAAGCCGATTCGGATTCAGGGAGCCTGGGTCACTGAGGCCGAGATCCGCAAGGTGGTCGCCCACGTCTCAGAGCAACTGAAGCCGATTTATCGCGACGATGTGATGGCCGGATCGGAAACCGCCACCAAGGTTGCCGAGGACATCGGTGATGATCTTGATCTGGTGCTGCAAGCAGTCGAGCTGGTGGTCACCCTCCAGCTCGGCTCCACGTCAATGCTGCAACGCAAGCTCCGGGTGGGATTCGCGAAGGCCGGCCGGCTGATGGACATCCTGGAGACCCGAGGTGTGGTGGGCCCCTCCGAGGGGTCGAAACCCCGAGAGGTCCTGGTCAAACCAGACGAGCTCGACGCCGTGCTGGAGAACCTGCGAGCCGGCTGATCGGATCAGTCATACTGAGGGCACTCATGCCAGTGCCTTCACAAGCCGCAGATCCAACGGTGCACCTGATCACCTTGGGCTGCGCCCGCAACGATGTCGACTCCGAGGAGTTGGCTGCCCGACTGGCCGCTGATGGCTTCCAGCTTGTGGCAAAGCCGGAGCAAGCCGACGCAGTGCTGATCAACACCTGCGCGTTTGTTGAGGCAGCTAAGAAGGACTCGGTCGACACGCTCCTGGCGGCTGCGGACCTCAAAGACGACCGAACTCGGGCAGTCGTGGCTACCGGCTGCCTGGCGGAACGTTACGGTGCGGAACTAGCCAAAGCGCTCCCGGAAACCGATGCCGTCCTCGGCTTCGACGCCTATGCCGATATCGCCGGATACCTGCGCCGCATCCTGAACGGGGAGCGGCCGACCTCGCACCTGCCACGGGATCGGCGCACGATGCTGCCCATTGCACCCGTTGACCGCCGAGCCGCGCTGGCGAGCGTGCCGGTGCCAGGCTTCAGCACAGAAATCGTGTCCGAATCTGGCCACACACCGGGCAGTGGCCCACGAATCTACCGTCGCCGGTTGACCGGCGGGCCGGCGTCACCGCTGAAGATCGCATCAGGCTGTGATCGCCGGTGCAGCTTTTGCGCGATTCCTAGCTTCCGTGGTTCGTATGTGTCGCGGCCTGCCGCCGAGATCATCGCTGAGGCGGAGTGGCTGGCTGCCGACGGCGTCCGAGAGGTATTGCTGGTCAGCGAGAATTCTTCGTCCTACGGCAAGGATCTAGGCAACTTGCGGCTCCTGGAATCGCTGCTGGTCCAGCTGTCTCGGATCGACCAGTTGGATTGGATCCGGGTGTCGTACTTGCAGCCTGCGGAGATGCGTCCAAGTCTGGTCGAGGTGATGACAACTACGCCGGGCGTGCTGCCGTATTTCGACCTGTCGTTCCAGCATGCATCGGAGCAGATACTGCGACGGATGCGCCGGTTCGGCAACGCCGAGCGATTCCTGGCGTTGATCGATGACGTTCGCCGGGCGGCGCCAGACGCCGGAATTCGAAGCAACATCATCTGCGGCTTCCCGGGCGAAACGTCCGCCGATGTTGAGGTGCTGGAGCAATTCCTCATCGCGGCTCAGCTGGACGCGATCGGCCTATTCAGTTACTCCGATGAGGACGGGACGGAAGCGGCCGGGCTGGCGGGGCACCTGCCGCCGGTCGAGATCGAGGCCCGCCGGGAACATTTGAGCGACGTGATCGAGCAGCTGGTCGCGGAGCGTGCCGAGGCCAGGGTGGGGGAGCGGGTTGAAGTTCTGATCGAGGAAGTCGACGGCGAGGTGATCGGCCGGGCCAGGCACCAAGGGCCCGAGGTAGACGGCACCGTACGGCTGATGGATGGCGAAGCCGATCGTGCCGGCCCGGCGCCCGAGCCCCGCGACATTGATCACCTGCGCCCCGGCGATCTGGTCACAGCAGAAGTCGTAGCCGCTGAGGGCATCGACCTACTCGCACGGCTTGCCAACCGGAACTGATCTTGCGGCAGTAGGTTCGAGGTATGCCCGAGGTGAGCGGTCAGCGCGGACAGCGGATGGATGGCAACGCGTCCCCAACGCCCGAACCGCAACAGGTTGAGTCGATATTACGGCGGCGGAGCAGTTCATGGAACGTGCCGAATGCTCTGACGGCGCTGCGTATCATGGCCGTCCCGCTGTTTGCCTGGATGCTGCTGGCGCACCCGGAAGAGGCTGGCTGGCGGCTAGCCACGACTGCCGTCTTCGCGGGGGCTATTCTCACCGACACGCTCGATGGCTACCTGGCTCGCAAGCACAATCTGATCACCCCGTTCGGCAAGCTGGCCGATCCGATTGCAGACAAGGCACTGACCGGAATGGCCTTCGTCGGACTGTCGATCATCGGCGAACTGCCATGGTGGATAACCATCACGATCTTGGTCCGGGAGTGGGGGATCACGATCATGCGTTTCTTCGTGCTGCGATATGGCGTCATGGCAGCCGGGCGCGGCGGCAAGATCAAGACGGTGCTCCAGTCAGTTGCGCTTGGACTGTACTTGTTGCCGTTGCCGGGTTGGACGCATCCGATTGAGGTGATGGTGATGCTGGCCGCGTTGGTGGTGACCGTGCTCAGTGGACTGGATTACGTCCGCGACGCCGTGCGGCTGCGGCGCGCCGCCCTGGGCGGCCGGCGTTGACATCGGCGATCACTCGTGAAGTGCTGCAACGGCTGGCCACCCGCGGTGAAACACTGGCCACGGCCGAATCGCTCACGGGCGGATTGATCGGCTCGTTGATCACCGAGGTCGCTGGCGCCTCGGCAAACTACGTCGGCGGTGCGATCACCTACTCGACAGCGCTGAAGGCAACCCTGGCCGGTGTATCCGATGCCGTCCTGCAAGCGGAGGGGCCGGTGGCCGAGATCACGGCGCGCGCCATGGCGGCCGGAATAGCAGATCGATGCCATGCCGACTGGGGGTTGGCGGTAACCGGGGTGGCCGGCCCGGAGTCCCAGGACGGCCACCCGGTGGGCGAGGTGCATTTAGCTGTTGCCTGCCGGGTGACCGGAGAAGTTCAACACCGGCGTCTTGACTTGGCTGGGGACCGGGGAACCATTCGCAGTCAGACTGCTCATTCGGCGCTGCAGCTTCTCGCCGACTCACTGATCTGAGAGATGGCGAGACGACCGTCTCGGAGCCGAGCCCTGAGCGTGGGTCACTGAGTTTTGTCGTCGGGGGTGGGTACAGTTTTCGTATGCGATCCGAGAATGCGGTCAAGCCGGTGCTGGTCCGTCAGCTCATCGGCGAATCGCTCCGCGAGGAGCGCGTCGCACAAGCTCGGACGTTGCGTGAAGTCTCGAAGGCGGCGCAGGTGAGTCTCGGCTATCTGTCAGAGGTAGAGCGAGGCCAGAAGGAAGCGTCGAGTGAGCTGCTAGCGGCCATCTGCGCGGCACTTGACGTGCCCTTGTCCACCGTTCTCAACGTGGTCAGCGAGAAGATGGCCGAGCACGAGCAGATCAGCAGCGAGCGGGTGACCTCGCTACACACCGTACGGGCGATGGCTCAAGCTGCCGCCTAGCCGAGGGCAGGACGAGCTGGTCCATCGTGAACCGGGCTGCTTCCAGTCGTCCGACCTAATCCAGACCTGGAGCCGTTGGTCGAAGTCGTAAGCCTTGCGGCGTCATCCGGAAGCCGGCGCTCTGGAGTGCTTCGCTGACCTGGGGCGAACCGAAGACGTGCGCACCGTCAGCTCGCTCCACTGTGAGCTTGCCGAGCAGGCCCTCTCGCACGGATTGTGATAGCGACGCCGCGGCAGGCCTCAGTTTGGCCGGGTCCTCGGTGAACGACAGCAGGGTCTTGCCGCCGCGCTCCACATAGAACACAAGGCTTCCGCTGAGCAGTACGACCAGGGCACCTGGTTTGCGCCCGGGGCGATGACCTTCGCGACCCGGCCAAGCAAGCGCCGCGCCGTACGGATTGGCTGGATCACATGCAGCCAGCACCACGGCGGCCGGCTCTTCAGGCTCTGTGGAATACGAGCGCAACCGATCCACCGCACCTGAGAGGGCGAACTGCGCCGCGCCAAGTCCCTCAATGAAGTAGCCGCGGCGACACTGGCCGGACTCCTCCAGGGCACTCAACGCCCGATAGGCCGGGCCGAAGCCGCCCTCAGGATCCTCGGTCAGCACGCTGCCGCGGGTTACCACGCCGTAGCGATCGAGCTGGGCGAAAAGCCTTGTGGCCAATCGATCTGACGCCGACCTGCGGCCTCGCTGAACCAGTGACCAACGACCTGAAGTCGTTGGTGAAGACACCCGCGGAAGCCGCGATGCCGACAGACGCCGGCCGGCTCCCAGCCGCATTCTGGAGGTGCGTGCTGCAGGACGGGACGGGTGGCGGTGCCGGCCGTGGCCAGCGAGGGCGCGCACCGGTGCGAAGGTGTCCCCAGCAACCAAACCGGACCAGACCAGGTCCCATAGCGCCTCTACATACGCCGTTCGGTCTCCGCCAGCCAGGGCAGGGGGGAGCAGTGAGTCGAAGAAGTATGCGCCACCACCGGCCAGCGCGGCCAGCAACTCCTGGCTGCGGTAGTGGGCTGGCTCTACCCGGGCTGGATGAGGCTCCTGGTCGGCCAGATACCAGCGCACCCAGCCGTCCGAGTCACCGATCGGACCATCACCAACCCAATAGACCTCCCCGCTTGACGTCAGTTCGTCGAGCATCGCCGGCGAGTAGTCCGGCACCCGGGACGGCAGCACCATGGTCTCCACGGCACTGGCCGGGAACGCATAGCCGGAGAGCTGTTCCAGCACGCCGAGCACCGCATCCGTGCCCCGTTGACCGGAGCCCACTCCCTGCCAGGCGGACAGAAAGCGGGCATAGGCCACCTGCTCGACAGGCTCGACGCTCTTGCGCAGGCTGGCCACAGTTCGTCTCTTGATCAGCGACAGCACCTTGGCGTGGCAGTACTGATGCTCGGCTGCCGCGGGTAGATCAACGAAGGATCCAGAAACCAGCGTTCCCGGACTCACCAGGCTTTGGCAGGCCGCCTCGACGACCGCCCTGCCAAGCCCGTAGCGCTGGGCGATAGCCGAGGCAACGAAGGGCCCGTGAGTGCGTGCCCAACGAAGCACAAGGTCCTCTATCGGATGCGCAGCCGGCTCAGTGAAGGCGGCTGCGATTCCGGGTGGAACCGGAATACCCAGTCCATCGCGAAGCCGCGGCACGTCTTCGGTAACTGCCAGCATGTGCTGCCCGGCGATACGGATCTCGACCACTCGACGACTGGCGAGCAGCTCCGACAATGCCGTTGGGACATCCAGGGTGGGACCGCAGCGAGCAGCCAGCTCGTCTAGTGTGAATGGCCCGGCAGTCCGCAACAGGTCGAACAGCTGCTCGGTGCCGGTCGCCTGTCGGTCTGGACTGAGTCCCTGCAGATCGGCCTCGATTGAGGCAATCACATTTGGGTCGAGCAGTTCTTTTAGCCCGTCCTTGCCGAGAAGCTCGGCGAGCAGCGATGCGTCAAATGCCAGCGCCGCGGCCTTCTTTTCCGCCAGTGGAACGTCGCCCTCGTAGACAAAGGCTCCGACGTAGCCGAAAAGCAGCGACTTGGCGAACGGTGATGGTTCCGATGTCTCGACCTCGACCACTCGAACCGACCGGGCATCGATCTGCGACAAGAGCTGATGCAGGCCCGCCAGATCGAAAACGTCGGTGAGGCACTCACGCATGGTCTCCAGCACGATCGGGAATTCCGGGTACTGTGCCGCCACGGTGAGCAATTGAGCCGATCGCATCCGCTGCTGCCAGAGCGGTGAGCGGGACCGGGGGTCGCGCCGGGGCAACAGGAGCGCCCGCGCTGCACTCTCCCGGAATCGGGACGCGAAGAGAGCTGCACCGCCAACTTCGTCGGTCACTATCGCGTCAAGGTCTTCGAGCTCGCAGTGCAGTAGATCGGCACTGGGCGGCTCGGACTCGGTGTCGGGAATGCGCAGCACGATGCCGTCATTCGTGGCTGTCGCCTGGACATCCATCCCGTAGCGCTCTCGGGCTCGGTGTTCGATGGCCAGCGCCCAGGGTGTGAGTACACCCGACCCAAGCGCCGAATGGACGCAGACCCGCCAGTCGCCCAGCTCGTCCCGGAACCGCTCGAACAGCACCGTCTGGTCAGTTGGCAGCGCACCTGTTGCGGCTGCCTGCTCCCCGAGATAGGCGAGAAGATTTCCTGCCGCAAATTCATCGAGGCCGGTTTCCCGGAGCCGCGCAGTTGCCTGGTATGCCGGGAGGGCGGCAATCTCGCGCACAAAGGCGCCGAATGCATGGCCGAGTTCTCGTGGGCGACTGGGGGAGTCACCCTTCCAGAACGGCAGTCGTCCGGGGGCACCGGGTGCAGGGGACACCAGAACCTGGTCGTGGGTGATCTGCTCCACCCGCCAGCTCGTGGTGCCCAGTGTGAAGACGTCGCCGACCCGGGTCTCGTAGACCATCTCTTCGTCGAGCTCGCCGACCCGCCGCCCAGCGCCGTGACGACCGGAGGCGGTGCCCTCGCCAACCAGGAAGACGCCGAACAGCCCGCGATCAGGAATCGTGCCGCCGGACGTGACCGCCAACCGAAGCGCACCGGGACGGGCGATCAGCAATCCCGTGTCGCGCTGCCAGACCAGCCGTGGCCGGAGTTCTGCGAAATCCTCCGAAGGGTAGCGGCCACTCAGCATGTCCAGCACCGCCTCGAAGGCGCTGTACGGCAGATCCCGGAAATTGTCGGCCCGCCGCACCAACGCATAGACGTCATCGGCTTTCAGCTGCTCCGCCGCGACCATGGCAACGATCTGCTGGGCGAGGATGTCGAGCGGGTTTCTCAGCTCGGCGACCTCTTCAATGGCACCGTGGCGCATTCGCTCGACGACGACGGCAGACTCGATCAGATCGCCCCGATGGTTGGGAAAGAACACGCCACGGGATGTCGCGCCGACGTGGTGACCGGCCCGACCGACTCGCTGGAGCCCGCTTGCTACTGAAGGCGGCGCCTCAAGTTGCACCACCACATCGACCGCACCCATGTCGATGCCGAGCTCCAGGGACGACGTGGCGACGACGCAGGGCAATAGCCCGGATTTCAGATCGGATTCGATCTGTGCGCGCTGCTCCTTGCTCACTGATCCGTGGTGAGCTCGGGCGATGGCCGGGACTGTGGAACCTTCGCGGCCGGTTGACGCGCCCGATTGAGCCATCACTTGGGCCGGTGGCTGGAACTCTGGGACCGGCTCACCCAGCCTTTCGGCGTGAAGTTCATTGAGGTGCGCGGTCAGTCGCTCGGCCAGCCGCCGGGAATTGGCGAACACGATGGTGGAGCGGTGCTGGGTGATCAGGTCGAGGATCTGGTTTTCTACGTGCGGCCAGATCGAGGGTGGCTGGCGCGGTGCCACATCGTCGTCGAGGCCGGTGGGGCTGACGGCCGCTGATGCGGGCGTTGCCGAGGCGACAAGATCGCTCATGTCCTGGACCGGCACCACGACGGAGAGGTCCCAGAGCTTGACAGCAGGCGGTGCCACAACCTGTACCGGGTGGGGACCTCCCAGGAAGTGAGCCACCCGCTCAGGCGGTCGGACCGTCGCTGACAAGCCGATTCGCTGGGTGGGCCGGGCGGCGCCCGAATCGGCGCCCAGTTGGTCCAGCCGCTCGAGTGACAGTGCCAGATGGGCGCCGCGCTTAGTGCCAGCCAAGGCGTGAACCTCATCGATGATCACCGTGCGGACGTGGCGCAGGACATCGCGAGTCGAGGACGTCAGCATCAAGAAGAACGACTCCGGGGTGGTGATCAAGATGTCAGGTGGCCGAGTGGCGATCGCACGGCGTTCGCTCGCGGACGTGTCCCCCGACCGTACGGCCACCGTCACACTGGGTGGTGGCTGGCCGAGCCGGAGCGCGGTGTTCGTGATGCCGGTCAACGGTGCTCGGAGGTTTCGCTCCACATCAACCGCCAATGCCTTGAGCGGGGAGACGTAGAGCACTCGACAGCGCTGTTTCGGGGGTGGTGGGACAGGATCCCGGGCAAGGCTGTCAAGCACCCAGAGGAAGGCGGCGAGCGTCTTGCCTGATCCAGTGGGCGCAATGACCAGAGCGTTGCCCCCCGCCGAGATTGTTTCCCAGGCCCCCTGTTGAGCTGGAGTGGGCGCGGCAAACACTTCCCGGAACCAGGTTGCGGTGATCGGGGAGAAGTTGGACAGCGGGTCTGCCGGCACAGAACTATCTTGCCTGCCGGCTCTGACAGACCAGCTGTCGTCAAGAGCTGCAGGCGGATCCGTCATCCGGGGCCCGAGTTCGGAATGGGAGAGCGGAGAAATTCAGCAGAGCGAAGCAGCCGCCGCGGGTACGGTGGCCCCCGTGACCGCCATCAGCGACCGGGCCGAGATGAGGAGAGCAGGGTCTGCCTCGAAGGTCAGCCTCATGCGGTGGTTGCCGGGTTTGCTGGTGCTGGGTGCGATCTGGGGGTCCAGCTTCTTGTTCATCAAGGTTGGAATCTCGCAGTTGCACCCCGCCTACGTGGCTTTCGGCCGAGTTGCGAGCGGCGCGGTTACGCTGCTGGTAATCCTGATCTTGATGCGAGCGAGCTTGCCGCGAAGTTTCGCCAGTTGGGGTCACAACGCGGTCGTTGCAGTCATCGGCGTCGCGGCACCCTTCACGCTGTTCGGATACGGCGAGCAGCGCGTCTCGTCGATCTTGGCCGGGATCTGGAATTCCATTACTCCGCTAGTCGTGCTGCCTTTAGCGGTGATCGTGTTTCGTACCGAGAAGATGACGGCCCGGCGCTTGATCGGGCTGATCTTGGGTGTGATCGGTGCCTTCATCATTCTCGGCGTCTGGCAGGGATCGGGTGACTCCTCTCTGGCCGGCCAGTTGATGTGCCTGGCGGCCGCGTCCTGTTATGGCGTTGCGATCCCGTACACGCAGAAGTTCCTATCGCGCCGGCCGGAATCCGGACTTGCCATGTCTGCTGCTCAGCTGATTGTCGCATCCGCTGTGCTGGCGCTGGTCGCGCCAGTTCTTGGCGCTCCAGTGCCAGATCTTGGCGAGCTCTCCTGGCAGGTGATCGGTTCAGTGCTCACCTTGGGGGCGGTCGGCACCGGAATTGCTTTCGTCATCCATCTCAGAAACATCCGGGTGGTCGGTGCCACGACGGCGTCGATGGTGACCTACATCATCCCGATCTTCGCTACGGCGCTAGGTGCCGTCGTCCTCGGCGAGCGCATCGCCTGGTATCAGCCGATCGGGGCTGCGGCGGTGTTGCTTGGCGTTGCCGTCGCTCAGGGAGTGCGCTTCAGGCGTACCCGCGTTGAGGTACCGGTGGGTGCGCGATGAAGGAAACCGAGTTGTGGGAGCGACTCCGGCACCATCTCGGTCCCGGCTATTACCGCGTGTGGGCGGCCGAGTTCAGCCTGGCGTCCCTGAATAACCGCACCGTGGTCGAGGCGCTGCGCGCCGGTGAATCATCCAAGAAGATCTGGCGGGCGGTCTGGGAAGCGCTCGAACTGCCCGACCGAGAGCGGTGATCATCGGCCCGTTCAGGGTGTTCCCCGGCGTGTCGATGGTTTCTCGAACAAGTGTTCGGTAGGTTATCCACCGTGGTTGGAACGCAGAAATCGGCTTTCCACAGATTTCTTGGCCCGCGACCGTTTGTCGGTGCTGGTCCTTAGAGTCTCCGGCGAGATCATCAAGACAAGACGCCAAACGGCAGGGAAGGACCACGATGGCCACGGACGATCGCGAGAAGGCGCTTGAGGCGGCACTTGCTCAGATCGACAAGCAGTACGGCAAGGGGTCGGTGATGCGACTCGGCGAAGAGGTCCGGGCGCCGATCGAGGTCATTCCCACCGGCTCCATCGCTCTGGATCTGGCATTGGGTATCGGCGGGCTGCCGCGTGGCCGGGTTGTTGAAATCTACGGGCCGGAGTCCAGTGGGAAGACGACAGTCGCCCTCCATGCCATCGCCAACGCTCAGGTCGAGGGTGGAATCTGCGCATTCATCGACGCCGAGCACGCTCTGGATCCGGAGTATGCGGCGAAGCTTGGCGTGGACACCGACTCACTGCTGGTCAGCCAGCCGGACAACGGCGAGCAAGCGTTGGAGATCGCGGACATGCTGGTCCGCTCTGGCGCGCTGTCGTTGATCGTGATCGATTCGGTGGCCGCGCTGACTCCGCGCGCCGAGATCGAGGGTGAGATGGGTGACAGTCATGTCGGGCTACAGGCCAGGCTGATGAGCCAGGCGTTGCGCAAGATGACCAGTGCTTTGAGTGGGGCCAACACGACGGCGATCTTCATCAATCAGTTGCGAGAAAAGATCGGAGTCATGTTCGGCTCGCCCGAGACGACGACCGGGGGCCGAGCGCTGAAGTTCTACGCATCGGTACGGCTCGACGTGCGCCGGATCGAGACGTTGAAGGACGGCCAAGAGATGGTCGGCAACCGAACACGGGTCAAGGTGGTGAAGAACAAGGTCGCACCACCGTTCAAGCAGGCTGAGTTCGACATCCTCTACGGCCAGGGGATCAGCCGGGAAGGCAGCTTGATCGATCTCGGAGTTGAGACGGGGATTATCCGCAAGGCTGGTGCCTGGTTCACTTACGACGCCGATCAGTTGGGTCAAGGCCGAGAAAATGCGCGGTCCTATCTGCGCAGCAATCCAGATCTTGCCGATGAACTCGAGAAGCGAATCAAGGAACGGATGGGCATCGGTCCCCGGATGGACGCGCCGGCTGGCATAGATCCGGTGACCGGGGAGGTGGAGTTTTGACCCCCTCCCTTGGTGACGGCGCAGGCGTTCCGCCTGCGCCGTTAGCCAGTTCGACCACCGACGCGGTCCAGCCCGCCGGCGGTCCGAGCACCGACCCACGACCACTGGCCGATGATCCAGCGGCCGACCCAGAGGCCGTTGCGCGCAGCATTGCGCTCCGCCAGCTCGCAGCTGCGGCTCGCTCTCGCAGCGAACTGCAGTCGGCACTCAATAGACGGAGGGTGCCGAATGATGCTGCCGATCGGGTACTCGATGGCTTCGAGGACGTGGGCCTGATTGACGATTGGCGATTCGCGCGAGATTGGGTTGAGTCACGACAAGCTCGACGCCATCTGTCTCGATCAGCCTTGCGACAAGAGTTGCAGGCTAAAGGCGTTGCTCGCGACCATATCGATCTCGCGTTGGAGAACGTCGGCCGAGACAAAGAGCTCCGAGCGGCGCGCACCCTGGCGGGCAAGAAGCTGCGCACCATGGCCGATCTGCCTCGGGAGGTTCAGCAGCGCCGGATCGCAGGGGCCCTAGCCAGGCGCGGCTTTGGCTCCGACATCGTGGGCCGAGTTCTGGCCGATCTGCTGAGCAATTAGGAAACGGCTGTCACAGCGTCACCCCGGGCGGTGACTCCTTGACCAGGGCGTTTGGCTGGACATACTCTTCAAGCACAGAGTCCAGCAACGCCCGTTTGATATGAATCCTTTCCCGTCCATGGACGCGGCCAGGAAGATTTGTTCGATGTAGTAGTAGTACCCCGATAGTTGCTATAGAAGAGGTTTATTGGTCCTTTCGCATCGATCGGTTGGATATCGGCCTGCTTGACGTGCGCTGCTGCACCCTCTGAGTCCACGCGCCCAGCGTGTAGTGAGAAGAGTGGGTGATTGAAGTGAGCGCATTTGAAATGCTGGTACTGGTCGGCTTGGGTCTGCTCCTGATCGCAATGTGCATTACGGCGGTGGTTCAGGCCCGCCGCTCTCGAAACTTGCCGCTCGGAGTCTCACCCGGCAAGGGCTTGACGGTTATTCAACGACCTACCGAGCACCGAAGCGATGTCACAGGTTCTGCTGCTTCAGCCTCCGATGGTCTCGACGGATCTGCAGAGAATCTTCATATCGATGACGTACGCGCACGGGCAACGGCCATCCTGGCATCCGCTGAACAGACCCGTGCGGATGCTGATGAGGAGGTTCGCGCGAGGCGGACGGAGATGCGGGAGCAGCGCGCAGATCTTGAGCGGCGAGAGCAACGGCTGAGCGATCGCGAGGACCGACTCGACGCCGACGCACGAGCGCTCGACGAGCGAGCCAAGCAACTTGACGAACTGAAGGCCGACCTGAAAGCCCAGCGGAAAAATCTTGCCGACGCCGCTACGCAGCATCGAACGGCACTAGAGCGGGTGGCTGGCCTCACGGCCGAGCAGGCTAAGTCGGAGTTGATCGCCGCCGTTGAGCACGAGGCTAAGCGGCAAGCCGTCCTGGTCGCCCGCGATATCGAGCGTCAGGCGATCCGAGACGCCGAGGGTCGCGCGAAGATGATCGTTGTCGGCGCGATCCAACGTGTCGCCTCCGAGCAAACGTCGGAGTCAGTGGTGTCAGCCGTTCACCTGCCTGGTGACGACATGAAGGGCCGGATCATCGGCCGGGAGGGCCGCAACATCCGAGCCTTCGAGCAGGTCACCGGCGTCAATGTGATGATTGACGACACCCCCGAATCGGTGCTGCTGTCCTGTTTTGACCCGGTTCGTCGCGAGACCGCCCGGATGACGCTGACTGAGCTCGTGAAGGACGGCCGGATTCATCCGGCACGCATCGAAGAGGTCCACGAGCGAAGCAAGAACCAGATTTCGGAGCAGTGCCTCCGGGCAGCCGAGGATGCTCTTGCTGAGGTCGGGATCTCCGATCTTCATCCCTCTTTGATCCCGATTCTGGGGACGCTCCGCTACCGGAGCTCGTACGGGCAGAACGTGCTGAAGCACCTGATCGAGAGCGCCCACATTGCCGGTCTAATGGCTGCTGAGCTGGATTTGGACGTCGCGCACTGTAAGCGGGCTGCCTTCCTCCATGACATCGGAAAGGCACTGACCCACGAGATCGAAGGATCGCACGCCATCATCGGTGCCGACCTTGCCCGCAAATTTGGCGAGCATCCAGACATCGTCCATGCCATCGAGGCACATCACAACGAGGTGGAGGTGCGGACAGTTGAAGCGGTCCTAACTCAGGCTGCCGACGCCATCAGTGGGGGCCGGCCCGGAGCACGTCGCGAGAGCATCGAGGCCTACGTCCAGCGTCTGGAGCGCCTGGAGGAGATCGCGGGTGCCCG
>Ga0126312_10000723_pt1 | contig 20427 bp, 25 predicted proteins | sample Plot104A_FD_92537 | JGI IMG/M metagenome (GOLD analysis project Ga0126312, IMG submission 92537) | Serpentine soil microbial communities from UC McLaughlin Reserve, CA, USA - Plot104A | ecosystem: Environmental > Terrestrial > Soil > Grasslands | place: USA: UC McLaughlin Reserve, Lake County...
CCCTCGACAACCGGGCGGCGGCCGCTCCTGCGGGCAGGGGCTGACGAACAAGGAGGGTTGGCCGGCCGCAAGAGGGCACCCGTGTTCTAGGCGCCGATCTTCGGCAGCCGAAGCTCCCTCTCGATAATAGGGTCGCCAACTGCCTCTCGGCGCACGGAGCCGGGGGCGCCAAGCGCCCGCAAGCTGCGCGATGTCTCTGGTTGCCACCAGCGCTGCCACCACGATCGCGGCAACCTCGGCTGCGGCCGTCGTTGCAACGTTCTTCGCCTATGTCTACTTTGCTCGCCGATCGGAGGCGCACGCGGCTCGAGACGAGGCCATGGCCCTCGCGGAGACGCGTGGCGAGGTCATCGTCGATCTCCGCAGGCGCCTCCGGCTTCTCGAGCGGCTGCTCAGGGACACGACACAAGCCTTGGAGAGGCGCGTGCGTGGGCTTGAAGCGACGCTCCAGAAGACGGAAGCTGAAGCGCGCGATCAGGCTTACCGCATGCACCGGTTCTATGCTGCTTCGCTCTCAGAGGTTCTGCACAGCGTTCAACGCGACCTCGAGCAAAACCCGCCGAAGGTCGAGAACGCACTGGCGCGCATTCGCCAGCTGCTTGACGGCGAGCGACCGGCAGCGTGATGCACCAATCGAGGATTTTCAACCCGGGCCAGTATCTACATAGACAAACTCTGCGGCTGCGAAACGTCGCGGGACCCGGCCGGAGACCATGCCGCGTCAGCGTGCCGCTGAGAAAGGCCTGCGCGCCCGTCTGCGGTCCCGCACCTGCCCGACGGTACGAATCCGGCGCCGTGCGGGATGGGCGCTCAGGCCCCGAACAGACTGCCAGGGGATGGTCGATAATCCGAGCCCGGACGGCCGCTACTGCGTCGACAAGGCGAACCCTAGATCGCATGGGATAGGGCGGCTCCGAGAAAACGGAAGCCGTAGGGGGAGTCGCCCCATCCCACCCGGAATTCCCAATTTTCAGCCGAGAATTTTCTCGCCAGGGGCGGCGCGGTAGACGCTGCTAGCGCCGTGGCGTTCGGCTCGCCCCGGTCCCTCTAGCTTGTGGGATGCCCGATACTTAGAGACGTAGGTCATCGATGGGCAGAGCAATCACCCGTCTCAGAGCAATCACCTGTCTCGTGGGGGTGGCCGCGCTCATGACTGCGGGAGTCGCCCACGCACCGGGTGCGTCCGTGTCACCCCCGCCGGGCGCAGTGGTCTCCTCGTCCCACCCAGGCTTCACCTGGACAGTGCCGCCGAACGAAGCGTCGGAGACCATCTACGTGGCCAAGGCTCCGCAGACTACCCCTGAGGGACTCTTCTTTGACGAAAACGTTGTGGACTTCGACTTCCTTACCCGTGATGAGCGCGAATGGTCTCCGAGCAGCGCCCTGTACGCCGGCAGTTACTGGTGGATCGTTGGGACAAGAAAGCGCAACTCGTTCGAGTCGCGCTACAGCGCGCCGTCGGCGTTCAGGATTCCCGCCTCGGTCAGAATCGTCTCTGTCTGGATCAGGCGATACTCGTACGTGTACTTCCCCGACTCGCTCGATATCAACGTCACGTGGAGCGCGAACACTCCTCAACTGACGGTGGCCGCCGCCGTCTCGCGCGCCGGTCGTCGCCTGTGGAGCGCGCGAGAAAGCGAAACCGCATTGATCGGGAGTACGGGTACGTCGCTCTTCGATTGGACGAAACCGCGACGCATCCGCCAGGGATCCCGGCTACGGGTCACGGTGATGCTTCGTGCAGGGACGGCGACCGAGACTGTCGTCCGAACTGTTCGAGCACCGTAGTGCGGGCGACTCGGCGTTAGCGGGCCCTTTGAGCATTCGGCTCGCCCTGGCCCCGCTTAAAATCGACCCGCCTAACTGATCTCTCAGTGAAGGAGCTACCAAATGCCGAAATACGTCTGAGTTCAGGGCGGCGATATTTGGCACTGGTGCGGAACTGTTCGAACTATCCCTCGCGGCCGGCGAAGACGAGAAGAACCAGCCCGAGCGGCAATCTCCGTGACCAGTGCAGGGCAAACAAGCGGCCGATAGCTGTAGGACGTAGTTCGCTTCCTGGCGGCTCTCGTTCTCTGGGCGGCCACGACGGAAGAGCCTCACCGGCAGGGCCGCCCGTGACAAGCCTCCCCGGACAGGTTTGCAAGCCACTGAGCAGCGTCTCGGGCACCGCTGAAATAAGTTCTCGTTTGACCCAGCGGTCGAGCCCTTCCCAAGCCCATCACGCATCTTGTCGGGCTGGCCGAAGCGGCGACCCGCCATTGCCTGCCCTTAAGGGAAGCGGCGACCGATGGAATGGATAGCGGAGCCCCACGCCTCGGTAGGACGCGGGGCTCGCTGATCCAGGCTCACTTCGTCAGTGGCCGCAGTTGTGATTCGGCGGCGGCGGTGGCTGGTGGCCCGGGCACCCGTGATTGCTGCCGGGTCCTCCTCCGGCGTCCGCACCTGCGAATGGCACGGTGACAGCAAGGATCATGCCGGCGAACAGACTCGCGACGACCTTGCGCCTGCTGAGCTTCCGCACGCTGCTCACCTCCCTTCCGCATTCCGCGCCCCGAGCATCGGGGCGCGCGATGAGGGAACCCGAAATGGCGCCGCGCGAGCCTACTCTCAACCCGACGCATTGACAAGCGCGTCAGGGCGGCCGCCGACCAACCGCGAATGTCTGCGATTCCAGCGAATCGAGACAGCCCAGTCCTCAAGGGCCTCTACCGGCGAGATCAATGCAAGAACGAACAAACTTCCTCCGGCGCAGGTCAAGATCAAGACCCGAGGGAGAGCTGTGACAGCTACTTCACCCGGAATGCCGTCGCGCGACGCCGCAGTGAGTGGCGCTGTGTGCGATGTGTGCGGTGCGCCGCGCGCGCGAGGCGAGCGACGACGGCTCGTCTGGGACAGTGGGCTCGGCGGCGACCTCGTACTCGCGGATCTGTGCGGCCGCTGCGCGGCCCAGGTCGACCGCCTGCTGGTGCTCTACGGAGGACATGGCCGCAGTGCCATGAGGCTCACGCAGGCGGACGCTGTCACGGCGCGAGAGCAGGCACCGGTGCGGAAGGTGGGCGGCATCGCCGTACGTGGCCTCTTGTACCTCTTGATCGCGTTGGCGTCGTTCCTCGTCGTCACCTTCGTCACGGCGCGTGGCTGACGCCGCGCCTTAAGAGACCGCCAAAAAAAGGCCCACGCGTTAGGTCACACTAACTAAAACGGGGGAATGATGGCAAAGAAAACGGTGCTCGTCTCAGACATGTCAGGAGAAGAGATCCCAGACGGAAAGGGAGCGACCGTTCGCATCACATTCAGGATGCAAGAAAGGGCGTCGGGAACTCGACCTCACCGATACCAACAGCCGTTCGGTCCCAGGCGAGATAAGGCGGACCGGGTGGCTTTCATCTACAAGCTCGAGCAGGAAGACTGGACCCGCCGATCCCGGGACGTTTCGCACCAGCAAGCGGTGAGAGGAAGATCCATCCTTCTTTCACAGATTCGACACTGCATGTGTGAGGTGCGCGAACGACAAGCGCGCCGAGAAGTTCTACGGTGGCGATGAGTTAGACGCCATCGTTGAGAAAGAGGGGGAACAATGGCCTTCAACATCGTCTATCGAACGCATTGACAAATATTCAGTCGCGATACCGCGGACGAGCTTGCCAAAAGCTCCGCAGCGTCAGATCAAAATGCTTCTTGAAAGCGGTCATCTCGGAATCATAACTTCTATGAGAGTCCGCCGGACGCAGACTTCTGACCAGCTTCGAGAGCTCGGAGAACCTCGTCGTTCGGTACCTAGGGGCGCAGATGCCGCTGAACCAGTTCGACCCGATCTATCACGTTCTCCAGACCGAAGACCCCGTCTTCCTCAGTCCGATCGCGTGCATGCGGGGCCTTCCAAAGCGACTATCGGAAGGAGGCCCTCCGTTGCGGGCGCTGACAACAAGTTGTCCGCAGCCAAAAACGAAATGTGTTATCGAGAGCGGTTCTTCCCGACCTCGTAGGACTGATCCCGAGCGACAACGGTTGTGGGGACGAAGCGAATCAGCACGTTGTCTGAATCTTCGAGCGCCTCGCGGAAACGACGATCCCAGGACTCCATTCGTTCGCCGAGGTAGCGTCCGAGAAGGCGGCGCGCCCGCTCGGCGTCGAACGGCTCGACCGAGGCGCGTCCGCGCATGCCGATGTGATGGACGATGCCGCGTTCACGCTCGAAGTCGGTGATGCCGATCGCGCAGCGAGGCTCACGTTCGATGCGCCCAGGAAAAGTGTTGTCCCGGCGCGAGCCGATGATCCAGACGGCGTCGTCCTCCCACAAGAACCACACGGGCGATTCGCGCGGGCCGTCGTCGGAATCCGTGGCAAGGTGCGCGAAGAGCGGACGCGAGAAGAACTCGTTGAGGTCGACGGTGCGAGGTCGGTCGTGAATCAGCTTCATCGTCGCGCGGAAATCGTACGGCGGCCTACCTCGGCGGCGACGAAGACGAGGACGGCGCCGAGAACGACGTCGAGGTCGTGGTCTACTGCGCCGAGCGGGAGTTCGGCGAGTGTGTCAGGGGCGTTGACGCCGCGCGGCGAGGACGAGCCGTACTCGCCACAAACTTGCCACGGCCAGGGGGTTAAGCCGTCAGGCCCGACAACGAAAAAGCCCCTGAGCGGGGGCTTTCTCCTAGCGGATGAAGGGACTCGAACCCACGACCTTCTGCATGGCAAATGAGAGCCGCAGTTCGCGCCTGTTCGCGCCCGGTTCGCTCAAACGCCTCGATTGCAGGACGTTCCCGAGAATCGAGCGAACGCGACCGCACCCGAGCGAACGCCGAACCTTGCCATTCTTGCCACAGAAGCGCACCCACAGGGCGAGCGGAACTGTGTCGTCTGCGGCCGGCCGTTCAGATGCCGCCCGAACGCGCTCGTCTGCTCGGCGGATTGTCGGCGTGAGCGGAAGCTCCAGCAGCGAAAGCGGCTTCGGCGGGCGTGCCCGCCCAAGAGCGCATCGCGGTTTAGGCAGCCTGTCTAGCGCAGTCCGCGGACCTCGTACGCGGCGACAGGGCGAGCGAAGCCTTTGAGCTCGAGGTCGCCTGCGGACGCGGTCTCCACGGCCTCCTCCACGGCTGCGAACACGCGCTGGCCAATCAAGATCTGGCCCGCGGCCGCTTGGACGCTGAGCCGCGAGGCGAGGTTCGTCACCGGTCCGACCACGCCGTAGTCGTAACGCCCTTCGAACCCGATTCGCCCGATCGTCGCGTAGCCGGCTTCGATCCCGATACCGAGCCCGAGCTCGGTTCCGCGCTTACGCCAGACCTTAGCCAGCTCTGCGAACCGCTCCTGCGCGGCGACCGCGAACCGAACGGCCTGGAGCTCGTGGTCCGCGACGGCGAGGGGATCGTTGAAGAACACCATCATCCCGTCGCCCGCGAAGTGCTCCAACGTCCCTTCGTACGTCGGCATCAGCTCGCCGAGCGCGGCGTGGTACTCGCGCAGGACGTCGAACAGCTCCTCGGGGGCCGCCGTCTCGCCGAAGGCGGTGAAGCCGCGGAGATCCGAGAAGAGACAAGAGATGTACGCGCGGTGTCCGGCCAGGAGCTGCTCGCCGTCTCTGCTGGAGACGAGCTCTGCCACCTGCGGGGAGACGAACCGGGCAAGCTCCGTGCGCTGCCGCTCGACCGCCTCGATCAGGCGCGCATTCGCAACCGCGATCGCCGCCTGGTCGGCAAAGGTCTGGACGAGCGCGATGTGCTCGTCGGTGAAGGGCTGCAGTTCACGGCGGATGAGAACGACGACGCCGATGAGGTCGTCCTCGACCATGATCGGGACCGCGATCAGCGATCGGTAGCCCTCTCTAGGGCCGCCATAGGAGTATTCCGGGTCGTTCTGAATGTCCGGGATATGGACGGGCTCACGTGCCACCGCCGCCCGGCCGGCGCCCGTCGTTCGGTCGAGAGCATGGGGATGCTGTCTGTCCCACTCAACACTCCCGGTGTGGGTGTGGGACGCCACCACGTGCAGGAGCCCGTGCTCGAGAAGGTACAGGGCGCCGTAGTCGGCCCTGCAGAGCCGCTCACAGGCGTCAACCACCTCGTCGAGAACGGGCTGGATTCCAGCGCTACGGGCGACGGCGCGGAGGACACCGCTGATCGCGTGCTGCTGTTCGCGCATGTCCTCGAGCTGGCGAGCGAGCTCGGTGTAGTCAGGGGCCACGCTGGCCATCTGGGCAGCTTAGGTGCTAGGCGCTCTGCACAACGAGAGACGACGAAACCCCCGCGTTTGCGGGGGTAAAGGAGAGCGGATGATGGGACTCGAACCCACGACCTTCTGCATGGCAAGCAGACGCTCTAGCCAACTGAGCTACATCCGCACGCGACCTGAGTATAGCCGCGGTTTTTCAGGCCTCTAGCGCGTCGAGGGCCTCGTTCACGAGCCGATCGGCGAGCTCGTTGTGCTCGCGGCGCACGGCCGTGTAGCTCACTGACTTCAGCCGCCGCGCCAGCTGGCCGGCCTCGTCCGAGAGCTCGCGTAGCGTCGGCTTCTTGACCTTGTACTCGCCGCGCATCTGCTTGACGACCAGCTCGGAATCGGAGACGACCTCGAGCTCGTCGACGCCGAGCTCGAGCGCCTTCTCGAGGCCGGCGACGAGCGCACGGTACTCGGCGACGTTGTTCGTCGCCGTGCCGATCGTCTCGCCGTGGGCGGCGAGTACGGTGCCGTCGTGCGCCTCGAGGACATAGCCGTACGCAGCCGGGCCGGGGTTGCCACGCGCGCCGCCGTCCGTGGAGAGCTTCGCCTTCACAGGAGCGGATAGATGTCGAAGGCCGGCTCTTCGTAGGGATGAGCCTCACGAAGCGCGGCGATCACCCCGTCCTGGAGCTCCTCCGGGAAGACGGTTTCCAGCCGCAGCTCGGAGACCCGCTGCTCGCGTCCCGACTCGCCGATCGCCGGCGACGTCCCCTCGCCGGGAAGGAACGTTCCCGTCCCGGCGGCGTACCACGAGCAGTGGGTGTACTTCCCGATCTTGCCCGCGCCGGCCTCGAACAGCGCGGAGCGCACACGGTCGAGTGCCTCGCGCGGCACGAACACGACTAGCTTGCGGTTCACGTGAGCATCCTGACCGACCTCACGCCGGCCACGCTGACCGGCGCGATCGAGGAGAACCTGTTTTCCCTCTTCCGCGCGATGGCCGAGCTTCCGGGCGGCCGACTCGACGAGAGCGAGGACATGCTCCGCTTCTCGACCGGCCTCCCCTCCCCCATGTTCAACGGCGTCGCCCGGACCCGGGTCGAGACAGTGTCAGCGCGCCTTTTGGAGCAGCCGTACTTCTGGTGGACGGGGCCGCAGTCGTCGCCCGCCGACCTCGACGACCGGCTCGAAGCGGCCGGCTTGCAGCCCGCCGGGCGAAACTGGCCGGGCATGGCAATGGCGTTGGCGGAGATCGACGAGGAGCAAGCGGCGCCCGATGGCGTGGCGATCGAGCCGGTCAGGAGCGCGGGTGGGCTCGAGGAGTGGGGACCAGTCTTCTGCGCCGCGCACGACCTGCCGCCCTGGTCCGCAGACTCCTGGTTCGAAGCAGCGCGCCGACTCGAGTTCCGAGACCTGCCCTGGCAGCATTGGATCGCACGGCTCGACGGCGAGCCGGCCGGCGTCGGGCTCTCGCACACGGGCGGTGGCGTCATTGGTCTCTACGGGATCGGAACCCTGTCGACAGCACGCCGCCGCGGCGTCGGGTCGGCGCTGACGCTCGTCCCGATACTGCGGGCCCGCGACGAGGGCTTCCGGGCGGCGATCCTGCATGCGACCCCCGACGGAGAGCAGCTCTATCCGCGTCTTGGCTTCACGGAGTACTGCCGCATCAGCCGCTTCCTCGGCGGCGTCTAGCTGTACTCGGCCGCCAGGTTGGTGTCGCACAGGCTTCAGGATGTGCCGCCGAAGTCGACATCCTTGGTCTCGACCGTCCCGGCCGTCCGCCCCGGCGCCCTCTGGTGGGTCCAGTACAGGTTCGTGTGCGCGATCACCTGGTCCGGCGGCGGCGCCCCCCATGCCGTCTGGTCCTGCGTCGTGTGGGCGTCGCTGACAAGGATCGCGTCGTACCCCCTGACGAGCGCGCTGTGAAGCGCGAAGCGGATGCACGCATCGGTCTCTGCGCCGACGACGACGAGTCGCCCGACCCCGAGGCCCGACAGCACGGTCTCGAGGGTGGTGTCCTCGAAGGCGTCGTCGTAGTGCTTCTCGACGAGCGGCTCGGCGTCGCCCGGGCTCAGCTCGGGGAGGATCCGCCAGTCGTCGCTGTCCCGTACGAGCTGCTCGTCGGAATGCTGGGTCCAGACAACGGGAACCTGTTCGCGCCGCGCCTGCTCGACGAGGCTGCGGACGTTCGCGACGACCGCGTCGAGCTCGTGAGCCCCCGCGACGACGCCGTTCTGCACGTCGACGACGAGGAGTGCGGTGTTCGGCCGGTTCTCGAGTGTGGTCATGGTCGCTTCCCATGCTCACGTTGGGCTCTGATGTCCACCTACGATAGAAGTCACCGAAGGCACCTGCGACGTTTGCGTCCGCTGTCCGCCGGGAAATCTGCGCGCATGCCGACGCTCGAGGTGCTTCCGAGGCCGACGCCGGAGGAACGGGCGGACGGCCCCGTCGAGATCGAGGTCGCAGACCCTCTCGCCGAGCTCGCCGAGACGATCGAGCTTTGGATCGAGCACCGGCCGGAATGGGAGTTCAGCCTTCACGAAGGTCATGACTTCGGCCGCGCCAACAACGTCGAGGCTCGGCTCCTCTTCGTCGCGGGCGAGCACACGTCGTCGCTTGTGTTCCGCCTCGATCAGCTCGACGCGGCCGAGGACGTGATGGACGCGCTCGTGCTCCGTTTCGAGGAGAAGGACGGGATCTGCAAGCTCGCGCGCTGCGGGCGCAACGGGCTCGAGGTCGAGCTCTTCCACATCCTCACCTACACCTAGGCGCGCGGCCGCTCGTCGACGCGGCGAATCCACGCCGCGAGATTGGTGTGCCCGTCGCCGAGCGGCTGGAACTCACGAAGGATCAAGTGGAATGTCTCCGTGTCATGCTCGTCGTACAGGAGGGCGTACTTGAGAAACGGAAAAGCCGCGCAGTCGGCGGCGGAGAACTCGCCGAAGAGGTATTCGCGTCCGTCGAGAAGAGCTTCGAACAGGTCAAGAGACTCGGTCAGCTCCCGACCGAGGTCGTCGATCCGGTCCCGATCGGGAGGCTCCCTGCCCCGCTCGGCCTCAATCTCGTTCGGCGGGCGCTTCCAAACGCGGTTGAACCAGTCGAGGAACACATCAAGCTCGGCGCGGCGGGCCGGATCCGAGGGAAAGAGCGGCGGCTCGGGCGTCCGCTGCTCGAGGTAACGGAGGATCTCAGTCGAATCGATGACGACTCGGCCGTCCTCGACCAGGACGGGAACCAGCGGCTGGCCGCTGACCCGCTCGACCTCGCCGCGATCGGCGGGGTCGACGTCAACCCAATCGACCTCGAGACGCTTGTGTCCGGACGCGAGGGCGACCCGTTCGACGTTGGTCGAGAACGGGATTCGGTAGATCAGCACCAGCCTAGATCTCGACCTCGGGCGCGGCTTCTGCGTCCGCGTCGCCGACGTTCGGCGTTCCCTTCGGCTCGATCAGCAGGATGTGCACCTCTTCCTCCGCCTTGGGACGGTGCTCGACGCCGCGAGGGACGACGAACATCTCGCCTTCGCTCACCTCGACATCTCGGTCGCGGAGCTGGATCGTCAGCCGACCCTTGAGGACGAGAAAGAAGTCGTCCGTGTCTGGATGCGAGTGCCAGACGAAGTCGCCTTTGAGCTTGCCGACCATCACCTTGTTCTCGTTGTAGTAGCCGAGGATCCGCGGCGCGAAGACCTCGTCGAAGCTCGCCAGCTTCTCCACGAGGTTGACTGCCGAGTCCACGGCTACTCGGCGGTGTCGATCTGGGCCTTTTGGAGGCGACCGGAGTAGTCGACGTAGATCGACTTCCACTCCGTGAAGACGTCGAGGGCAGCCTGCCCCGCCTCGCGGTGGCCGTTGCCGGTGTCCTTGGTGCCGCCGAAGGGCAGGTGGACCTCGGCGCCGATCGTGCCGGCGTTGATGTACGTGATCCCGGTGTCGAGGTCGCGCATTGCCCGGAACGCCTTGTTCACGTCACGCGTGAAGATCGAGGACGAGAGGCCGTACTTGACGCCGTTCGCCGCGTGGATCGCCTCGTCGAACGACTCGACCGGGATCAGCGCCGTCGTCGGGCCGAAGATCTCCTCCTGGGCGATCCGCATGCCCGGCTCGACGTCGCCGAAGATCGTCGGCCGGTAGTAGAAGCCCTTGGCGAGGCCGTCGTCGGAGGCGACCTCGCCGCCCGTGAGCAGCTTCGCGCCTTCGTCCTTGCCGATCTCGGTGTACGAGTGGATCTTCTCGAGCGCGCGCTGGTTGATCACCGGGCCGACATCTGTGTCGTCCTCCCAGCCCAGCCCGAGCCGCAGCCGCTCGGCGGCGGCGACGAGCTTCGTCTGCAGCTCCTGGTAGATCCCGCGCTGGACGATCACGCGGCTCGCCGCCGTACACCGCTGGCCTGAGGTGCCGAATGCCGACCAGACGATGCCCTCGACGGCGAGCTCGAGATCGGCATCGTCGAGGACGATGATTGCGTTCTTCCCGCCGAGCTCGAGATGGACGTGCTTGAGGCCCTCCGCCGCCGCTTTCAGCACGGCCACGCCTGTCTCGCGCGAGCCCGTCAACGAGATCACGCGCACGTCCGGATGGCGTACGAGCGCCTCGCCTACCGCACCGCCCCCGCCGTGGACGACGTTGACGACGCCGGCCGGCAGACCTGCCTCGACGAGCAGCTCAACGAAGCGCTCGCCCAGAGTCGGTGTGTCGGTTGCCGGCTTGAAGACGACGGTGTTGCCCGACACGAGGGCGGGCAGCATCTTCCATGACGGGATCGCGATCGGGAAGTTCCAGGGCGTGATCACGCCGACGACGCCGATCGGCATCCGCACGCTCATCTGGAACTTGTCCTTGAGCTCCGAGGGCGTGGTCTGGCCGAAGAGGCGTCGTCCTTCGCCGCCCATGTAGAAGCTCATGTCGATCGCCTCCTGGACATCGCCGCGCGCCTCGGGGAGCACCTTCCCCATCTCGTGCGCCATCAGCTGCGCGAGCTCCTCCTTCTCGTCGATCAGCAGCTGGCCGAAGCGGAAGAGGATCTCGCCGCGCTTCGGCGCCGGCACCGACCGCCACTCCTCGAAGGCCGTCTTCGCGGCCGTGACGGCGCGGTTGACGTCGTCATCCCCCGAGAGCGGGAAGGTGCCGATCACCTCGCCGTTGGCAGGGCTCGTCGACTCGAAGGTCTCGCCCGACGCGGCATCGACCCACTCGCCGGCGATGTAGTTCCGGTACGTCTTGGTGCCGAGGAGCGCCATCGCGGCGCTGATGTTAGCCGCGCACTCGAAACCGCCGGATCGAGCCGCTAGTTCCTCACGACGACCCCAGCTGACGGGCGCCCGCCGCGCTGCGTGATTCGCCGCCAGCGCGCGGCGCTGCGCCCGTCAGGCCGGAGCTCGACGGCAGCCACGGTCCCAGTACCGGCCGCCCGATGCCGCTGACGCGATGATCGCGAAACAGCCGACCACACCCGTAGCTACGAGTGCGGTGACGAGTTGGTTTGCTACTGCGTCGGAAGAAACGTGCCCGGAGCGCGCTGCCGCCGCCGGTCGCGGGTCTGGCGCTTCCCGCCCGCCTTCTTCCCGCCGCGCCGATCCGGCCCGGTGCGCCGGTCGACGATCACCGTCACGTTCGGATTGTCCTCGTAGTACTCCGCGTACTTGTCGAACAGCTCGCCCTCGAGCTCGCGCGGGATGACGCAGTAGATCACCTAGATGCGCGCGATGTCCGGGACGACGCGGCCCTCGGTGTCCACGCGGGCATTCCAGTTCTGGAACAGCCCGTTGAGCTCGCCGAGCTCGTGCCCCCGGGCCTCGAGCCGAACCGGCTGCGCCGACTCGGCCGACACGCGGTACTGGTACCAGGTGATGTCCCAGGCGATCGTGATCGCTTGCTCTTGGTTCACACCCGAGAGCTGGAGGATGCTCGCCCTGGGCTCACCGAGGCTCTTGGCGACGCCGCCGATCGTCCGCCGATAGTCGCTGGCGTTGAAGATGTCGGCCGCCTCGACCATGGCCAGTTCGGGCTCGCTCAGCCGCCGCAGAATCGGCTCGGACGCGACCGTCTCCTCGACCGCCGACCGCACCGGGGCGAAGATCTGGGACAGCCAGCTCCCGCGCCGGCGGCGCTGGACCGGAACCGTCGGCGTGGTCGGCGTCCCCTCCTTCACCCAGCCATACTCGAGCGCGATCTCCTGACAGAGCGGACAGACGTCGAGGAACTCGCCGCCCTGCGGCGCGTAGCGGACCGCGCGCTCCCCTGTCAGCAGGCTTCGATCGCAGATGGCGCACGTCCGGGCAACAGCCTGGCTGCTGATCTGCATGGAGGCCGATCTTAGTCGAGCGCCACCCGGCGACCGATTGGTATGTTTGGTTGCCTTACATGTGTGTTTTACAGGTATGAGGCGGCATCGCCGTTCAACCCGAGTCAGGCGCAGGACCGGTCCCGGCCAATACGACGTCCGGGCCCGGGTCGAGCGCTTCGGCGAGCCCGCGGTCTTGCTTCTTCTCCGCGAGCGTCCTGCCCACGGCTACGACCTGCTCGAGCAGCTTCCCGAGCTGACCGGCGAGCGCGTCGACATGGGCAACCTCTACCGCTTCTTCCGTCTGCTCGAGGCCGAAGGGCTCGTGCGGTCCGAATGGGACGACGAGGCACCGGGCCCGAGCAAGCGGATCTACGAGCTCACCGACGAGGGCCGAGCGCTCCTCGACCAGTGGGCCAGCGCCCTCGGCGACGCGCAGGCGCGAATCGAGGGCTTCCTCACCAGACACGGAGAGAGGAGGTGACCATGCATCACAGACGACATCGCCACCGCGGCTTCCGCAGGCCGTACGGCCTGGGCCGCGGATGGTACGACCGCGAGCGCGTTCTCGAGCGCCTCGAGGAATACCAGCGCGACCTCGAGCAGGAGCTCGCCGACGTCTCCGATCTGATCAAGCGGCTTCAGGCCGGCGAGCAGCAGCCCGAGACGACGACTGTCTAGGTGTGTCGGGGCGGGCGGCGCGAGCCCTCCGCCCCGCCCTAGGCTCCCTCTGACACGATTGGCGCGTGGCTCACGAGCTGCGCGACGTAGCGCCCGGCCTCTGGATCTGGCAGTCCGACTACCCGGACTGGAGACCCGGTCTGGGCTGGAAGCCGCCCGTCACCTCGACGTGCGTCGAATCCGGCGGCGAGGTCGCGGTCCTCGACGCGCTCACCCCTGGCGAGGATGCGACCGACGTCTGGCCTCGGCTCGACGAGCGCCCGCCGACGCTCGCCGTCGTGCTCAAGCCTGATCACGTGCGGAGTCTCGACCTTTTTGTCCGCCGCTACGACGCGCGCGCCTTCGGCCCCGGCGTCTTCCACCGAGGAGACGTTCCCGAGACGGAGGTCGAAGAGATCTGGCCCGGCGTCGAGCTTCCCGGTGGCCTCGTCGCGCTCTACGACGGCCGGAACCGAAACGAGACGCCGCTCTGGCTGCCCGAGCAGCGAGCGCTCGTCTTCGCGGACGCGCTGACGGCCCCCGAAGGCGAGCTGCTCGTGTGGGCGACGCCGTGGCACGAGGAGCGGGTGCTCCCGGCGCTGCGCGCACTCCTCGAGCTTCCGTTCGAGCACGTGATCGTCTCCCACGGCGAGCCGGTTCACGACCGGACTGCGTTCGAGCGGGCGCTCGGGCTCAAGCCGTGGGCCGGCGACTAGCGCTTTCGCTGTCGCCAGCGGTGCAGGTTCTTCGACTTCGCCGCCGACTTCGGCGGCTCGGGCTCGGGCGGCGGGTCGTGCTCGGCGAGCCAGCGTGCGGCTTCGTCGTCCGGGTCGAGGCCGAACTGTCGCTCGCGCTCCGCTCGCTTCTGGGCTCCGCGATGGGTCAGGCGATGCTTCAGACCTTCGCCTCTTCCTTCTCCTTCTGGGCCTCGGCCATGACCTTCTGGGCCACGTGCGTCGGCACTTCCTCGTAGCGCGCGAAGGACATGTGGTAGTCGCCGCGGCCGCCCGTCATCGAGGTCAGCGACTGCGAGTAGGTGAGCATCTCCGCCATCGGCACCTCGGCCTTGATCATCGTCATCCCGGCCCCAACCGGCTCCATCCCGTGCAGGCGGCCACGCCGTGAGTTGAGGTCGCCGTTGACCGAGCCGACGGCGTCGTCCGGGACGGTGACGTCGACCTCCATGATCGGCTCGAGCAACACCGGGTCGGCCTGCTCGTAGGCTTGCTTGAACGCCAGCGAGCCGGCGATCTTGAAGGCCATCTCCGACGAGTCGACGCTGTGGTACGAGCCGTCGACGAGCTGCACGCGGATCCCCTGCACGGGGGCGCCGGCGAGCTCGCCGTGCGCCATTGCCTCCTGGATCCCCTTGTCGACCGCCGGCCGGAAGCTCTGCGGGATCACGCCGCCGACGATCCTGTCGACGAACTCGTAGCCGGTATGCCCCTCGATCGGCTCGAGGATGATCCGGCAGTCGCCGAACTGGCCGCGACCGCCCGTCTGCTTCTTGTAGCGGCCGTGGCCCCTCGCCTCGCGGCGGATCGTCTCCAGGTACGGGACTCGCGGCTGGCGGAGGTCGACCTCGACGCCGAAGCGGCGCTTGACCCGCTCGACCGCGACCTCGACGTGCATCTGCGAGAGACCGGAGAGCAGCTGCTCACCCGTCTGCTGGTCACGCCGCATCACCAGCGTCGGATCCTCCTCCGACAGCCGGCGGAGCGCCGTCCCGAGTTTCTCCTCGTCCCCCTTTGCCTTAGGCGCGATCGCAAAGCTCATGACCGGTGCCGGGAAGGCGATCCTCGGCGGCTGCTCGAGCTCGCGTTGGGCGTCGAGAAGGAGATCGCCGGTGAGGGTGTCCTTGAGCTTGGCGACGGCGCCGATGTCACCGGAGCCGAACTCGTCCGCCTGCTCGTGCTCCTTCCCCTGGAGCGTGAGGAGCTGGCCGACCCGCTCTTTGTTTCGCGAGCGTGTGTTCACGAGCGTCGAGTCGGAGCCGACCGTGCCCTCGATCACGCGGAAGACGTTGATGCGGCCGGCGAACGGGTCGGCGACGGTCTTGAAGACGAAGGCTGCGCTGCCGGCGCCGTCGATGTGGACGTCGAAGTCCTTCTTCGCCGGTGAGGGAACGCCCTCGACGAGAAGGTCGAGGACTGCGGTCGTACCGAGGTTCTTTGTCGCGACGCCGCAGGCGACCGGGAAGATCTCTCCGCGCGTGACGGCGTCCTTGAGCGCGTGCGCGACCTCCTCGTCCGAGAGCTCCTGTCCGTCGAGGTAGCGCTCCATCAGGCCCTCGTCCGTCTCGACCACTGAGTCGAGCAGCTTCTCGCGGTACTCCGCTACCTGCTCGGCCATCTCGCCGGGGATCTCGCCGGGCGCGGCCTCCTTGCCGCCCTCGGGGCTCGTGTACGCCTTCATGTGGAGGAGATCGACGATCCCGGTCAGCTCGTGCTCGATGCCGATCGGCAGGTGGATGGCGACGGCGCGTTGTGAGAGCGCGCTCTGAATCCCGTTCAGGACGCGGAAGAAATCGGCGCGCTCGCGGTCGAGCATGTTGACGAAGAAGAGTCTCGCCAGGCCGAGCTCCTCGGCCCGCGCCCAGACGCGGCTGGTCTGCACTTCGACGCCCATCACCCCGGAGACTACGATCAGCGCGCCCTCGACGACGCGGATCGTCGAGACCATGTCGCCCTGGAAGCTCGGTTCGCCGGGCGTGTCGATCAGATTGATCTTGCGTCCCTGCCACTCCAGGTGGGAGAGCGACGCAGAGATCGTCATCTGCCGGCGCTGCTCGTCGTCATCCCAGTCCCCGACCGTGGAGCCCTGCTCGATCGTCCCGAGTCGGTTGACCGCGCCGGCCTGGAAGAGCATTGCCTCGACGAGCGAGGTCTTCCCGGTTCCCCGGTGGCCGGTGACGGCGACGTTGCGGATCTTTCCGGACTCGACTGCGGGCATACGAACAGGTCCTCCTCGGTCGTTGGGGCTTCGATCTTAGCCGGGGTCGGTGGCTCTTCCGGTGGTGCTTCCGAGCTTCTGACGCGCGAAAGCAAGCCAGGGTGCGGACTCGGGACGCGTCCATATCGACGAGATATGGGCGCGGCCCGAGGCTACAGACTGGCGCCGCTTTGCAGCCGCTCAAAAGCCGGATGGCGCCGCCGGGAGAGCCACCTAGGCCTCTGCTTCGGCCCGCTGGGCGGGGCCGGAAAGACCTGCCTTGAGACGCAGCACCGCCTTGGTGTGGAGCTGGGAGACGCGTCCCTCGGTCACTCCGAGCACCTCGCCGATCTCCCGTAGGGTCAGCTCCTCGTAGTAGTAGAGGCCGACGACCAGCCTCTCCCGCTCGGGCAACCGGGCGATCGCTTCGCCGAGCGCGTGTTTGAGCTCGGTCTCGGCGAGCGAGCGCTCGGGTGCGGGGGCCTCGGTGTCCTCGATCGTGTCGATCAGGGCGATCCGGTCGCCGCCCGAGCCGCCGGCCGTCCAGAGCTCGTCGAGCGCGGCGATCGGCGAGCGGGAGATGTCCGTCAGGCTGGCCTCGAGCTCCTCGCTCGTGATCCCGACCTGCTCGGCGATCTCCTCGTCGCTCGGCGGCCGGTGGAGCTTGGCTTCGAGATGGGCGATCGCGCGCTCGATCTCCCTGGCGCGGGTCCGAACAGAGCGCGGCACCCAGTCGAGCGAGCGCAGCTCGTCGATGATCGCCCCTTTGATCCGGGCGATCGCGTAGGTCTCGAATTTGACGTCCCGGTCGAAGTCGTACCGCTCGATCGCGCCGATCAGGCCGAGGAGGCCGTACGAGACGAGGTCCTCCTCCTCGACGTGCGCCGGGAGGCCGCTGCCGAGCCGGCCGGCGACGTACTTGACGAGAGGCGCGTAGGTGAGGATCAGGCGGTCGCGCAGCGCCTTGTCGTCCGGCTTGGCGCGGTACGAGCGCCAGAGCTGTTGGGTGTCGTCCTGGCCCACGGCTGGGGAAGGTTACGGTGCTACGGCGGGGCGTTTCCTCCGCCCCACGGCCGAATCCGGGGCAGCCAGCGGGGCACGTTCGCCTTGTAGGTCGCGTAGTCGTCGCCGAAACGGCGACTGAGGCCGGGCTCTTCGACGAGCGGAAGGTAGACGGCATTGGCCGCAAAGACCGCTCCGAACCAGAGGAGCAGTGGAAGCGAGCTTGCGAAGGCCGCTTCCCCGAGCAGGACGAAGAGGACCCCGCTGATCATCGGGTTGCGCACGTAGCGGTACGGGCCGCGCACGACGAGACGCTTGGTCGGATCCCAGGGAGCGAGCGTTCCGCGGCCGACGGAGGCGAACAGCTTGATCGTGCTCGCGAGCAGCAACAGGCCAACGACGACCAGGGGGATTCCGATGACCGCAAGCAGGCCGACGCTTGCGCCGTTCTGCCAGACAATCAACGCGGGCACGCCCACGGTGACGACGCCTGGGAGGAGCAGGATGGCGGCCAGGTGCCGCCACAAGATCACGAGTGCCGAGCCGCGCGCAGCATCCGCAGGGCGAGACCGCCCATCCAGAGCGTCAGGACCGCGCCGGCGACGACGAACGGCCATTTCTGCCACCCGTCGGCGGTAAAGGCCGTCGCGGTGATCCCGGCGAAGAAGATCGTGAGGAATGCGAAGAGCGCGCCCTGGACGCGGCGCTGTCCGGCTCGAGCCACCGGCAAGAGGGTATCTCTACAATCGAAAGCGCCCAGGGGCGTAGCTCAACTTGGTAGAGCACCGGTCTCCAAAACCGGGGGTTGCAGGTTCGAGTCCTGTCGCCCCTGTTGGGCAGGGCCGCTCTGCGAGCGGCGTAACCGGCCTTAGACGAGCGCCTTCTCGTACGTCGCGTAGCGGCGGGTGACATGCATCCCCGCCCGCTCGTAGAGGCGGGTTGCTCCGGTCTCGTTCTCCGAGTCGACCTCGAGCCCCACGTGCGTGTGTCCTCGCCGCCAGAGTGCGCGGAATCCGGATTCGAGCAGGACGAGACCGAGGCCGCGCCGACGCCAGCGCGGCCCGACGAAGAGATCGAGAACCCAGCCCTGGTGTCGCTCGCCGAAGCAGAGCGCCGCACCGGCGATCTCGTCGCCTTCGGAGGCGAGCCGCCAGAGCTCGGGGTGGTAGTCCCCGCGTTCGAGCCGCCACTTGAGCCACTCCTCGAGCGGTTCGGGCGTGAACTCCCAATGCTCGACGAAGGCCTGCTGGTGTGCGGCATGGAGCGCCTCGTCGTCGTCCACCGGACGATAGGGACGGATCGTCAGACCATCAGGCTGCTTCGGCTCCGACGGCTCGGCCGCCAGATCGATCTCCATTCGCCAGAAGTAGCGGACGAGCGCATGCCCGCGCTCTTCGGCAAGCCGCCGGCCGTCGTCATTGACGACGTGCACCTGGATCCTGCCCAGACCTCGTTCACGGGCCCAGCCCTCAGCCAGGTCGAGCAGGTTCGAACCAAGGCCGAGACCGCGCGCCTTTGGATGCACGCAAGACTCGTCCACCACGTCGGCCAGATCCCGCTCACGATTGGCGCGTGCATAGGCGACGACCTCCCCGTTGCTGAGCGCGATCCACGCATCGGTCTCGAGTCGCGCCTCGTCGAGCCGCCACCACTCGCGCAGCTCGTCGCCCGTGAAGGAGATGCTGTCCACCTCGGCGAAGTCGGCCCGGTCGCGTTCCGCGATCAGCGCGGCAACGCTGTGTGCGTCGTCCAGCGTCGGCGCCCGCACGATCACTTCGTTCATGACAAGCCGAGGATAGGCCGCCGCCCACCGCCCGTTCGAGCCCCGGTTTCAGAAGCCGGGGCAGACCGGGCCAAACTAGACTCCAATCCGGGGTTGCGGACTCGAATCCTGTCGCCCCTGTTGGGCACAACTCGCTCGGTCTGCGAAGGAGGAACACGGCATGTGCCGCTGGCTCGCCTACTCCGGCTCTCCACTTCTGCTCGAGGACCTGCTCTGCAAGCCCAAGTACTCGTTGATCGACCAAAGCCTGCACGCCCGGCTTGGCGCGACTACCACGAACGGAGACGGCTTCGGCGTCGGCTGGTACACCGACGCCGAGACGCCGGGCCTCTTTCGCAGCGTCGAACCGGCCTGGAACGACCGCAACCTGCGCGAGCTCGCGGGTCACATCCGCTCGCCTCTCTTCCTCGCACACATTCGTGCCTCGACCGGGACCGCGATCCAGCAGACGAACTGCCATCCCTTCCGCTACGGGCGCTGGCTCTGGATGCACAACGGTGTCGTCGGCGACTTCGCGCGGGTCAAGCGCGACCTCGTCCTCGCGATCGACGAGCAGCTCTACCCGTCGATCGAGGGCTCGGCCGATTCCGAGGTGCTCTTCCACCTCGCGCTCACGCTTGGCCTCGAGCGGGATCCGCCGTCGGCGGTAGCCCGCATGGTCGGCCTCGTCGAGGAGACCGGGCGTCGGCACGGAGTGGAGCATCCGATTCAGATGACGATCGCGACGACGGACGGAACGGATCTCTGGGGCTTCCGCTACTCGAGCGAGGGCCGGTCGCGCTCGCTCTACTACAGCACCGACGTGCGGACCTTGCGGGAGCAGCATCCCGAGCTTCCTGCGCTCCAGGAGATTTCGGACGAGAGCCGGATCGTCGTCTCCGAGCCGCTCGGCGATCTCGCGGGCGCCTGGAACGAGGTGCCAGAGTCGAGCTACGGCGTCATTCACGAGGGCGACGACGAGCTCCACCCGTTCCGGCCGGTTGCGCCGTAGTGCCGAACGCGGCCCGCGGGGAGCCCTGGGTCAGGGGCAACCTCGAGACAAGCCGTTGAGGGCCGATCGGTCGAGCGCCACCGCGTCGGGCCAGCACGTCGACGCTGCGCCGGCCGACCTCGGCTAGCCGCCGACGCTATTCCGTCGCTCCGACCTCTGTCGGCTCGGGCTCATCAGCCGCCTGCGGCTGCGGCTTCGCCTCGTCGGGTCGGTCGGCGGAAGCCGGCGGGGGCACCCGTGCAGCTGCCCTGATGGCCGCCTCCTCGAGCTTGGTCGCGATTCCGCGTACGTCGTCAAGCAACTCCCGACGCTCCTTCCAAGTGGCCGCGATGTCAGCGTGGAGCTCGCGCAATCGCACCTCACCCTCTTCCCGCAGCGCTGCGACCTCTTCCCGCGCGCGCGCCAGGAGCTTCTCCGCCTCAGCCCTCGCCTCGGCGCGGATCTCATCGGCCTCAGCTTTCGCCGTGGCGGTCAGCCGGTTTCTGTCGGCGCTTACCCGGTCCGACTCAGTGTTCGCGTTGAGGACGATATCCGCCGCCTCGGCTTTCGCGCGGGCAGTAGCCTCCTCCGCTTCCCGGCGCGCGCTCGCAGTGATCTCCTCGGCGGTCTCGCG
>Ga0126312_10000724_pt1 | contig 20427 bp, 16 predicted proteins | sample Plot104A_FD_92537 | JGI IMG/M metagenome (GOLD analysis project Ga0126312, IMG submission 92537) | Serpentine soil microbial communities from UC McLaughlin Reserve, CA, USA - Plot104A | ecosystem: Environmental > Terrestrial > Soil > Grasslands | place: USA: UC McLaughlin Reserve, Lake County...
CCCATCCGCGCGTACAGCTCGCGCTCGGGCTCGACGCCCATCACCGCCTCGTGGTGGCAGTGGCCGTGGACGAGCGCCCGGCGCTCGAGCCGCGGCGGGTCGTAGCCGATCTCGGACAGGAGCGCGGCGAGCGTCACGGCCCGCCGGCTGAGATGTACGGCGTCATCGTCATCCGGCATCAGGCGCGGGAGCTCTTCCCGCAAGGCGGCGACGCAGCTCGGCTCCGTCCCGACGAGCCGGGCTCCCGCCCGGAGCTGCGGTCGCAGGGCCCCGAGCGTGCGTCGCCACAGCGCCCTGGCGGTCGGCAGCATCCCGTAGTCGTAGAGCGGCCGTCCGCAGCACAACGCCTGCCGCGGGACGACGACGCGGCGGCCCGCGTCCTCGAGCACCGCGACCGCCGCCGTCAGCGGGCCGGGCTCGAACAGGTCGCCGAAGGTGTCGGGAAAGAGCACGACCGGCTCGGCCTCGGGATTGACGACCGGCCGCTGTCGCCACCGCGCGCGGAAGCTCTCGCGGGCAAGCGGAGGCAGCTCCCGCCGCGGATCGATACCCGCCGCGCGCTTGATCAGGGCGCCGAGTACGGGCGCGCGCGCCGCCCGGTTCGCAAGGCCCGCAAAGCGCTGGGCGGCGCGCGCGTGCACCATCACGAGCCCGAGCGCGTACGCCTCGCGCGGGCGGAGCCTGCCCTTGAAGTGGCGCGCGAGGAACTCGGCCTTGAGCGTCGCCATGTCGACCGAGACCGGGCACTCGCTCTTGCAGCCCTTGCACGCCAGGCACAGGTCGAGCGCGTCGTGGACGTGGTCGGAGCGGAAGCCGTCGGGGATCGTCTCCCCGCGGAGCATCTCCTCGAGGATGCGCGCGCGCCCGCGGGTCGTGTGCTCCTCCTCGAGCGAGACCATGTAGCTCGGGCACATCGTCCCGGTGGCTGTTTCACGGCATGCGCCCGCGCCGACGCACCGGCGCGCCGCGCGCACGAACGAGCCGCCCTCGTCCGGATAGGCGAAGTGGGCGCCCACGTCGGGCGTCGCGCCGCCGGCGTCCTGCTTCAGGTGGGAGAGGATTGGGTACGCCTCGACGACCTTGCGCGGGTTCATCCCGCCTTCGGGATCCCAGATCGCCTTGAACTCGCGGAACGCCTCGACGAGCTCGTCGCCGAACATCCTCGGGAGAAGCTCGGCGCGGGCCTGCCCGTCGCCGTGCTCGCCGGATAGCGACCCGCCATAGGAGACGACCAGGTCGGCGGCCTCGTCGAGGAAGCGCCGCCATCGCTCCCGCCCGCGGCGGGTGTCGAGCTCGAAGTCGATCCGGCAGTGGATGCAGCCCTGGCCGAAGTGGCCGTACAGCCCCGCGTGGTAGCCGTAACGGTCGAGCAGGCGCTTGAAGTCGCGCAGGTAGGCGCCCTCTGTCCCCGGCGGGACGGCGGCGTCCTCCCACCCCGGCAAATGGTCGCCGGACGGCGTGTACGAGGCGCCTCCGAGCGCCGACTCACGGACGCGCCATAGCCCGCGGGCCTCGGACTCGCTCGCCAGGCGATGACCGGATGGCTGCGCCGCGCCGCGCGCGCCGGCCATCGCGTCCAGGCACGCCCGCGCCCGCTCGTCGCTCTCGGCACGCGTCACGCCCGCGAGCTCGACGAACACGTAACTGTGCCCCTCGGGAAGCAGGGTGCGCTCGCGGGAGCCGACGCGGTTGCGCGCCATGGTCTCGATCAGGTCGCCGTCGAGCGCCTCGAGCCCGATCGGCGCGTGGGCGAGCAGCGCCGGGACCGCGTCGGCGGCGGCGAGAATCGAGGGGTAGCCGAGCACGAGCAGCGTCCGGCGCGGCGGGCTCGGGGCGAGGCGGAGCTTCGCCTCGATCAACGTCGCGCACGTGCCCTCGCTCCCGACGAGCGCGCGAGCGACGTTGAAGCCCCGCTCCGGCAGGAGCTCGTCGAGGTTGAAGCCGGAGACGCGCCGGGGGATGTCGGGGAAGCGCTCGCGAATGAGGGGCGCGTAGCGATCGCGCAGGTCGCGCAGGCGCGCGTAGACCTCGCCCTTGCGCCCACCGGCGGAGACGATCTCGTCGAGCGCGTCCTCCTCGTCCGTGCCGACCGCCATCCGGCTTCCGTCGTACAGGAGCACCTCGAGCTCCTCGACGTTGTCGGAGGTGCGCCCGCCGGTGAGCGAATGCACGCCGCACGAGTTGTTCCCGATCATCCCGCCGAGCGTGGCGAAGGCGTGCGTCGAGGTGTCGGGTGCGAAGGTCAGCCCGTGCGCACGCTCGCAGGGGTGCGCGAGCGCGTCGCGGACGGCGCCCGGCTGGACGCGCGCGAGCCGACGCCCGGGATCGACGTCGAGGACCGCGCCCAGGTGCCGCGAGGCGTCGATCACCACCGCGGCGTTGACGGCCTGGCCGGCGAGGCTCGTGCCGCAGCCCCGCGGCAGCACCGGCGCCCGGTGCTCGCGGGCGACGGCGACCGCGGCGACGAGGTCCTCGACGTCGCGCGGGAAGACGATGCCGAGCGGCGGCTGGCGGTAGTTCGAGCTGTCGTGGGCGTAGATCGCGCGGTGACCGGCGTCGAAGCGGACCTCGCCGCGAACGCTCGCCGCCAGCCCCCGGCGCAGGGCGTCGACGTCGACGTCTCCCACGGGCGCGCGCGCGGCCGGCGCGCGGCCCTCGCGGCCGGCGCGCCGGGCCGCCCGGTCGCGCAGAGCAGGGTGCACCCACCGCGCGCGCACCGGCGCCCTACCGCGTGACGAACTCGCGCAGCTTCCCGCGCAGCGACTGCTTCATGATGTCGACCGCCTCGGGATCGCCGCCGAGCAGCGCCTGGGTCATGGCCTTGACCTGCCTGGGCCGGATATGGGGCGGAAGCGGAGGCGTGTTCGGATCGGTCCCCGCCTCGAGCACGACCGGGCGGTCGGCGGCGAGCGCCTCGTCCCACGCCGGGCCGACGCGCTCCGGCGAGTCGACGCGGATGCCCCCGAGGCCGATCAGCTCGGCGTAGCGCGCGTACGGGAAGTCGGGGATGAGCTGCGTGACGTCGGTTCGCGGGTCGCCGGCGAGCACGCGCTGCTCCCAGGTCACCTGGTTGAGGTCGCGGTTGTTCAGGACGAGCACCACGAGGCGCCCGTCCGACCAGGCGCCGTCGCGCCAGAACTTGGCCACGTCGATCAGCGCGTTGATCCCGAGCATCTGCATCGCCCCGTCGCCGAGGCAGGCGATGACGGGACGGTCCGGGTGGGTGAACTTCGCTCCGAGCGCGTACGGGATCGCCGGCGCCATCGTCGCCAGCGTGCCGGAGAGTGCCGCCCGCATGCCCGTGCGCAGCTTGAGGTGGCGGGCCCACCAGTTCGTGGCCGAGCCCGAGTCGGCGGTCAGGATCGCGCCCTCGGGGAGCCTCGGACTCAGCTCCTGGAAGACGAGCTGCGGGTTGATCGGGTCGGCCGGCTCGCGCGCCCGCGCGTCGAGGACCTCCCACCACCGGCGGACCTCTCCCTCGAGCCGCTCGCGCCATGTGGGGTCCGGCTTGCGCTCGAGCAGGGGGAGCAGCGCCCGCAGCGTGTCGCGCGCGTCGCCGATGAGGTTGACCTCCATCGGGTACCGCGCGCCGATCTGGCGCCCGTCGATGTCGATCTCGACCCCGCGCGCCTGGCCCTCGGGCGGGAGCCACTCGGCGTACGGGAAGCTCGTGCCGACCATGAGCAGGGTGTCGCAGCCCTCCATCATCTCGTGCGTCGGTTTGGTCCCTAGCAGGCCGCAGGCGCCGGTCACGAACGGCAGGTCGTCGGGGAGCGCGTCGCGCCCGTTGAGCGCCTTGGCCACGCCCGTGCCGAGCACGTCGGCGACCTCGACGACCTCGTCGGCGGCGCCCGCCGCACCCTGGCCGATGAGGATCGCCACGCGCTCGCCGGCGTTGAGCACTTTGGCCGCGCGGTGCAGCTCAGCGTCGTGCGGGACGATGTGCGGCTGACGGATCGCGCCGCCCGAGTACACCGCGCCGTGCTCGCGCGGAGGGTCGGAGTAGTCCGCCTCCTGCACGTCGTTCGGGAAGATGACGCACGTCGGGGCACGGCTCACGAGCGCGGTGCGCACGGCGCGGTCCACCAAGTGCCGAGCCTGCGACGGCTCCATGCACGTCTGCACGAAGTCGGAGCACACGTCCTTGAACAGCGCCTGGAGATCGATCTCCTGCTGATAGCCCGCCCCGATCGACATGCGCTTCTGCTGTCCGACGATCGCCACCACGGGCTGGTGGTCGAGCTTGGCGTCGTAGAGCCCGTTGAGCAGGTGGATCGCGCCGGGGCCCGAGGTGGCGAGACACGCCGCGAACCCGGTCCCTAACTTGGCGTCCGCGGTGGCCGCGAGCGCCGCGATCTCCTCGTGTCGCGTCTGGACGAAGGCGAGCCGGTCGCCGACCTCGTGGAAGGCGCCGATGAACCCGTTGATGCCGTCGCCGGGGTAGCCGTAGATACGCTCGAGCCCCCACGCCGCGTGCAGTCGGTCGAGCACGTACGCGGCGACGCTGCCCGACTGGGTGGACGACGGCATGGCCTCCCCTTCGTTCCGCGTCCGGGGGACGGGTAAACGGCGGCGGGTCCCAGCGCTCGTGCGCCCGGGGCGCTGCGGTCGCTCGTGCGCCACGGAGCGCCGGCGCCGCGTCCCCTCAGGCGACCAGGAGCGCGACGGCCGGGACGGCGGCGAGCAGCACGAGCGCCCCGTCGGCCGGTCGCAGCCGCAGACGTGCCGGCGGCCGGCCCGCGGCGACCCGGAACCGGCTCGCCTCGCGGGTGATCCATGCGAGCACCGCGTCGAGCATCGCGCGCGGCCGCTTCCGCGCGGCACGGAGCGCGGCGAGCAGCGCCCGTCCCGGGGGCGCCAGCCGCCTCCCGGTACCGAGCTCGTCGAGGACGGCGGCCGCCTCGGGGATCGCGGGGATCGCCCGCACGCGGCCGAGCGAGCGGCGGGCGACCTCGCGCACGCCGTCCGAGCCGGCAGCCGCGCGCAGCCACGTAGCCACGAGCACGAGCAGCCCGGCCCGCGCCGCGCGCCGCAGCGCCACCTCGAGGCCGAGGCCGCCGACCAGCGAGAACGCGAGCGACCCACCCGCGAGCAGGAGCGTCAGCGCCAGTCCCGCCGGGACGGCCTCGCGGTCGGCGCGCGACAGCGCCCACGCGAGGGCGAGCCACGCGGCGACCGCGGCGAGCAGGGGCGCGGCCGTGCTCGCGATCAGGAGCGTGAACGCGAGGACGGCGGCCACCGCCACGGCACGCGGGTCGAACCGGCGCGGCGCCGCGCCGGTCGGCTCACGGGCGTCGGGCTCTATGGGGAGACCTCCGTCGGCCGCGTGCCAGCGCCGCAGCCCGCGGCGGTAGACGTGGACCTGTACGGCGCTCGCGACCGCGGTCCACGCCAGCGCGCTCGCGGCGGTGGCGATCAGCGCCCCGGTCGCGCCGCGCGGGAGGAAGACGAGCCGCCCCAGCAGCTCGTCGTAGGTCCCGGCGTACGCGTCGAGGCCGCCGAGGATCACCCAGATGAAGAACGCCGTGGCGAGCAGGTTATGGGATAGCCGCCCCGCCGAGCAGGCGAGGAACTGACCGAGGCGTCCCACCCCGCGACGCTCGAGCGCGCCCATCATCGGCGCGGTGATCGCCTGGGTGAGCGGGCCGTTGAGTCGCGCGGGGCCCAGGTAGGCGACGGTCTGGACCATCGCGGCGATGCTTGCGCCATAGCCGCGGCGGGCCCCGAACCGCTCGCCGGCGCGCGCCAGCGCCACCCCACCGGCGAGCGCGAGCCAGAACGCGCCCGACGGCGTCGCGCGCGAGACGAGGAACGACAGCGCGCCCACGTGCGCGAGCCCAGCGAGCCCGATCGGAGCGCCCGCGCCTGCGCCGGGCGCGGGCTCGGCGGCCGCCCGTCCGGCCCGGCGGTGCGAACCGGCGGGGGCGGGCTCGCGCAGGTCGGGGCGTTGCTCGAGGCTCATCGTGCGCGCCGCGCGGCGCCCACCCCACGGTAGCGGCGGTCGCCTCTCCCCGGGCCCGACGCTACCTTCGCGTGGTACAACCGCTCCGGCTTGAGCGACACCCCCTTGACGGCGGCGCTCGGCGACGCGGGAGCCGAGCCGCTCCAGGTACTCCTTCTCGTCGTCGTGACGGCGGCCTACACGCGGCGCTCCCGCACGCTCGCGCGCCGCGGACGGCCCGTCCGCCTCGCTCGCCAGGCCTCGTTCTTCACCGGCGTCGCGCTCCTGCTCGTGGCGCTCGTATCGCCGATCCACACGCTCGCCGAGCACCGGCTCTTCTACGTGCACATGATCCAGCACCTGCTGATCGGCGATCTCGCCGCGCTCGCGATCGTGCTGGGCCTCACCGGGCCGGTGCTGCGGCCCTTGCTCGCCCTCCCACTCGTCCGCCACCTGCGCGTGCTCGCGTATCCGCTCGTCGCGCTGCCCGTATGGGCGGCGAGCTTCGTCATCTGGCACGAGCCGGCGGTCTATGGAGCGGCGCTCGCGCACGGGCCCCTCCACGGGCTGCAGCACGTGCTCTTCTTCGCCACGGGCGCAATGATGTGGGCGGCGATCGTCGAGCCGCTCCCCGGGCCGGCGTGGTTCGGGACCGGTCCGAAGGCGGCCTACGTCATCGCCGTCCGCGCGCTCGGCACCGCGGTCGCGAGCGTGTTCATCTGGGCGGGCACCGCCTTCTACCCGTGGTACGCCGCCCGCGAGCCCGCGGGGATCGACGCGCTCACCGACCAGCGGATCGGCGGCCTGATCATGTTCGTCGAGGGCGGCGTGGTCACGCTCGTCGTGTTCGCGTGGCTGTTCCTGCGTTGGACGCGCGAGGCCGAGATGCGCCAGACGCTCGTCGATCGCGGGCACGACCCCGAGGCTGCGGCCCGGGCCGCCCGCTACGGGCGCTCCGCGCTCGCCCGCCGGCCGACCGCGCCGCCCGGTCGCCGCTAGGCGGCCACCGCCTCGGCCTTCGCCTCCTCCTCGGCCGCCTCGCGCGCCTCCTCGATCGCGTCGCTCGCCTGGAGCTCCGCGCATACCTTGCGCGTCACGAAGAAGACGAGCAGCGGGACCACGATCACCGCCACGCGGTAGAACCAGATCTGCGACTCGTAGTCGAGCCCGAGGAACACGTCGGCGCGGTCGGCGGAGCCCGAGATGAAGATCAGGGCGACCCACGTGAAGAAGGCCGCGCCGAACGCCGTGCGCCCGGGCGCGTCGCGCGGCCGGTCGAGCACGTTGTTGAACCCGCGCTCCCCGGTGAAGCGCCGCTCGAGCCACGGCCACGCGCCGAGCACCCCGAGCACGACGAGCGGGAACAGGGCCCCGCCCCAGAACGGGTTGGGAACGAGCACGTAGTCGCCGATCGACAGGTCGAACCCGGGCATGAGCCGCAGCGACCCGATCAGCCACCCGAGATACCAGTCGGGCTGCGCTCCGTTCGTCGCCTGATACGTCTCGTACGGGCCCCATTGCCAGATCGGGTTGATCTGCACGAGCCCCCCGAGCAGGAAGAGCAGCGCCGCGGTCATGAGCATGAGGCCGAGCGAGCGCGGCGTCTGCGCCGGGAAGGCGGGCATCCCGACGATCCTCCGCTGCGTCGCGCGCTTCGAGGCGCGGAACTGGGTGTGGTGGCGCGAGGCCACGAGCGCGAGGTGGCCGGCGAGCAGCGTCGCGATCAGGATCGGGAGCAGGAACACGTGCGCCACGTACATCCGCGACTCGAACACCGTGCTGCCCGGGAACGGGCCGTCCCAGATCCCGAGCGCGAGGTTGGCGCCGATCACCGGCACCGAGAGCGCGACGCCGTAGCCGATCGCGAGCCCGATGCCCGACAGCAGGTCGTCGACCATCGAGTATCCGAGGTAGCCCTCGAGCAGCGTGGTGAACAGCATCAGGAGGCCGATGATCCATGTGAGCTCGCGCGGCTTGCGAAAAGCGCCCGTGAAGAAGACCCGGATCATGTGGAGCACGATCGCCGCGACGAACACGTTCGCCGCCCAGTGGTGGGTCTGGCGCATGAGCAGCCCGGACGGGACGTCGAACGACAGCTCGAGCGCCGAGCGGTAGGCCTCGCTCATCGGCAGGCCCTGCATCGGCGCGTAGCTCCCCGTGTAGGTCGTCTCCCCGAAGCTCGGCTCGAAGAAGAGCGTCAGGTAGATGCCGGTCGCCACGAGCATGATGAACGCGTACAGCGCAACCTCGCCGAGTAGGAACGACCAGTGGTCGGGGAACAGGTAGCGCAGGCCCTTGCGCACGAGCGGCGCCGCGCCCGTACGCGCGTCGAGCCACAGGAGGGCGCGGCGGATCAACTCGGCTTCTCCAGGTTGACCCCCCACCACGCGGGTCCGATCGCGTTCGAGAAGTTCCCGCACGCCCGCAGCTCGCCGGCCCCGTCGATCGCGAGCGGGAGCTGGGGCAGCGGGCGACCCGCGGGCCCGAACACGACCTCGCCGCCGAGCGCCGGGTCGAACGTCGAGTAGTGGCACGGGCAGACGAGCCCCGGTGGCGGTTGCGTCGGCGGGTACGTCGGCTTGCGATAGAGGCCGACCGCGCAGCCCGCGTGGGTACACACCTTCGAGAAGGCGAGGATCCCCTCGGGCGCCCAGTCGGCGCGCTCGCGCGGCAGCCGCAGCCGCGCGGGGTCGAGGCGGACGACCACGAGCATCGAGCCGAGGGTGCGATGGGAGGCGCCCTCGGGAAACGCCGTGTAGAAGGTCTCGCGCTCGATCTCCTCGGCGCGGTAGGGCTTGCCCTCGCGGTCGACGAGCCGGCGCCCGGCCCGCCACGGCGTTCGGCGGAGCGGCTCGGTGTGGAACCAGGGGCCGAGCGAGAGCGCCGGCGTGAGGGCTGCCAGGCCGATCGCCCCGCCCGCCGTCCCGCCCGCCGCGGTCAGCAGCCGCTTGCGGGTGATTGAGCGCCCGCTCTCCTCGACGATCGTGGCCGCCTCGATCCCCGCCTCGACGTGCTCTTCCTCCGGGTAGTCCTCCTCGAGCTCCTCCGAGGGCAGGACGCGCCGGGCGAGCACGATGAGCCCGGCCCCGAGGAACCCGAACGCCGCCGCGAGCGTGACTCCGAACAGCTCGTGCTGGGCGGGGAATCGCTCGAGCGAGTAGACGACGATGAACGCGACGGCGCTCGCCGCCGCGAGCAGGAAGAGCGCGGCCACGCCGAGCTCGGTCCCGGGATTGCGAGGCCCGGGCTCGACGAGGTCGTGACCCCGGCCCCCACCCGAGTCGCCCTCGCCCTCGTCCCGGCGACGTTCCCGGCGCCGGCCGAGCCCGAGCGTGAGGACGGCGAGCAGCCCCTGCCAGAGCCGCCTCACGAGCGCAGCCTGCTTCCGATCACGACGCACATGAGTACGAACGCCACCCCGGCGATGAACCACGTGACCATGCCCTCGGGCACGGGTCCGATGTTGCCGATGCCCCAGCCGCCGTCGTTGTGGGGTCGCTTGGCCGCCATCTCGGCGTACTTGATGATCGAGTTGAGCTCGGCGTCGGTGATGTCCTTCTCGGAGAACTTCGGCATGAGGTAGGGCCCGACGCGAGCGGCCTGGGCGATCTGGACGGCGGACGAGTCCTCGAGCGGCGGCACCCGCGCGCCGGTGACGACGCCGCCCTGGGCGGCCACTTGGTGGCAGCCGGCGCAGTGCTCGGTGAACAGCTCGTAGCCCTCGGCGAGGTTGCCCTTCCCGGGCTCCGGCCTCGGGATCGGCGGCCCCGGCGGAGGCAGCGACGCGACGTAGTCGACCATCGCGCGGATCTCGCGGTCGGTGAACAGCGCGCGCCGGCGCACGGGCTGCTCGTCGGGCTTCGAGAGCGGCATGTAGCCCGTCCGCAGGTAGAAGTCGACCGACCGCGCCCCGACCCCGCGCAGCGGCGGCCCCTGCCCCTCGATGCCTTCGGTCGTCTTGCGCGGCGTCCTCTGCCCTCGCCCGTCGACGCCGTGGCACGCCGAGCAGTTGCCGGCGTAGAGCTGCGAGCCGAGCTCGCGCAGAGGGAGCTGCTCCTCGTTCGGCGGGCGGGCCACGCCGCTGCGCGGCTGGGCGTGGGCCGCACCGGCGATCGCCAGGGCGCCGAGCACGACCGCGAGGAGCAGATGACGCGCGCGCATCGTTCTACTGGGTGTACAGGTAGGCGGCGATGTCGCGAGCCTGCTGCGGGGTGAGGCGGAGGTTGGGCATCAGCGTGTTCGGCTTGACCGCCTGCGGGTCGAGCAGCCAACGGACGACGGCGTCCGGGTCGTTGGGGAGCCGCCCGGCGATCCGCCGCTTGCGCCGGAAGTCGACGAGCCGCGGGCCGACGTCGCCGTCGGCGCGCTCGACCCCGCCGATCGTGTGGCACGTCCCGCACCCGTTCTCGACGATGAGGTCGTGTCCGCGCTCGGCCGCCGCCTCGCGCGGCGCGCGCGGCTCCGACCCACATCCCGCACTGGCCGCGACGAGCGCCACGCAGGCCGCCGCCACGCCCGCTCTCGCGCGCACGCGGCTCACGACTGGTGGCACTCCGGGAGCACGAGCACCGAGATCCCGCTCATGAGCACGATGCACAGGAAGATCGGCGTGACGACGACCGCAACGGTGGCCAGGAACTGGAGGCGCGCGCCGGGCAGCTCGGTCCCCGCGTCGCGCGTCGCCACGAAGGCGGCGATCGCCGCCGCCCCGGCGAGCACGCCGATCACCGTCGCGACGATGGTGGCCACGAGCGTGAGCGAGTCGACCGGCACCGACGAGCCCCGGCTCGCCAGGCTGCACGCCGCCTGGGTCAGGCCGAAGCCGAAGATGTGCTGGACGGTCCATGCGAGCGGCGCCCCGAGCAGGCCGAACCACAGCAGGAGCGGCAGCGGGAGTCCGAGCGGTCGCCGCCTCACAGCGACGGCGAGACCTGCGTCAGCACGACCGGGACCGCGATCAGGTTGACGAAGTACCAGTAGAGCGCGACCACGCGCACGCCCACCAGGCGGTAGTTGGTGAGCCCCGACAAGAGGCGAACGAGCAGGAACGCGATCAGCGCCATCCCCACGATCACGTGCGCGGCGTGCAGGCCGACTAGCGTGAAGTAGATCGACGTGTACGCGTTCTCGGTCGGGTGGGACTTGTTGTAGTCGTCCACGAACAGCAGCGCCTGCCCGCCGATGTAGGCGCACTGGACGAGCAGGGCGAGGGCGAGCATGAGCCACGTGGCGCGCGTGCGTCCGCGCTTGGCCGCGCGCGCGGCGAGGAAGAGGGGAACGCTCGTCGCCAGCAGCACGCCGGTCAGGACGAGCGGCCACGTGACGATCGGCTTGTCGACCCCCGGCGGCGGCCACTCGGGGACCTGGGCCTGGAGGTAGAAGTACGAGGCGATCATCGTCCCGAACAGCGCGGCCTCGGTGCAGATGAGGAGCGACACGCCCCACCAGCCGCTCGGGCGCGCGCGCCGGCGGCGCGCCGCGTACGAGGCGGCGACCGCGCCGGTCGCCTCCATGCTCCGCGTGACGTCGCTCGCGTCGCTCATGCGACCTGCGGCTCCTTCCAGTTCCACGCGGCGAGCACGAGCCCCGCGAGCGCGGCGAAGCCGAGCGCGGTCACGTAGTGCTGGAGCAGCATCATGGCGAACACGAGGCCCAGCACGACCGCGAGCACGACCGGCGCCCACGACTTCGACGGCATGTCGAGGATCTCGTCCCAGTCCGCGTCGAGCACCGTCGAAGACGGGGTCTCGTGGCCCTCCTCGAGGACGAGCTCACCCTCGGCCAGGCGCTGTTCGTCGTCCTCACGATCCTTGCGGTCCCACATCGCGTACGGCGACGAAACCTTGGGGATGACCGGGAAGTTGTACGAGGGCGGCGGCGACGACACCGACCACTCGAGCGTGTCGCCGCCGAACGGGTCGTTGCCGGCGCGCGCGCCGCGGCGGTAGCTCACGAGCAGGTTGGCGACGATGGTCAGGAGCCCGGCGGCCAGCAGATACGCGCCGAGCGTCTCGATCAGGTTGAGCGTCGACCAGCCGACGTCGCCCGGATAGCTGTAGACGCGCCGCGGCATGCCGAGCAGCCCGACGATGTGCATCGGGAAGAAGGTCAGGTTCATGCCGGCGAACGTGACCCAGAACGAGACCTTCCCGACGCGCTCGTTGTACATCCGACCCGTGACCTTCGGGAACCAGTAGTAGATCCCGCCGAGGACCGGGAACACCGCCGCGCCGAAGATCACGTAGTGGAAGTGGGCGACGATGAAGTAGGTGTCGTGCGCCTGCTGGTCGAAGGGGATCGCCGCCGTCATGACGCCGGTCAGCCCGCCGATCATGAACAGCACGATGAAGCCGATGATGAAGAGAAGCGGCGTCTCGAAGCGCGGCTTGCCGGTGGCGATCGTGGTGATCCACGCGAACAGCTGGATCGCGCTCGGGATGACGACCATCATGCTCGCCGCGGCGAAGTAGGTCTGCGAGACGGTCGGGAGGCCGACGGTGAACATGTGGTGCGCCCACACGCCGAAGCCGATGAACGCCACGAGGATCTCGGCGAGCGCGACGAGCGCGAACGCCACCATCTTGCGCTCGGCGAAGGTCGGGATGATCGCCGTGGCGATCCCGAAGGCCGGGAGGATGATGATGTAGACCTCGGGGTGGCCGAAGAACCAGAACAGGTGCTGCCACATCACCGGGTCGCCGCCGAAGCCGACGTCGAAGAAGTGCATCCCGAGCGCGCGGTCGAGCTCGAGGAAGATGAGCGCGGTGCTCAGCGACGGCAGAGCGAACACGAGCGCGAACGAGACGGCGAGAATCGCGTAGCAGAACAGCGGCATCCGGTTGAGCGACATCCCCGGCGCGCGCAGCTTGAAGATCGTGACGATGAAGTTGATCGCCGAGGCGGTCGTCGAGATGCCCGTGAAGATCAGCCCGAGCGTGTAGAAGTCGATGCCGGGGCCGGGCGAGAACTGGCGCGACCCGAGCGGCACGTAGTCGAACCACCCGGCATTGGGCGCGGCGCCGACCGCCATGCTCGTGTAGATGAAGATTCCCGACACGAGGAAGACCCAGTAGGAGAAGGCGTTGAGGCGCGGGAACGCCATGTCGCGAGCGCCAATCATCAGCGGCAGCAGGTAGTTGCCGAACGCGCCGATCTGCATCGGGATGACGGCGAGGAAGATCATCGTCACCCCGTGCATCGTCATGAGCTGGTTGTAGAGCTCGGGCGACACCACGGTCCCGTTCGGGCCGAGGAGCTGGGTGCGGATGAGGAGCGCCTCGATCCCGCCCGCGACGAAGAAGGCGAGCGATGTGAAGAAGTAGAGGATCCCGATCCGCTTGTGGTCGACGGTGGTGAGCCAGCCGACGAGGCCGGAGGGCTCCTCCCAGATGCGCTCAAGGCGGTCGAGGCGGCGCTGGGCGGCGCGAGGCGGGGCGGTGGTGGTCGTCACTGTCGATGCCTCCGGGAACGTGCCTCTACCTCAGGCTCTCGAGGTACTCGAGCAGCGCCTGGAGCTCGGGGCCGGTCAGGTCGAGCGCCGGCATCTTCGCGCCCTCCTTGACGGCCTGCGGATCGACCACCCAACCGGCGAGGTAGCCGCGGCGGTTGGGGATGGTGAGCGCGGCGAGCGTCGCGCGCGTCTTGAGGTGGGTGAGGTCCGGCCCGACCTCCCCGCGCGCCGGCGTTCCGCGGATCGTGTGGCAGCTCGCGCACTGCTTCGACATGAAGACCTGCTCGCCCCGACGGGCGAGCGGCGTGGCGGGCGCTGGCCGCGGGGCGCTCATGCTGGCGAGCCAGGCGCGGAAGCGCTCCGGTGGGTCGGCCCGGACCGACACGCCCATGCGGGCGTGCTGCTGGCCGCAGAACTCGGCGCACGACCCGCGGTAGACGCCCGGCCGCTCGGCGAAGAGCTCGACGCGGTTCGCGTGTCCCGGGAGCGAGTCGACCTTGCGGTTGAGGCGCGGGATCCAGAACGAGTGGATCACGTCCTCGGCCTCGGTGACGATCGTCACCGGCGTGCGCGCGGGGATGTGGATCTCGTTCGCGGTGACCGCCGGCGTTCCCGGGTAGCGAACCTGCCACCACCACTGGCTGCCCGTGACCTCGATCTTCATCCCGGCGTCCGGAGGCGGCGAGTCGGTCTCCTGGACGATCCCGACGTTCGCCCACGCGAACAGCGCGACCAGCGTGATCACGGGGATCACGATCCCGAACGCGACGACCGAGCCGTCGAGCAGCCTCGGGCGCTCGCCGAGCACGGGCAGGCCCCACTCGCGGCGGCGAATCCAGCCGGCCACCAGCATCACGCAAGCTCCCGCGAACACGACCCCCGCGACCGCGAGCATGACCCACCACAGCACGGAGATCCGCCGCGCCGGCTCGCTCTGCGGGTCGAGCGGCGACAACGGACCGCAGCCGGCGAGCAGGGCGACGAGCACGGCGCTCGCCAGCGGCGCGACGCGCCGCCACCGGCCGCGCCGCGGGTCGGCCGGTCGACCGGCCACAGCTCTCCCGACGCTCACCGATTCCCTCCATCCCCGGCCACCCCGGCGGCAGTATGCCGGAACCCTCGCCGCCCCGCCGCGTTGCCCGCCGACCGCTCAGGAGGAGGCGAGCGGCGGGTTCGAGAGCAGCCAGCGGCCACGGTCGGTCTCGAGGTCGAGCTCGGAGGTGCGGCCGTCGGGCGCGCGCAGCGTGGCTGCGCCGATGCCACCCTCGACCTCGACGTGCTCGACCTTCGTGTCCTCGAACAGCGTGCGCAGCTCGTCGCTCGTCGGCTCCGGCACGGCGCTGAGGTCGGCGATCCGCTCGCAGCCCGAGCGGACGTCGCGCGCGGTGAGCACGAGCTCGCGGGTCGGGCCGGGCAGCGGCTCGAGGACCGCTTCGCCCCGCTCGGTGGCGCACGCGCCGAGCCACGTCCTGACCGCGGACGCGGCCTCCTCCCTGGACTCGGGAGTCGACTTGTAAGTGACCTGACCGCAAGCGGTCGCCACGGAGGCGAGCGCTGCGAGCGCGAGCAGGGTCGGCCGTGCGCTCACGCGCCCCCGCTTCCCGCCGGGTGGCCGACCGCATGCTGCTCGAGCCGCCGCCGCTGCGGCTTCACCGTGTACTTCGGGTCACGCGCCGACGCGAAGCCGGCCCGGAACACCGCCCAGCGCTCGCACGCCGCGCCGGCGAGCGTGGCCGCCCCGCCGGCCACGGCCGCGAGCCGGCTGCCGCGCCCGGCGCTCCACAGCAGGCCCGCCCCCGCCGCGGTCAGTGTGAGCGACGCCCGCTTGAGCGTCCGGACCGAGCCCTCGCCGTACGGCTCCCCGAGCTCACCGAGGCGGCGCTCCATGAGCTTGGCCGTCCCGAGCTCGAGCGCCGAGCCCAGGAGCGCGAGTCGCCGCGCCGGGCCGGCGTCGGCGACCGGCGTCACGATCGCCGCGGCCGACCCCGCGCTCGCCATCGCTCCGCCCGCGAACACGAACGGCAGCTCGCGGCGCCCCTCGTGCCATACGGGGATCGCGGTGTCGCCGACGAGCAGCGCGGTGTAGGTGGCGAGCGCCGTTCCGACGGCACCCGCGGCGAGCTCCGACGCGCGCCCGAGCCGGGGCGCGCGGCCGGTCAGCTCGGTGAGCCCGGCGAGCGTCGCGACGCCCCCGTGAGCGGACAGGATCCAGCTCCCCACGCTCATCGGCGAGGTGACCTTGAGCATGCGCAGCATGTTGAGGAAGCGCTCGGGCCGACCCAGGTCGGCAACGAGCAGAGCCGGGTTGACGAACGTTCCGCCGAGCGCCGTGAGCGCCGCGCGGCGGGCGAGGCGCTCGTTCCCGGCGAGGCGTGCCCCCGCGGCGAGCGTCGAGGAGGCGCCGGTGAGCCCGCCGGTGAAGAGGTACCACGGGATCTCCCACGTCCACACCGGCTTCTTGATGACAGGTCGCCCGTAGTAGGAGCGGAACTCGCCGCGCTCGGTCATCGCGCCACGACCGCGTGAGTGGGCGGCCTCGGGCGAGACGACCGCGGTCGCGCCGCGACGCCCGTCTCCGGCGACCGTCATCGCCGTACTCCGCTATCCGACGCGCGCGCGCCGGCGCCGGCGCGCCGGCTCACCGCCGCCCTCCGGCCAGGGACGCCAGCACCCCACCCGCGATAGCGGCGGCGGCCACGCCCATCGTCCGCCACATCTCTCCGAGGTCGCGCGTCGTGTCCACCGGGTCCGGCGGGAGCCCGTACACCTCCGGCTCGTCGAGCAGGAGGAAGAACGCGCCGAAGCCGCCGACGCCGTCGCCCGGGTCCTCGCCATACAGGCGCGCCTCGGCCATGCCCTCGGCGCGCAGCCGCTCGACGCGCTCGCGGGCGTGCGCGCGGAGCTCGTCGTGCTCGCCGAACTGGATCGACTTCGTCGGGCACGCCTTGGCACACGCCGGCTCGAGGTCATCGACCAGGCGGTCGTAGCAGAGCGTGCACTTCCACACGCGGCCGTCGCCCTCGCGGCGGTCGAGCACCCCGAACGGGCACGCCGGGACGCAGTAGCCGCAGCCGTTGCAGGTGTCGGCCTGGACCACGACCGTCCCGTACTCGGTGCGGAAGAGCGCACCCGTCGGGCACACGTCGAGGCACGCGGCGTGCGTGCAGTGCTTGCACACGTCGGAGCTCATGAGCCAGCGCAGCCCGTCCGCACCAGCCTCGCCGTCGAGCCCGGCCTCGTCGGCGAGCGCCTGGCGGTGGGCCTCGGCGACGAACGAGTCGGGCGCGCCGTCGGCCACGCCGCCGACCGGCACCCGCTGCTCGACGAAGGCGACGTGGCGCCACGCCTCCGAGTCGAGGTCGCTCGTGTTGTCGTAGGACTCGCCCGTCCAGTCGAGCCCGTGCGAGGGAACCTGATTCCACTCCTTGCACGCGACCTCGCACGCCTTGCAGCCGATGCACAGCGAAGTGTCGGTGAAGAAGCCGACGCGCGGCTGGGCGGCGTCGCCGTAGGTGTCCGGCCACGCCGGGGTTTCGATCACCGTGACCTGCGCGGCGCTCACGCGGGGTGCGCTCCGCCCTCGGCGGCCTCGCGGTAGCGCTCGACGAGCTCGAGCCGCGCCCGCCCGCGCGGGCGGCGCCCGGGCCGGATGTCGCAGGTGAGCGCCTTGTACTCGCCGATGTGCACGTTCGGGTCCATCACCACCGACAGCAGCTCGTTGGCCGAGTCGCCGGTCGCCGCGCCGATCCCCCCCCAGTGATAGGGCAGCCCGACCGTGTGCACGCGCCGGCCCTCGACGGTCACGGGTGCGATTCGCTCGGTCACCATCACGCGCGCCTCGATCGCCTGGCGCATCGTCACCACCGTCGCCCAGCCGCCGTGCTCGAGGCCGCGCTCGGCCGCGAGCTCGGGCGAGACCTCGCAGAACATCTCGGGCTGGAGCTCCGACAGGTACGGCACGGTCCGCGACATTCCCCCGGCGGTGTGGTGCTCGGTGAGGCGATAGGTCGTGAGCACGTACGGGAAGTCGTCCGCGCCCGGCTGGCCGTCGACCGGATTGTGCGGGTTGTCGGGGCGCACGATCTCCTCGCGCGCGGGATTCGCCTGCTGCTCGTAGAGCGGGTTCTCGAACGGCGACTCCTGCGGCTCGTAGTGGGTCGGGAGCGGTCCGTCTTTGAGGCCGGAGGGGACGTACAGCCACCCGACCCCGTCGGCCTGCATGATGAACGGGTCGTCGCCGCGCAACGCGTCCTCGGCCTCGGCGCCGTCGGGCGGAACGTAGTCGGGGCGCTTCGCCGGCTCGAAGTCGGGAACGTCGTAGCCGGTCCATCGCTCCTCGTCCGTGTCCCACCAGATGAGCTGCTTGCGCTCCGACCACGGCCGGCCCTCGGGGTCGGCGGAGGCGCGGTTGTAGAGGATGCGCCGGTTCATCGGCCACGCCCACGCCCACTCGTGCGCGAGCCAGTTCTGCTCGGAGCCCGGCTTCTTGCGCGCGACCTGGTTGACCTCATCGGCGTAGCAGCCGGCGTAGATCCAGCAGCCGCACGCCGTCGAGCCGTCGTCGGACAGCGGGAGGTAGCTCGAGATGGCCTTGCCGTCGGAGTCCCAGCCGCCGATCTCGCGCAGCACCGCCTGGGCGTCCGGGTCGTCGTGCCTGCCCTCGGTGGGGTAGTCCCACGTCAGGTCGAGGATCGGCCGGTCGCGGGCATCGGTCGATCCGGCGAGCCGCTCGCGCACGCGCTTGCCGAGGTGGTACATGAACCACAGGTCCGAGCGGCAGTCGCCCTTGGGCTCGACGGCCTTCCAGTGCCACTGGAGCAACCGCTGGGTGTTCGTGAACGAGCCGTCCTTCTCGGTATGGGCGCCGGCGGGCAGGAAGAACACCTCGGTGCCGATGTCCTCGGGCCGCGTCTCGCCGCTCTCGATCTCCGGCGAGTCGTGCCAGAAAGCGGCGGTCTCGTTCTCCGAGAAGTCGCGCACGACGAGCCACTTGAGCTCCTTCATCGCAAGGCGGTGGAGCTTCGAGTTCGCCGATCCGACAACGGGGTTCTGGCCCATGATGAAGTAGCCCTCGATGTTGCCGTCCTGCATCTCGATAACCGTCGCGTAGTGGGAGTGGTCGCCGGTGATGCGCGGCAGGTGGTCGAAGCAGAACTCGTTGTCCGGCGTGGCCGCGTCGCCGAACCACGCCTTGAGCAGGCTGACCACGTACGAGCGCATGTGCCCCCAGTAGCCTCCGGGAGGGCGGTTCTCCTCGACGAAGGTGTCGAGGTCGAGCCCCGGAGCGGCGTTCGGCATCGGCAGGTAGCCCGGCAGCAGGTTGTAGAGCGTCGGAATGTCGGTCGAGCCCTGGATCGAGGCGTGTCCGCGCAGGGCGAGGATCCCGCCCCCGGAGCGACCGACGTTTCCCAGCAGGAGCTGGATGATGCACGCCGTGCGGATGTACTGGACCCCGACCGTGTGCTGGGTCCACCCGACCGCATAGGCGAAGGCGCTCGTTCTCTCTCTGCCCGAGTTGCGGCACAGCGCCTCGGCGACGTCGACCAGCTGCTCGCGCGGAACGCCGCACACCCGCTCGACCATCTCGGGCGTGTAGCGCGAGTAGTGGCGCTTGAGGATCTGGAACACGCAGCGCGGGTGCTCGAGCGTGGGATCGGTCGCAGGCGGGTGGCCGCTCTCGAGCCCGGCGCCGTGCGCGCCGTGCGAGGCCTCGCCGCCCCCGAGCTGGCCGCCCTGCTCACGCCCCCCCGCCGCCGACTTGGCGACCATCCCCTCGTACTGCCACGAGCTCGGGTCGTAGGAGCCCGCGTCGGGGTCCCAGCCGCTGAACAGCCCGTCGAGGTCCTCGGTGTCCTGGAAGCTCTCGTCGACGATCGTCGCGGCGTTCGTGTACGGGATCACGTAGTCGCGGAACTCGCGCCCGTTCTCGAGGATGTAGTTGACGACCCCGCCGAGGAACGCGATGTCGGTGCCGGCCCGGATCGGGACGTGCAGGTCGGCCATCGCGCTCGTGCGGGTGAAGCGCGGGTCGACGTGAATGATCTTGGCCCCGCGCTCCTTGGCCTCCATCACCCACTGGAAGCCGACCGGGTGGTTCTCGGCCATGTTCGAGCCCTGGATGACGATGCAGTCCGAGTGCTGGAGGTCCTGCTGGAAGTCGGTGGCGCCTCCGCGCCCGAACGAGGTCCCGAGACCCGGGACCGTCGAGGAGTGTCATATGCGCGCCTGGTTCTCGATCTGCACCGCGCCCAGCGCGGTGAACAGCTTCTTGATCAGGTAGTTCTCCTCGTTGTCGAGCGTCGCCCCGCCGAGGTGGGCGAAGCCGAGCGTGCGCTTGAGCGTCATCCGCTCGCCGCCCTGCTCGCCGTCCTCCTCCCACGTCCGCGCGCGGGTCTCGAGCACGCGCTCGGCGATCATGTCCATCGCCTCGTCGAGCGGCAGCTCCTCCCACTCGGTCCCGTACGGTCGCCGGTACTTGACCTTGTACTCGCGGAACGGGTTGTTGACGAGCTGCTCCGATGCCGCGCCCTTGGGACACAGGCGCCCGCGCGAGATCGGCGAATCGGGATCGCCCTCGATCTGGATGACCTGGCCGTCCCGCGAGTAGACGCGCTGGGCGCACCCGACCGCGCAGAACGGGCAGATCGACTGGGTCGTCTTCGCGCCGCGCGTGCGCGGCGCGAGCGACTCCGACTGCTTCGACTGCGCGGCGCGACCGAGACCCTGGCGATCGACCGTGAGCTGGCGCGCCAGCGGCAGTCGCATGAGCTTGTCCCGAACGGCCACCCCGTCTCCCTCTTCCCCTGCGCGGCGGGGCCGCGCGGACCGGGCCGTACCCTACGCCGCGCGCGGGGAAACCGCAACACGAGCGCGGTCGGAGGGCACGCGCCGCGGGCCGGACGCGGCCGGCAGGCCCGCTGCGCCGGTCACCGCCGCCGCAGCGGTCCGCTAGTCGAGCGGCGAGTCGCGGCCGGTGCCCCGAGCGAAGCGGCTGCCCGACAGCTCGGCGCGGGCCCGATCGGTCAGGCGGCGGATC
>Ga0126312_10000725_pt1 | contig 20420 bp, 12 predicted proteins | sample Plot104A_FD_92537 | JGI IMG/M metagenome (GOLD analysis project Ga0126312, IMG submission 92537) | Serpentine soil microbial communities from UC McLaughlin Reserve, CA, USA - Plot104A | ecosystem: Environmental > Terrestrial > Soil > Grasslands | place: USA: UC McLaughlin Reserve, Lake County...
CCGCTGTGGACGAGCGGAGGCAGGTTCGGCGGTGCCCTGCGCTTCACCGCCGGCCATGAGCTCGTGCGCGTGCCGGCGTCGGCGTCGCTGAACCCCGGCCGCGGCCTGACGCTGTCGGCGTGGATCCGACCAAGCGAACACGAACGCGGCTGGCGGACCATCCTGCACCGCCAGACAGATGTCTACTTCCTGATGGCCGGGAGCCCACGTCAGAACGGCGCCGGGCGTCTCGACGACATGCTGGCGGTGCTGATCGGCGCCGGCTTCGTGCTCCTGGTCGTGCTCGCCGCCGACCGCGGGCGCTGGCTGAGGGATCGCAGCAGCCGCTGGTGGCCCTGCGTGACGCTCTTCCTGGCCGGTTCCGTCGCCGATGCCGCGCTCGCGCCGCGGGGCGCCCTGATCGGCCCGCTGCTGGTCACCGTCTGGCTCGCGCTGACCACTTCCTCGCGCCGCGAGGCGCGGGGCGTGTGGCTGATCGCGGCGGTCCTGGGGGTCATGACCGTCGCCTCGCTGGGCGAGGTGGCCCTCGATCTGGGGCGCGACGACGGTGGCGACGCTCGCTCGCTCGCGCTTGTGCTCTGCCTCGTGATCGCCGGGTACCAAGCCGCTCCCAACGCCAGGGCGAAAGCTTCCGTGGCGCCGAGCCGTTGATCTGCAAGCCGGGTCCCGGACCCGACGCGCATCGACAAAAGGGGAAGCCAAGCATGCCGACGATCTACGTGGACCCTGCGCTGAGCGATGAGCAGCGGCGCCTGCGCCTGTATGGCGGAGATCTCTTTGCCTACTCGCCGAGCGACAGCGCCACAAGGCTGGCCGAGCTGGCGCGTGAGCTGAGCGAGGCGGCGTTCGCTCCGCACGACCCGCAGGTGGCCCAGGAGAGCATGACGCCCGAGCGCTATGTGGAGATACTCGCCGAGCTCAAGCCCGGCTTCATCCATCATCCACGCGCCAAGGAGCTCATTGCGGGGCTTCTGTCGGAGCTGGGCTGCGACATCGAACGGACGTACTTCGATGTTCCGCGGCTGCGCACGATGGCGCACGGCGAGTACCTGAACGCCGGCCTCGCGTATCAGTTCCACGCGCACCGCGACACGTGGTTTTCGGCTCCGCACCAGCAGCTCAACTGGTGGCTGCCCGTGTACGCGATCGAGTCAGAGAACTCGATGGCATTTCATCTCCAATACTTCGACCGGCCCATCAAGAACAGCTCGGCCGACTATGACTACGAGGAGTGGAACAAGACCGGGCGCCAGCAAGCGGCCAAGCAGGTGAATAAGGAAACGCGCAAGCAGCCGCAGCCGGAGGAGCCGCTCGAGCTCGAGCCCGATGTCCGGGTCGTGACCCCTCCGGGGGGCACGCTCACCTTCTCGGCCGCGCAGCTGCACTCGACGGTCCCGAACACCACCAGCCGCACGCGCTTCAGCATCGACTTCCGCACGGTCAACCTGGACGACCTGATCGAGGCGGTCGCGGCGCCCAACATCGACTCGGAGTGCACCGGGACGACGCTGCGCGACTTCCTGCGGGCGAGTGACCTCGAGCCCCTCCCGGCGGAGATCATCGAGAAGTACGACAAGCGTCGTGAGGTCGCGGCCGCCGTACTGGAGGGCTGATATGGACGTCGCTCCCAAGACGGGGCGGACGAGGTGGCGCGGCTGGGCGCTTGGTTTCCTGCTGGATCAGCGGCTCCTGGCGCGACGCGGCGAGACGAGCGCGCGACCGTCGGTCAGCCTGAAATTCGGGGCGATCTCACCGCAGGCAGCAGCCGGCTGAACTTCTCACCTCAGACACGGGCACTCGCCCGCGGTCCGACAGCTCGGTTCGGACGCGGATCTCGTCGCTATCAGGGACCGCGGCGGATCCTGATTGAAGCGCGAGCGACCTACAGCCCCGCGTTCATGTCGGCCTGTACCTCGGACGCCGTGAGTGCGCGGTTGTAGATGCGCACATCGTCGAGGATGCCCTTGTAGAACTGCTGGGTATTCGCGTCAGCGCCTATCTTGAGCGGCATGCCTCGCGCGGTGATGCTGGCACCGAGCGGGTTTGTGATAACCAGGTTCCCGTTGACATAGAACTTGGCCTGCGACCCGCCGAAGACGACGGCCAGGTGACTCCACTGGTTGTACGCGACCGTGCTCCCCATTGATGTCTCGGTAACACCCCCGGTCGTGCCGATCTCAAGTATGGGCGTACTTCCGTTGCTCTGCAGCTCTAGCCCATATTGGTAGAACGGAGAGGTCATGGTTGTGCCCCAGAACTTTCCGAGAATCACCGAATCGCCACTGATAGATGCGGGATTGAGCCACATCGACAGAGTCATGGCACTGCCCGCGAAATTCAGCGAAGCCGAGTTGGGCACCGTCAGGTAGTCGTTGACTCGATCGAAGCTCAGGCCGGTGCCATGCTTCCCGGCAACCCAGGACGGACCATTTACCAAGGTGGCGGTGTTGCCATTGCCAGAGGCGTCCGCGCTGGTCGTCCCACTACCTTCGTTGAACCCCCAAGCGGCCACCGCCCCGGGCGGCGACGCTGCCGGAGTGTAGGTCGCGGTGTATGACCGCGCGGTGGTCGGCACCGTGATGCTGTGGCTCTGCGCGCCGCCATCCGACCATGAACCGAACGTGTAGCTGTCGCTGCCCGACGTCTGGTCTCGCGCATCGATCGTGTGATTGAAGCCGATTAGCGTATCCAAGACGAACGGCGCGGTTCGGGCAACCCCATCGATGTACAGCTTCAAGCCGGTGGGTGCCGTGTTGAAGGACAGGTTGACCTTGTCTGGCCTGATGATGACCGACTTCGAGGTTTGCAAGCCGTTGGAGTCGGTCACGGTGAGCTTCACGCGATAGCGGGTGTCGCCCTCGAAGTCGTGGCCGGTGGTCGGAATGGTAAGGGTTCCGCTCTTGACCCCGTTAATGGCAGTACCGGGGTGCACGTGGGAATCGTGCAGGAAATCGATGTTCCATGTGTAGGCGCTCGCCGGTAGAGAGCCGTCCTCTTCGTCCGTAGCATCACCACTGTAGGTGATCACATCTCCCGCACGGAACACCAGACCGTCGGTCGGCGAGTTGATGGTCGCCGTGGGCGGGTGGCCCACGCTGATGGTAATCGGCGTGGACAGAGAGCTGTTCGCCCCATCGGACACGGTCAGACGGACGACGTACTGGCCGGGCTGTGTGTAGGTGTGGGTGGGGTTGGCCGAGGTGGACGACGCGCCATCCCCGAAGTCCCACGAGTACGTGATCGGTTGCCCTTCAGGATCCATGGAGCCCGCGCTCGAGAAGCTCACATCCAGAGGCTGTACACCCGAAGTCGGGGTGGCCGAGGCAATCGCCACCGGTGCCTGATTGGATTGGAGGTAGCGAATCCGGCGGATCTTGCTGACCCCGAAGGAGCCGGAAATGTCGGAGTAGCCGAGGTCGACGTAGTAGAGCGCTCCGTCGGGCCCCTCGGTCAGATAGACGACGTCACCGGCTGACTCATTGGGATTCCCGCTGATCGGCTCGAAATTGAACACACCGCTGACGCTTCCGTTTCCGTCGAACGTGATGCGCTTGATCCAGTGCCGCGCGTAATCGGCAAAGAAGTAGTTGCCCTTCATCGAGTTGGGGAACGCGTCGCCGTGATAGACGAACCCGCCGGTGATCGAGGCGTTCGTCCCGTTGTGCTCGTAGTCGTATAGCGGGCTGGTGCAGGAGGCGGGGCACCGTCCCTCGTAGTCCGGCCAGCCATAGTTGGCACCACGGGCGCCGAGGTTGAGCTCCTCGTTTGCGGTAGCTTGGTCGTTACCGCCTACGTCACCGATCAAGAGCCGACTGGTTGGCGCGTCGTAGTAGGCCCGGAACGGGTTTCGCAGTCCGTAGGCCCAGACCGAATCCCAGTTGGGTCCCGCGCCGTCGTTGAACGGGTTGTCGGTTGGCACCAGGCCGTCCGAGAAGATGCGGTGGACCTTTCCGCGCGGACTTTTCAGGTCCTGTGACGGCGTTCCTTGGAAATGGTCTCCCGTTGTGAAGTAGAGCTTGCCGTCGTTGCCGAAGTTCAGGGCCCCTCCATGGTGTTCGTCGGCGGCAATGCTCGGGTCCTGATACAGCACCAGCTCGCTGCCGGGAACCGTACCGTTAAGCGCAGCGTTAGCCGTAAATCTGGACACGCGGTCAACGTTCGGTACGCCCAGCGTGTAAAACACATAATAGTAGTGGTTGCTGGAGAAGGCCGGATCAAGGACGACGTCGAATATTCCTTGCTGCACACCGCCGGATGCGACGTTGGCGATCTCCAGGAAGGGGGTCGGATCCGGGGTTGTGTAGGGCGGCGGGAGAAGCTTGATCTTGCCGGCGAGTTCCGCTACCAGCATGCGCCCGTCAGGCAGGAATTCGATGTTCGTCGGCAGGTCGAAACCCGTCGCAAGCACCTGATTCTGGAAATAGTCGGTGTTGGCAACCGTAACGTTCACGAGAGACGAGAGCGTTGTCTTGTTGTCTGTGTCACGGGCCCGGGCACTCAAGGTATGTGCGCCGTTGGCCATTACGCGGGTGTCCCACTGTGCGGCATACGGCTCAGCCGTATCTTCTGGGCCAACAGGGCTACCGTCCACATAGAACTGCACGCCGGCCACGCCGACGTCATCGGTGGCGTCCGCAGTGATCGTCCTGATGCCGGAGACCACAGCATCGTTTGCAGGAGACGTCATGGTGACGGTCGGAGCCGTGGGGTCGGACCCCGGCGCGTTGAGCGGCGTGTTCATGTCGTTCAGGAGTTCAAGGTTGGTCAACGCCCGGCTGTAGACCCTTACGTCGTCGAGTGTCCCGTTGAAGAACTGGCCCGGCCTGGCGTCCGCCCCGAAATACGCGAGTGAGTCCCGTGCGGTAATGCTGCCGGCGAGCGACGCGGTGGCCGTAAGGTTGCCGTTCACGTAGAATCGCGTTTCCGTGCCGTTGACGACGATCGTCAAATGGCTCCACTGGTTGATGGGTAGCGCACTGCCCATCGCCGCCCCCGTCAGGCCCGCCGCGGTGCCGATGTAGAAGTGGGGCACGGTACCGCCATCCAGTTCCAGGCCGTACTGATAGTGCGGCGGGGTCCACGTGCCGCTCCAGAACTTGCCGAACACCACTTGGTCGCCAGCGCCGCCCGCAAGTGGGTTCAACCACATCGACAGCGTCATCTGGCTGCCGGAGATATTCAGGGAGGGCGAATTCAGGACCGACAGGACGTCATTCGTGCCATCGAACCGCAGCCCGCCTCCGTATTTGCCCGACGTCCATGTGGGGTCGCCCTGGAAGGTTGCGGTGTTGCCGTTCCCGGAGACGTCGCTTGCCGTCGTCCCCACGCCGTCGTCGAAGGCCCAGCCGGCCACGAGGCCGGCCGGCGCCGGAGGGGCGGTGTTCGAGACGGTAACCGTCCTCGAGCTGCTCGACGTCCCGGTGTTGCCGGCTGCATCGCGAGCCCTGGCGCTCAGGCTGTGCACGCCGTTCGACGTCGTCCTGGTGTCCCACGAGATCGAGTAGGGAGCAGCTGTGTCCTCGGCACCGAGCGGCGCGCCATCCAGCAGGAATTGCACCCCGACGACACCGACGTCGTCGCTCGCGTTGGCAGAGACGGTCACGGTGCCCGACACGACCGCCCCAGCAGCGGGCGCGGTGAGAGAAGCGGTGGGACTCGTCGTGTCCGGCGCCGGCGTGGTGGCGCTCACCGCCGCGGACTGGGCCGACTCATTGCCGGCCGCATCCACGGCCAGAACCCTGTAGGCATAGCTGGTCCCCGCAGTCCGGCCCGTGTCCTGGAACGACGTGGCCGGGCCGCTCGCGATCTGCGTGCCGTCGCGGAAGAGCTTGTAACCCGTGACGGCCACATTGTCGGTACTGGCGCTCCACGACAGGTCGATGCGCGTTGACGAAACGGCCTGTGCGGTCAGGTTCGCCGGCACAGACGGCGATGTGATATCCGACGTGGTGCCGTTCACAAGGGCCGATCGGGCCGACTCGTTACCCGCTGCGTCGTAGGCACTGACCGTATATCCGTAGGTCGTGGCTTCGCTCAGGCCTGTGTCTTGATACGACGTGCCGGTCGTCGAGGCGACCTGCGTGCCATCCCGGAAGACCTTGTATCCCGCCACGCCCACGTTGTCGGTAGCGGCAGTCCACGACAGATCGATCTTCGAGCTCGACGCAGGCGAAGTGGTAAGGCCGGTCGGCGCCGTCGGCGGCGTCCTGTCGCTCTCGTCGTCCTTGAAGGCGGCCAGGTGCATGACCCACCGAGCGCCGTTCTGGGTAGCGGTCGCACTATAGGAGCCAGTCGAGGTCACGTGTCTGTCCTCGGTGCGGCTTCCATTGCCGTTCAGGCGCGTAGTGAAGCCACTGCCGGCAGCCGTGACGTTGTTACTGGACGAACCGGCGCCGAAGATCAGGTCGTTGGCATTGGTGGTGCCTGCCGGGCCACTGCTCATGGCGTTGGTCGTACCGATGGCGACGGCGCTCTTGTCGAGTGGGGCGGTCCGGTCAAGCCCCGAGTATTCGTGGATGTACAGCTTGCCGAACGACGTAATGGCGGTACCGAACGTAGCTTTAACGGAATTTGCGCCGCCCGCGATGTCCTTCGCATAGAAGATCTGTGAGCGCCAGGTGCTCGTACTACCCCAGGCGGTCGCCGGCGCCACGCTGGTATAGGTGTTACCACGGGAGTCGGAAAGGGCAACCGTCCCTGGGTTGTCCCAGACCACATATACGACGATCAGATTGTGCGCCGTATTGGCGTTGTTGAACGCCAAGCTGTTGACCGTGCCACTGGTTATCCGCTTAGAACGGTCCTGGACGAAGGTCGCGGTGTCGGCATTAGCCCAGGGGAGGGCGAGGATTCCACCGAGCACCGCTGCGAGGAGGAGCGCTGCGAGGATCGCGATCCCGCGGGAGTTCCGGCGCTTCTGGTGTCTATTCACGGTGATCTCGGGGTCGACGCGCGGTGATCTCGGGCTCGACGCGCGGTGTCGGTCTGGCACTCGCCGCGCTGCAGGTCGCCTTAACAGCGAAACTACAGGCAAGCTACGGGCCGCCGAGTGGGCGTGCGCCGGAATTGGCCGAATTTGGAACCTCCGCCGCCGCGGTCCCGTCGTGAAAGGCCAGCGTGCCCGTGCGCGTTGCATGCAGAAGGGGTGCCCCAAGTTTCGTCCGAGGGGACCGACCTTGAGACCACTGCCGTGTATGGAAGGGGAGTAATGCTGTGTTGAAGCGGGGCGACGTCGTCGAGGTACGGCCTCCGGCGGAGATCCTGGCGACCTTGGAGGCCGACGCGTCCACCGGCGCCATGCCGTTCATGCCTGAGATGCTCAAGTATTCGGGCAAGCGCTTTACCGTCTCGCATCGGGTCGAGAAGATCTGCGACACGGTCAGCGGCGGACCGCCGGCGAGCCTGAGGATGCAGGACGCGGTTCTACTCGACGATCTCAGGTGCGACGGGTCCGCCCACGGGGGGTGCCAGGCGGGCTGCCGTCTCTACTGGAAGGAGTCGTGGCTGCGCCGGGTCGATCCGGATTCAACGCCTGAAGCTGCGCCTGACGACGGAGCCTTGGAGCTCGAAGCGCGCGCCCGTGCCGGAACGAAGGCCGTGCGCGAGATCGACGGGACTCCGAAGGAGTCGTATCGGTGCCAGGCAACCGAGGCCGTGCGAGCAACCAAGCCGCTCCGCCAGTACGACCCGCGCCCCTACCTGCGTGAGCTCAGGTCGGGGAACGTCGGCGTCTTGCGCATGCTCCGCGTGGCGGTTCGGGCTGTCGCCACCAAGATCGCCCGCCGGATCCATCTCCGCCCTTGGCTGCCGCTGAAGCACGCCACTACGCCGGCTCCCACCCGAGGCCACCTCAACGTCAAGCCCGGGGACACCGTGCAGGTGAAATCGGCGAAGGAGATCTCGCGCACCATCGACGAGCGCGGCAAGACCCGTGGGCTCTGGTTCGATTGGGAGATGACTCCGTATTGCGGCGGCCGATACCGCGTCCAAGACCGAGTTGAGCGCATCATCGACGAGCGAAACGGCCAGATGATCGAGATCCCGAGTGACTGCCTGATTCTCGAAGGCGTCGTCTGCAGCGGCGACCGGAGTCCGGGTCATTACTGCTGTCCTCGCGGTACCTACTCCTACTGGCGCGAGGCGTGGCTCCGCCGTGTGGGTGATGCCGATCCCGCGCCTGCCGATGCAGAGGGCCCCTAGGGCACCCACCGCTTCGCGCCGCCCACCCGAGCTCGGCACCGCCGAAGTCACCGTTGGGATCCCGACCTTCAATCGATCGGGATCGCTGCGGGGGTCGATCGCGAGCGTCCTGGCGCAGAGCTATCGCAATTTCACCCTGGTGGTATCGGACAACGCGTCGGATGACGACACCGCGAGCGTGGCGGCCTCGTTTGCCGATCCACGGCTCGTCTATCGACGACTCGAGCGAAACATCGGGAGGCTCGCGAACTTCAACCGGATCGTGGAGCTGGCCGAGACCGAGTTCGTCCTCCTCCTCGGCGACGACGACGAGCTCCACCCCGATCACCTCACCCACACGGTCGAGGCCCTAAAACGCTGGCCGACCGCCGGCGTGGCGCACACCGGCTGCGAGGTCGCAGGCATGAACGGCAAGACCGACACGCGCTTCGTCCAGACGCGAAGGTCGCCCATGCTCGAATCGGGGGCGGACTTCCTCGAGCGGAGCATGAGGTCGGGGTGGACCCTCTGCTTCTCGTCGGCCCTCCTGCGCAAGGCCGCGTTCGAGAGCGGCGGGGGCCTGCGTCCGGAAGACGGCGTCATCGACGACCTCCCACTCTGGATGCGCATCGCGACCGGATGGGACTTCGCCTACGTCAACCGGCCGCTCGCCACGATGAGCCTGCACGCCGAGTCGTCCTCGTCCTCCCTGGGAACCGTCACCGCCGACGGGTTCCGGTCATCGCGGGCGCTGCCCGACATGCTCTACGAGCACAGGCGGAGCTTTCTCGCCGCCGCCGACATCCCGGAGCAGGCGTCCAAGCGCCTGGCCAGAATCGCCCGCAAGGCGTATCGGCGCGATCGCCTGAGCCATCTCTCGGGACGGGCCCGCATGGGCGAGGGCATGGGTGTCACGTTCGACGCTCTTGCACGAGAGGTCCGGGACGACCCCCGTCTCGGTCTCGATCCCTTGACCTGGCGGTTCGTCGTGGGTCAGCTCGGCGGGCGCCGGATCGGCGACAGGCTGCGGGGAGCCGCGGAACCGCTGCGGCGGCGCAGATGACGACGCTGGCTCCGGTGGGCGCGGGCCGCCGTCCGGAGGCCGGCACGCCTCCGGCCGACGTCCAGCCGCACGAGGTCGAGCGCTCGCTCAAGCGGGGCGCGTTCTGGGCGCTCGGATCGCAGGTCGCGACGCAGGCCATCCGCATCGCCGGCGTCGTCGCGCTCGCGAGGCTGCTGACGCCCAACGCCTACGGCGCGGCGGCTCTCGCCGTCACCCTCGCCTCGTTCTCGACGATCGTCGGCGACCTCGGCTACGGCACGGCGCTCGTCCAGGCCTCGGAGGCTTCACAGCGCCGGGCGTCGACGGCATGCTGGGCCGCCATCGGCGCCGGGGTGATCGGATCGACCTTTGTTGCGCTCGGGGCCCTTCCGGCCGCCTGGATCCTCAACGAGCCCGAGGTCGCGGGACTGCTGATGGCCGGCGGGCTGACGCTGTTCCTCGTCGCGCTGGGATCGGCGAGCAATGCGCTGCTCACGCGATCGATGAGCTTCGGCGTCATCCAGGGCGCGACCGTCGCCGCCTGGGCGGTCGCCACGGCGTGCTCCATCCCGGCAGCAGCCCTGGGGGCCGGGGCGTGGGCGCTCGTTCTACAGCAGCTCCTTATCGCGGGCGTGACCTCGCCGGTCTTCATCTTCGCCGCGCGCTGGCGCCCATCGCTGGAGTTCTCTCGCGAGGACTTCCGGTCCCTGACGCGATTCGCTCTGCCGCTCACCGGCGGATCCGTCTTCTTCCTGCTCCAGGGGCTGGTCACCGGGCTCCTCGTCGGGGGTCTCGTGGGGATCGATGAGCTCGGGGTGTGGAATCTCTCGATGTCCCTCGTCGTCCTCCCGCTGTCGCTCCTCGCCCTGCCCCTCGCACGGGTGATCTACGCCGCGTTTGCACGGATGCGCGACACCAAGGAGCGCATGGCCGAGGTGTGGTTGAGCGGCTTCACGCTCCTCGCGGCCGCCGTGCTTCCTGTGCTCTTCGGCTTGATTGCGGTGGCACCGGACTTCATTCCGCTCGTTTTCGGATCACAGTGGGGCGCGGCCGTGCCCGTGGTCCAGATCCTGAGTGTGCTCGTCATGTCTCGCACCCTCCAGACGTGGAACAACTCGGTGATGGACGCCGCCGGCAAGCCCCAAGTCGCGATGTACATGAACGCGGCCGTGCTGATTGCTCTCCCACCCTGCCTCTGGCTGGGCAGCGGATTCGGAATCGAGGGCGCCGCCGTCGCCTGGAGTTTCGCCTCGTTGGTCTGCGGGGAGATCCCGTCGTTCCTGCTGACGACGCGCGAGCTTTCCCTGAAGCGGCTTCGCGTGCTCGCGCGCTTGCGGGGAATCGTCCTCGCTTCGGGCGCGCTTTGCATCGTCGCCATCCTGGCGCGCTCCGCGCTCGAGCACTGGGGGGTGGAGGCCGAATTGCGTCTACTGGTGTCGGTCGCCGTCGGCGCCGCTACCTACATCGCCTGCCTGACCGTGTTCGCGCGACCGGTCGCGCTTCAGCTTCTCGACATGGTGCGCGGCGTTTGGGGAAAGCTCAGCGCCGCGATCGCCCGCTAGCTGGCGCAGGGATCGAGCGGCTCAGACCGCCCCCCGCCCGGTCAGGACGACGCGGACAGTCTTCGCCAGGATGCGAGCGTTCACCCACAGCGAGCGCCGTCGTACGTAGTCCAGGTCGAGCGTGACCATGTCGACGTAGTCGAGCTGGCTGCGACCGCTGACTTGCCACAGACCGGTCAGGCCCGGCTTGACGGAGAGGCGGGCGAGCCAGTCGGGCGGGTAGTTGTCGACCTCATACGGGATCGGCGGGCGGGGTCCTACGAGCGTCATCTGGCCCCGCAGCACGTTCCAGAGCTGGGGCAGCTCGTCGAGGCTGAACCGCCGCAGGAACGCTCCCACGCGCGTGACGCGTGCATCGTTCTCGAGCTTGTGAAGCCCACCCTCGCCCGCCGGGGGCGCCGTCCCTCCGGCCCCGGCAGCGATCACGCCGAGGACGTACGTGCGGTGCGGATCGGCCGCGGTGTCGTGGCGCATCGTTCGAAGTTTCGCAATGGTGAACGGTCGCGCGCCGCGCCCACAGCGCCGCTGACGGAAGAGCGCCGGGCCGGGCGAGTCGAGGCGTATGGCCAGCCAGATCAGCGCGAACAACGGCGCCAGCACCGTAAGCAGCAAGGTGGCCGCGACGATGTCAATCACGCGGCAGACGCTGTCCGTGAACGGCTGACGCGCGATCTTGATCGTTGGCCGTCCCGCGGAGATCGCAGGCAGTGCGGGCGCCCCAGCCTCGACGGGCGTGCGGATCGGGCCTGCCTTCACACAGGAATAACGGTCTGTCCAGCGGGGACTTGTGGCGAGCGAGCGTCCCCGTCACTTGCCGATTCGCCGCGCCCTGCGCCGGCAGGCCGCCCGGTGCCTCTTGGCCTCCCGGCCCGAACCCTTGATCGCCCGGCACCTCGCCAAGGCGCGAACTCGCCTACGACACTTCGAGCGCTTTTCGGACGAGTCGATCCAGTCGCACTTCCGGGCGATCTCCCGGTTCAGCTTGCAGGCCGACCGAAGCCGCCCGCCGAGTCGGGCGCAGACCGATACCGCGCCGGCGGGCGCGATGTGGTAGCCGGCCCGGAACGGCACGTTCAGCGGTTCGTAGTCGATCAGATCGCGGAAGCGGGGTCTGAGCCCCAAGTCCCCAGGGCCGCGGTCACCGTGGACGATCACGTTGTGGTTCCGGCTGGCCACGGCGTTCGCGGAGGTGGTCAGGCTGGTGAGCAGATTGCGCTGGAGGACGTTTCCGTGCGCGTCGTCCCCGTCGAGCGTGCTGCCGTAGCCACCACCGAAGCCGCCGCCGTCGTAGTCGGAGCCACAGTCGTAGACCGTGTTGCCGACGTAGGTATTCCGGACCGCGTCGAGGCCCTGGAAGCACCAGTCGTCGATGTGGGCGATGAGGTTGTTTTCGATCCGCACATCGGTCAGCTCGCTGAACAGCAGCCCGTTGCCGTCGGTGAAGCGGTTGTTCTTCACCAAACCGTTGCCCGAGCCGGCCCAGATCATCAACGCGTCGGCGTGGGGGTCCATAGCGGCGGGGCCGTTCCAATGGACCTCGCGGACCACATTGCCGACGATCTCGAAGCCGGTGATCCTTCCCAGCTCCATGCCGTCGGCCTGAGTGCGCTCGAAGGTGTTGCGGCGGATCTTCAGCCCCGGCTTCGGGCAGTCACCCGATACGTACATCCCGTAGCCCGATCCCCACTGGCCGTTGAAGCGGATGTCGTGGATGCGGTTGCGCTCCACCAGCACGTCGTTCATGCCGCAGTCGAATTGGAGACCGGTTGCGTCCGTGCCGCCAATATCGTTGCCGACGAACTCGACGTCGCTCATGGGCTGCCCGTCGTTCGCGATCGTTCCCGAGACCCGGAAGCCCTCGAGCCGCAGACCGCGCACGTTATGGAGCGCCACTCCGCCGGAGAGGACGGCCCTTCGCGGGGCCTTGGAGCGGAGCGTCACCTCGGTTGCGTGGCGGAAATCCTGGAAGACGGGGTTGGCGTAGACCCCCGGGAGCGCACAGACGACCTTGCCCTCGTTGGCCCGTTGGCCCGCCGCACGTACGAGTTGCGCCTGGTTGCTGACCTCGACTTGGCAGCGGTGGCGTCCGGCGTGCCCCGGCAGCGCGAGCAGGAGGGCGATGAGCGGAAGAGGCCCAAGCAGGGCCAGGCGCCGGCGCATCGAGCGAGCTTAGTCACAGGGGGCAGGCAGGAAGTCCGGCCTCCCCGTCCGCGTTGATTTGGGGCCTACGGCGCACCGGATCCGGCGCCGCAGCGCGAACGCGAGATGCAGACGCTTACCCAGGCAGCCAGGCGGCGGCGGTTGAAGCTCGCCATTGTGGTGCTCAGCGCCGGCGTGGCCCTCGTGGCGGCCATCATCAGCGTGAGCAGCGTAAGCCTGCTGCCGCCCAAGCTCGAGCCCCGCCAGCTGCAGGTCTCGACAGCAACGGCGCGGATCATGGTCGATGGGCAGCCGCCGACCGCCCTGAACCCGCGGGCGAAGATCCAGGATGTCGACGCGCTTACGAAGCGCGCCGAGGTGCTGGGGCGCATCGTGGCCAGCCCGAGGCTGGTGTCACGGATTGGAGCCCGGGCCGGGATCCGGCCGGATCGGATTGCCGCGCTTGCGCGCACCACCGGGAGCGTTCCGAATGCGCTTAAGGAGCCGACGAGCGAGCAGCGCGCGAACCAGATCCTTCTGTCGCGCCGTCCCTACAAGCTCGAGGTCCAGGCGAGCCCGACCTCTCCGATCCTCGTTATCTACGCCCAGGCACCTGCTCCGGCGGAGGCCAAGCGGCTCGCCGACTCGACCGTGGCAGCGCTGCGGGCCTACCTGCTCGACCTGGCCGCGCGCCAGGCGGTGCCCGTGCGGCAGCGGGTACGCTTGCTCCAGCTGGGCCAGGCTCGCGGGATGGTGGTGAACGGGAGGGCCCGGCCGCTGATCGCGACGCTCACGTTCCTGGTCGTGTTCGCCCTCTCGATCGCGCTGTCGATGCTCGGTCTGCGGATCTGGCGCGGTCCGGCAGCCTTCGGTCGGGCGACCCAGCCTCGGCCGGTCGACGACGCCACGATTCGGCCCGACGACCCCTGGCCGCGAACGACCCGCATCCTTCCCTGGATGCTGGCCTTCTTCATGGCCATCTTGTGGCTGGTGCCGTTCAACTCGATCGAGTTGAGCGTGTCGCTTCCGATCGACCTCAAGCTCGACCGGCTCGTCTTGCCCTTCATCGCGGGCCTCTGGCTGCTTGCGCTGGCGGCTGGGGGACGCGCCGCGCCTCGCCTGCGGCTGACCCCGATCCACGCCGCCGTGGGCACGTTCGTCCTGATCGCGTTCCTAAGCGTCGTCCTCAACGCTCACGAGCTCAACCGCGCGCTCGAGCTCAGCGAGGCCGAGAAGCGACTTCCGTTGCTCGTCGCCTACGTCTCCCTGTTCGTGATCGCCTCGACTGTGGTGCGGCCCAGAGAGGTGCGTCCTTTCATGATCTACACGCTGCTGCTGGCCGTGGCCTGCGCAGTCGGCATGATCTGGGAGTACCGGTTCAAGTACAACGTCTTCTACGACTTCTCGCAGAAGACGTTGCCCGGCGCGTTCGAGTTCGCCGGCATCGAGGCCGATGCCGGGGGGGTCGACGAACTGGGTCGACGCCTGGTCCGTGGGCCGGCTGCGATCCCGCTGGAAGCCGTCGCGATGCTCGCGATGGCGATGCCGATCGCGGTGGTGGAGGTCATGCGCGCTCGCCGTTGGCGCGGACGGCTCCTGTACGGCCTGGCTGGATGCCTTCTGTTCGCCGCAATCCTCGCGACCTACCGCAAGAGCGGCCTGCTCGCGCCCGCCGCGGGGCTGCTGACGCTGGGCTACTTCCGCCGTCGGGAGCTCCTCAGGCTGGCCCCCCTGGCGCCGATCTTGGTGCTGGCCATACATGTGCTGTCACCGGGCGCGCTCGGCTCAACCACGTCCCAACTCGACCCAAGCCGGCTCGGCGTGAACACGGTGAGTGATCGGGCGATCGACTATGACGCGATTCGGCCGGAGATCTGGACGCACATGGGGTTCGGCCGCGGCTGGGGCACTTACGACCACACGGTCTACCGAATCCTCGACTCCGAGATCCTGCAGATGTCAATCGCCATGGGCATCCTCGGCTTGCTGGCGTTCCTGGCGATCAGCGTCTCCGTGCTCGCCGCCGCGCGGGTGACGATCGGCTCTCGTGATCCCACATGGGCACCGCCGGCGCTGGCGGGCGCCGCGGCGGTCGTGTCGTTCGCAGTCGTCTCGACCCTGTTCGACGTGCTGTCCTTCCCACACGCCACGTACATCTATCTGTACATGGCGGGCCTGGTCGGCGTCGTCGTCGGCGCCCACCGGCAAGAGCCCATCGAGGCCGCCCAGCGGCGCGGGTCGCCGGAGAGCGGCTCTGGCCGGAGGGGGCACCTGTGGCCGAAGGCCGGAACCTCCCTGCCTCGGGTGGGGTCGAGCGACCCGCCTGCGCGGCACGGGGGAGCTCCCGTGGCGCTGCCGGAGCCGAGCACGCTCGCTCGGCTGCGCTGATCGTCGTCAGGCCGGCTGGAGCCGAGCGCGACGTGAGCGGCTCAGGATTCCCGCGCCGAGGGCGACGCAGGCACACCAGAACCCGAAGGCGCACACAGCGCCACCCGCGGCGAGCACGGGCTTGACGCCGCTCACCCGCTGACTAGCCCGGGTCGACGCGAGATCCTCGAGCACGAGTCCGGACGACCTGCCGCCGGCGGACGGCGATTCGACCAGTCTCTCCAAGGCCGTCCCGGCACCCTCTACGAGCCGCCTCGCGCCAGCCATGTCCGGTGCCTTCGCCAGGAGGACGAGGATGGGAGTTTGTGTGTCGACGAAGACCTTGATCACGTAGGGCTGGGATGTGAGCGCGGCCGCCGCGGCCGCCTTGCGCGGCAGTGGGGTGTCGATATCCGGCTCCTCCACGTTCGGCCGGGCGACGGCGAGCTGGTCAGCCGGGATACCTGCCCGTCGAGCGATGCTCTTACGCAGCTCGTGAGAGGCCACCAGTTCGCCGAGCAGGGCCGCTCGCCAGGGGAGAGTGTCCCCGCCCTGTGGCGCGGCGTGGACGAGCTCTGAGTGCTTCGTATCGAGCATCAGCCGTTTGACAGCGACCCCGGTCTCCGACGGCTGGTGGTGAAGCATCAGAAGAAGCACTGCCGCCACCAGCGCCGCGCCCCCGGCCACGACGACGAGACGGCGTTGCCAGAGAAGTCGCAGGAGGGCGACTAGCTCCACGGCAGGGGGCTCCGGCCGGTCGGCCCCTCCGACAGCGAAGCCCGGAGTCGCCAGCCGGTAACCGCGCGCGAGAACAGGACGACGATCGCGCAGAAGATGGCAAAGGCGAGGAAGAACGCCAGCAGCGCCACCTCCCAGTTGATCCCGCCGTTGATCACGCCCCCCTCGGCACGGCCCAGCTGCACGAGCCGGAGCCGGACCATGTCCGGCGTCCGCTGGGACTTGGCGAGATCGGCCAAACGGACGTTCAGCCCATCGACGGCGGCGTCCGCAAGCCCCGTGGCCGCCGCCGCGGTCGGTGCCTGCGAGTAGATGTCGAGGATGGGCACAGTGGGATTCGCCTGAATGTTGAGCCGATACTGGTCGTTCAGCTTGAGGATGTCGCGGACGCCTCTCTTGTCGGTGGCGTCGACGCGAGCGCGGGGCTGATCGGTCGTTAGCGGAGCGGTGATGTCCACCACCTCCGGGCGAACACCCACCCGGCGCGCGACGTACTCCCTGATCGGACCGCTCGTCATCAGGTTGCCTAGCAGAACTGCGCGATTCCGGAGGCCCTCGAAGCTGTAGGTGTCCTGCCGCAGGTCGATCGCTTCCGAACGCGGCGTGTCGACGACGACGTGGGTCGACGCGGTTGCCATCTTCAGGGTCCGTGACTCCAGCGAGGGTGGGAACACGCTCACCTTGTAGACGCTCCAGACAGCGACGATCAGAGCGAGTACGAGGCTCACTGCCACGCCCTTCCGTAGGTGCCACAGCAGCTGCGCGCGAATGCCTAGACCCATGGTCCTCTGCCCACCCAACGCCGCTGAATCAGGCCTTCTTGCGTGGTGGACGTAAGAGTGAGCCTGCTCGGGCCGTTGTCTTGTGGCCTTCGGCACGGAGCAGCGATGCGAGTCTGGATCGACCTTTCCAATTCACCCCATCCGCTTCTGTTCGTGCCCGTGGCGCGTCGCCTCGAGCAGCTCGGGCACAGCGTGCTCGTGACGGCGCGCGACAATGCTCAGACGGTCGAGCTGGCGCGGGAGCGCTGGCCGGCGGTCGTTGTCATCGGTGAGCCCAGCCCGAAGGGCCGCTTCGCCAAGGCCCGCACGCTGGCGCGGCGCGTCGTCGAGCTGCGGCGCTGGGCCGACGCGGCTCGTCCGGACGTGGCCCTCTCGCACAACTCCTACGCGCAGATCGTGACCGCCTACCAGCTGCGAGTCCCTGCGGTAACGGCAATGGACTTCGAGCACCAACCGGCGAATCACCTCGCCTTCCGGCTGGCCAGGACGGTTCTGCTGCCGTCGGCCTTAGAGCACACGCGCACACGCCGTCAGGGTGCGACGGCGGGCAAGACCCGTTACTACCCGGGCCTCAAGGAGGAGCTGTATCTGGGCGACTTCCGGCCCGACACGAGCGTGCTCGAGCGCCTTGGGATAGCACGGGCCAACGGCGAGACACTCGTGATCGCGCGCCCCGCGCCCGATCGCGCGACCTACCACCCGTTCGAGAATCCGCTCTTCCTCGACTGCGTGCGGGCGGTCCTGCGCGACGCGCACGCGACCGTCGTCGTGTTGCCCCGCCATTCCGAGCAGCGGCGGGCGCTCGAGAATCTGCGGCTGCCGCGATGCGTCGTAGCCGGTAGGGCTATCGACAGCCGCTCGCTGCTGAGCCAGGGGGACTTGATGCTCGGTGCGGGCGGGACGATGACGCGCGAGGCCGCGCTCATGGGTGTACCGACGCTGAGCCTGTTCGCCGGCCCTCGGCCGGCAGTCGATTCGTGGCTCGAGCAGCGCGGATTCATGCGCGTGATCCGCAGCGTCCACGAACTGCCCCTGGTCGAGCGCGGGCAGCGGCAGGACCGCCTGCCCGCGCTAAGGGAGCGCGGCGGTCGGTTGGTGAGCCACTTCTGCGACGCGGTCGAAGCGAGCGCGGGACCGGAGCGATGGGCGACGGCACGCGGCTGTTGATCGTCTCACCGGTGCGGAACGAGGCGGCTCATATCGAGCTTGTCGCGCACAGTGCGGCAGGCCAGTCGCGCCCGCCCGATCTCTGGCTCGTCGTCGACGACGGCTCCACCGACGGCACCCTTGAGCTGCTGCGGCAGCTCTCGACCGGCATTCCATTCATGCGGCCGCTCTCGACCCCCAGGGGATACACGCGTGACGCCGGCGATCGGCACGCGGTTGCTGCGGCGCCGCGCGCCTTCAACTGGGCGCTCCGCACGGTCGACTGGCGTTCATTCACCCACATCGGCAAGCTCGACGGCGACATCGAGCTGCCCGACGATTACTTCGTCCGGCTGCTGGCCGAGTTCGACCGCGATCCGGCCCTGGGCATCGGCGGCGGGATTCTGGTCGAGCGGACGGGATCGCACTGGCGTCCGATGCGGACCGCTCCACATCATGTTCGCGGTGCCTTGAAGCTCTACCGCCGGGAGTGCTTCGACGCCATCGGCGGTGTGCAGGAGCGTCTCGGCTGGGATGGGCTCGACCAGTCCTATGCCCGCATGCGCGGCTACAGGACCCGCTCCTTCGAGGACATCGTTGCTCGCCATCACCGTGCCGTCGGGACCGCGGACGGCTCGCTGCGGGGGCGCCGGCGTGGCGGGGAGACGCAGTACGTACTCGGGTTCTCCTTCCTCTGGGCCGCTATGAAGGCGCTCAAGTGCTGCCTTAGCCGTCCGCCGGTCCTGTCCGGCGCCGCTTTCATGTACGGCTATCTGCGGGCGTCGTCGCGCGGATCCGTGTCCCGGATCGACGACCCCGAGTACATGCGCTTCGTACGCCGCGACGAGCGTCGGCGCCTGCGGCGAGCACTCCTGCGCCGCGATCGCCCCGGCGTCGGCGGCCCGGCCCCGCGTAGCTCCAGCTAGCCGCGCGCGGCGCGTGCTGCCGCGGCGCGCCGGTAGACCGGCGCCAGCCGGTCCCGTCCTTCGCCCAGCAGCCGGCGGGCTATCGCCCACTGTGGGAGCGGGGGTCGCTCGATCGTGTCCAGGTCCGGCGTGCTGCGCCGGAGCCGAATCTCCACCCTGCGCGAGAGGCCCGGCTCACGCCCGTACTCGATCCTGTCTTCGGTCGACGGCTCGTCGAGGACGGGAAACTCGGCTGTGACCTCCTCGGCGCCGCCCGGCAGCTCGATCCGAGCGCGCCGCGAGAAGACGCGCGCATGCAGCAGATCGCCCTCGCGCCAGGTGGTGACGTTCGAGCCGGCGATCTCACCCGGCGACAACCACTTCACCTGTCCGAGACCCCGGATCGCACCGGCGAGCTCGGCGAGCTGGTCGACGCCTTCCTCCAGATCGTTGTGATGGCCGTAGAGGATCAGCGGCTGGTCGAGGAAGGCGCGCAGCGCGATGTCCTCGAACGGAGTGTTGAACGGCTGGCGAAGCAGCACCGGCAGACCCCCGCTGACGATGCTGGCGGGGTGCCAGCCCGCGAGCGGCGAGCTCCCCTCTGGCTTGGAGAGCCAGGGACGGCCTGGTCGCGCCAGCCAGGGGAAGGGGCGGCAGATGCAGAGCGCCTCGAAGCCGAGCTCCGGCAGCTCGCGCGCCACCTGTTCGGAACAGACGCTGTGTGGGGCGGCCATGACGCGCGCCACGGGGACGCCTGAGCGCCGCTCGAATGCGGCCACCCGGCGCAGCGCCTGTGCCAGCAGCGACCGCAGGCCGGACGCGTCGTGCGCTTGGGCGAGCTCCAGTCGGGTGTGGTTGTTTCCATGCACGATCAGCGACAGACGATCGGGGTGGTCGCGGAACAGACGCGCCGTTCGCCCGTGGACGTACCAGCTGTCGAGCGGAACCATCGCCAGCGCGACGTGGTAGCCATGCAGGTCCGCCTGGCGGACGAGCTCCCGGTAGTCGAGATAGCCGTACGACGGCCAGTGCAGGTTCGGGTCGTCGAACAGGAAGCAAGCCCGGAGGGGCGGCGGCCGCCAGTCCAGGTCAGCGCACAGGCCGCGCATGAAATGGACCAGAGCCGCGCCGGCGAGGAAGCGACCGTCACGGATCCGGTCGCGCAGGCACTCCTCGTCACCCAGCTCGGCCGGAGCGAGCGCGACGGCGTCCGCGTTGCCGTCCGACGTCCAAGCCGGGTCGTCGCCCACGCTCGCCAGGACGTCGACGCTCCCGTTCGCTGGCACGGGCAGCGTGCCCTCGACCGCGGCGTCGTGGAGCCTCAGTCGTCGCAGCCGCGAATCGAGCGGAGCTCGACCGGCGAGCTCGACGAGAGCTCCGGTCGGGTCATGTGGCGCGCCGAGGGGCGCCGGCGGCGGGGCCGCGCCCTCCTCAGCGAAGGCAACCAGGCGAGGCACCGATGGAGGCAGCGCGTCGGCCAGCTGGGCCGCCGCCGGCAGCACGAGCGCCGCATCTACGTCGCCGTGCTCCTCCGGCTGCCGGCCCTCGAAGCGCACGGGGA
>Ga0126312_10000726_pt1 | contig 20388 bp, 20 predicted proteins | sample Plot104A_FD_92537 | JGI IMG/M metagenome (GOLD analysis project Ga0126312, IMG submission 92537) | Serpentine soil microbial communities from UC McLaughlin Reserve, CA, USA - Plot104A | ecosystem: Environmental > Terrestrial > Soil > Grasslands | place: USA: UC McLaughlin Reserve, Lake County...
GAGGCCGCGATGGAGGCCTACGCGGCTTGGCTCGAACGGGACGCAATCGTTCCCTCCGAAGGTGAGGGGTAAAACCCCGGCCTAGAGCCAAAAAGTGGAGACGGCGGGAATCGAACCCGCGTCCGCAGTCGCGCGGTAGGCAGCGTCTACGAGCGTAGCCGGCGCTCTGGTCTCGTTCCCCGGTCGCCTCGCCGGCGGGGTTCCGGGGAACCAGCCCCCTGAAATGTCCCCGGATCGGCGAGGGCGGACCTCACCGGGTGAGCCTGCTATCTGATTCCGCCGATCCCCGCCGCAGGCGAGCGGGGGGCGAAACCTCGCGGCTAGCTTCTAACTAAGCGGCGAGGGCGAACTCGTGAGTATCAGAATCCGCACGTATTGGTTTCCCGGGTGTTTTACGAGGCCTCCCGGGACCTCGGCTCGCAACTACCCCCACGGATCGACCACGTCGAAGCCTGTCGTCCCCAGGGGCTATGTCGATCCCATTCTAGGGAGACGGAACGAGGAAGACGCGGATTCGAGCCGCTCGAGGAACCCGATCCGAGGGAGCGCCTTGCGGCAGCTGCACCCCGTTGAGGGTGGCGCGGCCTTCCACCTCGTGGCTTCGCTCTTCCGCGGCTCGATCCGCGTCCGAGCCACTTTCCCCAACGCCGCCCGTCGCGGTCAAGGGCTCGGCCCGCAAATGCCCGCAACATCCGCGGATTTCAGGAGTCGCAAAGGCACCGCTGCCACACTTGACGAGGCGATGAGCGAGCAGCACACCGAGTGGCTTCCCCCGGCGGCGACGACCCCGCCCTCGCACGTGGGAGCCGACGCCAACGAGGCGCTGGGGCGCCCCGAGCGCAAGCCGTGGTACCGCCGCGCGGGCGGCGCGCTGCTCGTGATCGGTGCGGTGGTGGTCAAGTTCGCCGCCAAGCTCAAGGCGCTCTTGTTCCTGCTGCCGAAGGTCAAGCTGCTGACGACATCGGCGACGATGCTCGTCTCGGTCGCCGCCTACGCGCTGTTCTGGGGCTGGAGCTTCGCCGTCGGGTTCGTGCTCCTGCTCTTCGTGCACGAGATGGGACACGTGCTCCAGCTGCGCCGCGAGGGCATCAAGGCCAGCGCACCGATGTTCATCCCGTTCCTGGGTGCCGTCGTCGCGGCCAAGTCGCTCGGCAAGGATGCGCTGGCCGAGGCCCGCGTCGGCCTGGCCGGCCCGGTGCTGGGTTCGCTCGGCGCGCTTGCGTGCGCGCTCATCGGCGTCGCGACCGGGAGCGAGTTCTGGCTCGCGCTCGCGTTCACCGGCTTCTTCCTCAACCTGTTCAACCTCATCCCGGTGGTGCCGCTCGACGGCGGCCGGGCGATGGCCGCGATGGCGCCGTGGATGTGGTTCGCCGGCTTCGCGGGGCTGGTCGTGCTGGCGTTCGTCTTCCCCAACCCGATCATGATCCTGATCCTGGTGGTCGGCGGGCTGGCGACCTGGCAGCGCTGGCGGCAGCGCAAGTCGGGCGACGCCAAGCAGCAGGCCTACTACCGCGTCAGCCCCCGCAACCGCGTGCTGGTGGCCGCGGTCTACGTCGGGCTGATCGCTGCGCTGGCCGCCGGCATGGACGTCACCCACGTGGTGCGCACGCTCGGGTAGCGCCAACCGACCTTCGCCCCGCCCGGAGGTAGGCGACGGCGAACGTCACTGCCATCGCGATCGCGCTACGGAACGGAGGCGGAGAACACGTTGGTTCGGTCAGCGACGTCGACTTCGCCGTTCAGCACCGGCTTGCCGGCGGTCGAGCCCTGGGTCGAGGACCGGCTCGGTCCAATGCGCGCCGCCGTCCTGGGACTTGCTGACCAGCATCGCGTTGCGCAGGTTGCGCGTGCCGTTGAACGAAAGGCTCATGAACCACATGTCGCCGTTCGGCGAGATGTCGCTCCAGGGGTCGGTCGCCCGCTCCCAGTCGGAGTTCGTTCCGCCGTGGGCGGGGTCCTGGCAGTTCGAGATCTTCGGCTGGTCGGTGAGGGGCGGGACCACCCAGCTCAGGCCGCCGTTGTGCGAGTAGGCGACGAGCAGCCCGCTGGAACCGCCGGACGAGAAGCGATCCTGCTGCCAGGTGCCGATGAGCGTGTCGGTCTCGCCCAGGTCGTTGTCGCCCACCATAGCTCGACCTCGGAATTCACGAAGAGGGTCCCGGACTGCGGCGCACCGTGACAGCTGCACGGGTCAGGATAGGGACTCATACCGTGAACGAAGGTCGCAGGGGCCGCCACGGCAGGTGCCGCCGCGACCACGCATGCCAGCACTGCCAACGTCCCGGCAACGAACAAGCACTTCAGGCGATCCATCCCCACAACCTCCCCGGACGCTCCGCAACGAATGTCCGGCGCAGCCTGTCCGACGCGCGCGGCGGGCATGAGGCGTGTCAAGCCCGCCCGGTGCTAGCGCCGGTAGTCCCGCATTGCCCGCTCGGCCTCGCGGGCCATCTCGCGCTCGCGGATCGACTCGCGCTTGTCGAACCGGTCCTTGCCTCGGGCCAGCGCGATCTCGACCTTCGCCACCGGCCCCGAGAAGTAGATCCGCGTCGGCACGATCGTCAGCCCGCGCTCGGCCGTCTGGCCGATCAGCCGCTCGATCTCGCGCTTGTGCAGCAGCAGCTTGCGGTCGCGCTCGGGGTCGTGGTTGGCGCGCGCCGCCGGCCCGTATGGCGGGATGTGCACGTTGTGCAGCCACACCTCGCCGTCCTCGACGGTGGCGTAGCCGTCCTTGAGCTGGGCGCGACCTTCGCGCAGCGACTTGACCTCGGTGCCGGTCAGCGCGATGCCCGCCTCGATCCGGTCGAGCAGGTTGAACCGGAACGACGCCTGGCGGTTGGTCGCGACGTCGCCCGGTGCGGCCTTGCGCTTGCCCTTCTTAGCCATCGGCGGGCGCAGGGTAGAGGTCCACCCGACCCCGAGGAGGATCGATCCGGCCGACTGCCACCCGCACGGCATCGCCCAGCCGGATCGCCCGCCCCGACTGCGCGCCGACGAGCATCGTGCCCTCCTCGTTGAGCTCCCACCAGTCGCCCCGCAGGCGGCGCGCCGGCAGCAGGCCCTCGTAGCCGTCGCCGAAGGCGACGAAGGCGCCCGCGCCGATCAGGCCGACCACCTCGCCCTCGAACTCCCGCTCGTCGGATTGCTCGAGCAGGAAGCAGCGTGCGATGTCGTCGGCCTGCCGCTCGATGTCCATCGCCTGGCGCTCGCGGTCCGACGTCCAGCTCCCCGCCTCCTCCAACCGCGAAGCGGGCGGAGACGCCTCGCCCAGCAACGCCCGGTGGCAGATCAGGTCGGGGTAGCGGCGAATCGGCGACGTGAAGTGGCAGTAGCGCGGCGACTTCAGCCCCGCGTGGCCGATGTTCTGCGGCGAGTACGCCGCCTGCTTGAGCGAGCGCACCACGAGCGAGGTCAGCGCCGCGCGCCCCCGCCCGCCGCGACGGCGCACCTCCTCGTCGACCAGCCGCGAGATCTCCCCGGCCAGCTCGCCGGCCTGCTGCGGCGACGTGTGCTGCGGCAGCGGCGGTGTCGGCACGTTCAGCGAGGCGAGCTGTTCGACCAGCACCTCGATCCGCGCCGGCTCGGGCTCCCCGTGCACCCGGTACAGCGTGGGCGCGCCGCGGTCGGCCAGCACGCCGGCCACGGCCTCGTTGGCGGCGATCATCAGGTGCTCGATCAGGCGGTGGGATTCCGTCTGCTCGGCGTGGCGGACGCCGCTCACGTTGCCCTCGCCGTCGAACGCGAACTCCGGCTCGCTCGTCTCCACCACCAGGCCGCCGCGCCGCTCGCGTGCCTCCTGCATCGCCGCCGCCACGCGGCGGGCCACGCCCAGCGGCACCGCCCACGCCGCGCTCGGCGGCTCCGCGCCGGCGAAGACGCGGTCCACGCGGTCGTAGTCGAGGCGCTCGTCCGAGCGGATGAGCGAGCGGTCGAACCGCGCCGTCTCGACCCGCGCCTCGCGACCGGTGAGCTCGACCGTGACCGCGAGCCGGTCCTGCTCGGGCACCAGCGAACAGGCGCCCGCCGACAAGGACTTCGGCAGCATCGGCTCGACCGCCCCCGGCACGTAGACGCTGGTGGCACGGCGGTAGGCCTCGCGGTCAAGACGCGTGCCCGGGCGCACGTAGGCCGAGACGTCGGCGATGTGCACCCACACCCGCCACCGCCCGCCGTCGAGCTCCTCGGCCGAGATGGCGTCGTCGAAGTCGCGCGCCGTCGATGGGTCGACGGTGAAGGTCGGAAGCGAGCGCAGGTCGCGGCGGTGGACGTCGGGCGGCGACGCGTCGCGCGCCTCACGCTCGACGACCTCGTCGAACCGGCGTCGAAGCCCGCGGTGGAGCATGAACGCCTCGATCACATTGCGAGCGACGTCGGGCCGGCCGATCCGGCGCACGACCTTGCCGCGCCCGCCGCCACTGCCCGACACCAGCACCATGTCGCCCGGCCCGGCGCGCTTGTCGCGCGGGACCGTCAGCCAGCGCCCGGACTCGAACAGCGGCGTGGCGCGCAGGTTGCGCCCGCGCCGCTCGAGGACGGCGACGAGCGTGCCGCTGTCGCGGTTCACTCGCCGCGCTTGGCGTTGCGCGCGAGCAGGGCGAGGGCGGCCTCAAGCGCGCGGTCGTCGCGGCTGCCCGCCCGCTGGCGGACCACCACGTTGGGTTGAAGGCCGGCGCCGCGCTTGGTCCCGCCGCCGCCGAGGTTCTTGCCCGAGGGCGTGAAGTACTCGCCCACCGTGATGTCGAGCGCCCCGCCGTTGTCGAGCGGCTCGATCTCCTGGAAGACGCCCTTGCCGAACGTCGGCGTCCCGACGAGCTGGGCGCGATGGCGGTCCTTCAGCGCGCCCGCGACGATCTCCGCCGCCGATGCCGTGCCCCCGTCCACGAGCACGGCCACCGGCACACGGGTCGAGATCGCGTCGCCGTTGGCCTTGAGCACATGGCGCGGCCGCGAGCGTCCGTCGGTGATCACCACCGGGCCCTCGGGGATGAACACGCTCGCTGCCTTGACCGCCTCGTCGAGGAGGCCGCCACCGTTGCCGCGCAGGTCGAGCACGACCGCCTTCGCCCGCTTGTGCAAGCGCTCGGAGACCACGCGATGGAGCTCGTCGCCGGCGCCTTCGGAGAAGTCCGCCAAGCGCACGTAGGCGACGGGCGTGCCGCCCGCGTGCGTGGTCCGCGTCGTCACCGACGGCACGTCGATCCGGGCGCGGGTGATGCGCCGGGTCTCCCGCCGCCCGCTGGAGACGAACGTCAGCGTGACCTTGGTGCCCGGCTTGCCCTGGATGAGCCCCGAGGCAAAGCCGGTCGAGCGCCCCGCCAGCGTGCGTCCGTCGACCGCCACGACGACGTCGCCGCGCCCCAACCCGGCGCGCTGGGCAGGGGAATGCGGATAGACGTCGAGCACGCGCAGCCCCCGCCGTTCGGGGGCGACGGCGATGCCGACGCCGGAGAACCGGCCCTGGGTCGAGCGCTCGAACGCGGCGAACTGCTTGGGGTCGAAGTAGTGCGAGAACCGGTCGTCGAGCGAGCGCACGGCGCCCGACAGCGAGCGGTTGACCAGATCGCTGCGCGAGATGTCCCGGTAGTAATCGCGCTCGATGATGTCCAGGCCCTGGTCGAGCGCCTGCTGATCGGAGTCGACGAAGAGGTCGCGCAGCGGCCCGGGCAAGGCGCCGGGATGGCCGCCGATCCACAGGCCCACGACCAGCGCGATCGGTACCAGCGCGCCGAGGACGGCGACGAGCGGTGAGCGGGAGCGCACGCGGTCGAGGGTACTGCCGCGACCTCAGTGCTCGTTATGGCGCTAGACCCGCAGGAAGCGGCGCAGAGACAGGCCCGAACCGGCAGCCGAGACGCCCACGCTCGCGACCAGCAGCACCCCGATCAGCACCGCGAAGCTCACCGTCTTGGGCGCCGCCACGAGCGCGAAGTCGTCGGCGAGGGGATCGATCAGCGCGATCTTGCCGACCGCGAGGAGCAGGATCGCCACGATGCCGCCCAGCGCCCCCACGATCACCCCTTCGATGACGAACGGCCAGCGGATGAACCAGTTGGTGGCCCCGACGAGGCGCATGACCTCGACCTCGCGGCGGCGTGCGAACAACGACAGCCGGATCGTGTTCGCGATCAAGAGGATGCTCGCGGCGATGAGCAGGACCGCCAGCAGCGCCATCGAGAGCTTCACCACCCGCGTCGCCGAAAGGATCTTCGACGTCTCGTCGCGCCGGTTCTTGACCTGGTCGATGGCGGGGTCGACCGGGGCGCGTGCGCCGCTCGGGCCCTTGGGCTCGAGCGCGTCGGCGATCTGGCCGATCTGGCCCGGGTCGCGCGGCACGATCCGCAGCGTGTCGGGCAGCGGGTTGCGCCCGAGCAGCCGGTAGGCCTCCGGGTTGCGCTTGACCTGCTGCTGGTAGGCCTGCTGCTTGGAGATGTAGGTGACGCTCTTGACGTTGGGGGTGCGATCGGCGATCACGCCGCGCACGCGCGCCGCGTCGGCCTTGGTGGCGTCGGGCTTGAGGTAGACGTCGAGCAGCAGCTTGCCGCGGATCTCGTTCGCGGCCCCCGTCGTCGCCTGCACGACGGGGATGAACACGCCGAGCACGAGCATGGTGACCAGCACGGTCGCCACCGCCGCGAACGACGGGACGGCGCTGCGGCGCAGCGAGCGCGTGGCCTCGCGCAGGAAGAACCCGATCCGCATCGCCTACTCGAGCTCCCGTGGCAGGGCATCGACCTCGCGGCGTGCGGCCCGGCGCGCGGCGCGCTTGCCCGCCCGCGAGACCGGCAGCTCGGCATCGGGCCCCGGATCACCGTCCCGCATGCGGGCGGCGAACTCGCGCGTCGACTCGTCGCCGGCGTAGAGGCCGGCGGCCTCGTCGCGGATCACCCGGCCCTGCTCGAGCTGGATGACGCGGCGGCGCATCCGGTCGACCATCTCCTTGTCGTGGGTGGCCACCACGACGGTCGTGCCGGTGCGGTTGATCCGGTAGAGCAGCTGCATGATCCCGATTGAGGTCTCGGGGTCGAGGTTGCCGGTCGGCTCGTCGGCGACCAGCAGCGGCGGGTGGTTGACGAACGCGCGCGCGATCGAGACGCGCTGCTGCTCGCCGCCCGAGAGCTGGTCGGGGAAGTTGTGCAGCTTCGTCGCCAGGCCGGTCAGGCGCAGGATGTCCGGCACCTTGGCGCGGATCTCCCTGCGCGAGTGCCCGGTGACCTGCAGCGCGTAAGCGACGTTGTCATAGACGGTGCGGTTGGGCAGGAGCTTGAAGTCCTGGAAGACCACGCCGAGGTTGCGGCGGTAGAAGGGGACGCCCTTCTCGGAGATCTCGGCGAGGTCGCGCCCGGCGACGCGGATCGTGCCCTGCGTCGGATCGAGCTCCTTGATCAGCAAGCGAATGAGCGTCGACTTGCCCGACCCGGACGGGCCGACGAGGAACACGAAGTCGCCTTGCGCGATCGAGAACGTCGCCTGCTCGACGCCGATGTCGCCCGAGTCGTACTCCTTGGCCACGCCGCGGAACTCGATGACCGGGCCGTCGGCCGGGGTCGGACGAGCCGGGATCGGGCCGATCGGCGCCGGCTTGGGCGGGGGCGGAGGCGGTGCGGCCTTCTTGCGGCGGAACCCGAGCGGGGTCGACGAGATGCGGCGGGAGCGGGTCGGCGCAGCCATGGGCGTCAGTATTCGCGGCGGTCGCGCCTGAGCCTGCAAATGGCCGTGCAACGGCTACCGTTGGCGCCGATGCCCGAGATCGCGACCGAGACCCTCGACAACGGCCTTCCCGTCCACCGAGTCGCGCTGGAGGGCACCCGTGCCGTCACCCTGCTCGTCGCCTTCGATGCCGGGGCCCGTACCGAGCGCCCCGAGGAGAACGGCATGGCCCACTTTCTCGAGCACCTCGTGTTCAAGGGCGGCGAGAAGTTCCCCACCTACCGGGACGTCAACGAGACCGCCGAGCGCCTCGGCGCCGTGCTCAACGCCTTCACCTCGCACGATCTCGTCGCCTTCCACATCACCGCGCGCGCCGAGCGGGCGCTCGAGGCGGCGGATCTGCTCACCGACTTCGTGGGCCGGCCGAGGATCGACGCCGACGAGCTCGATCGCGAGCGCGGTGTCGTCATCCAGGAGATCGCCCGCGCCCACGACCAGCCCTCGATGCTCGCGGAGCACCTCATCGACGAGGCGGCGTTCGGCGACCACCCGCTCGGGCGGCCGGTGCTCGGGCCCGAGGAGCACCTGCGCGCGTTCACGCGCGACGCCATCGTCGCCTTCCGCGAGCGGCGGTGGTCGGGCCGGCGCGCCGGCGCGTTCCTGGTCGGCAACCTCGACTCCCTGCCGCAGAACGGCGCCGTCGCAGACCTCTTCGGCCGCTTCCCCGCCCTGCCCCAGCCGCCCGCCTACGACCCGGCGCCGCCGTTCGATCCGCGCCTGAAGGTCGAGCGGCGCGATTCCAACCAGTCGCACCTGCGCATGAGCTACCGCCCCTCGGTGACCGTCAACGACGCGACTGCGCGCGCGGCGCTCACCATCTACTCGACCCTGCTCGGAGGATCGATGGGCTCGCGCCTGTTCGACGAGATCCGCGAGCAGCGCGGGCTGGCCTACTCGGTGTCGGCATTCGATCACGCGTTCGCCGACGTGCCGGTGCTGCAGCTCTCGGCCGGTCTGGACTCGACGAAGTGCATCGAGGCCTACCGGCGCATGCGCGAGATCGTGACCGAGCTGCGCGACGACGGCCCGACCGAGGCCGAGGTCGAACGCGCTCGCGCCTACGCCGCCGGGCGGCGGGTGCTGGCGTTCGAGAACACCGGCGCGGTGGCGCGCCACGCCGCCTACCAGGCGATCGTCTACGGCGAGGAGATCGACCCCGACGCCTCGATCGCGGCCTTGGACGCGGTCACCTACGACGAGGTCGTCGACGTGGCGCGCGGCGTGGCCGACGAGCTGGCGATCGCCTGCGTCGGCCCCCACGACGCGGACGAGTTCGAGTAGCGCCGTAGGTGCCACACTTCCCGGTGTGGGTCTGAACGAGCGGGAGCTGCAGCGGTACCTGCAGCGCGTGTCCGACCGCTGGCCAATCGAGCGGGCGCTGATCGGCGGAGCGCGCATCGAGGACCTGCACGGCGCGCCGCCGCAGCGCGAGCGCGGGCCGGAGTTCGTGGTCGTGTTGGTCTCGGCCGGCTTCGACGGGGTCCCGTGGCTCGAGCGGGTGCACCAGGCCGGCTCGCTGTGGGACGCCTCCGAGATGGGTGATCGTGCCGAGGTTCACTGCTACACGCCGCCCGAGCTCGAACGCAAGGTGGTCCAGTTGCCGCGGGTGCGCCGCGTGGCCGAGCGCGGCATGGCGCTGACGCTCGAGCCGGTCTAGGAGCCGACGCGTATGACGCCGCGTGAGGTTCTGCTCGCGCGCGTGTCACAGGGGGTGACGGATGAGCCCCCTCCTCTCCCATGCGATCCTGCGGGCGCAGAGCGACGAGCGCCTGATCGAGCTCGCGCGCGAAGGGCACGAGCGCGCGTTCGAGGCGCTGGTCGACCGCTACCGCAAGCCGCTGCACCGGCACGTCCGCAAGCTGCTGCCGGAGGCGCGCGCCGAGGACGCGGTGCAGCAGGCGTTCATCAACGCCTGGACGGCGCTTCAGCGCGGCGTCGAGGTGCGCGAGCCTCGGGCGTGGCTGTACCGGGTCGCCCAAAACGCCGCGCTCAACGCGCTGCGGATGCAGGGCTACGAGTACGACGAGCTTCAGGAGTCGCTCCGGTCGCATTTGGCGGGACCCGCCGAGGACCACGAGCGGCGATGGGTGATGCGCCGGACGCTGGCCGGGCTCGCGGCGCTGCCCGAGGCGCAGCGCGAGGCGCTCCTGCGCACGGCCGTCGAGGGCCGCTCGCAGCAGCAGGTGGCGGCCGAGCTCGGGCTGAGCGAGGGCGCGGTGCGCGGGCTCGTGTACCGGGCGCGGGCGGCGCTGCGGGCCGCCGCCACCGCGCTCACCCCCTCACCGCTGCTCGGCTGGGCGGTGGCCTTCGCGTCGGGCGGCGGACCGGCGAGCACCACCGAGCGGATCGCCGAGATCGCCGCGGGCGGCGGCACGGCGAGCGCCGGCGCCGTGCTGGTCAAGGCCGGCGCGGTCGTGGCGGTCACGGGCGCACTGGCGGGCGGCGCGGTGGCGGTGCGCGAGGAGACGGAGGGCGGCGGTCGCGCCGGCCCGGCAGCGGCGAAGGCGGATGCGGTGTCCTCGCGCGCCGTCGGCGGCACGGGCTTGGCCGGCGGACCGGGCCTTGGTCCCGGCGACGACCGAGGCGGGCACGGGCGCGGCGGGGGTGAGGGCCGTGGCCGTGGGAGGGATCGTGGGCGCGGGAGGGGCGACGACCATGGGCAAGGCCGCGGCAGCGAAAGCGACGACCGCAGCAAGCACGGCTCTTCGGGCGACAACCACGGCGGCACGAGCGGCAGCTCCGGCTCCGGCTCGGGCGAGGACCGCTCGGGAGCCGGCGGGACCGACGACCGCCGCGGCACCAGCGGTTCGGGGTCGGGCTCGTCCGGAAGCGGGTCCGGCGACGACCATTCGGGGAGCGGATCCGGCGCGTCGGGGCCGGGGCCCGGGACGGATTCAGGCTCCAGCGGTGGCGGCTCGGTCTCCTCGGGGCCGGGCGACGGCGGCACATCCGGAAGCGGAGTCTCGGGCGGCGGATCGGGCGGCGGCAGCCCGGGTGAGGGCTCGTCCGGAAGCGGGTCCCTCACCACCACGACCACGACCACGTCGTCGGGAAGTGGGACGTCGGGGAGCGGTACGTCGGGAAGCGGGACGTCGGGAAGCGGGACGTCGGGAAGCGGATCCTCGGACAGCGGCACGTCGGGAAGCTCTGGCAGCGGCTCGTCCGGCAGCGGCTCCGACGGTCGCTAGCGTCGCCATCAGCGGCGCTGATGGCCGCTGAAAGCAACATTCGTGGCGAGCGGCGGCCGTGCCTGGCACGCTCGGCGCATGATCCGCCTGTACCGCGCTCCCTACTCCACCAACGTGGAACGCGTCGCGATCGCCCTGGCCCACAAGGGACTCGAGGTCGAGTCGGTGGTGATCGACTATGCCGACCGCAGCCCCGTCGAGGCGGTCAGCGGCCAGGGGCTCGTGCCGGTCATCGTCGACGACGGCGAGGTGGTGGTGGACTCGACCGCGATCCTGCGCCATCTCGACGAGCGCTACCCCGACCGGCCGCTGTTCCCGGACGACCCGGCGCGACGGGCCGAGGCCGAGGTCTTCCTCGAGTGGTTCAACGAGGTTTGGAAGCACCCGCCGAACACGATCAACGTCCTGCTCGACGCGCCCGAGCCCGATCGCGAGCGCATCGCGGCGCTCGGCGCCCGCATCACCGGATGGGTCGAGGTCTTCGAGCGCCTGCTCACCGGACGCGACCATCTCCTCGGCGATGCGCTGTCGGCCGCCGACTGCGCCGCCTACCCGTTCCTCAAGTTCGCCGTCGGCGACCTACCAGCGGACGATGACGACCCCTTCCACGCCATCCTCGCCGAGTACCAGTCGGTCGACGGCCACCCGCGGCTCGCGGGGTGGATCGAGCGGATGCGGGCGCTGCCGCAGGTCTGACGCGCCACCTTGCGTGAGGTCGCCGGCGCGCGCGCGTCCCAGGGGGTGAACGCAAACCCCGAGGAGGACCCTCATGAGACGGATGCTCATTCTGGTCGCGGCGGTTGCCCTCGCGGCCCTCTCGGTAGCAGCGGTGGCAAGCGCCGACCGCGGCCACCGCGGCGACCGCAACCACGACGGCCTGCCCGACCGCTGGGAGCGCCACCACCATCTTTCGCTCAAGGTGAACCAGGCCCACCGCGACCCCGATCGCGACAGGCTCGACAACCGCAACGAGTTTCGGCATGGGACCGACCCGAACAAGCGCGACACCGACGACGACGGCGTCCGCGACCGGGACGAGGTCAATCCCGCGGGGACGATCGCATCGTTCGACCACGGCGTCTTGACCATCACCCTCCGCAACGGCCAGTCGGTCAGCGGCCGGGTCACTGCGGATACGAAGATCGAGTGCGAGAACGAGGACGAGGACGAGGCGATGGCCGCCCGCGACGGCGGCGACGACAACTCCGGCCCCGGCTCGACCAGCAGCGGTCGTGAGGAGGAGAACGAAGTCGAGGTCGAGCACGGCGTTACGACGACGACGACTACGCCGTCGAGCAACAGCGGCCCCGGCTCGGCGAACAGCGGCCCCGGCAACGAGAACGAAGACGAGGACCGCGCCTGCGGGACGGACGCCCTCACGCAGGGGGCGACCGTCAAGGAGGCCGAGGCGAAGCTGACCTCGAACGGGCTCGTGTTCGAGGAGATCGAGCTGGCTTGACCAGCTAGCCGATCGAGACCATTCGCTCGATCGGGATACGCGCGCGGCGGGCGACCTCCTCGGGGACCTTGACCTCGGGGCGCCCGTCGCGCAGCGCGTCGCGCAGCTTCGGCAGCGTGATCATCTTCATGAACTTGCAGAAGGCAGCGCGGTTGGCGGGGATGAACTCGACCTCCGGGGCCGCCTCGCGCAGCGGGTGCAGCATTCCGGTCTCGGTGGCGACAATCGCCTGGCCGGCGTCCTGGTGCTGCTCGGCCCACTTGAGCATGCCGCCCGTCGAGAGCATCTCGATGCCGTCGGGGTCGATGTCGCCGGCAGCGACGTACTCGAGCACCGAGGTCGTGCACCCACACTCGGGGTGGATGAGAAATTCCGCATCGGGATGCTCGGCGCGCAGGTTGGTGATGTCGAGCGGACGGATGCCGGCGTGGACGTGGCACTCGCCGTCCCACACGTGCATCGGCCGGCCGATCTGCTTCTCGACGTAGGCGCCGAGGAACATGTCGGGCCCGAAGAGGATCTCGCTGTCGGCGCCGTGCTCGCGGTAGATGTGCTCGACCGCGCGCACCGCGTTGGATGAGGTCACGCAGTAGTCGGTCTCCGCCTTGACCTCGGCGGTCGTGTTGACGTACATGACGACGATCGCGCCCGGATGGTCGGCCTTCCAGGCACGCAGCTGGTCGGCGGTGATCGAGTCGGCCAGCGAGCAGCCAGCGTCGAGGTCGGGGAGCAGGACGGTCTTGTCCGGGGAGAGAATCGAAGCCGTCTCGGCCATGAAGTGGACGCCGCAGAACGCGATGACGTCCTCGCTGCACTCGGCCGCCTGGCGGGAGAGCCCGAGCGAGTCGCCCACGTAGTCGGCGACCTCCTGGATCTCGGGCAGCTGGTAGTTGTGCGCGAGGATCACCGCGTTGCGCTCGCGGGCAAGCGCGCGGACCTCGTCCTTGAGCTTCGGAATCGCATCGAGGGTCAGGAAGGTGGTCTGCATCACAGGGGTTCCACAAGGAGGGAGACGTCGAGGGCGGGGGCATATTGCGTGAGCGCACCCAGCGATATCCAGTGTACGCCGGTGACGGCGTAATCCCGGACGTTGGAGAGCGTGATGCCTCCGCTGGCCTCGAGCTCCGCGCGGTCTCCGATGCGCTCCACCAGCGCCCGCAGCTCGTCCGGGCTCATGTTGTCCAGCAGCAGCCGGGTGACGCCCGCGGCCAGGGCTTCGTCGACCTCGGCGACGCTGCGGCACTCGACTTCGAGGCCGAGAGCGGGCGCTGCCGCCCGGGCGCGGCGCACGGCCTCGGTCACGCCGCCGGCCAAGTCGATGTGGTTCTCCTTGATCAGCACGTCGTCGTAGAGGCCGGTGCGGTGGTTGACGCCGCCGCCGGCGCGCACGGCCGCCTTCTCGAGCATCCGCAGGCCCGGGGTGGTCTTGCGGGTGTCGAGGATCCGCGCGCGCGTGCCCTCGACCGCCTGCACCGCCCGGGCGGTCTGGGTCGCCACTCCCGACAGCCGGCCGAGCAGGTTGAGCGCCGTGCGCTCGCCGGTCAGCAGCGCCCGAGCGCGCCCGGTGATGTCGAGGACGGAACCGCCGTCGCGCCACACCCCCTCGTCGACCCGCCGCTCGAACGCGGCGTCGCGGTCGAGCGCCCGGAACGTCGCCTCGGCGGCCTCGAGCCCGAAGATGACGCCCGGCGCCTTCTGGGTGACACGGGCCACGGCGCGCGCGTCGGCGTCGACCGTGGCCTCGGTGGTCACGTCGCCGGAGCCCACGTCCTCGACGAGCGCGGCCTGCACGACCTGTTCGAGCGTCACGCGTCGCGGAGCACGTAGACCGTCTGGAAGCCTGGGTCGCTCGCCCCGTGCAGGCGAGCACCCACCTCGACGAGCTCGCGCAGGTAGTCGATGACCTCCACGGTGATGCGGTCACCCGGCAGCAGGGCGGGAATGCCGGGCGGGTAGCCGGCGATCGCCTCGCACGACACCCGGCCGACCGCGTCGGCCACCGGCACCGCCTCGACGTCGCCCAAGAAGGCGTCGCGCGGAGGGACGACGGCGGTGGCGGTCGGCGCCGGCGCCTGCATCGCGGGCTCGCGCTCACCCGGCTTCGCTATACGGCGCACGACGACCTCGAAGTCGTGCGCGAAGCGCTCGAGCGCGACCACCGGCTGGTCGAGTCCGAGCACGAGCACGATCACCGCGTGCGCGGCCAGCTCGACCTTGACGTCATAGGCGGCGACGAGCGCCGCGGCGACCTCGTAGCCGGTGCAGCCGGTACCGCGGACGTCGATGACGATGCGCAGCGGGTCGCGCGCCGCGACGCCGGGCAGCCCGATGACGTCGTCGCCGACCACCCGCACGCCCGGCACCGCGTCGATCGCGTCGACCGCCAGGCGCGCGGCGTGAAGCGTGCGCTCGAGCAGCGCCTCGCCGTGCACCGCGAGCTGCCGGCGCGCGGCGTCGAGCGAGCCGAGCAGCAGCGAGCTCGGGCTCGTCGAGCGCACGAGCCGCACGCCCCGGGCCAGCCGGTCGCGATCGACCCGTCCGTCGGGCGCCACGTGGAGCATCGCGCTCTGCGTGAGCGAGCCCACGATCTTGTGGGTCGAGGTCAGGACGGCGTCGGCTCCCAGCGCCACGGCGCTGGGCGGCACGCCGGGATGAAAGCCGAAATGCGGCCCCCAGGCCTGGTCGACGACCAAGACGGCACCGGCGGCGTGCGCCACCTCGGCCAACCCGGCGACGTCGGCGGCCATGCCGTAGTACGTCGGCGAGACGACGAACGCCGCTCGTGCGCCGGGCGCCTGGGCAAGGGCGGCGCGCAGCGCGTCGGGGCTCACGCCGTGGGCCATGCCGAGCTCGGTCTCGATCTCGGGCGAGACGAACGTGGGTACGCCGCCGGAGAGGACGAGCCCGTCGATGAGCGACGCGTGGGAGTTGCGCTGGACGACCACCGGCTGCCTCGGCTCGGCGAGCGCGAGGCAGAGCGCGTGGTTGCCCTGGGTAGCGCCATTGGTCAAGAACCACGTGCGCCCGGCGCCGTAGGCCTGGGCGGCGAGCTCCTCGGCGCGCTGGTACGGCGTGGGGCCCGGCCCGACGTCGATGCCCTCGACGTCCTGGGGCAGGTCGAGGGCGAACGCCTCATCGCCGATCGCGTGGCGCAGCCCGGGGTCGGCCCCGGGTCCGCCCTTGTGCCCGGGGACATGGAAGCGCGTCGAGCCGCGAAAGCCGACCGCGACCAGGGCGTCCAGGTACGGGGCGGAGGGCTGCTCGAGCTGGAGCGCGTCGGCGGTGGCGGCGAGGATCTCGGCGCCCTCGCCGGGATTGCGGGCGCCGCCGCTCACTTCGCCGCCTCCTGCAGCAGGTAGGCCCGCACGAAGTCGTCGAGCCCGCCGTCGAGCACGCGCTTGGCGTCGCCCACCTCCACCCCGGTGCGCAGGTCCTTGACCTGGGTGTAGGGGTGCAACACGTAGGAGCGGATCTGCGAGCCGAAGTTCACGTCCTGCGCCTCGCCCTTCTCGCGCGCGATCTCCTCGGCCCGCTCGCGCTCGCGCTGCTCGAGCAGTCGCGAGCGCAGCATGGCCATCGCCGTGGCCTTGTTCGCCGACTGCGAGCGCTCGTTCTGGCACTGCACGACGATGCCGCTGGGGCGGTGGGTGATCCGCACCGCGGAGTCGGTCTTGTTGACGTGCTGGCCGCCGGCACCCGAAGCCCGGTAGGTGTCGACCTGCAGGTCCTCGTCGTCGATGTCGAGGTCGCCGGCATCCTCGACGACCGGCGAGACCTCCACGCCGGCGAACGAGGTCTGGCGGCGGTGGGCGGCGTCGAACGGGGAGAGGCGCACCAGCCGGTGCACGCCCTTCTCGGCGTTGAACAGCCCGTAGGCGTTCTCGCCGCTGGCCCGGAAGGTGGCCGACTTGATGCCGGCCTCCTCCCCCGGGCTTGCCTCGAGCAGCGTCACCGTAAAGCCCCGTTGCTCGGCCCACCGCATGAGCATCCGCAGGACCATTTCGGCCCAGTCCTGGGCGTCGGTCCCGCCGGCGCCCGCGTTGACCGTCACCAGCGCGTCCCCGGTGTCGTAGCGGCCCGCGAAGAGCCTCTCCTCCTCGAGCTCTCCCAAGCGTGCCTCGACGCCGTCGAGCTGCTCGGCGACCTCGCTTGCCAGGGACAGATCCTCGCCGGCGAGCTCGCTCAGCCCCTCGAGGTCGTCGACGTCGCGCTGGAGCGCGCGGAACTGCCCGAGCTTGCGGCTCGCGCGCGCATGCTCCGCCGACACCCTGGCCGCGCGCTCCTGGTCGTCCCAGAAGCCGGGCGCGCCCATGGCCGCTTCCAGCTCGGCGACCTGCCGTTCCAGCCCCGCCGGGTCAAAGGTAGTCCGCGAGCAGCGTGAGCTGGTCGCGGATCGCCGCCAGGCGCTGCGGCGTTGGCTCCGAGGAAGCGGCGGTGGCCATCTCGCGTCGGAGGGTAACGTGCCCGTCCCCGTGCTCGGCATCGACGTCCCCGCCCGGCTCATCCTGCGCGCGCTCGACGACCTGCACGCGATCGCGCAGGCCGCCCGGACGCTGCCCGACGTCGAGGCGCGCCTTGCCGAGAGGATCGACGAGCTCGAATCCCGTGCCACCGAGGTCCTGGACGCCGTCTCGGCCGCCGAGGCGACGCTCGGCGACGGCATCGCGGTCGGTCGGCAGCTCGAGGAGCGCGCCGGCGTGATCCTCGACAGCACCGAACGGATCGTGGCGGCCGCGCATGCGGTGGCGGAAGGCGCCGACCACGTCGCCGCCGTCCTGCCCTCGCTCGAGGCCTCGGCCACCGCCGCCACCATGCTGGCCCAGACGGCCGAGCCGCTCCAGGGGATGGTCGAGCGGCTCGGCCGGATCGTCGACCGGCTGCCGGGAGCGGGCCGCCGGCATCAGGAGTAGCTCGCTACCCTGGGCCGCCGTGGCCGAGCGAGCCCCCAAGCAGGGGGGCGAGGGCCTCTCGCTGCAGACCCTGGTGATCGCCGCTGTCGCCTCAGGCCTGGCGGCGGTCGTGACGTCCTACTTCTGGGACAAGGGGACGCTGATCAGCGCGGCGATGACGCCGGTGATCGTCACGGTCGTAAGCGAGATGCTCAAGCGCCCTGCCCAGACCGTCCGCCGTGCGGCGCGGACGGCGCGATCGACGCCGTCCCCGCGCGAAACCCTGCCCCTGCCACACGGCGTCGGGGCCGGCTCGCCGGCCGAGGGCCCCGGCCCGACGCACGAGCTCCCGGCGGCGCCCGAGCCGTCGCCGGGGATGTCGGACATCCGCGTCTACCGCTCCGAGACGCGGCGGCCGCGCTTCGGGCGCATCCACTGGAAGATCGTGCTCGCGACCGCCGGGATCGCGTTCGTGATCGCCGTCGCTGCGCTGACCCTGCCCGAGCTGCTGTTCGGGTCGTCGGTGGGCGGCTCGAGGGAGACGACATTCTTCGGCGGCTCCTCCCAGAGCCACAAGGCCGACAAGCAGAAGACGACCACCGACGAGCAGAAGACGTCGACCGAGGAGCAGAAGACCGTGACCGAGGAGAAGACCACCACGGTCCAGACCGAGACCGCGCCGGCGCAGACGACGCCGACCGAGACCGCCCCCTCGACCACGCCCCAGCAGGCCGCCCCCTCCTCGACGACGCCCGCGCCGCAGCAGGGCACGGCGCCGCAGCAGTCGCCCTAACGGGGTCGAGTCTTTCTTTGCCACATCCCGACAGCCGTCTCGGCTTGTGCATGGCCACAAGCGCGACCCAACAGAGCCCACGTCCCAGCTGAGGGGACGTGGACCACCTTTGGTCGCTATGTCAGACCTTCGGTGGCTCACGTCCCCAGCGTCGGCCGGACCGCCCCCCTCGGCCTGATCCGGCAAAGAAAAGGGTTGACCCCGTCTAGGGCTCCTCGGCCAGGCCCCAGCGGAGCGCCGCGGCGATCTCGACCATCGGGCCGCTGACCCGGTAGCCGAGCCCGATCACGTTCGCGAACCCGTGCGCCCAGCCGGCGTGGCGGCGCAGCGTCACCGGCACGCCGGCCGCCCGCATGGCGCGCGCGTAGTCCTCCCCTTCGTCGCGCAGCGGGTCAAAGCCGGCGGTGGCGACGTAGGCGGGCGCCAGGGCGGTCAGGTCCTCGCGCAGCAGCGGCGAGGCCCGCGGGTCGCGGCTCGCCTCCTCGTGGGGCAGGTAGTGGGCGCGGTACCAGCGCATCTCGGCGGCGGTGAGGAAGAAGCCGGTGCCGAACAGCTCGTAGGATCGGCGCGCGCGCGAGTAGTCGCACACCGGGTAGATGAGGAGCTGGTACGCCGGCGGTGGGTTGTCGCCGGCGGCGAGCTGGGCGACGACGGCCGCGAGGTTGCCACCTGCGCTGTCGCCGCCCACGGCCACGCGCGCCGGGTCGGCGCCGATCTCGGCCGCGTGGGCGGTGGCGTACCGGAAGCCGGCGAGCGCGTCGTCGACGGCGGCCGGGAACGGGTGCTCGGGGGCCAGGCGGTAGTCGACGGCGAGGAGGCGGACGCGGCTCTCGCGCGCGAGCCAGCGGCACACCGCGTCATGGGTGTCGACGTCGCCGAGGACGTGCCCGCCGCCATGGAAGTAGACGACGAGCGGTCCCGGCGCCCTCGCACCGTCGGGCACATAGAGGCGGGCCGCGACGCCGCCGGCGTCGAGGTCGCGCACCTCGGGCAGCGGGATCGGACGCCCGCCGGCACGCGCCGCGTCGGCGGCCAGCGTCGCGCGCGCCTCGGCGACGTCGAGCTCGTCGTACTCGGGGCCCCCGAACCGCTCCTGCAGCCGCAGCATGACCTGGACCTCCGTCTCGAGCTGGATGCCGTCGCGGCGGATGGGCCGCCCGGCGATCAGGCGCTGGATCCATCGAGGCAGGCCCATGATCGCCCGCCCGAGGGCGCGTTGGACGGCGGGCGGCAGCTCGGGCGGCATCGCGGCGCAAGCGTGTCACAGGGCCGCTTCGACAGCGTCGGCCGCCGCTCCGGGGCCGGGCGCGGCGAGCCTGCGCCCGAGCGCGGCTGCGCGCGCGGCCGCGTCGGAGGCGAGCACCGCCTCGGCCTCGGCCCGGATCGCGCTTGCGGGCGGCTGGTCGTCGAAGAGGATCCGCCCAGCGCCCAGCTCCGCCACGCGACGGGCGTTCACCGCCTGCTCGGCGGTCTGCGGCAGGACCAGCAGCGGGCTGCCGGCGCACAGCGCCTCGGAGACGCTGTTCATCCCGCCGTGGCTGACGAACAGGCGGGCGCGCCGCAGCAGCGCCGCTTGGTCGTCGACCCAGGGCACCGCCCGCACCCGCGGCGGCAGCGGCGCGATGGCGCGCGGATCGGCGCGGCCGACGGCCATCACCACCTCGCCGTGCAGCGCCTGCGCGATGGCGCGGAAGACTTCCGGCCGCTCGTTGAACAGGGTGCCGAGGGCGGCGTAGGCGAGCGGTCGGTCCGCCGCGCCCGGCGCGCCCGGCGCGCCCGCCGGTGGGTAGCCGACCCAGCGCACGTCGCCAGCGAACAGCTCGGGGCGCGGCTGGAAGTCGCGCGAGGTAAAGACCGCGGTCGGATGCTCGCCGCGGTGCACGAACTCGGCGGGGGCCTCGTCGAGGAACGACGGGTGCAGCGCCACCGTCGCGGTGAAGCAGAAGCCGCGCCGATGCTGCACCGCCTCATAGCCCCACGTGCACATCGAGTCGTAGACGACCAGGTCGGGCTCGTCGGCGCGCAGCTCGTCGAGCACGGCGGGGAGCAGGATCCGGCCGAGCGCGACGGTCTCCCGCGCGAGCCCGCGAAGCTGCGGGGCGGGCGCATGACCTGCGGCCCGACCGCCTCGCCGTAGGAGACGACCTCGGCCCCCGCCGTGGCGACCGCCCCGCTGAGCGCGTCGGAGGTGAAGTAGCGCACCCGGTGGCCCCGGCGCACGAGCTCGCGCACCACGGGCAGCGTTGGGTTGACGTGCCCGGGCACCGGCACGTTGACGATGGCGATCGAGGCGCTCAGTGGGCGGCGCTAGGCGCCGTGGCAGCGCTTGAACTTCTTCCCGGAGCCGCACCA
>Ga0126312_10000728_pt1 | contig 20367 bp, 20 predicted proteins | sample Plot104A_FD_92537 | JGI IMG/M metagenome (GOLD analysis project Ga0126312, IMG submission 92537) | Serpentine soil microbial communities from UC McLaughlin Reserve, CA, USA - Plot104A | ecosystem: Environmental > Terrestrial > Soil > Grasslands | place: USA: UC McLaughlin Reserve, Lake County...
GACAGCACGTCCTCGACCGCGCCGACGCGCTCGCCGGGCTTGACGTTCGAGATGTGCAGCAGACCGTCGGTGCCCTTGACGAGCTCGACGAAGGCGCCGAACGTGGTCGTCTTCACGACCTTGCCGGTGAACTTGTCGCCGACCTCGGCCTCCCGCGTCATCGCCTCGATCCGCTCGATGCAGCCCTTGACGAGCTTGCCCGAGGGGGCGTACACGCGGACGGTGCCGTCGTCGTCGATGTCGATCTCGGCCTCGAACTCCTCCTGGAGCCCGCGGATCGTCTCGCCGCCCTTGCCGATGACGGCGCCGATCTTCTCGGAATCGATCTGAATCGTCTCGATCGCGGGCGCGTGCTCGGAGAGCGAGTCCCGCGGCCCATCGATCGCCTCCGACATCTTGTCGAGGATGAACAGCCGGCCCTGCCGCGCCTGCTCGAGGGCATCGCGCAGGACCTCGAACGTTACGCCCGAGATCTTGATGTCCATCTGGAGGGCCGTGATGCCCTCCGCCGAGCCGGCGACCTTGAAGTCCATGTCGCCGAGGTGATCCTCGACGCCGGCGATATCGGTGAGTACGACGTGGTCGTCGCCCTCCTTGATCAGGCCCATCGCGACGCCGGCGACGGGCGACGACACGGGCACGCCGGCGGCCTGGAGGGCCATCGACGACGCGCACACGGAGCCCATCGACGACGAGCCGTTGGACTCCAGCGTGTCGGAGACGACGCGGACGACGTAGGGGAACTCCTCCTCGCCCGGGATCGTCGGCGTCAGCGCCCGCTCGGCGAGCGCCCCGTGGCCGATGTCACGGCGCTTGGGGCCGCGCATGAAGCCGGCCTCCCCGACCGAGAAGGGCGGGAAGTTGTAGTGGTGCCAGAAGCGCTTGGTCTCCGGGAGGCCGAGGTTGTCGACCTTCATGTCCATGCGCGTGGTGCCGAGCGCGACGCTCGACAGGATCTGGGTCTCGCCACGGGTGAACAGCGCCGAGCCGTGGGCGCGGGGCGAGATGTCGGTCTCGCACTCGATCGGACGGATCTCGTCCTGGCCGCGACCGTCGGGACGCTTCTTGTCCACGGCGATCCGCCTGCGGATGATGTCCTTCTCGAGCTTGCCGAAGGCGCGGACGACCTCGGGTGCCTTCTCGGGATCGGTCTCGGCCTCTCCCTCGCCGGCGGCGAACTGCGCCAGAGCGTCGGCCTCGACGGCCTTGATCGCGTCCTGACGCGCGAGCTTCTCGGGAACCTGGGTGGCCTCGTCGAGCTTGGCGCCGAAGGCGGACTTGATCTGCTCCAGCATGCCCTCGTCGACCTCGGGGACCTCGACCTCGACCTTCTCCTTGCCGGCGATGCCGCGCAGCTCCTCGATCGAGGTGATGATCTTGCGGATCTCGCTGTGGGCGATGTCGAGCGCGTCGAGGACCTCGGCCTCGGTCACGCCTGAGGCGCCGCACTCGACCATCAGGATCGCGTCGGCGGAGCCGGAGACGATCAGGTCCATCTCGAGCTCCTCGAGGGACTCCTCATCGGGGTTCACGACGAAATCTCCCTCGAGCTTGCCGACGCGCACCGCGCCGGTGATCGTCTCGACCGGGGCGGGCGAGAGCGCCAGCGCGGCGGAGGCGCCATTCATCGCCAGGATGTCGTAGGGGTGGACGTGGTCCACCGAGATCGGCTGGGCGACGATCTGCGTCTCGTGGTGGTAGCCCTTCGGGAAGAGGGGGCGGATCGGGCGGTCGATCATGCGCGCGGTAAGCGTGGCCTTCTCCCCCGCTCGCGCCTCGCGGCGGAAGAACGAGCCCGGGATCTTGCCTGCGGCGTAGTGCTTCTCCTCGACGTCGACGGTCAGAGGGAGGAAGTCGACGTCGCGCAGGCCGCCGACGGTCGCGGTGCACAGCACCATCGTCTCGCCGCTTCTGACGACGACTGCCCCGCCGGCCTGTCGCGCCAGCTTGCCCGTCTCGAAGGTGATCTCCCTGCCTCCGACTTCGACCGAGACGTGCTTCGGGTCAAACATACTCATGTATTCGTTTTTTCCTTCCGACCGCCCGGTTGGCGGCCATCTCTCTCAGAACTCTCGTTCTCGAACTCGGGCATCGTAGCGAAGGGCTTCATCAAGCCGTTTGAGAGCCCGGCAGCTGGATTCCTCCCGCCTCAGCGGCCTCCGCAAGCGTGTCGAAGGGAAGGATTCGCGTCAGCAGCTGGGCGCGGGTGGAGATCAGGTAATAGAGCGTCCGGTCGACCTCGATGCCGCTCTCGCGGCCGACGCCGTGGGCATGAACCTTCGCGATCACCAGGTCGTCGGCGTCATGGATGAACTCGACGGGGTCGAAGATCAGCTCCTCCCATACGCCGGTGAAGCGCGCCCACACCTCGCTCACTTCGTCGTGACCGCGGGCCACCTGCTGATCGGGCGGCAGGTCGGGGAGGCGAAAGGCGATGTGCCACTCGACGTCCGGGTCGAGTGTCTCCAGGCAGTCCTCGAACCGGCCCTCGCTGAACGCCTGGAAGCCATCCCGGATGACCTCCTCGTTCGTGCGCTCGGCCATGGGCCGACTGCGCGGCTAGTGGCGCAGGCCGAGCTCGGCGACGAGCGCGCGGTAGCGCTCGACGTCGGAGCGCTGCAGGTACTGGAGCAGCCGGCGGCGCTTGCCCACCAGCATCAGCAGCCCGCGGCGCGAGTGGTGGTCCTTGCGGTGCTCGCGCAGGTGCTCGGTCAGCTCGTTGATGCGCTCGGTGAGCAGCGCGACCTGCACCTCGGCCGAGCCGGTGTCCTCGTCGGAGCGGCCGAACTTGCCGACCAGCTCGCGCTTTCTCTCGCTCGTGACGCTCATCTCGAAGAAACGCCGCGACTACGGTCGCGGCGAAGGGGCACGGAAGCTAGCACAGAGCTCTCGGGCCTCCTCGACGTCGCGATGCATCTGCGCGATCAGCTCTTCGGCCCCGGCAAAGCGCCGCTCGCCGCGCAATCGCTTGATGAACGCCACCCGCAGCGTCTGGCCGTACAGGTCCCCGTCGAAGTCGAGCAGATAGGCCTCCACCAGCAGCCCGCGGCCCGTCTCGAAGGTGGGCCTGATGCCCACGTTCACCGCGGCGGAGTGGCCGTTGGCGAAGGCCGCGTACACCCCGTGCCCGGGCACCACGTACTCGTCGGAGGGCACGACATTTGCCGTCGGGAACCCGAGGGACCGCCCGCGGCGATCGCCCTCGACCACCTCGCCCTCGAGCAGGAAGGGCGCGCCCAGGCAGGCGGTCGCGGTCTCGACGTCGCCGGCGGCGACGGCGGCCCGGATCCGCGTCGACGACACCGTCTCGCCGAGGACCTCCACCAGGGGGACTACGCGAGTCTCGAACTCCGAGTGGCCGGCCAGCATCTCGGGGTCGCCCTTCGCCTTGCGCCCGAAGCGGAAGTTCTCCCCCACCGAGACCTTCTGGGCCCCGAGCTGCGAGACCAGGATCTGCGAGCAGAACTCCTCGGCCTCGATCGCCGAGAACTCCTCGTCGAACGGGATCACCATCAGCTCGGAGGCGCCGAGGCCCTCGACGACGTCGCGCTTGATCTGGAAGGGCATGATCAGCTTCGGCGCCGCCTCGGGGTGGATCACCGAGAGCGGGTGCGGGTCGAACGTCAGCACGGTGTCGGCGTCGTCGATGACCTGGCGGTGGCCTACGTGGACGCCGTCGAAGAACCCCATCGCGACGTGGCGCGGGCGCGGCTCGGCATCGGGCAGCGACGTGACGGTGATGCTCATCGGGCCAGAACTCTAGGCGGCTACCCCTCCAGCCGCGCGAGCGCGTCGGGCAGCGGCACGAGGCTCTCGTCGTCGGCCTCGTCGACCTCGAACGGGCCGATGGCGGTTCGCCGCAGCTCGAGGCAGTAGGCGTCGCCGAGGTCGGCGATCAGCGTGCGCACGTACGTCCCCGACGAGCACTCGACCTCGAACTCGGCGCAATCGCCCTCGCGCCACAGCTCGGTGAAGCGATGCACCTCGACGATCCGCGGCGGCATCTCCAGCTTCTCGCCGCGCCGTGCGCGGCGGTAGGCGCGCTCGCCGCCCACCTTGACTGCGGAGAACTCGGGCGTTGTCTGCCGGATCGTCCCGGTCGGGAGGTCGAGCTCGGCGGGCGGCACGACGCCCGTCTCGGTGATCTCGCCCTCCGGGTCACCGGTGGTCGACGTCGCGCCGAACCGGGCCACCGCCCGGTAGGCCTTGGGGAGCTCCATGAAGCGCGCCTGCTCGCGGGTCGCCTCGCGCCCGACCAGCACCACCAGCAGGCCCGTGGCGAAGGGGTCCAGGATGCCGGCGTGGCCGACCTTGGCGTCCCGCCCGCGCCGGACGCGGGCGACGACGTCGTGCGAGGTGACCCCCGCCGGCTTGTCTACGAGCAGGACCCCGGCGCCGGGGTCAGCGCTGCTCGAGGTCGGCACAGAGCGCCTCTACGATCTGCTCGTAGGTGAGATCGGTGCTGAAGCCGGCGGCGCGGCGGTGGCCGCCACCTCCGTAGCGGCGCGCGATCTCGGACACGTCGATGTCGCCGTCGGTCGAGCGCAGGCTCACCTTGCGCGCCGACCCCGCCGCCTCCCCACGGTCGCGGACGACGGCGGCCACCAGCGTGCCCTCGAGCGAGCGGATGAAGTCGATGATCCCCTCGCTCAGTAGCTCCGACGAACCGGTCTCGGCGTAGTCGGCGTCGGAGAGGTAGGTGAGCGCCAGGCCGCAGTCCTCGCGGCGCTCGATCCCCTCCAGCGCCCGCGCGACGAGCTTGAGCTTCTCGATCGGCACGCGTTCGTACAGACGGCGGTAGGTGTCGGCGACGTCCACCCCGGCCTCGATCAGCTCGGCGGCAAGCCGATGCGTGTCCGGGTTCGTGTTCTCGTAGGAGAAGCGCCCGGTGTCGGTGACCAGCCCGACGTAGAGCGCCGAGGCGATCTCGGGAGTGATGTCCGCGCCGAGCTCGCGCCCCAGCTCGTGGACGATCTCAGCCGTCGACGAGGCCTTCGTGTCGACCAGGTTCACCGTGCCGAAGCGGGTGTTGTCGTGGTGGTGGTCGATGTTCACGACGTGGGCTTCGTCGCTGCGGAGGAAGCCCTCGGGCGTGCGGTCGATGTTCCCGCAGTCGAGGAAGACCAGCACCCGGTCGACGATGTCGGCCGGAGGCTCATGGAAGACCTCCTCCAGCGGCAGGAAGCGGTACTCCACCGGCAACGGGAACTCCTTCTCGGCGAGGTACATCACCGAGTCCTTGCCGAGCTGCGTGAGGATCGCCTGCATCGCGAGCAACGAGCCGAGCGCGTCGCCGTCGGGGTTCTCGTGCGTCGTCAGCAGGAAGCGCTCGTTGGACCGCAGCTCGTCCACTGCGGCCGCCAGCGGCTGCTCCCCGGTCGCGACCACGGGCGGCCGGCTCACTCGTCGAGCAGCCGCGACACGCGAACGCCGCGCTCGGGCCCCTCGTCGTAGTGAAAGCTGAGTGTGGGCGTGTACTTGATGCGCATCTCGCGGGCGATCTGCGACTGGATCACGCCATGGGAGGCGCGCAGGCCGGCCAGCGAACGCTCGCGCTCCTCCTCGTCGCCGAGGACGCTCACGTACACCCGCGCGGAGCGCAGGTCGGGGCTGGTGTCAACGGATGTCACGGTCACGAAACCTATGCGGGGGTCCTCGAGCTCCGTCGCGATCGCACCCCCGATCACCTCACGGATGACCTGATTGATGCGCCTCATGCGCTCAGCGGCCATCGCGGGCCAACATAGCAGCGTGTTCAGAGTCCGCGAACGTCCTCGAGCGTCAGCGTGTCGCGCTCGAACCGGCAGCCCCCGGGGCAGCGCGACTCGATGTAGCGCTCCAGATCGTCGGCCCGCGCCGCGACGTCGCCGTCCCCCACCAATGCGCACACCAGCGTCGACCGCTGCCAGGCGTCGTGATGCTCGGTCTCGGCCACCGACGCCCCGAACCGCCGCCGCAGGTGAGCCTTCAGCGAGTGCAGCTGCTTGCGCTTGCCCTTGAGGTCGTGCAGCTCGCCGAAGTGCAGGTGCGCCTCGATCACGCACACGTACGTGGTCACGCACCGAAGTTAGCGTCCGGCGACTAGTCGAGCGTCTGCTCGACCTGGCGGCTCTCGAACGCCTCGATGACGTCCTCGACCTTGACGTCCTGGAAGCCCTCGAGCACGATCCCGCACTCGAGGCCCTCCTCGACCTCCTGGACGTTGTCCTTGAAGCGCCGCAGCGAGCCGATGCGCCCGGTCCACACCACGGTTCCCTCGCGGACGAGGCGTGCCTCGGCGGTCCGGGTGATCTTGCCGTCGGTGACGAGGCAGCCGGCGATCGTGCCGATCCGGGACGCCTTGAACAGCTCCTTGATCTCCGCCTGGCCGACGGTCTCCTCGACCTCCTCAGGCTCGAGCAGGCCCTCCATCGCCCCGCGGAGCTCCTCGGTGACCTTGTAGATCACCGAGTAGGTGCGGATCTCGACGCCCTCGGCCTCCGCGGCGCGGCGGGCGTCGGCGAGCGGGCGGACGTTGAAGCCGATGATGATCGCGTCGGACGCGGCGGCCAGCATCACGTCGGACTCGTTGATGCCGCCGGGCGCCGCGCGGATGATGTTGATCGCGACCTGCTGCTGCGGGACCTTGGCGATCTCGTCCTGGAGCGCCTCGACCGAGCCCGAAACGTCGGCCTTCAGCAGGATGTTGAGCTCCTTGATCTGGCCCTCCTGGGCCTTGGCGAAGACCTCGTCGAGGCTGACGCGGCGGGCTTGGCGGCGCGCGAGCTGCTCGGTCTTCAGCCGCTGCGAGCGCTCCTGGGCCAGCTGGCGTGCGCGCCGCTCGTTCTCGACCGCCTCGAAGCGCTCGCCGGCCTCGCAGACGCCGTCGAAGCCGAGGACCTCGACGGGATCGCCTGGCCGCGCCTTGCTCAGGCGCTTGCTCGTGTGGTCCTGCATCGCCTTGACCTTGCCCCACACCGGGCCGGCGACGACGGCGTCGCCGACGTTCAGCGTCCCCCGCTGGACCAGCACGGTGGCGATCGCCCCTCGGCCGGGGTCGAGATGGGACTCGACGACGGTGCCGGACGCCTGCGCCTCGGGGTTGGCCTTGAGCTCCTCCACCTCGGCGACCAGGAGGATCATCTCCAGCAGGCTGTCGAGGCCCTCCTTCGTCTTGGCCGAGACCTCGACGAAGACGGTTTCGCCCCCCCAGTCCTCTGGCGAGAGACCCTGGTTGCCGAGCTCGCCCTTGACCTTGTCGGGGTTGGCGGCGGGCAGGTCGATCTTGTTGATCGCGACCAGGATCGGGACCTCGGCGGCCTTGGCGTGGTCGATGGCCTCCACCGTCTGTGGCATGACGCCGTCGTCGGCGGCCACGACGATGACCGCGATGTCGGTGACGTCGGCCCCGCGAGCGCGCATCGCCGTGAACGCGGCGTGACCGGGCGTGTCGATGAAGCTGATGGTCTTGCCGTTCTGATGCACCTGGTAGGCGCCGATGTGCTGGGTGATGCCCCCGGCCTCGCCCGCGACCACCTCGGTCTCGCGGATCGCGTCGAGCAGCGAGGTCTTCCCGTGGTCGACGTGGCCCATGACCGTGACGACGGGCGGGCGCTCGGTGAGCTCGTCGTCGGAATCATCGAACGACGGCTCCTCCGGCGCCTCCTCCGCGGCGCTCACGACCTCGACCTTCTGGTCGAACTCCTTGGCGATCGCCTCGATGGTCTCGTCGGAGAGGGTCTGGGTGAGCGTCGCCATCTCCCCCAGCTCCATGAGCTTCTTGATCACGTCGGCGCTGTTGAGCTTCAGCGTCTCGGCGACCTCGCGAACGGTGGCGCCGGACTCGACCTTGACGGCCGGCTGCTCGACCTGCTCGACCGGCGCCTTGACCGGCTCCTCGAGCAGCGGCCTGCGGCGGCGCCCGCCGCGGCGGCGGGGCGGGCGCTGCGGCGGCGGCGCGGGCATCCGCTCGCGGCGCGACGCCTGCGAGTCGATCACTACCCGGCGCATCCGCTTGGCGGCCGGCTTGGCCCCGCCCGCCGGCTTGGCCGCAGCGGCGGCCTTCGGCGCAGCAGCGGCCTTCTTGGCGGGCGCCTCCTTGGGCTTCGCCTCGGCTGACGCGCCATCGGCGCTCCTGAGGGCGTCGAGGGCGACCTGCTCCTCCACGCTCGAGGCCGCAGCCTTCACCTCGACACCGGCCGAGGCGAGCGCGGCAATCACCTCCTTGGAGGTGACCCCCTGGGCCTTGGCGATCTCATGAACCCGCTTCTTCGCCACCTTCAGCTCTCTGCGCCCTCCGCGGCGACTTCTTCGGCGACGGGCTCCTCTGCCTCAGCCGGCTCCTCCGCGTCGGTCTCCTCATCGCCGCTCTCGTCAGGCTCTTCGGCCGCCGGCTCGCCAGCCTCATCGGGCTCTTCAGCGGCGGGCTCCTCGGCCTCCGGCTCAGGCTCGGCCGCCTGGGCGCGCTCCACGAGCGCCTTGACCTCGGCCTCGTCGGCGTCGCCATCGGCCAGCGTGGCGATCTCGGTCTCACTGAGGGCCGCGACGACGGTCACCTCGTTGGTGTCGAAGCGGGCGAGCGCCTGGTGCTGGGGCAGGCCGCAGTAACGCGAGCCCGTCAGCGACGCGTTCGGGCAGCGGCGGCCGGCCGAGAGGACCGCGGCGCAGCGCCCGTCAACCTCCTCGGTGCCCTCGATCTCGATGTCCTCCTCGGCCTCGGAGAACTCTGTCTCGGACTTGATGTCCACGCGCCAGCCGGTGAGCTTGGCGGCGAGGCGGGCGTTCTGGCCCTCGCGGCCGATCGCCAGCGACAGCTGGTCGTCGGGGACGATGACGGTGGCCTGCTTGTCGTCGTCGTCTACGAGCACCTCGCGAACGCGCGCCGGCGAGAGCGCCTTTGCGACGAAGCGGGCGGGCTCCTCGTTGTAGGGGATGATGTCGATCTTCTCGCCGCGCAGCTCGGAGACGACCATGCGCACGCGCGACCCGCGGGGCCCCACGCACGCGCCGACCGGATCGACGCCGTCGGTGTGGGAGATCACGGCGATCTTCGAGCGGTAGCCGGGCTCGCGGGCCACGCCCACGATCTCGACGAGGCCGTCGGCGACCTCGGGCACCTCCAGCTCGAACAGCGAGTTGATCAGCTCGGGGTTGCGGCGCGAGACGACGATGCTCGGGCCCTTGCCCTCGGCCGAGACGTCGGTGATCACGGCCTTGACGCGCATCCCATGGTCGTAGCGCTCGTTCCACACCTGCTCGGAGCGAGGCAGGAGCGCCTCGACCCGCTCGCGCAGCTGCACGAGCGTGTAGCGGTTGTCGGACTGCTGGATGATCCCGGTGACCAGCTCGCCAACGCGGTCCTGGTACTCGTCGTACATCATCTGGCGCTCGGCCTCGCGGATGCGCTGGAGCACGACCTGCTTCGCGGTCTGCGCGGCGATGCGCCCGAAGTCGTCGGGGGTCACGTCGCGCGTCTTGATCTGATCCTCGTAGGGGGCGAGCATCTCGGGGTCGAGCTCGGGGTCCTCGGGCTCGCGCATCTCGCCCGTCTCGGGATCGATCTCCTGCTCCTGCTCCTCCGCCGCCTGGTCGAGGAGCTTCTCCTCGAGCTCGGGCGGCAGGATCAGCTCGAACACGCGGAAGTCCGCCGTCTCGCGGTCGAGGTCGACGCGCGCGTACTTCGCGGCGCCGGGAGTCTTCTTATAGGCCGAGAGCAGGGCGTCCTCGAGCGCCGCCATCAGCGTCTCGGCGTCGATTCCCTTCTCCTGCTCGAGGCCCCTGATCGCCTCGACGATCTCGCGGCTCACGCGTCACCTCCGGAAAGCTCGGGCACCAGGTTGGAGCGGCGGATGCCCTCCAGCGGGATCGTCACCCGGCCGGCGTCCGCGTCGAGCGAGACGCTGGCCTCGTCGGCGGCCTTGAGCGTGCCGGTGAAGTTGCGTTGCCCCTCGATCGCCTCGCGCGTACGCACGCGCACGCGGCTGCCGAGGAACCGGCGGAAGTGCTCGGGCTTCGTGAGCGGGCGATCCTCGCCGGGCGACGAGACCTCCAGCGTGTAGCGCTCGAGGAGCTCGCGAAGCTGCGACGTGACGCGCTCGCACAGCGCCAGGTCCACCCCACCGGGGTGGTCGACGTAGATGCGCAGCGACTCGGCCGCCGGTTGCTCGACGGCGATCAGCTCGATGGCCGGGTCGAGCTCGGTCACCCGGCGCTCGATGGTCTGCTCCAGCTCGGCGGTCTCGCTCAACTCTTCCTCTTGGTGCGGTTTTTCTCTCTCCGCTCCCCGTACCAGCCCAAAAAGAAAGGTGGGCCCGGGCCCACCGATCGAACGGGTTCGGGTACGAAGAAGCTGCGCTGAGTATAGCCGTGGGCTCGTGCCTGGAACCGTGCGCCGATCAGGCCTCCAGCAGCAGCGTCACCGGCCCGTCGTTCACCAGCGCCACGCCCATGCAGGCGCCGAACACGCCGCGCTCGGCGCCGAGGCGGTCGCAGAAGCGCTCGTACAGAGGCTCGGCCATCTCGGCGGGAGCCGCCGCCACGTAGCTGGGCCGGTTGCCCTTGCCGGCGTCGCCGTAGAGCGTGAACTGGCTCACGCACAGCGCCTCGCGATCGCCCAGCGGCTCGTTCATCCGGCCGTCGGCGTCGTCGAAGATCCGCAGGGCCCGCACCTTGTCGGCGAGGCGGTCGGCCTGCTCGGGGGTGTCGTCGCCCGCAACGCCCAGCAGCACCAGGACCCCGGGCCCGATCCGGGCGATGCGGTCGCCCTCGACGTCGACCGCCGCCTGGCTGACGCGCTGGACGAGCGCCCGCAACCCGAGTCAGGAGGCCCGGCTGCGCAGGCGGTCGCGGTAGAGGCGGTAGTCGCGACGCTCCGGCCGCAGGTTCGACGCCAGCGCGAGATGGTGGCGGGCCCGGTCGGGCCGGCCGGTGAGGCTCAGCGCCCGGCCGAGGCAGAAGTGCGCGTAGTCGTCGACCGGGTGGGTCTCGACGATCGCCTCGAACTCGGTCGCCGCCTCCGCGAACTGGCGGTTGCGGAAGTACGCGCGGCCCAGCGCCTCACGCACGGAGCTCTTCTCGGGCGCCCGGCGCGCCGCCTCGGCAAGCGGCACCGTGGCCTCGCCGAAGCTGCCGTCCTCGAGCAGCTCGACCCCCTTTCGATAGAGGTCGTACGTCTCTTCCGTGTGTGTCTCAGCCACGCTTTGAGTGTAGGCCGGAGCGCAAGGCCTCTACGCGATCGAGCACGGCGTCGGCGACCTCCTCCTTGGAGGAGAGCGGGACGTGGTGCTCGCCGTCGCGCTCGACGACGGTGACCTCGTTGCGCTCGGAGTCGAAGCCGATGTCCTCGCGCGAGACGTCGTTGAAGACGATCGCGTCGGCCTTCTTGCGCTCGAGCTTGCCGCGGGCGCGCTCGATCGCCTCGGCGCCGTGCTCGGCGGCGAAGCCCACGATCGTCTGCTCGCCGGTTCGCGAGCCGGCCACGCCGGCGAGGATGTCCTCGGTCTCGGCAAGGCGCAGCTCCAGCCCGCCGCTCCCGGCGCGCGCGAGCTTCTCTCCGCTGGTCTCCTCGGGCGTGAAGTCGGCCACGGCGGCGGCCATCAGCAGGACGTGCGCCGACGCGAACTCCGAGCGGACGGCATCGCCGAGCTGCTCAGTCGTCTCGACGTCGATGCGGCGAATTCCGGCGGAGCTCGGCAGCGAGACGTTGGCGGCGACGAGGACGACCTCGGCGCCGCGGCTTCGGGCGCGCTCCGCCAGGGCCAGCCCCATGCGGCCGCTGGAGCGGTTGCCGATGAAGCGAACGGGATCGATGGGCTCGCGGGTGCCGCCCGCGGTCACCAGGACACGCAGCCCGTCCCACGCTCCCGCCGGTGCTGGAAGCATCGCCTCGATCTGCTCGAGCAGGTGCTGGGGCTCGGGCAGCCGGCCCGCGCCCCACTCGCCGCGGGACGCGAGCGCCCCGGTCTCCGGCTCGATCACCCGCACGCCGCGCTCGCGCAGGGTCGCGAGGTTCGCCTGCGTCGCGCCGTCGGCGTACATCTTGTCGTTCATCGCGGGGGCCACCGCCCGGGGCGCCGTGCAGGCGAGGAAGGAGGTCGTGACCATCGAGTCGGCGATCCCGCCCGCCAGCTTGGCGATCGTGTTCGCCGAAGCGGGCGCGACGAGATAGCAGTCGGCGTTGGCCCCGACGGCCAGGTGCCCGATGGGGTCGTGCTCGGGGATGCGGTCGCCGGGGAAGGCGCCTCGCATCGGGTCGCGCTCGAACTCGTCGCTCAGCACCGGAGCGCCGACGACCCCCTCGAACGACGCCGCGCCCACGAAGCGCTCCGCGGCGGGCGTCATCAGCACGCGCACGCCGTGTCCGGCCTTGGTGGCCAGACGCGCAAGCTCCAGCGCCTTGTACGCGGCTATCCCACCGCTGACGCCGAGAAGGATCCGGGCCATGGGTAGATGCTAGAGCGGGTCGGAGCCCAGGCCGACAGGGGCGTTGCGCGCGCTAGAGGCGGTACTCGTACTTGAGCTTGCCCTGCGCCAGCTCCTCGAGGGAGATGGTCAGGTAGTTGCCCGTCTTGGTCTCGACCATCGGCGGCGTGTACTCCTCGTAGGAGCCCTCGCCGAGGGCGCGGTAGTAGCTGTTGAGCTGACGGGCGCGCTTGGCGACGACCACCACCGCCGCGTAGTGCGAGTCGGTCTGATCGAGCAGCTTGTCGACACGTGGCTTGATCATGCGGCGGCGATTGTAGGGGTTGCGGGCGCCGTCGTTAATCAGTCGAGCTCGGAGCGCACGATCCGCTCCAGCTCGTCGGCGGCGGTGGCGATGTCGTCGTTGACGACCACGTGCTTGAACTCCTGCTGGGCCGCCAGCTCGTCCTCGGCAGTCCGCAGCCGCTCGGCGATGGCCTCCGCCGAGTCCAGCCCGCGTCCCTCCAGTCGCTGGCGAAGCGCCTGCGGGCTCGGCGGGCCGATGAACACCAGCACTGCCTCCGGCATCGCCGCCCTCACCTGCCGGGCGCCCTGCACCTCGATCTCGAGCACCAGGGAGACCCCTTCTTCGAGACAGTGCTCGACCTCCGAGCGAAGCGTCCCGTAGCGGTTGCCGCTGTAGGTGGCGTGCTCGAGGAAGTCGCCGGCCTGCGCTCGCCGGTCGAACTCGTCCGGCGAGAGGAAGTGGTACTCGCGACCGTCCTCCTCCCCCTCCCGCGGTGGCCTGGTGGTCGCCGACGTCGACAGCTCGAGGCCGTCGATCCGCTCCAGGAGCTCGCCGATCAGCGTCCCCTTGCCGACCCCCGAGGGACCGGTGATCACGAACACCTTCGCCACGTCGGGCATCCTGCCCTACCGAGTGGCCGGAAACCTCGCCCTCTCCCCCTTCGCCGGGCTCGTCAGGCGTTCGAGCACGCGGGCCGCGAGCGGCATGTGGGGAGACCGCCATACGTGCCGCTTCTCGAAGGGCCAGGCGTAGATCGGGTTGCCGTCGCGGATGAACCCGAGCAGGCGCGGCTCCGCGAGCTCGCCGGCGGACCACTCGTACAGCGGTTGCGCCCGCGGGACGATCACCGCGTAGTCGAGCATCCGGCCCACGCGCTGCTCGTTGTCGATGTAGCGCTCGACGTCACGGTCGAGCGGATAGCGGTTCGGGAGCACGCGGCTGAGCGAGAGGAAGGCTCCCGCCATCCCCAGCCGAGGGTCGGCGACCAGCCGGCCAAGGGGGGCCAGCGGCCCCAGCGCGAGCCGTGGCGACGCCACGAGCGCGTGCGCGTAGAGCACGCGCCCCAGGGCGACGTTCATGAAGAAGCGCTCCGGGACACTCTCCACTTCGGCGAGTCCTCGGTGCTCGAGATAGGCGCCCACGATGCTCGCGTTGTGCGCCCGATACCAGTTGTGCCCAGTCGGCCTCGCGGCGAACTCCAGCCAGAGGCGCACGGCCTGCGACGAGGGCTCTCCCGTCAGGCCGCCCAGCAGAGCGACGGTCTCGCAGCCGTCCCGCAGCAACCGCTCGTTGACGGCCCGCCACCAGACGCTGCCGGGCGGTGAGGCATCGAGCGGCTGCAGCAGGCCGCGGCGGGCCTGCCAGCGCATGAACGACAGGGCCGCCCGGCGGAACGGCAGGTGCCGCGGCGCCCGGCCGGTCGGCCCGGCGAACACCCGCGACATCAGTGCAAGCCGGGCCGCGGGATCGTCGCGCACGACCGCGATCTGGGCCTCGGCCCGAGCGAGCGCACTTTCGTGCCGGCTCATCCCCGAGCCTCGCTACCGACGGCGCGCTAGCGGCGCAGCATGTGCACCAGCTCGGCGCGCTGGCGCTCGGAGAGTCCGCCGATCGTCTTCGACGGGGAGATCCGGCACTGGGTGAGGATCTTGTTGGCCTTGACCCGGCCGTACTTCGGGACCGCGAGGATCATGTCGAAGGCCTTCGCGGACATGACGTACTCCGGCGGATCGAGCAGAAGCTTCTCGATCTGGACCTTGCCGCCCTTGAGGTCGCGCTTGAGCTGCGCCCGGGCGGTACGGATCTCGTTGGCCCTCCGGAGGGCTCGCATCCTCTGCTCGTTGGTCCTCTCGGGAACGGCGGCAGAGGTGTCGACGGGGGGGGCCAACTGCGGCGGCGATCATATACCTGTCTCGCGAGCGCGCAAGGGGGCTGGCCCGGTTTTTGCGAAATTCGCTTCGACCTCAGGTTGAGGTCAACGCCCCACTTCGGGCCGGGAGGCCGGCCGGGAATCCCAGGCCGCGAGCCGAAAGCTCGCCTTCCAGCTCCTTCCGAACCCGTCCAGCAGCCATCGGGTCGCGAAAGTTCGCCGTTCCGACCGCCACCGCGGCGGCGCCCGCCGCGAGGAAGTCGGCCGCGTCGGCTCCGGTCTCGACACCGCCCATCCCGATCACCGGAATCGAGATGGCGGCCGCGACCCGGCGCACCTGATCGAGCGCGACGGGCCGGATCGCCGGGCCGGAGAGCCCGCCGCTGCCCGCCCCGAGCCAGGGCTCGGCGCCTCCGGGCCGGATCGCGGCGGCCTTCAGCGTGTTGATCAGGGAGACGGCGTCGGCTCCGCCCTCGTGGGCGGCGACCGCCACGGCACTCGGGTCGGCGACGTTCGGCGTGAGCTTCACGATCAGCGGCTTCGCGGTCATCGGCCGCAGGGTCTCCAGCAGCGAGAGCGTCTCGGCTGGCTGCTCACCCACGATCAGGCCCGACTTGACGTTGGGACAGGAGATGTTGAGCTCCAGCGCGGCCACCTCGTCGCGCCCGCCGACGCCGTCGACCAGCTCGGCGAACTCGTCGGCGCTCGTCCCCATGACCGAGACGATCAGCGGCACCGGCAGTCGCGCCAGCTCCGGCAGGTCGTGCTCGACGAAGCCGGCGAGCCCCTTGTTGGGGAGGCCGATCGAGTTGATCATCCCCGCGGGCGTCTCATACAGGCGCGGCGGCGGGTTGCCGGCTCGCGGCTGCGGCGTGATCGTCTTCGAGACGAAGGCCGAGAACGGGAAGTGCTGGTCGAGCGAGTCACCGAAGGCGCGCCGGGCCGCGATCGCGTCGAAGGTCCCCGAGCCGTTGAGCACCGGGTGCTCCAGCGGGATGCCGCACAGCTCGATGGCGAGCCCGCTCACCGGTGGCCCGCCCCGGCCACCAGGGCCGTCTCGATCTCGTCGGCGCGGACGACGGGCCCGTCGACGCAGAGCCGCATGTAGCCGCCCTCCGCCAGCGGAACCGCACAGCCGAAGCAGGCGCCGAACCCGCAGGCCATGGGCGACTCCATCGCCAGCTCGGCCGCCACGCCATGCTCGGCGCAGATCGTCCGGACCGCCTCGAGCATCGCCGGCGGGCCGCATGCGTAGACCACCGCCGAGCCGGCGTCGTCGCCGGCCAGCATCACCGCCAGCAGGTCGGTGACGTAGCCGTGGTGCCCCGCGTGGCCGTCCTCGCTCGCGAGCCGCACCTCCTCGCAGGAGAACAGCTCCTCCACCCCGCCCGAGTGCTCGCGGTCGCGGAAGCCGAGCAGCACGCGCTGCGGCACGCCGTCGCGCGCCAGCCGGCGGCGCAGGATCGCGAGCGGCGCGACGCCGATGCCGCCGCCGACCAGGATCGCTCCGGCGGCGCCGGGCGCCACTTCACCGGGCGGCGCGAAAGGCCGGCCCAGCGGCCCGGTGAGCCAGAGGCCCTCCCCCTCGGCCAGTGACGCCAGCCGTTCGGTTCCCGGCCCGACCGCCTCGACCAGGAAGTCCAGGCGCCGGCCCTCGCCGCGAGGCTCTGCCGCCGCCACCGAGAAGGCCCGGGGCAGGAACGGCCGTCCGCCGTCTCCGGACCACCGGTCGGCGGCGGTGAGCATGTAGAACTGGCCGGCCGCCGGCTCGGGGCCGGTGGGGTCGACGGCCGAGAAGATCCGGTAGCCGCCCGTGGCGACGTTGCCCACGACCTCGCAGCGGCGCCGTTCCGGCGGGGCCACCACCCGTGCGGTCATCGGGGCCGCCGTTCCGCTTCCGCGGCCACGTAGGCCGCCTCGCCGGACGACTCGTGAAGCTCCTGAAGCGAGCGCGGCTCGGCCCCACCCCCGCGGGATGCGGCCATCGCCCGCGTGGCGGCCGAGGCGCCGGTCAGGGTCGTGATGCACGGGATCCCCTTGCGCGTCGCCTCGGTGCGGATCTCGTAGCCGTCGGTGCGGGCGCCGCTGCCGGTCGGCGTGTTGATCACGAGGTCCACCTGGTCGTCCCGGATCAGGTCGAGGACGTGCGGTGAGCCGTCGGCGATCTTGTTGATCGCCCGGACCGGCACCCCCATCCGCGAGATCGCCTGCGCGGTCCCGGAGGTGGCGACGATCTCGAAGCCGGCGTCGTGAAACCGGGCGGCGAGTTGAGTCGCGGCCGGCTTGTCCGTGTCGGTGACGGTGATGAACACGGTCCCCGACTCGGGCAGCGACGCGCCGGCCGCAGCCTGGGCCTTGCCGAAGGCGCTCGGGAAGTCGGTCGCGATCCCCATCACCTCACCGGTGGACTTCATCTCGGGTCCGAGCACCGTGTCGGCACCGGCGAACCGGGCGAACGGCAGCACCGCCTCCTTCACCGAGACGTGGCCGTTGTGCATGGTCGGGATCTCCTGATCGGCGAGCCGCTCGCCGAGCATCAGGCGGCAGGCGATCCTGGCGAGCGGCGCGCCGATCGCCTTCGAGACGAAAGGCACGGTGCGCGAGGCGCGGGGGTTGGCCTCGATCACGTGCAGGCGCCCGCCGAAGATCGCGTACTGGACGTTGATCAGGCCGATGACCCCGAGCTCGCGCGCGATCCGGCGCGTGGTCTCGACGATCTCCTCGTGCATGCCTGCGCCGAGGCTCATCGGCGGGATCACGCAGGCCGAGTCGCCCGAGTGCACGCCGGCCTCCTCGACGTGCTGCATGATCCCCGCGACCTCGACGTCCTCGCCGTCGGCGAGCGCGTCGACGTCGACCTCGATCGCGTCCTCCAGGAAGCGGTCCAGCAGCAGCGGGTGTTCCTGGTCGGCCTGGACATTCGCCTCCAGGTAATCGGCGAGCCCCTCGGGCGAGTAACAGATCTCCATGGCCCGGCCGCCCAGCACGTAGGAGGGGCGCACCAGCAGCGGGAAGCCGACGTCCTCGGCGATCACCTCGGCCTCCTCGGCCGACAGCGCGGTGCCGTAGGGCGGGTGCTCGATCCCCAGGCGGCGCAGCAGCGCCCCGAAGCGCCCCCGATCCTCGGCGAGGTCGATCGCGTCGACGGGCGTGCCGAGCAACGGCACCCCCGCGCTTTCCAGCGCGTGGGCCAGCCGCAGCGGCGTCTGGCCGCCGAACTGGACGATGACGCCCTCCGGCCGCTCGACCTCGACCACCGCCAGCACGTCCTCTTCGGTCAGCGGCTCGAAGTACAGGCGATCCGAGGTGTCGTAGTCGGTCGAGACGGTCTCGGGGTTGGAGTTGACCATCAACGCGTCGCGCCCCGACTCGCGGACCGTCATCGCCGCGTGCACGCAGCAGTAGTCGAACTCGATGCCCTGGCCGATGCGGTTGGGACCGGCGCCGAGGATCACCACGGACGGGCGGTCGCCGCGCTCGACCTCGCCGATCAGCGCGGGGTTGCGCTCGTGGCCCGAGTAGTAGTAGGGGGTGCGGGCCTCGAACTCGGCCGCGCAGGTGTCTACCGACCGGAACGTCCGCGCCAGCTCATCGGTGCCGTCACCGCCGGTGGCGAGGTCGTGCAGCTCGCGCAGGAACCACGGGTCGATCGAGGTGCGCTCGTTGACCTCCTCGACGGAGACGTCCCGCCGGAAGGCCTCGAGCACGAGGTCGAAGCGCTCGGGCGAGGCCGTCTCCAGGACGGCGAGCAGCTCGTTGGTGTCGTCCGGCGGCTCGACGTGCTCGTCGAGCTCCCGTGAGCGCATAGCCTTCGCGAACGACTCCCTGAAGGTGCGGCCGATCGCCATCGCCTCACCTACCGACTTCATGTGGGTCGTCAGCGATCCCTCGGCGCCGGGGAACTTCTCGAACGCGAAGCGAGGCATCTTCACGACGACGTAGTCGATCGTCGGCTCGAACGAGGCGGGGGTGGCCTCGGTGATGTCGTTGGGGATCTCCTCCAGGGCGTAGCCGACGGCGAGGCGGGCGGCGATCTTGGCGATCGGGAAGCCGGTTGCCTTCGAGGCCAGCGCCGACGAGCGCGACACGCGCGGGTTCATCTCGATCACGACGATCTCGCCGCTCGCGGGGTTGACCGCGAACTGCACGTTCGATCCCCCGGTCTCGACGCCGACTGCGCGGATCACTCGCAGGGCCTGGTCGCGCAGCTCCTGGTAGAGGCGGTCGGTGAGCGTCTGCGCGGGCGCCACGGTGACCGAGTCTCCGGTGTGCACCCCCATCGGGTCGACGTTCTCGATCGAGCAGACGACCACGACGTTGTCGTTGTGGTCGCGCATCACCTCGAGCTCGAACTCGCCCCAGCCGAGGACGGACTCCTCGACGAGCACCTGGTTGATCGGGCTCGCCGCCAGTCCCTCGGAGACCACCTGGCGAAGCTCGGTCTCGGTGCGGCCGACTCCCCCGCCGTGGCCGCCGAGCGTGAACGCCGGGCGGACGATCGCCGGCAGCCTGATCGTGCCCTCGGCGAGGCCGCGCTCGGCGTCGCTCACCGACTCGACGATCACCGACCACGGCACCCTCAGGCCGGCGCCCTCCATCGTCTCGCGGAAGGCCTCGCGGTCCTCGGCGCGGTGGATCGCGTCGTAGTCGGCCCCGATCAGCTCGACTTCGAATCGCTCGAGCACGCCGTCGTCGTGCAGGGCCTTGGCCAGGTTCAGCGCCGTCTGGCCCCCGAGCGTGGGCAGCAGCGCGTCGGGGCGCTCGCGCTCGACGATGCTCGCGACCGACTCCGGGGTCAGCGGCTCGACGTACGTGCGGTCGGCGAACTCGGGGTCGGTCATGATCGTCGCCGGGTTCGAGTTGACGAGGACGATCTCGTAGCCCTCCTCGCGCAGGACCTTGCATGCCTGGACGCCGGAGTAGTCGAACTCGGCCGCCTGTCCGATCACGATCGGCCCCGAGCCGATCAGCATGATCTTGCGGATGTCGTCGCGCCTAGGCACTCTCGGCCTCAGCGGCGCTCGCGCCCGCCATCTCCAGGAAGCGGTCGAAGAGATGCCGCGCGTCGTGGGGGCCAGGGCCGGCCTCCGGGTGGTACTGGACGGTCGCCGCATTCACGTCCTTGAGCTCGAGGCCCTCGACCGTGCGGTCGTAGAGGTTGAGGTGGGTCAGCTCGGCGGCGCCGAAGTCGGTGTCCCAGCGCACCGGCTCGTCGCCTTCGATCCGCGCCTCGCCCCCGGGCCCCTGCACGGCGAAGCCGTGATTCTGTGAGGTGATGTCGATCTTCCCGGTGCGCAGGTCCTTGACCGGGTGGTTGGCGCCGCGATGGCCGAACGGCAGCTTGAAGGTCTCGAGCCCGACGGCCCTGCACAGCAGCTGGTGGCCCAGGCAGATGCCGACGACCGTCTTCTTCCCCACCACGCCGCGGACGCTGTCGACGACGTAGTCGAGCGCGGCCGGGTCGCCGGGGCCGTTGGCGAGGAAGACGAGGTCCGGGTCGCGGTCCAGGACGTCCTCGCTCGAGGCCGTGCAGGGCAGCAGCGTCAGCCGGCAACCGCGCGCCTGGAACTGCCTGACGATCGAGAGCTTGATCCCGGTGTCGATCCCGACCACGTGGGGCCCGTCGCCGGCCAGCTCGACCGGCTTACCCGGGCTGACGGTGCGGGCGAAGTCGGCACCCTCCATCGAGGGCTCGGCCTCGATGCGATCCCGGGCCTCCGACTCAGCCAGCTCGGCCGGGAAGATGCCTCCCCGCATGGCGCCTCGGTCGCCGATGTGGCGGACGAGGGCGCGGGTGTCGATCCCGCCGATC
>Ga0126312_10000729_pt1 | contig 20366 bp, 19 predicted proteins | sample Plot104A_FD_92537 | JGI IMG/M metagenome (GOLD analysis project Ga0126312, IMG submission 92537) | Serpentine soil microbial communities from UC McLaughlin Reserve, CA, USA - Plot104A | ecosystem: Environmental > Terrestrial > Soil > Grasslands | place: USA: UC McLaughlin Reserve, Lake County...
CCCGGACTCGGTGCGCACCATGTAGCGCGGGTCGTCTTCGGACGCGGCGGCCATGCGGCCGTTGATCTCGGTGCGCTTCGTCAGCCGGCGGCGCACGGTGCCCCGCACCGCGTGTCCCCGGAAGCTCCACTCGACCCGGTCGCCTCGCTTGAACTCCTCGGCCATCTCATCTCCCCGTCGCCTGGCGGTCCTGAGGAGAAACCCCGCAAAGCGCCGAGGCGCCCCTGAAGGGCCGGGCCCGGCCCAGCGGGCCCCTCGAGTTCTCCGGATCGCTCAGGCGAGCGCGTAGACGCCCGAGTACTTCGCGTCGAGGTGGCGCAGCAGCGGCGCGGTGTCCAGCGGCCCGCCGGTGAGCCGCTCGATCATCTCGGCCGGCTCGAACTTGGCGCCGTGGCGGTGCAGCCGGTCGCGCAGCCATTCGCGCAGCGGCGCAAGCTCGCCGTGGGCGAGCTGCTCGTCGATCTCGGGGAGCTCGGCCACGACCAGCTCCCAGAGCTGGCCCGCGATCACGTTGCCCAGCGCGTAGGTGGGGAAGTAGCCGAACGCGCCACCCGCCCAGTGGACGTCCTGGAGGACCCCTGAGGCGTCGTCGGGCACCTCCACTCCGAGGTAGTCCCCCATCCGCCCGCTCCACGCCTTGGGCAGGTCGGGCACGTCGAGCTCGCCGGTGAAGAGGGCGACCTCCAGCTCGAAGCGGACGACGATGTGGAGGTTGTAGGTGACCTCGTCGGCCTCGACCCGGATCAGGGACGGCCGCACCCGGTTGGCCGCCCGGTACAGCGCCTCGGCGTCGACGCCGGCGAAGGTGTCCGGGAACGCCCCTGCGACCGTCGCGAGCAGATGCCCGAGGAACGGGCGGGAGCGCCCCACCCAGTTCTCCCACAGCCGGCTTTGCGACTCGTGGAAGCCGAGCGAGAGGCCGTGACCGAGAGGCGAGCGGGCCAGCTCGGGCGCGACGCCGTTCTCGTACATCGCGTGGCCCGCCTCATGAAGCACCGACCAGAGCGCGGTGCCGAGATAGCCGTCGTCGTAGCGGGTGGTGATGCGCAGGTCGGTGGGGGAGATGGCGGCGGCGAACGGATGGACCGTCTCGTCCAGCCGGCGCTCATCCTCGGCAAGCGGCAGGGCCGCGAGCACGTCAGCGCAGAGCTCACGCTGACGAGCGACGGGGAAGTCGCCGTGCAGCAGGGAATCGTCGGGCGGGTCCGCGTCGGCAAGGCGCTCGACCAGCGGGCGCAGGCCGTCGCGCAGCGTGGCCAGCACGGGCTCGAGCTCGGCGGTCGTCATCCCGGGCTCGTAGTCGTCGAGCAGCGGGTCGTAGGGGTGCTCGTGCGGCGCGAAGCACTCGACGTAGCGCCGCGCCAGCTCGACGTTGCGCTCGAGGTGCGGCCGGAAGGCGGCGAAGTCCGATTCCCGGCGAGCCTTGACCCACGCCTGCTCGGCGAGGGAGGCGTTGCGGGTGATCTCCGCTCGAAGCTCGCTGGGGACCCTGCGGGCCTTGGCGGCGTCGCGGCGTGCGACGCGAACCAGGCGGGCATCGTCGGAGTCGGGGCCGGCGTCGAGCTCGTCACCGGCGCGCTCGATCAGCGTCGCAAGCTCATCCGCGGTAAGCAGCTCGTGCCCGAGGCGCGCCAGCGTCGCCACCTGGTCGGCGCGCGCCCCGGCGCCCGCCGGCGGCATCTTCGTGCGCTCGTCCCAGAAGAGCAGGGCCCCGGCCTTGGCGAGGTCGCTGATCGTCCCGAGCCGCTCCCTCAGCTCTTCGATCGCCACGGCCATCGCGGCACCTTAGTCGAGCGTCGAGAGCAGGTATGCGAGGGCGAAGCCGAGGACGGTCGCGAGCCCGGCCAGGTCGCGGCTGCGCCGGTAGGCCTCGGGGATCATCTCGTCGGCCAGCATCGTCAGCACCGCGCCGCCCGCGAACGCGTTGATGAAACCGATCAGGTCGTCGGACGCCCCGTCCAGCAGGCCGAAGCCCAGCGCCGCGGCCGCGGTCGACGCCATGACCACCAGCGCCCAGACCTTGAACACGTGGCCGAAGGCGTTGTCGTCCTTCATGTCGGCCGACGCGGCGAGCGCCTCGGGTAGGTTGGAGATGAAGACCGCCGCCAGGAACGCGATCCCTACCCCGCCGCCCTCGAGCAAGGTGATGCCGATGACGGCCGACTCGGGGATGCCGTCGAGGACGGCGCCGAGGGTGAGCCCGACGGATACCTCGTTCTTGTCCCCTTCTGGCTCCATGCGCTGGAGGTAGCGGTTTCCTGCGAAGTACACGAGCGCCCCGGCCGCCAGGCCCCCAGCGACGATGTCCGCGCCGCCGAGCGCGAACGCGTCCTCGGTGAGCTCGAAGGCCGTGGCGCTTATCAGGGCCCCGGCGCCGAAGCCCATGACCAGCCCCAGCGGACGGTCGTGGAGGGGCACGAAATAGCCGATCGCCGCTCCGGCGAGCAGCGAGGAGCCACCCGCGAATCCCCAGAAGGCGGCCTCGAGCACGACCGGGAGGCTATCCCGCCCGCCTGCGGATCTCTCGACTCCGCCCGTCCAGAGATCTAGACTCGGCTAATGGGCCAAGGAGGGGCCGCCGAAGCTAAGGGCGTGGCGGATGTCCCGAGGTACGACGGACCCTTCGGCCGGGCGCAGGCCGAGCGGTTGATGTGGCGGGCGGCTTTCGGGGGAACCGGCGCCCAGGCCGACGCGCTGGCGGGCAAGGGCCTCCAGAAGGCGGTGCGCAGCCTCACGCGCCCGAGGCTCACGGGCCTGGTCGGCCCACAGCCGACCGACGGCGACGACCCGATCGCGCCCAACGACGCGTGGGGCCACGACGCCCTCTACTGGTTCGACCGCATGGCCCGGACCCGGGCGCCCGCCGTCGAGCGGATGGCGCTGATCTGGCACGACTGGTTCGCGACCGGCGACGTGAGCTCTCAGAAGCTCTCGATCAAGCAGTCGAACCTGTTCCGCAAGCACGCGCTCGGCTCATTCGAGGAGCTGCTGCTGGGGGTCACCCACGACCCGGCCATGCTGATCTGGCTGTCGGGGATCGACAACGACAAGGACTGGCCGAACGAGAACTACGGACGCGAGCTGATGGAGCTGTTCACCCTCGGCGCCTCACAGGTCGATCCCGATCATCCCAACGGCTACCCGTACACCGAGGACGACGTCCGCGAGCAGGCGCGCGCCCTCACCGGCTGGAAGGCGACCTGGAAAGACAGCGTCGGCTTCACCGACTTCCGCTATGAGGAGAGCCGCCACGACAAGGGGCAGAAGACGATCTTCGGGCAGACCGGGACCTTCGACTGGAAGGACTCGTGCCGGCTGTGCCTGGGGAATCCGGCGCACGCGCCCTACTTCGTCAACCGCCTGTGGGCGCACTTCGTGGCCGGCGATCCCGATGCCGCCACCCTCGACGCGATGATCGACCTCTACGTTGGCAGCGACTACGCCATCCGGCCCGTGGTGGAGGCGATCCTGATGCACCCGCAGCTCTACACGGGGGCGAGCCTGGTGAAGCCGCCCGTGGTGATGATCGCCGGGATGCTGCGCCGGCGCGGGCGCGGGATCGACACCGACGCCTGGGCGTGGATCTCCGAGATGGCGGGGCAGCGGCCGTTCCGGCCGCCGGACGTGTCGGGCTGGGACGAGACCCGCTGGCTCGACACGTCGGCCTTCCGCGGCCGCTGGTACGCGACCGCCGAGATGATCAATCCCGACCGCCCCGACGAGGACACCTACAACCGCGACGAGACTCCCGCCCAGGCCCTCGACGCCGCCCTGGGCTACTGGGGGAACCCGACCCTGTCGGATGCGACCCGCGAGGCCCTCATGGACTTCGGCGCGGTGGTCGAGAACCTGATCGTGGCCAACTGGCAGAAGCGCTCCTTCCGGGCGTTGCGCCAGAACGCCCTGCGGGCACTGATTGCGACCTCGCCCGACCAGCAGGCGAGCTGATGAGCAACGACGGAAAGCGAAGGAGCTGAGATGGCCTGCGATTGCAGGGAGCACTCGCGCGCCGCGCTTCTGCGCCAGGCCGCGACACAGGCGGGGCGCGGCCTGCCCGCGATCGAGCGCGGCATGCCGCTGCCGGCCGGAACCGGGCTCGACCGGCGCTCGTTCCTGTTCCGCTCGGGCGCCGCGATGCTCTCGGTCTACGGGGCCTCGAAGCTCGGCCTCTCGGCCTTCCAGGAGGGCATCGCCCTCGCGCAGGGCCAGAGCGAGACCGTCCTGGTGTCGGTCTTCCTCGACGGCGGCGCCGACTCGCTCTCGATCCTCGCCCCGACCGGCGACTCGAAGTACCAGGAGTACCGGCCGAACCTCGCTCTCAGCCAGGCGGAGACGGTCCAGTTCCGCGACAACTCGTTCGGGCTGCGCTGGCACGAGAAGGCGAGCAAGCTGAAGCTGCTCGACGATGCCTACAAGGTCACGGTCTTCCCCGCCATCGGCTACACGGACCCCGACCAGTCGCACTTCACCTCCCGCCACTACTGGGAGGTCGGCGAGCTCGACCCGAACGGGAACACCGGCTGGCTCGGTCGCCTGATCGACATCATCGGGACCGACGACAACCCGCTTCAGGGCCTCGCCCTCGACGGTCAGCTCTCGCCGGCGCTCGCCGCCGCCAGCAAGCCCGTGGCGTCGGTCGACGGGCCCGAGTACGACCTGTGGACGCCGGGCGTTTGGGACGACGGCGTCGCAGACGCCATGTTCAACGCGGCGCGTGACATGGGCGACGTCCACGCGGCCGGCGGCGACGCCGGCGTGGCACGCGCCGGCAGGGTGGAGGGCCAGGCGATGCGGGTGCGCGAGCAGCTCGACGCCCTCGAAATCGGCGATCCGCCCCCCGCCTATCCGGACGTCTACTTCGGGCGCAACATGGCGGCCCTCGCGGCGATGCTGGGCGCGGGGCTGCCGATCCGTTGCGCGGCGATGAGCGCCGCCGGCGGTTACGACACGCACGACAACCAGGAGTCGAGCCTCGGCGACGACCTGGGCGACACCATGGACACGCTCTACGCGTTCCAGTCCGACCTCGAGCAGCGCGGGATCGCCGACCGGGTGCTGACGCTGGTGTGGTCGGAGTTCGGGCGTCGCCCCCACGAGAACGGCGCCGGCTCCGGCTCCGGCACCGACCACGGTGCCGCCGGGGCCGCGTTCCTCATCGGGACGCGAGCCAGCGGCGAGATGATCGGCGACTTCCCCGGCCTCACCAACCTCGACGAGGACGACAACCTCTGCCACACGTCCGACTTCCGTGCCGCGTACTGCTCGCTGGTCGAGGAGTGGTTCGGTCAGGACGCCGCCGCGGTGATCCCCGGGGCGAGCGGGTTCGTGCGTCCCAACCTCGTGTCCTGATTCCCGCGATGCGCAGGTCAGCGCCGATCGCCGCAGTTCTCGTGATCGCCGTCGTGGCGGCGACGTCGGCGGGAGCCGGCGACGCCCCGAATCGCGTGAGCGCGACCGCGAACGAGACCGACGAGACCCACATGACCCTGATCCTCTCGCGCCCGAAGATCGACCCGGGCGACGCCAAGATCGAGTTCCGCAACGATGGCGAGGACGATCACGACCTCAAGATCAAGCGCGTGGGATCCGAGGGCGAGACCAGCGTCGGGGTCCTCCACCACGACGAGGTCGACGAGGTCGAGCTGCGCCTCAAGCGAGGCGCGAAGTACAGGTTCTGGTGCTCCCTACAGGACGGCCTTCACCGCGAGTACGGCATGGAGGCGACGCTGCGGGTCCGTAACCACAGGAGCTGATCGGGGCGCGTCAGCCGCGCTCGCGCAGGCGCTTGACGAGGCCGGCCGCGGCGGTGCGGCCGTTGACCATCCCGGTCATCGCCTTCTCGCCCAGCGACCCGGCGGGCGGCATCGCGCCCAGCTGACGTCCTATCTCGACGCCGTTGGTGTAGGCCTGGTTCTCGACGATCTTGCCGTCCTTGATCGTGAGCATGTCGAGCCCCTCCAGCTCGACCGAGGCGCCCGTGGCCGTGATGCCCTCGAATCTGCCGGGCCCCGTGAAGGTGCCGGTCGCGTGCCAGCGGACGGCCGCCTTCTCGCCATACGCGACCATCTCGGCGACCTCGAGCCGGAAATCCGGGAACGCGCGGAAGAGGTTGCCGAACCAGGCCTTGATGTCGTCCGGCGCGCGCAGGTCGGCCATGCCGTATAGGCGGTCGAGGCTGCCAGGCTTCCAGCACGAGCCCATTCCGTCGAGATCCTGGTCGCGCACGGCGTTGAAATAGGTGGTTGCGACCTCCTTCGCGCTCGGCTTCTTCTTTTCGGACGTCTTGGTCTTCGGCTCGGCCATGGTCCTCACCCTAAAGGAGCGGGCGATGGGGTCGTCAGCAGAGACTCGAGCTCGGCGGGCTCGGTGACCGGGCGCCGGCAGGCGAAGTTCTCGCAGACGTAGGCGGCCGCCCGGCCATCGACCGCCGTCCGCTCCAGCATCAGCTCAGGCCGCTGGCTGCCCTCGGGGCCGCCGGCGAGCACGAGATGGGGGCGCAGGCGAGAGCGCACGACCCCGGCGAGCTCGCCTAGCCCGTCGGCAGCCGGCGAAACGAGCGCCACCTCCTGCACGCGGGAGAGATGGAAGTCCAGGGCCCGGGCAAGATGTGCGACCGCGTGTGGGTGGTCGACCACCAGGCGGTGGAGCAGGCGCAGCACCGAGACGGCGTGCTTCTCATAGGCGCGCTCGCCGCTGAGGGCGGCGAGTCGGAGCAGCCCGAATGCGGCCGACGAGCTCCCCGACGGGATCGGATGGTCGTCGGCGTCCTTGCGCCGGGCCACGAGCTCCTCGTGGTCGTGCGAGGTCGTGAAGAATCCCCCGAGCTCGTCGTCGGCGAAACGCTCGATCATGGCGTCGGCCGTCTGGCGGGCGGCATCGAACCAGCGCACGTCGAACGTCGCCTCGTACAGCGCCAGCAGGGCCTCCACCAGATAGGCGTGGTCCTCGAGGTAGGCGTTCAGCCTCGCCTCCCCGTCCTTCCAGCTGCGCAGCAGCCGCCCGTCGGTATCGCGCATCCGGTCCCAGATGAACTCGGCGCAGGCCGTGGCGGCCTCGAGGTAGTCGCGGCGGCCGAGGGTCGCCCCGGCGTCGGCAAGCGCCGCCAGCATCAGCGCGTTCCACGACAGAAGCCGCTTGTCGTCGAGGCCGGGCCAAACCCGGCGCGAGCGCACCTCGTAGAGCGCCTCGCGGGCACGATCGAGGCTCTCCGGCGGCTTCGCACCCGCCCCCAGCGCTACGTGGAGGATGTTGCGCCCCTCGAAGTTGCCGGCCTCGCTCACGCCCCAGTAGGCGAGTACCCGCTCGCCGTCATCGGCGAGCCCGGCGTCGGCCAGCGTCGTCGTCAGCTCCTCCTGCGACCAAACGTAGAAGCGGCCCTCCTCGCCCTCCGAGTCGGCGTCGAGCGCCGAGTAGAAGCCTCCCTCCGGGCCGCGCATCTCACGAAGCGCCCAGTCGACGGTGCGCTCGCAGGTCTCGCGCCACCGCTCGTGTCCGAGGGCCTGCCAGCCGTGCAGATAGGCGCGCGCGAGCAGGGCGTTGTCGTACAGCATCTTCTCGAAGTGCGGGACCAGCCAGGAGGCGTCGACCGAGTACCGGGCGAAGCCGCCGCCGACGTGATCGTGGATCCCTCCGCTCGCCATCGCGTCGAGAGTGACCTCTGCGATGTCGTGCTCGCCGCGCGCGAGGAGGAACTCGATCGCGCTGGCCGGCGGGAACTTCGGGGCGCCGCCGAATCCGCCGCTTCGCATGTCGGCCGCCATCCGCAACCTGCGCGTGGCGTCGTCGAGCATCGACTGCGTGAGCGGCTCGTCCGAGGGCTGAATCCGCGCGATCGCGCCGAGCTGACCGCGGATGCGCTCGGCCGACTCGCGGATGCGCTCGCGCTGCGAGGTCCAGGACTCGGCCACCGCCTCCATCACCATCCGGAAGCTCGGCATCCCCTGCCGGGGCTCGGGCGGGAAGTAGGTGCCGCCGTAGAACGGAACGCCGTCGGGGTCGGCGAAGGCCGTCAGCGGCCAGCCCCCGTGCCCCGTCATCCCCTGGATGGCCTCCATGTAGATGGCGTCGACGTCCGGCCGCTCCTCGCGGTCGACCTTCACCGCCACGAAGTGCTCGTTCATGAACTCGGCGGTCTCCGGGTCCTCGAAGGACTCGCGTTCCATCACGTGGCACCAGTGGCAGGAGCTGTAGCCGATGGAGACCAGCAGCGGGCGGTCCTCGGCACGCGCGAGCTCCAGGGTCTCGTCCCCCCAGGGACGCCAGTCCACCGGGTTGTCCTTGTGCTGGAGCAGGTAGGGGCTGGTCTCTTCGGCGAGGAGGTTTGTCATCGCCTTTGAGGCTACCCCGCGGGGGGCGCCGGCCAACCGGGGCTAGCGGAGGGCGGTGGACATCATCACCATGCCGCCGCCGCGCTCACGTGCCCGAAGCAGGGCGTCGCGCGCCCGCGCCATGGCCTCATAGGGCTCCTCGCCCCAGAGCATCGCGACGCCGACGGTCAGCCGCACGTCACTCCACCTGCGATCCTTCGCGGCAAGCCGCCTGACGGCCGTCACCATGCGCTCGAACGCGGCCATCGCCTCGTCCCCGGTAGGCGCGTCGACGATCAGCCCGAAGAGGCTCTCGCCGATGCGGGCCAGCTTGTCGCCCTCGCGCATCGAGTCGGACAAGCGCCCGGCCATGATCGTGAGTACCTGGGCACGCGCCTCGACGCCGTGCTCGGCGACGACGTCGCCCAGCCCCTCCAGCGTGGCCGCCCCGACCCATGGGTTCTCGTTGCCCCGCCGGCGCTGTGCCGCTCCGCGAACCGAGTCCTGGAACGGCCGGTTGCCGAGCAGGCCGGTGAGCTCGTCGTGCTCGGCGTCGGCATCGAAATGCGCGGGGTCGTGAGCGGTCCCGACGCCGCCGTAGGCGGGGCGCAGCGGCACCACATTGCCATGCTGCTCAGGGCGGGCCGGGCGGGCACCGGCCGTCATGCTTGACCCATCCGTTGGTCCATGGAATCCACGCCATCCGGGCGCGTCCTCCACTATAGGCTCTTCGTGGCGAATGTCACGCGCGGGCGGTGGAAGGCCGGGGCCTCACTCCGCCGGCGCAGCCTCGGCGAGCTCCCCGCTCGCTTGGCCGACGACGTCGCCGCCGAGCTCGCGCTCGCGCCGGCGGATGGTGGCGTCCGCGCGGCGGGTCCAGCCGCCCGGGATCGCAGGGCCAATCCGCGCACGGTTTGCGGCCACGAGCCGGTATGCGGCATCGGTGAGCGCCGGCACCGACGCCAGGGCGCTTCTCAGCGCGGCGGCCCTGAGCGCATCGGCCAGGGGCAGCAGGGCCGCGCCGCCCGAGCGGATCGTGCCGGACTCGTCCACGACGTGAAAGGACGCGAATCGGTCCTCCTCGCTCATCTCCGGCAGCAGCTCGGCGGCGAGCGCGTCCTGAAGCGCCACCGGGCGAATCCGCAGCTCGCGGTCGCGCATCAGGATCGCGCCGAGCACGGTGCGGCAGAACCCGCAGTCGGCGTCGTATAGGAGTGTCGTCTGGTTTGTCATGCGGTGACGTCGCGGGCGAACGTCTCGAACGCGGCCACGTAGCGGTCGACGTCGTCCTCGGAGTGCGCCAGGGAGAGCGTCCACTCCTCCTCGACCCCGGGGGTCATGAAGATCCCGTGGTTCATGTGGTACAGCCAGGCGAGGGTCGACAGCTCGCCGTCGACCTTGGTGAGGTAGTCGCGGTACTCGCGCAGAGGCTCGGAGGCGAACACGACGCATCCCTTCGCGCCCATGCCCTCGGTGTAGGCCGGCAGCCCGTAGCGCTGGATCACCTCGGCGCATGCGGACTTCAGCCGCTCGTTCGTGGCCTCGAGCCTGTCGTAGGCGTCGTCGACCAGCACCTCCGTGAGCGTCGCCTCGGCGGCGGCCATCACCAGCGGGTTGCCGTTGAACGTGCCGTACTGGTGCACCCGGCCGGACGCCACGAGCTCGGCTAGCTCGGGGCTCATCCCGATCGCGCCGCCCGGGTAGCCGCCGCAGATCGCCTTCGCCAGGGTGACCATGTCGGGCTCCACGCCGAAGCGCCGAGTCGCGCCGCCGTAGGCGATCGTCGCCCCGGTCTTGACCTCGTCGAAGATGAGCTTCACGCCGTGCTCGCGGGTCAGCTCGCGCACCCGCTCGAGGTAGCCCTCGACGGGCGGCACGATGTTGATGTTCATCATCGCCGGCTCCATGATCAGGCCGGCCACCTGCCCCTCGAGCTTGTCCAGCGCTGCCTCGAGCGCATCGGCGTCGTTGAACGGCACCGCGCGGGTCAGCTCGCTGATCGCCTTCGGGTAGCCCTCCCCGTAGACCACCGACCGCGGGTCGTCACGCTCGCCCAGGGCCTCGAGCGGGGGGTAGACCGACACCATCACCGCGTCGTGGTGGCCGTGGTAGGAGCCCTCGATCTTGAGGATCACGTCGCGCCCTGTCGCGCCCCGCACGAGGTGGACGGCGGCCATCGTCGACTCGGTCCCCGAGTTGGTGAAGCGCCACTGGGGGAGGCCGAAACGCCTCTGTAGCTCCTCGGCGACGGCGATCGAGCCGTCGGTGGGCGCGGCGAAGTGGGTCCCGCGGTCGATCCGCGCCTTCACGGCGGCGCCCACGACGGGGTTGGCGTGGCCCACGCACATCACGCCGAAGCCGTTGTGGAAGTCCACGTACTCGTTGCCGTCCACGTCGACGACTCGCGAGCCCTCGCCGCCCTCGACGTAGACGGGCCACGGGTCGTTCTCCTGAAACGAGGACGGAACGCCGCCCGGCATCACCATCAGCCCGCGGTCGTGGCGCTCCTGCGAGCTGGGCGTTCGCTCCCGGAACTTCGCCTGCTCGCGCTCGGTCAGCTCTGCGACCCGAGCGCGGTCGATGGTCGCGGCGGTCCCCGTGGTGCTGGTCTCGACGGTCATCGGTCTCCCTGCTGTCGGTTCTGCGGGGTGCCGGCGAGCCCCCGCCGGTGGAAGGATCCAGGGTAGCCGAGGGGTTCGACCCTGTATATCTGGGAGGCGACGATGGAGCTCGAGGGAATCCACCACATAACCGCGATCACCGGCGAGGCCCAGCGAAACGTCGACTTCTACGCGGGGACCATGGGCCTGCGGATGGTCAAGAAGACGGTCAACCAGGACCAGCCGAGCGTCTACCACCTGTTCTACGCCGACGAGGAGGGCAGCCCCGGCGCCGACCTCACCTTCTTCGAGTTCCGCGGCGTTGCCGCCGGGCGAGCCGGCGTCGGCATGGTGCACCGGATCGTCTGGCGGGTCGCGTCCGAGGACGCGCTGAGCTTCTGGGAGGAGCGCCTCGCGGCCGCGGGCGTGGAGACCCAGCGTGCCGACGGCTCGCTGCGGTTCTCCGACCCCGAGGGGCTCGACCACGAGCTGGCGGTCGTGGAGGTCTCCGACCCGCCCCTGATCGCCGACCATCCGGAGGTGCCAGCCGAGGTCGCGCTGCAGGGCTTTCACGCGGCTCGTGCCTACACGGCCGATCCCGGCGCGAGCGCGCCCCTGCTCTCCGAAGCCCTCCGCTTTTCCCAGCACGATGGCGGCTGGGAGGCGCGCGGATCGGACCGGGGTGGCCTCTGGTTCTACGACGAGGGGCCGGGATCCAGGGCGCTTCAGGGCGCCGGGACGGTGCATCACATCGCCTGGGCCTCTCAGATGGACGATCACGAGCAGTGGCGCGGGCGGGTCGTCGAGGCGGGCGCCCGCCCGACTCCCGTGATCGACCGCTTCTGGTTTCGCTCCATCTACTTCCGCGAGCCCAGCGGCGTGCTGTTCGAGATCGCGACCATTGGGCCCGGATTCGCTGTCGACGAGGATCCCGCGCATCTGGGCGAGGAGTTGATCCTGCCGCCCTTCCTCGAGGACAAGCGCGAGGAGATCGAGGCGGCGCTGGCGCCCGTCACCAACCCGCGGCAGGCCGCACCGCGATGAGCGCGGGTCTGCGGCTGGTGCGCTCGGCCGACGGGACCGCCGCCGGCGCACAGACCGTCTCGCCGGCCGGCGAGACGCGCCCCGGCGACGACGCGCTCGACGCGTACTCGCGCGCCGTCACGGGCGTGGCAGAGCGCCTCGCGCCCGCGGTCGCGAGCCTCCGGGTGATGCGCCCGACCCGCCGCGGCACGATGCCCGCCGGGGCGGGCAGCGGAGTCGTGGTCTCGAACGACGGCTTTCTGCTGACCTCCGCGCATGTGGTCGGCTCGCAGCGAACCGGGCGGGCGGCGTTCAGCGACGGGCGCGAGCTGCGCTACGAGGTCGTCGGTCGCGACCCCCTGTCCGACCTCGCGATCGTCCGCACCGACGACGGCGACCTGGCGCCGGCCGAGCTCGGTGACGCGGACGGCCTCCGCGTCGGGCAGCTGGTGGTCGCCATCGGCAACCCGCATGGGCTCGCGGGTTCGGTGACCGCGGGCGTCGTCTCGGCGCTCGGCCGCGCGCTCCCGGCCGGCGGCAGGCGCCGCCCGCGCATCATCGACAACGTGATCCAGACCGATGCCGCGCTGAACCCCGGCAACTCCGGCGGCGCGCTCGCCGACGGGGCGGGCCACGTCGTGGGCATTAACACCGCCCTGGCCGGGATCGGCCTAGGCCTCGCGGTGCCGGTCAACGCCACCACGCGCGCCATCGTGGGCGAGCTGATCCGCTCGGGCCGCGTGCGCCGCGCCTTCCTCGGGATCGCGGGCGGCCCGCGGCCGCTGCCGCCGAACGCGCGCCACGGGCGCGTCCAGCGCGACGCGGTCGAGGTGATCGAGGTGGTCGAGGACAGTCCCGCCCAGCGCGCCGGCGTCCGCGAGGGCGACCTGGTGCTCGAGCTCGACGGCCAGCGCGTCCAGAGCGCCACCGACCTCCAGCGGATGATGGTCGCCGAGCTGATCGGCCGGCCCGTGCCGCTGCTGGTGTGGCGGGCCGGGGAGGAGCTGCGGCTGAAGCTCACCCCCGAGGAGCTGGCCGACCCCTAGGGCGTCCGGACCGTCTGCGAACATACGTTCGTGCGCTGGGAGAACCTGGAGACCGAGGCAGAGCGGCGGGCGCGGCTGCCGGGGATCGGCGAGCCGGTTGTCCGGACCTTCGACGCGCCCGAGGCGCTCGGCATCCGCTTCCACGAGGTTCAGGCCCGCTCGGCGATCAACGCCGTGCCCGAGCGCTCGCGCATGCCGTTCCGCTTCACGATCAACCCGTACAGGGGCTGCACCCATGCATGCGTGTATTGCTTTGCCCGCCCCACGCACACGTACCTCGACCTGAACGCGCGCGAGGACTTCGAGCGCGAGATCGTCGTCAAGGTCAACGTGCCCGAGCTGGTCCGGGCCGAGCTCGGCCGGCGCTCGTGGGGCGGTGACCACGTCGCCCTCGGCACCAACACCGACCCCTACCAGTGGGTCGAGAGCCGGTACCGGCTCACCCGCGGGGTCTGGGAGGCCATGCGCGACTTCTCGAATCCCTGTTCGGTGCTGACGAAGTCGCCGCTGCTGCTGCGCGACGTCGACGTGTTCAAGGAGCTTGTCGCCAGGACGGAGTTCGTCGCGAACCTCTCGATCCCGACGATCGACGAGAAGGCGTGGCGGGCCACCGAGCCGCATACCCCGCACCCGCGCAAGCGCCTCGAGGCGGTGGCCGAGCTCGTGCGTGAGGGCATCCCGACAGGCGTGCTCGTGGCGCCGCTGATGCCCGGCATCAACGACAGCCCCGAGCAGGTAGAGGAGATCCTGGAGCTCGCCGGCGAGGCGGGAGCGCGCTCGATCGGCGGCATCGGCCTGCATCTGCGGGGCGAGGTCCGTGAGATCTGGTTCGACTGGCTGCGCCAGTACCGTCCCGACCTGCTCGACCACTACGAGCGCCTCTACACCCGCGGCGCGTACCTGCCGAAGGTGGAAGCCAAGCGCTTGAGCGACCTGGTCGCCAAGGGCCGCAAGCGCTCGGTGCGCTCCATGCGCGGCCGCAACGTCGGCAGTGGCTCGCGCCGAGCCCGCACCGGCGATGACGCCGCGCCCGCGCAGCCGCTGAAGCAACCCAGCCTGTTCTAGGCGGGCCTGACGGGGCGCTCGGGCGCTCCCTATCCTGCCGCCGACCTTGCGCCGCGCCGCTCACGTCGCTCTGCTCGCCCTATCGCTGGCGGTCGCGCCCGCCGCCTGGGGCTCGCCCCCGCCGGTCGACCCTCCCGAGTGCTCGCCGGGCGCCGTGACGATCGCCGGGACCGGCAAGGACGAGACGCTCCGCGGCACCGAAGGCGATGACGTGATCGACGCGGGGGCGGGCGACGACGTCGTCTACGGCCTCGGCGGCGACGACCTGGTCTGCGGGGGCAACGGCGGCGACGCCCTTCTGGGGGGTGAGGGCGACGATCGCCTCGCCGGTGGCCCGGGCCAGGACGAGATCGATTCCGGCGCCGGGGACGACGGGCTGTTCGGCGGCCTCGGCCGCGATTTCCTGGCCGGCGGCAGCGGCGACGACTACACGAACGCCGGGCCCGGCGACGACGACGTCGCCGGGGCCGAGGGGGCCGACGAGCTGATCGGGCTCGACGGCGACGACTTCATCGTCGGCGAGCTCGGCGACGACCAGCTGAACGGGTTCGACGGCTCCGACTTCCTCGCCGGCGGGGCGGGCGACGATCGCGCGTCCGGAGAGCTCGGCCCCGACGTCGTGGACGTCGGCTCGAGCTTCGACACAGCCTTCGGCGGCAAGGAGAACGACCTGCTCTTCGGCGGCACCGACGTCGACGACATGACCTCCGGCCCGGGCGACGACGTGATGGTCGGCGGGGGCGGAGACGACACCATGCGCGGGCTCGGCGACGACGACCTGCTCTTCGGAGGCGGGCGGCTCGACGACCTCTACGGCGGTGCGGGCGATGACCTGCTGTCCGGCGGCACCGAGGCCGATCGGCTCTTCGGTGGCACCGGGCTCGACCTGCTGTTCGGAGGCCCCGAGCCCGACCTTCTCGACGGCGGCCCCGGTGCCGACGAGTGCGACGGCGGCGCAAACAAGGCGGGCCGCACCAGTGCGGCGGGCGAGGACCGCGCGCGCGCGTGCGAGACGGTCACAGAGGTCCCGTGATACGCCGCCTGCTCCCGATCCTGCTCGCCGCGGTGGCCCTGGCGGCCGCGGGCTGCGACGGAGGCGACGGCTCGCAGTCTCACGCTGAGCCGTCCGCCGGCACATCCTCGGGAACGGGCTCGAGCGCCGAGTGCGACGGCCGCCCGGTGACGCTCGAGGCCACGGACGCCGACGACGTGATCGAGGGCACCCAGGAGCGCGACGTGATCGTCGCGGGGCCGGGCGACGACCGGATCGAGACCTTCGGGGGCTCCGACATCATCTGCGGCGGAGATGGAGACGACGTGATCCTGGGGGGCATCGGGCCCGGCGACCGGATCTTCGGCGAGGGCGGCGACGACGTCGTCGCCGGCGGCGATGGCGGCGACGACATCTTCGGCGGCCCCGGCGACGACGCGCTTGCCGGCGAGGACGGGCGCGACCATCTTTTCGGCGAGGCGGGCAGCGATCGCCTCAGCGGCAACTTCTCGGGCGACGACCTCGACGGCGGGCCGGGCGAGGACCTCCTGGTCGGCGACGAGGGGGACGACGAGGCTCACGGCGGCACCGGGGACGACCGCATCAGCGGCGGTGACGGGCCCGACGCGGTCTTCGGCGAGGCGGGCGACGACTCGCTGTTCGCGGGCTCCGGCGACGACCGTGCCGATGGCGGCCCCGGCGACGACCGCCTGTTCGGCGAGACAGGGCTCGACACGCTCGTCGGCTCGCTCGGGCTCGACCGCCTGTTCGGCGGCGAGGGCGCCGACGACTGCCGGCCCGGCGACGAGAAGGCAGAGGCTGGGGCAAGCCACGGCGACGTCAGCTTCGAGTGCGAGTGAGCCCGGTGCGTGCGATCACCGCGGCCCCCAGGGCGCAGGCGACCGCGACCCAGAACGCCGCCTCGTAGCCGCTGATCGCGGCCGCGGCGCCCACCAGCGGCGATCCCAGTCCCACTCCGAGGTCGAAGAACGCCGTGAAGGTCCCGAGCGCGACCCCGCGGCGCTCCTCCGGGACCTGGCCGACGACGATCAGCGCCAGTGACGGATAGAGGGTCGAGTAGGCGCCGCCCATCACCATCGCCCCCGCGATCGCCGCCGCGGGGCCGGACGCGGTGGCGATCAGCGCTAGACCCAGCGCCTCGACCAGGGAGGCGCCGATCGCGCACGGCACGGGCCCGATCCTGTCCGGCAGGTCGCCGCCGAGCAGGCGGACGAGCACCACGGTGGCCGCGAACGCCGCGAAGGTCGCCGCGCCGTGGCCGATTCCCCGCTCGTCGAGCAGTAGGACGAGAAACGCCGAGACGGCCGCGAAGCCCACGACTCCCAGCGAGAGGGTGAAGCCCGGCAGCAGCGACTCGCGGGCGACCAGCGGGCCGCGGTCGCGACCGGCGGCGGCGGGCGTGAAGCGCTCGGGTATCCGCAGGGCGATCGCCGCCCCGAGTAGCGGAGCACCGGCCGCGAAGGCCCAGACCATCTCGAAGCTCGATGCGTGCAGGATCAGCTCGCCGATGGGCGGCCCGAGGCTGAGACCGCTCCAGATCGCGAGCCCGTAGAGGCCGATCAGCCGGCCACGGCGATCCGGCGGCGCGAGGTCGACGACCCAGGCCGACCCGGCCGTGAACACCATGCCCTCGCCGGCGCCGAGGAAAAGCCGCGCCACGATCAGTCCCGGCACGCCGGCAGGCACGAAGTAGAGAACGCCGGCGACGGCGCTGGTGAGCGCCCCCGCGACCACCGCGATCCGGCGGCCGCGGTTGTCGGCGATGTGGCCGGCGAGCGGGCGGAACGCGAGCCCGGTGACGGCGAAGGCGCCGCTCACGATCCCCACCGCCAGGTCGGTGCTGCCGATCGGGCCTCTGACGTAGCGCGGGAGCACCGGCAGGGTGGCGCCGACCGCCAGCAGGCCGAGCATGGTGACCACGAAGACACCCGCGAAGGCCGCGAGCGCGGGACGGCGACTCATTGGGAATAGAGTCAATCCAAAGCGGGCACGAGGAGGACGAATGGAGGCTGGCACCAACACCCGGACCGCCGAGAAGCTAGAGCGGGAGCTCGACGAGGCGCTCGAGACCGAGACCTTCGATCCGCCGTCCGAGTTCGTGGCCGAGGCGCTGATCACCGACGAGTCGGTCACGGAGAAGGCCACTCACGACCCGATCGGCTACTGGGAGGAGCAGGCGGCCGAGCTCGACTGGTTCGAGCGCTGGGACACGCCCCTCGACGACTCCGACCCGCCCTTTTACAAGTGGTTCGTAGGTGGGAAGCTGAACGCCTCGCACAACTGCCTCGACCGCCACGTCGAGGCCGGCAACGGCGACCGCGTCGCCTTTCATTGGCGGGGGGAGGAGGGCGAGGAGCGGGACGTCACGTACGCCGAGCTGCACCGCGACGTCCAGCGGCTGGCGAACGCGCTCAAGGACCGGGGCATCGAGAAGGGCGACGTCGTCGGGATCTACCTGCCGATGATCCCCGAGGTCGCCGTGGCGATGCTCGCCTGCGCGCGAATCGGCGCCCCCCACAACGTCGTCTTTGGCGGCTTTTCGCCGGACTCGGTCAAAGACCGGATGCAGTTCTCCGAGGCGAAGGCGCTGATCACCGCCGACGCGGCCCGCCGCAAGGGCAAGACCGCTCCGGTGAAGCCCGGCGTCGACGAGTTCCTGGGCGAAGTGCCCTCGATCGAGACGGTCGTCGTCGTCCGCAACACCGGCGCGGACATCGAGATGGAGGGCGGTCGCGACGTCTACTACGACGAGGCGCTGGAGGCCGCCGACGACGAGTGCGAGGCCGAGCCGCTCGACGCCGAGCACCCACTATTCATCCTCTACACATCTGGATCGACCGCCAAGCCCAAGGGCATTCTGCATACCACCGGCGGCTACCTCACGGGCGTGGCGGCGACGACGAAGATGGTGTTCGATCTCAAGCCGGACTCGGACGTCTACTGGTGTGGTGCCGACGTCGGCTGGGTCACCGGCCACTCCTACATCGTCTACGGGCCTCTCGCCAATGGCGCCACGTCCGTGATGTGGGAGGGCGCGCCCGACTACCCCGACAAGGACATCTGGTGGGAGCTCATCGAAAGCTGTGGCGTGACGCTCTTCTACACGGCCCCGACGGCGATCCGCGCATGCATGAAGTGGGGGCACGAGCACGCGGAGAAGCACGACCTCTCGTCGCTGCGGCTGCTGGGGACGGTGGGCGAGCCGATCAACCCGAAGGCGTGGCTGTGGTACCGGAAGGTGATCGGCGGCGACCGCTGCCCAATCGTCGACACCTGGTGGCAGACCGAGACCGGCGGCATCATGATCACCACGCTCCCGGGGGCCGAGGCCAGCAAGCCGGGCTCGGCCGGCAAGCCTCTGCCGGGCGTCGACGCCGCGGTCGTCGACGACGACGGCAGCGAGCTCGTCGACGAGCAGGGCGTGCTCGTGCTGCGCAAGCCCTGGCCGTCGATGCTGCGCGGGCTCTACAAGGAGGACGATCGCTTCGTCGAGACCTACTTCGAGCGCTTCGGCAAGGAGACCTACCTGGTGGGCGACGCGGCGCGGGTGGACTCCGACGGCTACTTCTGGGTGATCGGGCGGATCGACGACGTGATCAACGTCTCCGGGCACAGACTCTCGACGGCCGAGGTGGAGTCGGCGATCGTCTCGCACCCGAAGGTCGCCGAAGCCGCCGTGATCGGCCAGACCGACGAGGACACAGGACAGGCGATCTGCGCGTTCGTGACGCTCCAGGGCGACGACGACGAGGGCTCGGAGGAGCTCGAGGCCGAGATCCGCGAGCACGTCGCGGACCGGATCGGCAAGCTCGCCCGCCCGAAGCGGATCATCTGGGCCTACGACCTGCCGAAGACCCGCTCGGGCAAGATCATGCGCCGCCTGCTTCGCGACATCGGAGAGGGCCGCGAGCTGGGCGACGTCACTACCCTGCGCGACCCCGACGTCGTCTCGAAGCTCGACGAGATCGTCAAGGAGCGCTCGACCGACGACGAGTAGCCTGGCCTGCGGTGCACGTCGCCCAGGTCGCTTGCAGCCGCAGTCGAGCCAATCCCAGGTTCGCCATCGGCGGCTGAGAGTGCATGATTGTGAGCGTGGATATCCCCCGCCGCGTCGAGAAGCGGATGTGGCCCCTCGTGAATCACTTGATGAGGGGCCACACGCTCGTCTACCGGCTCAGCGGCGGCCGGATTGGCCACACCCTCCCCGGCCTGCCCACGATGCTGCTGCTCGACCACGTGGGCGCGAAGAGCGGCACGAGGCGGACTTCGCCGCTGCTCTATATCGAGGACGGTGAGGACCTCGTGATCGTCGCCTCGAAGGGTGGGTATCCGCGCCATCCGGGCTGGTTTCACAACCTGCGTGCGCATCCCGAGATCACCGTCCAGGTGGGCTCGGAACGGCGCGCGGTGCATGCGCGTGTCGCGACGCCCGAGGAGCGCGCCCGTTTATGGCCGCGAGTTTGCGAGAGCTACGGCAGCTATCGCGACTACCAGAAGCGAACCGAGCGCGAGATCCCGCTCGTAATCCTCGAACCCCGTACGGCGGCTTCGGCAGGCTAGAGGCAGCCCACGAAGACACTTCGCTTTCCATGCAAAGCAGATAGGCGCTTTTCGTCCAAACCGGCTATTTCGAGAGTGCTACGTCTTCGAGTGCCTGTTCGTCTTTCTCGTAGACGCGCAAATCTGTGACGAGCCCATCTCTGACCCGCCAGGCGTGCACGAGACCTATCTGGCTTTCGACTCCGCTGTATCGACCCGCAACAACGGCGCGAAGCGACACGACAAGCCAGTCACCGACTTTTTTCTCTCGCTCCGCCACCCACTCAATGGTCTCCCAGGCATCCCCCAGCTCCTTGGCGGCAAGGAGCAGGCCTTCATGGCCTTTGAAGGTCCCTGCGGTGTCGAACACTCTCGCCATCTGACGAACTTCCACCTCCGGGGCCATCACGTCGACGGCGAGATCGCCGTCATTACGGTTCCACCGCTCGTATATGCGATGAACTAGCTCGTTGTCTTGCTCGGGCATGGCGCCACAGTATCCGCCGAATTGGGCGCCTTCCATGCAAAGCGCCTTAGCCGCTTTTCGTCCAAAGCGATACGCGCTCGTGTGTTGTCTTTGCCTGGCGGCTCGGTACGCCTGCGCGCGCTCTTTCCCGTCAGGTCGCCTTGAAGCAAATGGCGTAGACGTGGAGCGGTTGCGTCTCGGCGCTGCCGTTGTAGGCCTTCGCGAGCCAGGCATCGTCAGGAACGTGGTTGGCATCCGGCTTGAGATCGACGGGCCGGCTCGACACGAGTCTGGTCTCCGGCGATTCGA
>Ga0126312_10000730_pt1 | contig 20362 bp, 18 predicted proteins | sample Plot104A_FD_92537 | JGI IMG/M metagenome (GOLD analysis project Ga0126312, IMG submission 92537) | Serpentine soil microbial communities from UC McLaughlin Reserve, CA, USA - Plot104A | ecosystem: Environmental > Terrestrial > Soil > Grasslands | place: USA: UC McLaughlin Reserve, Lake County...
TATGGCCTCTTGAGTAGCCTGGGTTGTCTCGTCGAAGCGGGTGCGGGTCTGGGCCTCGACGTTCTGGCGAACGTAGTACCAGGCTAGGAGGGTGAGCACGAGCGAGATGAGCAGCACCCCGTAGGCCGCTCCTCCGCGCCTCAGGTGATGACCGAGACGAGTCAATCCTGACCACAGCCGATTCAAGCCAGCGCCCACTCCGCCTGGGTCAAGCCTTATCCGCGAGGAGTCGTGATTTCCGCACTCTCATCCACCCCATCCTACACTGCCAAGCAGTATGCGAAGAGGATTCAGCCCCTTTGCATACCGCGCCCTTGGCTACCAGCCTTCAGCTCCCAGCTTGCTTTATCTTACTCAAGGCTGAGAGCGAGGGCCTAATTTGGCCCGAAGCGTGCTGAAAGCGAAGCCCTGTAAAGGGCTGAGCGTGCTGACAAGCGCGTAACGCAGAAGTCTTGACTTCTGCGTTACGCATTAGACCTCTCTGAAGAGCTTCTCGGAGGCGGAGATGGGGTCGAGCTCGCGCTCGTAGACCCTCTGCATGAGCTCGGCGTCCTCACGGTCGAGGCGCTGTTGCATCTCCCTCTCCAGGCGGTCTTTGGCCCAGGAGATCACAAACTCCCTCAGCGAGGCCTTCCTCCTCTCCTCGAGCCCGCCGCTCTCCTCCAAATAAGAGCGGTGCTTCTCGATGGCAGCCTCGAGCTCCTCTATCCCCTCGCCCGTGTCGCCGCGGGTCATGATGATGGGAGGGAACCACGGCCTGGGGTCCAGCTCCTCCCCTATCTCGAGTATGGAGCGCACCTCGTTCGACGCGCCATGTGCCTGCGGATGGTCGGCCTTGTTTATGCAGAAGATGTCGGCTATCTCCATCACCCCGGCCTTGAGGGCCTGCACCGCATCCCCCGTCCCCGGCTGCAGCGCCAGCACTACCGTGTCCGCCGCAGAGGCGACCTCTACCTCCCCCTGCCCAACCCCTACCGTCTCGTAGAGCACCACGTCCATTCCAGCGGCCTCCATCGCCAGAGCGGCGAGCTTCGATGCGCTGGCGAGCCCGCCAAGGTGCCCCCTGCTCCCCATCGAGCGGATAAAGACGCCGGGGTCCAGGAAGTGGTCCGAGAGCCTGATGCGGTCGCCAAGGATCGCACCCTTCGAGAACGGGCTCGAAGGGTCGACTGAGACGACGCCGATACTTTTGCCTTCTTTACGATACAGCTCTATGAGCTTGGCTATGATGCTGCTCTTGCCCACGCCGGGAGGCCCGGTAAAGCCCACGCTGAGGGCCTGCCCCGTGTGGGGGTAGAGCTCCGCTACGACCTCGGGCGTCTCGGGGTCTTCGCGCTCTAACCTGGAGATCACCCGCGCCAGCGCCCGCCTGTCCCCCGCGAGCAGCCGCTCGACGAGCCCTTCGCCGCTCAAAGTTGGCTCTCCACAGTTCTCATCCGAGAGGCCAGAGTACGACAAGCCTCGTGCTCGGACAAGGCAAAGCCCGCACAAGTGGGCTGAAGCCTAGCCCTCCAGCAGGAGCGTCGTCGGGTCCTCGATCAGCTCTTTGATGCGCACTAGGAAGCTCACGGCGTCGGCGCCGTCGACGATGCGGTGGTCGTAGGAGAGCGCCAGGTACATCATGGGTCGGGCCACTATCTGTCCGTCGACGACGACGGGGCGAGTCTGGATCTTGTGCATACCGAGGATCGCCACCTGCGGCGCGTTCAGGATGGGGGTCGAGACCAGCGAGCCGAAGATGCCCCCGTTGGTGATGGTGAAGGTCCCACCCTGCAGGTCCTCGAGGGCAAGCTTGCGCTCGCGGGCCTTGACGGCGAGGTCCCCTATCGCCTGCTCGATGTCGGCGAAGCTCATCTTGTCGGCGTCGCGCACGACGGGGACGACGAGACCCTCCTCCGTGTTGACGGCTACCCCAATGTCGTAGTAGCGCTTGAGGATGAGCTCTTCTTCCTGCAGCTCCGCGTTGATCTTCGGGAAAGCCTTCAGAGCACCGATGGAGGCCTTGACGAAGAAGCTCATGAACCCGAGCTTGACTCCGTGGCGCTCCTGGAACTCCTCCTTGCGGCGGCTCCTCAGCTCCATCACGGCGCTCATGTCGGCCTCGTTGAAGGTAGTTAGCATCGCCGCCGTCTGCTGAGCCTCGACGAGCCGCTTCGCGATCGTCTGCCGCCGCCGCGACATCCGCACCCGCTCCTCCAGAGCGCCGCGGCCGTCCTCCGCTGGCCTCTCCTCGCGCCTGCCGTCCTCCTCCGCGGCAACAGGCCGTTCCTCGGTCTTCTCGGCGGGACGGCCCTGCTCGCGGATCATACGCTCCACGTCATCGCGCGTTACGCGCCCGCCGGAGCCGCTCCCCGAGACATCCGAGAGGTCTATGTCGTACTCCCTCGCGAGCTTCCTCACGGAAGGAGAGGCGCGGACCCCCTCCATCTCCCTGTGGCCGTTGGTCTCCTCGGCGGTCTCCGCTTCGGCCTCCGGGCGTTCGTCCTCTTCCGGCTCCTCTTCTGGAGCCTCCGCCTCTTCCTGCGAGGCTTCGGCCACTTCCTCCTCGACAGCGGGAGCTCCGCCACCTTCGCCGATGGTGCCGATGATCTCGCCGACGTTCACGGTCTCGCCCTCGCCCCTCGCGATGGACTCGAGGACGCCGTCCTGCTCGGCCTCGACCTCGAAGTTGATCTTGTCCGTCTCGAGCTCGACGAGAGGTTCGCCCGACTTTACGGCCTCGCCCTCCTGCTTGAGCCAGCGGCCCACCGTCGCGTCGGCAACCGACTCACCCAGCTCCGGGACGTGTATCTCAACCGCCACCTGGTTACACCTCTTTCTCTATTCGCTCGGGCCGGGCGCCCGGCTCTGCGTTGCGTGCGCTGCCGTCTCGGCCTCCTCCATCTCCCCCTCGACGCTCTCGAAGGACGCTCTGACTATGCCGGCGTGCTCCTGCTTGTGGAAGCGCGCCGAACCCTGGGCCGGGCTCGGACGCGCCGGCTTGCCGATGTAGGTGATGGGCATCTCCTCGCCCGTTATCTCTCTGAGGCGCGGCTCCATGAACGTCCAGGCCCCCATGTTCCTCGGCTCCTCCTGGACCCAGAGGATCTCGCGCAGATTCGGGTAGCCCTCGATTATCTCCCGCACCCTCTCCCCAGGGAAGGGGTAGAGTAGCTCTATCCTGCCAACTGCGGTGTCCACCGCCTCATCTCGGAAGTCGCTGCCGACGAGCTCGGTGTAGATTTTGCCCGAGCAGAGGATCAGACGCTCCACCATGTCGGCCCTCTCCCGCGCCTCCTCGTCGTTGAGCACGGGCTGGAAGGAGCCCTCTGTGAGGTCCTCTAGCCTGGAGGCTGCCATGGGGTGCCTGAGGAGGCTCTTTGGAGCCATGATGATGAGGGGGCGCTGGTTGTCCTTGAGGGCTGCCTGGGCGCGCAGGAGGTGGAAGTACTGGGCGGCCGTAGTGAGGTTTGCCACCCTTATGTTCTCGTTCGCGGCGAGCTGCAGGAAGCGCTCGAGGCGGGCGCTCGAGTGCTCGGGGCCCTGGCCCTCGTAGCCGTGGGGCAGGAGGAGGACCAGGTCCGAGGTCTGGCCCCACTTCGTCTGTCCCGAGGCTATGAACTGGTCGATCATGGGCTGCCCTACGTTGGCGAAGTCGCCGTACTGGGCCTCCCACAGGACAAGGGCGTCGTGAGCGTTGATCGAGTAACCGTACTCGAAGCCGAGGGCTGCGATCTCCGAGAGCGGGCTGTTGTAGATGGCGAAGGAGGCCCTTGCCTGGGGGATGTTCTGCAGTGGCACGTAGGGCTCGCCCGTCTCCACGTTGTAGAAGGCAGTATGGCGCTGGGAGAACGTGCCCCGCACGGTGTCCTGGCCCGTGAGCCGGATCGGGACGCCGTCCTCCAGAAGCGAGGCGAAGGCCAGCGCCTCGGCGTGGGCCCAGTCTATGGTCTCCAGATCCCCGCGGTTCTTCTGGAAGAGGCGCTCCAGCTTGCTGTTGGGCTCGAACTCCTCGGGGTGCTCGAGGAGCGCCTCGTTCAGCCCGGCGAGCCTCTCGGCCGGGACCGCGGTATCCGGGATCTCGACGAGCGGCGTGTGGGGCTGGTCGGTCGCCACGTCCTCTTCCTCTATCCCCGCCGATGGCTTCTTCCGGATCTCCTCCATCCTGGAGAGCATCTCCTCGACCATCTTATCTGCCTCGCCCTCGGAGATAACGCCCCGCTCCTCGAGGGTCCTGGCCCAGATCTCGCGCACGGAAGGGTGGTCGCGGATGATCTCGTACATCTTGGGCTGGGTGTAGGTAGGCTCGTCGCCCTCGTTGTGGCCGTAGCGCCTGTAACCTATGAGGTCGATCATGAAGTCCTTGCGAAACTCCTCGCGGTAGGCGTACGCTAGCCTGACGGCGGCGAGGCACGCCTCGGGGTCGTCGGCGTTGACGTGGACGACGGGCATCTCGTAGCCCTTGGCCGGGTCGCTCGCGTAGGTGGTGGAGCGGGCGTCGTGCTTCTCGGTGGTGAACCCCAGCTGGTTGTTGGTGATGATGTGGATGGTCCCGCCCGTCGTGTAGCCGGGGAGCCTGCTCAGGTTCAGGGTCTCCGCCACCACCCCTTCTCCTGGGAAAGCGGCGTCCCCGTGGATGAGGATCGGGAGCGACGCCCGCTCGTCCTGTTCGGGGGGGCCTGCCTCCTCGCGCCTCTCCTGGGCGGCCCTTGCCATGCCCTCGACCACGGGGTTGACGTGCTCGAGGTGGCTCGGGTTCGGCGCCAGGTTTATGAGGATGCCCTGGTCGGCCTCCTCGTCCGCGAGCTGGAAGCCCCTGATGCCGAGGTGGTACTTCACGTCCCCCACCCAGCCCTCGCCGTGGCTCTCCGAGACGGGAGATGACTCGCCCCGATCCGGCTGCTGGAACTCGCCGAAGATGGTGGAGTAGGGCTTGTCGAGTACGTGCGCGAGCACGTTGAGCCTGCCCCTGTGCGCCATCCCGAGGACCACCTCGGGCGTACCCTTTTCCGCGGCGATGCGGGTGAGCAACCTGAGCATCGGCACTACCATGTCGACGCCCTCGGCGGAGAATCGCTTCTGCCCGAGGAAAGCCTTATGAAGGAACTTCTCGAAGGTGTCGACCCGCGTCAGGTTCTTGAGGAGGGCTATTGCCTCTTCCCCCTCCATTACCCTGTTGTAGCGCTCCGACTCGACGGCGTCCCTGAGCCAGAATCGCTCCTCCGCCGTGTGGATGTGGCCGAAGTCGTAGCCTGTGGTCTTGCAGTAGAGGCGCCTGAGCTCGTCTATCGCCTCGCGCGCCGTCTCGGTGCGCTCGGGGATCGGTCCAACCCCAGGGGCGTTGGTTATGTTCGCCGGCAGGGCCTCGAGCTCCTCCTCGCTCGTGTCGTGGAACTCTGGCTCGACGGCTGGGTCGCCCGGCGGTTCCGAGCCAAGGGGGTCGAGCCTCGCCGCCCTGTGCCCGAAGTCCCTGATGGCCCTAATGTACTTGACCACGCCTACGATCTTCTCCACGTCCACCCCGGCGGCGGCAGTGGCGACACGCCCGTTTGCCTCGGGCGGGCTCCAGGAATCGAAGAACTCCCTCGTCCGCTCGTCGACGGAGTCGGGGTCCTCCCTGTAGCGTTCGTAAAGCTCCAGGACGTAGCCGAGGTTAGGCCCGTAGAACTGGCTCTCTCTCTGCAACCGGATCACACCCTCACGTTTCTTCTGCCAAAGAGCCCTGACGGCGCAAGAGGGGGTAGCGCTCCCGCGCCTCTCCGAGCCCTCCTTCGAGGCGGCTAAACATTTTGATCTTCCTTAATAATACCCCACATGACCAGCATCGGTCTTACCCAAAGGACGCGCCCGGTAAGCCTGCTCGCCCCGCCGGATCATGGCCTCCCTCGACAATTCTACCCACCCGGTGCTCTCGCCGATCAGCAGCGCGCCGAAAACCAACTGCGGGATGGTCGCCACACCCCGTTAGCTCACGCTTGAGATAGGCAACCCGCGTTACTCCGCCTCGCGGTGACCTATATACTGACCTTTTCGACGAGTGACGGGAGATGGTTTAGGTGGAGGGCTTCCAGAACAGGATCGAGTACTTCGAGCGCATGGTCGCAGACAACCCGGACAACCCGACGGGACTCTTGGCATTGGCTAACGAGTACCAGAAGGCTGAGCGCTACGAGGACGAGGCGGCGGCCCTGGAACGCTACGTCGCGAGCCACCCGGACGACGAGGGTAACGCCTATGCCCGCTTGGGCGCCGTGCTCTCTCACCTCGGGCGTGAGGACGAGGCGCGCGCCGCCTACGAGAGGGGTATTAGCCAGGCCGAGAAGTTCGGCCACAGCGGCATGGCCGAGGACCTGCGGCTCGCGATGATACAGCTGGGAGAGCAGGGCTAGCGACCGTACTACGGTGCTGTCGACGTTCTTCCTCCAGAAGACGGGCGACACCAACTGGTACTCGTTCAGCACCGCCGGCGGCCGCGCTCTGTCGAGGTTCGTGCCCGAGGCCGGGAGATGGTACCACCTGGTAGGGTCAGCCAGTCAGCTGAAATGCTGAAAGCGAGGCCTAGACTAGCGGCCGAAGCGTGCTGACAAGGCGCCTGGCTGCAAGCCAGTGCGCCGGGCTGAGAGCGAAAGCCTTAAAGGCTTGAGCGTGCTGAGAGCCTGCTAAAAGCAGGCGTGCTGGATTACGTTAGTATAGGCCACGATGGAAGAGCGCAGACGTTTCGAGACGAGGGCCGTACACGCCGGCGAGCGCAGGGCGAGCAGCAACGACGAAGCCGGTACCTTCTTCCCGATCTCGACGCCCATCTACGCCTCTACCACCTTCTCCCACCCGGACATACAGACTACAGACCGCGTCCTCGGGGGCGAAGAGCCAGGCTACACCTACGCCCGCTACGACAACCCCACCGTCGCGGCCTTCGAGGAGGCGCTGGCCTCGCTCGAGGGGGGCAACGCGAGGGTCTTCGCCTTCGCCTCGGGGATGGCCGCGACACACGCCGCTCTTGCGGCTGCCGAGCTAGGCCCGGGGGCCACGGTACTCGCGGCGGAGCAGCTCTACGGCTCGACGGCGACCCTCCTCGTCCAGATCTTCGGCTCCATCGGAATAGAGACGCGCTTCGTGGACGCCTACGACCTGAACGCCGTAGAGAAGAAGGTAGCTGAGCTGAGGCCGCGCGCAGTGGTGATCGAGACCCTCTCCAATCCCCTCCTGCGGGTGGCCGACACGGAGAGCATAGCGGGGATCACCAGCCAGGCAGGAGCGGCTCTCGTGGTAGACAACACCTTCGGCACCCCTTACCTGCAGCGCCCCCTCCAGCTGGGCGCCGACATCGTCGTCCACAGCGCAACCAAGTACCTGAGCGGCCACGGCGACCTGACCGCGGGAGCCGTCGTTGCAGGAGCGCCCTACGACGCGGCGCTGGAGCAGATCCGCAAGCTCATCGGCGGCACCCTTGGAACCTTCGAGGCCTGGCTCGCGCACCGCGGCCTCAAGACGCTGCCGCTGAGGATGACCCGCCAGTGCGAGAACGCGCGCCGGATCTCACGCCACCTCGCCGGCCACCCGAAAGTAGCCAGGGTCCACCACCCCGCCCTCGGGGATCACCCCGACCACGACATAGCCGGTCGCTTGCTCTCGGACACCGGAGGTCTCGTCTCCTTCGAGCTTGCGGCGGAGGGCAGGGAGGCGGCATTCGCCTTCCTAAACGCGCTCGAGCTCTGCGTCAAGGCCCCCTCCCTCGGCGACATCTACACCTTAGCGATACACCCGGCCACCTCCTCGCACAGGGAGCTCTCTTCCTCGCGCAGGGAGAGGCTGGGAGTGAGGGAGAGCCTGATCCGGCTCTCCTGCGGCATCGAGCACCCCCAGGATGTGATCTCGGACCTGGATCAGGCGCTCGAGTCAAGCTAGTCAGCACGGCGCTAAAAGCGCCTTGTCAGCACGCCTCGGCGGCTTCGCGGCCTCGCTTGTCAGCATTTCAGCTAGAGCAGGGCGCGACTCGATGCTCCCCAGCGAAAGCCAGGATCTTCTGCCAGAGAGAGCCGTAGCGCATAGCGTGGCGCTGGGCGCGAGCCGAGCGGTAGCAAGCTGACTAGCTGAGAGCGAGGCCGCAGGCCGAAGCGTGCTGACAAGCGGAAGCCGAAGGCTGGAGCGTGCTGACAAGGCGCCCGGCTTAAAGCCGGTGCGCCGTGCTGACAAGCGGAGGCGAAGCCGGAGCGGGCTGAGAAGCTGGCGACCGTTAGGGAGCCAGCGTGCTAACTGGAAAAATGCCGGACAAGCTGAGAGAGTATTCGTTCGGGAAAGGAACGAAGATTAGGGAGGTCCAGCGACCATGGCGCAGACGCACTACTTTCCGGAGGACAGGGTCCACTACGTCTGGGACAACGAGCTCGATGCCGCTCTCACGGTCGCTCCGGGCGACACGGTCGTCTACCGCACCCGCGAGGTGAGCGACGGCCAGATCTCCCCCGGCTCCACAGCCGAGGTGCTTGGAACCCTGGACTGGGAGCGCCTCTACCCGCTCGCCGGCCCCGTGGCGATAGAGGGCGCAGAGCCCGGCGACGCCGTGGAGGTCGAGGTTCTAGACATCCACACGGAGGGGTGGGGCTGGAGCGCCGTCCTCCCTGGCTTCGGGCTGCTGCACGAGGACTTCACGGAACCCTACCTCAAGGTCTTCGACCTCTCGCCAGGCGACTACACGCTCTTCAAGGACGACATCATAGTCCCCATAGAACCGTTTTTCGGGACGATGGGCGTCTGCCCCGTCGGCTCGGAGAAGCCTGTGATCATGCCCCCAGGCCCCTTCGGCGGCAACATGGACACGCGCCACCTCACAAAGGGCTCGCGGCTCTTCCTCCCCGTGCAGGTCCCAGGGGCCCTCTTCTCCGTGGGCGACGCCCACGCAGCCCAGGGCGACGGCGAGGTCTGCGTGACCGGCATAGAGTGCCCGATGTACGCGGCGCTTCGCTTCGACCTGCACAAGGGCCGTAACCTGCCGGCCCCGCAGTTCGCGACGCCTGGCCCGCTCACGCCGCTGGTAGAGGACGCCGGCTGGTACGCGACGATGGGCGTGAACCCTGACCTCATGCAGGCGGCCAAGGATTCCCTGAGGGCTATGGTCGAGCATGTCAGCACTACCTACCACATAGAGCCAGTAGAGGCCTACGTGCTCGCGAGCCTCGTGGTAGACCTCAAGATCAGCGAGATCGTGGACCAGCCGAACTGGATAGTCTCATCCTACCTGCCGCTCGCGATTTTCGGGTAGTAGGTATCAGGTTTCGGGCTGCAGGCGGCAAGAACCCTGTTGCTTGGGCGCTGCCACGAGGCGCGCGGATTCCCGCTTGCGCGGGAATGACGAGATGTAGGGGAGCCGAGCGGTTGGTGTTCGGGCTAGAGGCCTTGTTCTGTAGCCTGTAACCTACAGCCTGATGCCTGTAAACCACCTCGTTCTGCTGGGAGACTCGATCTTCGATAACGCCGCCTACACGGGGGGCGCCCCCGACGTCGTGGGGCAGCTGAGAGGGCGGTTGCCGGAGGGGTGGAGGGCGACGCTCGGGGCCGTCGACGGGGGCACCTCCGCAGACGTAGGCACACAGTTGCGGCGCCTGCCAGGGGATGCGACGCACCTCGTCCTGAGCGTCGGCGGCAACGACGCGCTCGGCCATATCGACTTCCTCGGCGCGCCGGCAGGAACTACGGCAGAGGCTCTCCTCGGGCTCGCCGAGATCTCCGCCCGCTTCGAGCGCGAGTATCGCGGCATGCTAACCGAGGTGCTGGCGCACGGTCTGCCGACGGCGATCTGCACGATCTACTATCCCCGCTTCCCAGATCCCGACTTGCAGAAGATCGCGGTGACGGCCCTGACGGTCTTCAACGACTGCATTATCCGCGCCGCGATCACCCACGCCATCCCCCTGCTCGACCTGCGCCTGGTATGCACGGAGGAAGAGGACTACGCCGACCCCATCGAGCCCTCGGCACAGGGCGGAGAGAAGATTGCTGGCGCGATCGCGGGGTTGGTAGAACACGGTTTCGGCGGCGATAGGACAGAGGTATTTGGACGAAGCCTCTAACTACCCTGCCTCCTCAGATGCGTCTGCTGGGAAGACGATAAAGCTCCCACCCTGCAGTGGAGCTACGGCTCGAAACGCCCGCTCGTCGAACGTGACGATCCGCCTGGTCCGGTACCGGCGCGCGAGCACCAGTTGCTTACCCGCTCTCGAGTTGTCTCACGAGCTCTTCGGGGTCAGTCGCAGGGCTCTGGCAGGAGTAGCCCTCGCAGACGTAGGCCGTCGCCCTGCCTTCGCGCAGGGGACGCTCGGCCAGGAGCGGCACCAGGTTCTGGGCCTCTTCGTCATCTGGAGCGCGGCCCGCTACAACCTTGTTCGGCAGGTAGCGGGCGTAGACGGCGTCTATGAGCGCCCGCGTGTCGGGTGCCCCTAGCTCCCCGACGATCGCGATCTCGAGCGGCCTGGAGAGGTGGAAGTCGAGGGCGGCGAGGAGGCGGCCGAAGGCGCCCGGCAACCTCTCCATGCCGCCGCTGAGGGAATCGAGTACGGCCTCGGCGCGCGCGCGGTAGTCGTCGCGGTCGAGGAGGAGCGAGAGCTTGAGCAGCACGTCGGTAGCGACGGAGGTACCGGATGGGGCGGCGTTGTCGTAGACGTCGCGCGGGCGGGTGACGAGCTCCTCGTGGTCTTCGGGCGTATCGTAGAAGGCACTGCTCCCTTCGTCCCAGAAGAGCTCGAGGATGGCGTCGGCGAGCGACGCCGCCTCCGCGAGCCAGCGCCCATCGAAGGTAGCCTCGTAGAGCGCGAGTAGCCCGTCCGCGACCATCGCGTAATCCTCGAGGTAGCCGTTGAAGCGAGCCTGACCTTCCTTGTAAGAGCGGCGCAGGCGCCCTTCGACGAGCAGCTTCTCGAGCAGGAAGGCGGCGTTTCTCTCTGCAACCTCTCTGTAGTCCTCGCGGTTCAGGACGCGGGCTGCGAGGGCGAAGGAGCGGAGCATCAGGCCGTTCCAGGCGGCAAGTACCTTGTCATCGCGCCCTGGCCTGATGCGCTTCTCGCGCTCGGCGAAGAGGCGAGACCGGATCTCCTCGATGCGCTCCAACAACTGCTCGGGGAAGAGCCCGAACTCAGCGGCGACCGCCTCGGGAGGCCGCGGCACGTTGAGGATGTTCTTGCCCTCGAAGTTGCCCCGCTCCGTGACGTCCCAGTAACGCTCGGCCAGAGCGGCTTCCTCTTCTGTGAGGACGCCCCGGATCTCCCCCGGCGTCCAGACGTAGAATTTGCCCTCCTCCCCCTCCGAGTCTGCGTCCTCTGCCGAGTAGAACCCACCCTCGGGGCTCGTCATGTCGCGCACCACGTAGTCGAGGGTCTCCTCTGCTATGCGCTCGTAGAACGCATCACCCGTGGCCTGGCGAGCCTCGAGGTAGAGCCTGCTAAGGAGGGCGTTGTCGTAGAGCATCTTCTCGAAGTGAGGGACCAGCCAGTAAGGGTCCACGGAGTAGCGGGCGAAGCCGCCGCCGAGCTGGTCGTAGATGCCGCCGTTTGCCATCGCCTGCAAGGTGGTCTCGACACCGGAGAGGGCAGCAGGGTCACCCGTGCGGTGGTGGTGGCGGAGCAGGACCTCGAGGTTCATCGCCTGCGGAAACTTGGGAGCCCCGCCGAAGCCGCCGTAGCGCCCGTCTAGCTCGGAGAGCAGGGACCGCGCGGCCCCGTCCAGAAGCCCGCCGCCGACGTCGGTCCTCGGGAGAGCCGCGCCAGTCGAGGTCTGGAGGAACTCGCGGACCGACCCTGCCTGCCTCAGAACATCGTCACGGCGGTTCTCGTAGGCGTCGGCGAGGCCGATGAGCAGCTGCTGGAAGGATGGCAGGCCCCCTCGCGGGGTTGGAGGGAAGTAGGTGCCGCCGTAGAAAGGGGCGCCGTCAGGGGTGAGGAAGACGGTCATCGGCCATCCGCCGTGCCGCGTCAGAGCCTGGACGGCGGACATGTAGATCGAGTCTATGTCGGGCCGCTCCTCGCGGTCCACCTTTATGTTGACGAAGTGCTCGTTCATTATCCGCGCCGTCGCCTCGTCCTCGAAGGACTCGCGCTCCATCACGTGACACCAGTGGCAAGCGCTGTAGCCTACAGAGAGCAGTATCGGACGGTCCTCCTCCCGCGCCTTCTGCAGGGCCTCCTCCCCCCACGGAAACCAGTTCACCGGGTTGTCCTTGTGCTGGAGCAGGTAAGGACTCGTCTCGTTCGCTAGCCGGTTAGCCATCGCGTCTCTCCCGTATAGCTGGTCAGCCTGTCAGCACGCAGCCCGGCTTCGCCGGACTGCTTTCAGCACGCTTCGGGCCTTTAAAAAGGCCCTCGCTTGTCAGCTTGTCAGCATTTCAGCTTGCCGCTACTCGGCTCTTACCCTGCTAGCGCTTTGCCAAACTGCTCTGGGCCCAGACGGTGTCGGCGACGAGCCGCTACCTTTTGGCTGACAAGCGTAGCCCGAAGGGCGTAGCGTGCTGACTAGCTCACAGACCTGCGGGACTGGTAGTCCTTGAAGAATGCGGCTCGCATGAGGCTGCGTTTTTCGTGCCGCTCCATGAGCCACTCTATGCGCACGAGCTCTGCCCTGAGGCGATCCATGCGGTCGTCTGGGGACAGCTCATCCACGTGCTTGAGGGAGAGCTCGCTCTACGCGCTGCTCAGCTCCACGAGCCCCTCCTCCGCCCTCCTCCGATCCTCCGAGGCGATCCTGTCGAGGTCCTTCTGCGACTCACCCGGCAACCTCCAGGACAGAGCCTTGGCCATCCTGCCCTTGCGCCGCGCCTCCAGCGCCCGCCGTTCCGTCTGCAGGAACCTCTCCCATGGGTGCCTGATCCGGACTTCGATCAGCCGCCTCGCGGAGCCCGCGTATCGCACCGGGCCGCAGTAGGCAGGCCAGCCCCTGAGGTCTTCCTCGACTGCCCGCACGATGACCTCCTCCGCAGCGCTCCCGATGCTGAAGGCAGCCACGAACGTGCCGTCCACCTGGCGCAGGATCAGGGCGTCAGGGTCGTACTCGAGCACGTATTCCTGCGGCCGACGTGAGCCGCGCACCGACGACGGCCAGAGCGAGGAGGTCCACTTGCCGCGGTCGAACAACCCGTACGAAGGTACGGGCAATAAACCATGCTTTCGTACGGTGCGCAGCCATCCTCCACCTGCCAGCATGGGTAAGAGCGGGCCCGCTCTTACCCATGCTGGCAGGTGGAGGAACAGGATGAAAGAGGAGCTGCTGGCTATGGTCGAGGACGAGGTGCTCGGCTGGCCAGGGGTGAGCAAGGAGTCCAGCGGCGGCGGCCGCGGTGTAGGCGGGTACCGGGTTCCACCCGCTACCGTCTACAGGTACGGTCGCAGACACATCGGCCACATCCACGACACAGGCGTTACCGACCTCACGTTCCCGAGGGAGGTGCACGACGACCTGATCTCCAGCGGAAGAGCGAGGCCGCACGCGGCCGGGTTCGCGAGCGTGGTGAGCTATCGGGTACGGGAGGCCGAAGACGTGCCAGAGGCCGTCGAACTCTTCCGCATGAGCTACGAGCTCGCAAGAGCCGCAGCCCAGCGGCGCGGCAAGCCGCACCGCCAGGACGCAGCCGGATCCATATTATGATACTTTAGGTACAAGTTTCTGGAAGTCATCCGGACCTCTGAAGCGCGACCAGGGTAATATCGTCCTCCTGCTCCCAGTCCTCTCCCACGAAGCTGGAGAGCTCGTCCAACAGGCGATCGAGGAGCGGGCCGTCGGCGCCGTCGTGCTCGCTGACCAGCGCCTGCAGCCTGGGGAAGCCGAACATCTCGCGCTCGGGGTCGTGGGCCTCGACCAGACCGTCACTATAGAAGAGGATGCTCGCTCCCTCCTGGAGAGAGACCTCTCTCTCCTCGTAGCTCATCTCAGGCATCAAACCGAGGGGCATCCCCCTGGCCCGGAGCTCCTCCGTAGCGTCGCGGCTCCACCGCAAGTATGGCAGGTCGTGGCCCGCGTTGGCGTATCGCAGCAGGCCTTCGGCGGGGTCCAGGATCGCGTAGAAGCAGGTCGCGAACATGTTAGGTGGTATGTCCGGATACAGCGCGTCGTTGACCTGCCCCAGCACCTCGCCTGGCGAGTCGAGGGGCTGGGCTACGGCCCGCAGCATGCCGCGGGTGGTCGCCATCACCAGGGCAGCTGGCATGCCGTGGCCCGTGGCGTCCCCGACGACGAGCCCCAGGCGTCCCCCCGGCAACTCCAGGAAGTCGTAGAAGTCGCCGCCGATCTCGTGGGCAGGCTTGTAGTAAGCCGCCACGTCCCAGCCGTCGAGCTGGGGCAGGAACTTTGGGAGCAGCGCTCGCTGGATGCGCCGCGCCACGCGCAGCTCCTGCTCGTAGCGCTGGCGCATCATACCCAGCTGGTCGTAGGAGTCCCAGCTCTCCACCACCTTGCCCTCGGGTGAGAAGCGGAAGATCCCTATGCCGTTGATCTCCACCTCCTCGCCCGTTGGAGCTATGCCCCTGAACTCGCTCTCGTGGATGCCGCGTATCGTCCAGCGGGTCATCACCTTGTCCCCCTCGGCGATCTGGTCCTCTATGCTGGAATGGAAGCCGGAGAAGGCGCGCCGGAACTCGGCCATGAACCGCTTTACATCCTCTGGACCGCGCTCCAGCACGGACCCGTCGGGCTGATGGGCGAGGTAGCGGTCGAAGATCTCATCCGCGACCTCCAGCTTGCCCCGGTTGGAGACCTCATCGATGTAACGTCTGAAGATTGCCTTGTTCTCTTCCGCGGACACGCGAGACCTCCCCGTCGACCCGCTTCTCCGAGCGAGCACCGGCCCTATCCACAGTGGACATGATGCCACCGACCGGCGCTCAACGCGAGAGTGGATGTAGGACGGGCTCCGTCTAAAGAAACCGCTCCGACGGCGCGGCTCGAAGGTTTACCGCGCGCAGATACGGGTAGTAAGATCCCTATCAAGCAGGGAAGCGAGAGAGGAGGCTCAAGCCATGTGCTACTCCTACACGGAATACCGTATGGAGCAGGAGGCCCGCAGACAGCGCGAGGAAGAGGAGCGCAAGCGCCGCGAGGAGCGGGCGAAGAAGGCTGAGAAGGAGAGGGCGGAGAAGGAACGCGAGCTGGTAAGGGCCTAGAGGGCTCTCCCACAGAACCCACACACCGACGAGGGCCCCGGGCTGCGGCTCCGGGGTCCTGTCTTGTCCAGACCCTATGAGAGAAGAAAGAGAGGAGCTCGAGTGAACCTGCAAGAGCTGGAGAAGACCGCGATGGAGCTGGTTGCGCCGGGGAAGGGCATCCTCGCTGCAGACGAGAGCTTCGGTACCATAGGCAAGCGTTTCGAGGCCTTTGGCATAGAGTCCTCGGAGGAGAGCAGGAGACAGTACCGCGAGATGCTCTTCACCACCGAGGGCATAGGAGAGTTTCTATCGGGGGTGATCCTCTTCGAGGAGACCCTCCGCCAGAAGGCCTCCGACGGCACGCCGCTCCCCGAGGTCCTCAAGAACCAGGGGGTGATCCCCGGCATAAAAGTAGACAAGAGCACCGTGAACATGCCCCTCTCCCCCGACGAGAAGTTCACCCAGGGCCTCGACGGCCTGCACGACCGGCTCGCCGAGTACAGGGAGCTGGGGGCGCGCTTTACCAAGTGGCGGGCCGTCATCACCATCGGGAACGGCATCCCTACCGAGCACTGCGTAGAGGCCAACGCAGAGGCGCTGGCCCTCTACGCTGCCTTCGCCCAGGACCACGACCTCGTGCCCATAGTCGAGCCCGAGGTCCTCATAGACGGCGACCACTCCATCGAGGAGTGCTACGACGCTACGGAGTGGATGCTCCACACGACCTTCGACGAGCTCTACGGCCACGGCGTCGAGTTCTCGGGGATGCTCCTCAAGCCGAACATGGTGATCTCCGGCAAGGATGCAGCCGAGCAGGCAGGGGTCCATGAGGTAGCCACGGAGACGGTCGAGTGCCTCCTGAGCACCGTGCCGGCCGCCGTGCCTGGCATCGTCTTCCTCTCGGGCGGCCAGACCGACCTGCAGGCAACGCAGCACCTGAACGCAATGAACCAGCTCTACGAGGGGAGGCTGCCGTGGGAGCTCTCCTTCTCCTACGCCCGCGCCCTGCAAGGCCAGCCGATGGAGATCTGGGGCGGCAGCACGGACAAGGTAGAGGCGGCCCAGAGAGCCTTCTACCACCGCGCCAAGATGAACAGCGCGGCCCGCTCGGGGAGCTACACGGACGACATGGAGGCCGCGTAGAAAGCTAGTCAGCACGCTTCGGCTAACGCCTCCGCTTTCAGCACGCCGTCTTGCAGACGGCTTGCCAGCACGCTCCCTACGGTCGCTTTCAGCACTTCAGCTTGCCATGAACTTGCTGACTAGCTGAGAGCGAGGCCTAGACTAGCGGCCGATGCGTGCTGAAAGCGAAGCCCTAAAAGGGCGTAGCGGGCTGACTAGCTTTCTACGCGGTCTGCGCGCACGATTATGCGCTTCTCGAAGGTAGGGATGGGGGTGCAGGTCTGGAGAGTCACTATGTCGCGCCCGCGCACCTGGCCCATCACCCACGAGTCGGTGGGGTCGGTAATGAAGGTCTCCGTCACCTCGTATTCGTACCTGTGGCCCTGGCGGTCTCTGAGCAGGATCCTGTCACCCGCGCCTAGCTGGTCCAGGTGGTAGAAGACCAGGTGGCTCCACGTGCCGGGCCATCCGATGCGGTGCCCGGCGAGGTAGACGTTCCTCTGGGGGGCGTTGGACCACGGCAGGGAGGTCTCGGGTATGTGGCTAATGCCGTTGTCCATGGCCCACTTGCTCGCGGAGTCGTAGACGGGGACGTCGTAGATCCCCAGTGACTCGACCGTGAGGCCCATAACCGCGCCGTCAGGCAAGTTGTAGTGCCTGGGCTCGCTTGCAACCTCGACCTGCTCCTGCGTCGGCATGGGCCATTCCTCCTCGACTACGGGCTCGGGAGGAGGAGGCTCGGGCGGAGGCTCGGGTGGAGGGGGCTCGGGCCTGGACTCGGTCGCCTTCACCTCTTGGTGTTTCACCTTCGGATACTTGCGGACGAGGGGCTCGACGGAGGCCTGATCCGGCTCCGCATTCTTCGCCGCTACCGCGCGCTCCATTGGCTCGTCGTAGGCGGCGACGAGGGTCACGATGGCAGCGAAGCCAAGCGCGAAGGTCATCAAGACGATGCCCACCCTCAGGAGCATCAGCCCTCCGCTCCTCCTTCTACTGTGTCCTTCAAGCTACCGCCCGCGCCGCGCGCCCGCACCGAGCACGGAGGCGCCGGCCACCAGCCCGGCGAGCACGAGACCCGCGAGGCCGAGCAGGGGCATTCCGCCGGTGTCGGGCAGGAGCCTATTTGGGATCGTATCCCTGAGAATATCGCCCTCCAAGCATTGCTCGAAGCGACGCACGATCACCTCGTCGTCTCCGTCGCGGTACTGGCGGCGAAGGTTACCGTTCTCATCGCGGACCACACGTAAGAAGGTCTCGCACTGGAAAGAGCCATCCCTGTTCGCGTTGTCGGCTGTCGTTGTCTCGGCTGCGGTGACTTCAGCAGTTGCGTCCGCCGTTGCAGCCGGGTCGGTGGTCTCCTGCGCTCCGACCCCAGCTGCGAAGAACAGCGTAAAGATCAAGACCGCGCCACCTACCACCGGAAGAAAGATTCTGCCTGGCAACCTACCACCCTCCGTTCTGTTGCGACGGAGGCATTGTACACACTTCGGCAGATACTATCCACAAAGGGATCATAAGAGCCTACCAGGTATCCAGGCGATGCTATCTCCTGATTATCCTCCCGGCGAGAACCATCACCGCTACCAGGAGCAGCGCACCCCCGCCAAAGAGCAGTGGGGGACCGCCGGTGTCGGGCAGGAGCCTATTTGGGATCGTGTTCGCGAGGACATCGGCCTCCAAGCATTGCTCGAAGCGCTGCACGATCACCTCGTCGTCTCCATTGCGGTACTGGCGGCGAAGGTTACCGTTCTCGTCGCGGACCACGTGCAGGAAGGACTCGCACCGGAAGGAGCCGTCCCTGTTGGCTCCGTCACCAGCGGCTGCATCGGCGGTAGCCGGGTCGGCGCTCGCGTCGGCGGTGCCGGTAGTGGTGTCGTCGGCCTGGGCTGTAGAGGTCCCAGTGGTACCCGTAGTATCTGTTCCGGTGGTGTCGGTGGTCCCACTGCTACTGCCGCCGTCGTTGTTGCCGCTTCCGCTGCCTTCTCGCTGCACGTCGGTAGAAGTTACCGCCCTTACATTCCCAGTTTCGAGAGGGTCTCCGTCAGGCACGGTCGTTGGGTTTTTGGTTATCTCTATCTCAATGCCGTTGTCAGTCTCTGTGATCTTCGCGTTGATGCCATCCGTGAAGGTAGCCTGAGTGCCGTCATCGTCCTCTATTGTTATCGAGGCACCCACTTTTACATCATAATCGCCACTGATCTTGAGATGGTCACCGTCGTCTATGGTGCCATCTCCGCCGCCTTTAGTGACTTTCACATTCGCATGTGCGAGTGGCCCGCCAAACGGCGCTGGGGCCGCAGCCGGCCCCACCTGCTGCTGTTGAACCTGCTGCTCTTGTTGAACCTGCACCCCGCCACCACCCGGAGACACGGTGGCATCCTCCTGCGCTCCGGCAGCAACGGCAAAGAGCAACGTCAGGACAAAGGTTACTCCGAAGAGTACCGTCAGGAATCTAGTCTGCACGCCCAACTATCCTCCATTTAAGCCCTACGCATCGATCTCGTAAGATCGGTTGCTACGCGGTGCATTCTACACGTGTAGGAGCAAAAGCGCTACGGTTGCAGCTATTTCTTTTGCGGAGCACGGATGACACCCCTCGGAGACTGCTGGCACAGACCGCGGGTGTTGCATCGCCCTGTACGCACAACATCGCGAACAGCGCGCGGGCAGGGATTTGGTGTTCCAGGACACAGGCTGACGCAGGGTATGGGTGGGAGCGGGCGTTATAGTGTCGTGCGACGAGCATGAGCCGAGGACAGGGTAGGATGTGCTACAGAGAGCGATAGGAAAGTGGCGGCTCTTCAAGGAGATCGAACCTGGCCACCGCTTCCAGACCCGCTACAAGAACCACCGCGAGCGGCGCCAACGGGGCGAGGCGTCCAGCTACGGCAGGATCTTCAACCTCGTCGGCGGTCCCGCGCTCATCATCGCCGGCCTCGCGTTCCTGCCCACGCCGGGCCCAAGCTACATCATAATCGCCATAGGGATGTGGATGCTCGCGGGCGAGATCCTGCCGCTGGCACGCTTCTTCGAGCGCCTCGATGTGTGGCTCAGGAGGCTGGGGCGCTGGATCAAGGAGCGCTGGAAGACCCTGCCCGCCCCGGTCAATGTACTCGTTGCCACGGCGTGCGCGGCCGCGCCGGGGTACGCGATATACAGCCTGGTCCAGGGTGGCTAGCCGCCGAGTCGTCGGGGATGTGCCGGGGCGCTCAGGAGGAGGTTTCTGAGAGGACGGGCGGCTCCTCGCGGCCCGGGTGGACCCAGACCCACAACCCGAAGGCTTGGAGGCTGGCTGTTACCTGGGGCGAGGGGTTTCTGAGGAACAGGTGGTGGGCGTAGAGTTGCGCGCGGACGGCGAGCTCGCGGGCCGACTGCAGGTCGAGGAAGCTGATCCCCGAGAGGTCAACGAAGGTCGGCCTGCGGAGGTCTAGGACGCCGTTCAATACGGCTCTGAGGTCATTCAGGGTGAAGAGGTCCCACTCTCCCCACAGCTCGACCCGAACACCTGCACCGGACTCCCGCACCTCGATGCCGTACAAGCCTCCGCCTTCCCGTGGTCTCTTATATTCTTTGTCCAGGTTTGCGCCACAGCACCGCAATACTTGAGACTTACCAAGTCTCGCACGGGTTACGGCGTGTCTCGTAGCGTCAGGCTCTGTTATCTTAGCTAGCTATGGGAACGCGAGGGGAACGCTATTCTTGCGGCCTCCGCTCGAAGGAAGAAATCCTTTGAACGTAGAGGATCGGACCCTCGCCGCGCGTGCCTCCCAGGGTGATGTAGCGGCCTTCACGAAACTGGTAGGGCTTCATTCGAGTCTTGTATATAGAGTGGCTCTGCGCATGCTCGGCGAAGTCGATGCCCAGGACGCGAGCCAGGAGGTCTGGATCAGGGTCTGGCGCAACATAGGAAGCTTCAGGGGAGAGAGCGCTTTCTCCACCTGGCTCTACAGAATCGCCATGAACACCTGCCTGAGCGCGAGGCAGAAGGAGGCGCGCCGCGGAGAGCGCGAGTTCAGCGGCGACGAGCTGCCCTACCTGCCCGAGCCGCCGGGGGGCGACGCCGACCCCGAGACCGCTACCCTCAGCTCGGAGCGCCGCGAGGAGATACAGGCAGCGCTCGGGCACGTGAGGGCCGAGCA
>Ga0126312_10000731_pt1 | contig 20354 bp, 20 predicted proteins | sample Plot104A_FD_92537 | JGI IMG/M metagenome (GOLD analysis project Ga0126312, IMG submission 92537) | Serpentine soil microbial communities from UC McLaughlin Reserve, CA, USA - Plot104A | ecosystem: Environmental > Terrestrial > Soil > Grasslands | place: USA: UC McLaughlin Reserve, Lake County...
GGGCATTACGGTGGGGCATGAAGACCTCCGAGTAGTGAAGACATGAACATCTCCACCACACTTGGGGGTCTTCGTCCGGTCAACGACCGAGTCGGAGTGTCACCAACGTCATAACCGAGTACACCTAGGTGCCGACCGTGCCAGTCTGAAAAGGCGCCGGCGTCAGTGCGGAGTAGACCGCTCCGGCCGAGGTGATCTTCGAGTCGACCAGTGTGAAGCCGGATGGCGGAGCCGTGTCGCCGAACAGCCGCTTGCCGGTTCCTACGCAGACCGGGAAGATCAGCAGTCGAAATTCGTCGACCAGGCCGGCTTCGTACAGCGAACGGGCGAGCGCTCCACTGCCGTGCACTTGGAGCTCCCCGCCATCCCGAGCCTTCAGCTCCCCAACGCTCTGGGCCAGATCGCCGGACAACACGGTGGTGTTGGTCCAGCTCGGATTGGACAGCGTGCTGCTTGGCACGTACTTCGGCAGCGGATTGAGTTTTCCGGCGACCGGGTCGTTAGCGTCGGTGACGTTCGGCCAATAGCTCTCGAAGATCTGGTACGTCTTCCGGCCCAGCAGGAAAGCCTCAACCTTGCCGAACCAGCTGTCGACAATGGCGCCCATGTCCTCGTCTGCGTAGGGGACTAGCCAGCCACCCCGGTCGAAGCCGCCGTCCCGATCCTCGTCCGGCCCGCCGGGGCCCTGCAGGACGCCATCGACGCTGAGAAACGTATGCACGGTGAGTTTCATGCCATCCTCCCGATCACAAACTGGTCTTTAGCGGGGATTGACTCCTACCCAGCCGAATACTCATCGCGCCGACGCTATCGCTTGCAGGGGTCCTTGGCTCAACACAGTCTGCTTGACGGCCGTCAGGGCCGACTGCTTTCGTTGATCAAAAGGGAAGGCTGGCTGGAGTTGTCAAATGACTTTCACTCGACGTGACGCTTGGTTGCTGAACACGGACCTGGTCTGGCCACCGACACTGGAGTGGTACGCCCGGGCGGTCCGTGCCATGCAAGCCAGACCGCTGGAGGACCCGTTGAGCTGGCGGTACCAAGCAGCCATTCACGGCCTGGCCGCCACCCCGCCGCCACCGGGCGCGCCCTGGAACGAATGTCAGCACGCCAGCTGGTACTTCCTGCCGTGGCACCGGATGTACCTCTACCAGTTCGAGCGAATCGCACGGAAGGCCATCCTGGAGCTTGGAGGGCCGGACGACTGGGCGCTGCCGTACTGGAACTACGAGGGCTCCGGCCCCTCAAACCAGATTCCGCCCGCCTTCCGCGCGGCCACCTTGCCTGATGGATCACCGAACCCACTGCTGGTCACTGAGCGCCGCAACGGGATCAACGCCGGCGGTGGGCTACCGCAGCAAGTGACGACCTCCGCTGAGGCCGCCGGAATCGAGTTCTTCACAACCCCGTCGGCAGGCGTGCCGGTCGGCTTCGGCGGGCCGCGAACCGGCTTTGCTCATTTCGGACCGGCGCCCGGTGCCTTGGAGAATCAGCCGCACAACATCATTCACGTGGCGGTCGGCGGAACCTTCGGATTCATGTCCAACCCCGACACCGCAGCATTGGATCCGATCTTCTGGCTGCACCACGCCAACATCGACCGGCTCTGGGAGACTTGGCAACTGGCGACCGAGGGCAACCCCAACAATGCAACCTGGCGTGTCCAGAGCTTCCGGCTCCGAGACGACAATGGTGAACTAGTCCGGATGCGCGTAGGTGAGGTCGTCGACATCACCAGCCTCGACTACACCTACGACCCACTCCCTCTCGTCTCGGGCATCCAAAGGGAGGCCGATACCGTGGCACCGCGATCCAGACCGAAGACCATCGCACAGAGCAGCAAACCGCTGAAAGTGGGCCGCGAAGGTGCATCTACGTCTATGACCGTTGGACCGTTGCCAACGGCAGGTGCAGCGGCCAACCGAGGCCGCGAGCGGCGATATCACCTCAAGCTTGCCGACATCGAGGGCCGGGCGAACCCCGGCATCGTCTACGGGGTCTACGTACACCAGCCCGGCGAGGCCGAGGCGGCGAGCGAGCAGTGGCGAGTGGGCGTCGTCGCCTTCTTCGGCGTCGAACACAGCACAAGGCGAGGGTCGAAGAGTCCGCAGCCGCTCAGCTACACCTTTGACATAACAGACGTCATCCAGCGACTGGGTGCGCTGGGCGATCTCGATGATCTTGCAGTGTCCCTGATTCCCATCGAGGGAATGGTCGAGGAATCTGGGGCCGCGGCGTCCGTCCCACCGCCGGTGAACATCCGCACCGTGGCCGTGCTCACCAGCTGAGCCACCGGTGATCATCGTGCACGGCCGCGTTGGCCGACGGCGGGCCTTGAGCGGTGAGGCAGTCGCCATCGCGCTCCCGTTGATCGCCACCGCGCTCGGATTGGCCAGCCTCGTCGCAATGCCCGACCATGGACCTAGCCAGGCTGGAAGCATTCTCATGATCATCGGCATGACCCTGGCGATGATGAGCCCATTTGCCGTCCCACTGGGTCGAGCGGTCGCGCGTGCGACTTTGTGGTGGCATGCGCCGGCCGCCGTGGCCATGGCGCTGCTGGCCTTTCTTGGTATCTGGAGCTTGGCGGCAGCAGGCATGCACCTCATCGGTGAAGCGCTCGCCCTGGTGATCACCCCTACCGGGGCAATTGCGTTGCTCACCACGGGCTGCATCGCTGCCCAGATTGGCCACCGACGGCTGCGGTTGATCTCGACCTGCCAGGTCAGCCAGCCGATTTACCAAGATCAACATGTACGGGGCGCTGCGCGCTGGTCCGGGGTTGCGGCCGCCCGCTGCATCCGGGCTTGTGCCGTTCCGATGACGCTGGCCGCCGTTCAGCCGAGCCTGGCTGGTTTCACCGCCGTGGCAGCTCTGCTCTGGGTAGAACGCTTTGCCGGACGCCCGCAGCTTCGCCTGCTACTCGCGCTTGGCTACCTCACCATCGGCGTCGCCATGCTGGCAGCGATGGGGTCGGTGGCGGCTGGCCGACATCTCGGGCATCACTGAGGGGGCTGGATCCTGCCTTGGCCACCATTGCCGAGAACCTTCGCACCTTCGGGTTCGCCCCAGTGCTCGCTTTCACCCGTCGGGCTCACGGCGGCGCCGCAGTCACGAAGCAGGTGATGGAATCGCTGGTGGACTACTTCTCGATCCACCCCGACTCCCAACTCGCTCAGATGACGCGGGCCGCGCAACCCGCTGCCGCCGCTTCACGCCGGCGGGCCGGCTCCGCCCCGGCCAAGGCCCGGGTCTATCCGAATCTCGGCATCATGTACGGCACCGTGGACCGCGAGGGCCTTGCAGGACTGCAATCGGCGGCCGAGGTGTCGCGGATCAGTGCCGCTCTGCAGCCAAGCCTTATCCGACCGGTTGCTCGAGCTGCGGCGACGCTACGGACGACGACAACCTGGGGCATTCGCGCGGTTGGCGCACAGGAGTTATGGGCAGCTGGGCTGAGCGGCAAGGACGTCAAGGTCGCACATCTCGACACCGGTGTGGATGCTGATCATCCCTCGCTGAGCGGCGCGATAGCTGCGTACGCGGAGTTCGACATCGCAGGCACACCACTCGACGGGGCAGCGCCCCACGACACCGACCTGGACGAGGGCCACGGCACTCACACGGCCGCCACCATCGCCGGCCGCGCGGTGGGCCGACACCACGTCGGCGTCGCGCCCGGGGTTGCACTGTATGCCGCCACCGTGATCGAGGGCGGTGATGTGATCGCACGGATTCTGGCCGGCATGGACTGGGCTGTTGGCGAAGGCGTCCGGGTGTTGTCTCTCTCACTCGGAATCCGCGGCTATGTCACCGACTTCCTCGGCATCGTCGATGTGCTGCGAGACAGCGGCGTGTTACCAATAGTGGCCGTCGGCAACGAGGGGCCAGGAACCAGCCGCTCGCCTGGCAACTATCCGCGGGTGATTTCGGTCGGCTACTACAACGCCCGGGAGGTCGTCGCCGATGACTCGTCGAGCCAGCGCTTCCCGCGCCGCTCACAACCCCTGGTCCCAGATGTGGTCGCGCCGGGTGAGGACATCATCTCGGCCGCACCGGGTGGTGGCTGGCGGACGCTGTCCGGCTCCTCCATGGCGGTCCCACACGTCACCGGGATCGCTGCATTGTTACTGGAGGCGCATCCGACGGCAACTGTGAACAGACTGGAGCGGGCGATCCAGGGCTCGGCACAGTTGGGGACGCTTGCACGGGAGCGCGCCAACCGTGGTGCGGTCAATGGGCCGCGTGCCCTGGCAGCACTCGATCGGGCGATGCGGCAATAGGCTAGCCTTGGACGAGGAGGCCGATGGAGGACTACAGCCGGGCCGATCCGGAGTTGCTGCGTCAGCTTGATGCGGCCCGAGACTCTGACGATTCGGTGGCGGCCGCGGTCAGCGTACGTCGCAAGCGAGGCGCGCCGCCCGACACGGCAAAGGTCGACAAAGATCTTCAGACTGCCATGGCTCGCGCGAAGGATGAAACCAAGACGGAGCCGAGTCGCGTGCGGGTCATGCACAACCTGGCCGTGGCGTATATCGAGGGACCGAGCCGGTTGATCCGAGCGCTGCTGGCGCAACCGGAAGTCACCGGTGCCGTGGCTGGCCGATATGACGGGCAAGTCAGGGCCATGGATTCACAAACGCCCCCCGAGCGAACTACCCGGCGAGGCAGCCAGACTCCCGAGACAACACGCGGGATCTGAAACAGGTTCTGCGCCTCCAAGATCATTTCGGGCCAAGCCCTTCGGTGATCAACGGCCAGGCATGATCCAATTCGCGTTGCCAGTTGACCCAGTTATGCGTGCCCGCTCCGTAAAGCTCCACCCGGGCATCGATCCCGAGCTCGCGAAGCCGCTCCGCGAATGCCTCGTTCTGCTCTCCAATGGACGTCTCGATCTCATCGCTGACCGTCCCGGCGGGGTCGAGTGGACCGGGCTGCCCATTCCCAGATGACATGAAGACTTTCGTCCCGGCCAGCCGCGGCGCGAGGTCATAGGGGTTGTGCGCATTCCAGATCTCCGCGTCGTCATCGGGATCGCCCCACAGCGCCAGCGGATCTTCTCCCTCCGATGACAGCAGGTTCAGATAGTGCTGGGGATCCCTCGACAGCCGGGCATGAACGATGCCGCTAAAGGATGCCGCGACGGCGAACATTCCGCGGTGGCGCGCTGCATAATCGAGTGCGCCGAGGCCTCCCATGGACAGTTGCGTCGTCGCGCTGCTCGCCGAGGCAGTTTCGGCGGGCGACGGAGTCGGGGTCGGCGAAGCGCTGACCGCGGGTGCTCTGCTAACCGTCGGTGTCGTCGCGTTATCTCGGCCACTGCAGCCGGCAACAAAGGCGGCCAAGATCATGAGCACGATGCCGAGCGGCCCCGCAAACGTCAGCGCGAAGGCATGCGGGTTTGTGCGAAAAGAGGAGACGCACATTTCCATAGCATGCATCGGACGAGGGATCAGACATCGAATACTCGGTGTGCGCATTAAACTCTGCCGCTCTGAAGAGGAGGCCGCATGGCCAGGCAAGTGCTAGTCACGGGAGCGTCCGGATTTGTTGGCTCGCGCCTCGCCGAGGTGCTCGAGGCCAAGGGTTACTCAGTCGTGGCGATGACCCGACATCCCGATAGCTACACCGGCGCCGGCAAGCCGATCTTCGGTGACGTCTCCGAACCTGCCAGCCTCCGATCAGCAATGTCGGGGGTCGACGCCGCCTACTATCTGGTCCACTCGCTTGAGCGGCGGGACTTCGTGGAGAAGGACGCGGCAGCGGCCCGGGCTTTCGGGACTGCGGCAGCGGACGCCGGTCTGGAGCGTTTGGTCTATCTCGGCGGCTTGGGCCGGGATGGGACAAATCTGTCAGCCCACCTGAAGTCGAGGCGTGAAGTGGAGCGGCTGCTCGGGCTTGGCGGCGTGCCGGTCACGGTGTTGAGGGCGGCGATCATCATCGGACACGGAGGCATCTCCTGGGAGATCACTCGGCAGCTCGTTGCGCATCTTCCGGCGATGGTGCTACCGAAGTGGGCGACCACCCGTACCCAGCCGATTGCCTTGTCCGACGTCAATCGCTATCTCGTCGGGGTGCTTGAGCCTGAGGAAGCCAAGGGGTGCATCTTCGAGATCGGTGGCCCAGACGTACTGACCTATGCCGAGATGATGCGGCGGGTTGCCCACCTACACCACCATCGCCCGTTGCCCATGCTGCCGGTGCCACTACTGACTCCCCGGCTGTCCTCCTACTGGTTGTCCCTGGTCACCGATGTGGACACCGCCACCGCCCGCAATCTCGTCGACTCGATGAGCAACGAGGTGGTCGTGACTGACGACTCGATCACCGAGATCGTTCCGCAAACGCCCATGAGTTATGACGACGCGGTGAGAGAGGCTTTTCAGCAGCGCGCCACTGCGCTAGCGAAGTCGTGAGAATCAGTGGGCTGAAGCAGCTGATCGGGCAGGCGCTTGGCATCGTCCGTCCTGTCTTGATCGAAAAGGTCGAGCGGGATCACCGGCAGTCCGACAAGGCGTTCTTGCGCCGCCGGATCGTCGTTGCGATCACGCTGGCGGTGGGCGCGACATTGCTGGGCTTGTCATTCTCGGTGGAACAGGGCGACCCGGCGTTCTATCCACTGACTTTTGCTTTAGCCGTGACGTGGACACTGGGTAGCCTGCTATCCGGCCCACTTCACCTGGGGCACATACTGCTCGGCGGTAGGCTGCGGCGCCCGATCGTTACTCCAATCGCGGTGGGACTGCTGCTGGCCGCACTCTTCGTGCTGGGTGCCCTCGTGGTTCGTACGATCCCCTCGCTGGTCAGGCTCAGCGAAGATGTGCTCGGCTACGCCCGACTGGGAAATCTATGGATCATCGTCATGATCACGCTGATCAACGGCGTCGCTGAAGAGCTGTTCTTCCGGGGCGCGCTCTTCGCCGCGATCGGGGTGCGACACGCGGTGTTGATTTCCACGGTGCTTTACGCTTCCACGACCATTGCCGGTGGCAATCCCCTGCTGGTTTTCACAGCCGCCGTCCTCGGCACAGTCGTGGCACTACAGCGCCGAGCCTCGGGCGGCATACTGGCGCCCATCCTCACTCACATCACATGGTCGCTGACCATGTTGTTTGTTCTGCCACCAGTCTTCGGCGGTGCGGCATAATCCCGGCATTGGCCCGCTGTCAGCGAGCAGTCGCCTTGAGGTGCACTACGACTGGCGTTGTCCCTTCGAAAGGGCTACGCAGAGCGACCGGACCGGCTCGCTCAGCGACAAAGGGGGCAACCTCAAATGTTTCGCGGCTTTGGATGTCGTGCCATCGAACGGTGTACGTACCCGGCGTCACCGTAACGGTGAAGTGCCCGTCGCGCTCATCTGTCCGGAGGGCAACGTATTCCTGACTGGGATGGGCCAGTACGTACCCGCTCGAAGCCAGCTCACCGTGTGGCTCCAGATTTGCGAGGTTGAGCTGTTCGGCAAATCGCCGTGCCTCACCCATGGCCCAGCGGGCGGGGTCCAACGAGTCGAACGACGGGGTGCCTTCTGACGGGTTCGGGGGCACGCCGCCGCCCAGAATCCCGAGGTCGTACAGGATCGGGTTATGCCCACGGAGAAAGGATTTCCATACCCATAAGGCGCTGCTCGAGAAGGGCGAGAAGTGATCGGTATCCAGCAACACGACCTTACTTCCGTCATTGGGTGGCGGGTCGGTGAACCACCGGCTGTCACCGAGCGTGTCGTCGAAGCCGGGCGAGATCCAGTCGGCCGGGCTGTTCCACAGCGGCTCGTTCGACCTGCTCAAATCCGCAACCGGAAAGAGATAGCTCATGCCGATCGGATGGGCGTCGTAGCCCATGGCGCGCTCGTAATTCTTCACGGTCTCGATCACCCAGTACTGCCAATGGGTGGAATCACCGATCGGCGTCTCGATCGCCGTTCCGTCTGGAAACGCAACCGAGTCCGCAACCTGCCCTGACGACTCGTTCGCGACCTCGTAGAGCACGTTCGGAAGATCATGAACGGTGTCGATCACCCTGCGGATGTAGGCGTTCTGGATCGCCTCGACTCCCGGATCGAGCGGCAGCACCTGGTAGTCGACGATCGAGGTGATGCCGATGTCATTGACGTTGTTCGCGGCGTGAAATGGATGCCCCTCAATGTTGTTCGGAATCTGCGTCAGATGAAGGCTGAAGCCCTCGAATAACATCACTGACGAGTAGATGCCAGCGCGACCAGCAGCGCTGACGCGGTCGCGAAGCCGGTCGAAGTAGGCCTCATCAAAGCTCGAGAGATCGAATCTGGGTTTGCCGTCCTTGGCTGATCCCGGACCGGTCCGCGGCCACGGCTGGGGAGTCATGCAGAAGTGGACATCGGCAGGAGCGAGGTAGCCCTGGAACTGCTCCCAGCGCCAAAGCCGAATGAAGTTGTGTCCGCGCTCGGCCAGCAAATCCAGATACGCGTCGAAGTCGAAACGCTCCAGGTCCTCTGGGCACTCCCGTCCTGGGCCCAACCCGTCATGGAAGTTGTTGTTGACGTGTGATCCGGTCAGAAAGACAGCCCTTCCTCCGGCAGGATCGGCGGATGCGACGGTGAAGTAGCGGGGATTGATCAACGAAACTGCCAACGGGCCGGCTGCTGGCGACATCTCCGGTGTGAATGCCATCGGCTATGGTCCCCTTCCAGTTGGATCGTTGGGCGCCAGCGGCAGTGGGCCTTGATGCAAGACGTCCGTCCTGTTCAAACAGCATGGCAGGGGCACGCTCTATCGTCTTCAGGTATGGCTGGGGTTTTCGTTGGCGAGGCGATGTCACGAGAGGGCAAGGGGACCGACTCCGAGAGCGAGGAGGGCCGCAGTCGACCCCTCTCCTGGTCTGACGTTGAGGAGAGGCTGGCGAAGGGCGGCTGGTTCTGGCTGGCCACGGTACGTTCGGACGCCTCCCCGCATGTCATGCCGCTGTTCGCTGCCTGGGCCGGCACATCGTTCTTCATCGCCAGCAAGGACCGAGCGCGTAAGAGCCGCAACTTGGAAGCTGAGCCGCGATGCGTGATCACCACCGACACCGGCGACCTGCATGTCATCGTCGAGGGAATCGCTGAGCACGTCCGTGACGCGACGGCATTGCAGCGAGCGGTAAGCGCCTTCGAGGTCGTCTACGGCTGGCCGACCCGTGTCGATGGCGATCACCTGGACGCAGACTACGGTGCTCCGACCTCCGGCGGCCCACCGTATGAGGTCTACGAAGTCACGCCCACCAAGGCGTTCGCCCTGCCCACGGACGGTGAGAGCACGACACCCACGCGCTGGGTCTGGCAGGCGTAAGGACACCTAGTGTCGCCGCTCAAAGGCTGCGCTGAAACCGCCTGCTGATTCAGGCGACACGCCATGAGGTCAGCCCTTGGCGGTGATTGGCAGGCAATTTTCACCGCGTGCGATCGGTGGGTGGCTTCGAGAACTCCTGCACGGTGGTGTCGATGTCACTACCGCCGAACTCCGTCGGCTCCATGTAGAGCCGTGCCGCAGCGACGAACCCGTCCCGTACGGTCACCATGATGACACCGCGCATGGAGAACCGCGAGCCGTCCCGATAGGTGCCGCGCCAGTCCCACTCGCTCCACTCGGTGTCGCCGTCCACCGACGAGGCGAGCAGCTCGGCGGTGAAGTCGGGAATGCCGTCGAACAACGTCGACCAGTTGGAAAACACCTGTTCACTTCCGCCGAACCCTCGGTTGGGATGAGCCGGCTGGGAGCTCTGATAGTCGGCCCTGAACAGTGTGGCGAGTTGCCGAGCGTCATGCGAGTTCTGCGCGTCTCGTAGCCGCTCCACGACCAAGGTCATACGCAAGACGCTATATGTGTGTTCGGAGTCGACTCAGCGCAGATAGTCCGAGAGGTTCACGAACCGGAAACCACGCTGACGTAGTTTCGGCACCGCCGCTTCGACCCCCTCCGCAGATCCGCCGCTGGGCCGATTCATGTGCGCGAGGATGATCGATCCCCCAGTGCTGCTCAGCATCGCGGCCGTCACTTCTGACGCGGAGTAAGTAGCGCCCGCGTCTCCCAGCACGTCGAAGTTGACCACCTGTAAACCGAGATCGCCCACGACGCGGACTGCCACGTCGTCGTAGTACGCCGTACCTGATCGAAAGAAAGCGGGCGCGGAGCCGGTGAGCCGAGTGATCAGCCGCTGGTTGACCGCCACCTCATCGACCACCTCGGCGACGCTGCCGGTACCAGCAATCCCATAGACCGACCGTCCAGTCACCGACAGTGGCCGATGCTTGGTCCCGTGGTTGGCAATCTCGAACAGCGGGTTCGCGGCCAGCCGCCTGAACTCGCGTGGATTCGCCTCGATCCAACGGGCATTGAGGAACAGGGTCGCCGGCACGCGCTCTCGCTGCAGCATTTCGATCAGCTCTACGTCATAGCCGCTGCCCGTTCGGCCGCCACATGCGTCCAGGGTGAGCGCAACCACTCTGTCGCTCGTGGGCAGCCGTCGCACCACCTTTGGAACAGCTTCCCCCCAGGCAGTTGGTTGCGTGCCCGAATACCGCCGGATCAGGGTCTCTCGCGCGCCCAGGCTCGTGCTAACGGCTCGTCTGGCGCTTGGATGCGGTGCGGCAGGCGTCGAGCTGACCGGAGGTGTCAGCTGAGGTTCAGTTGTGGCCAGGTTGGGGACAGTGCTCGAGCGCCTGGCCGGAGTACAAGCCAGCACCGCGCAGGAGACTGTCCCGAGCAGGAAGACCCTGCGCGTGACGTGCAAAGCCGCTCAGTGACGGTCGATCCGGAACGGCTGTGTCTGAGCCGCTCCCGGGAGCGGCACGCTAAGCGCAACGCCGAGCACGACCACCGCAATGAGGCGAAGGATGGACCGGATTGTCATCGACTACCCCCGAGGTGAGATTCAGCGCAAACGGCTTCACCATAAACCATTGCGAGCTTCCGCCGACCCCGCATCTTCGGCGGAAGCCCTCACCTAGGTGAGGACGATCCTGTGTCGGAATGAGTTCATCAGCGTCTAACTCTCGCCAAAGCGGGCCACTGGATCAGTGGCCTCGGACCACAGCTCCGCATCGTTGGCGAGTTGCTGCCGCCGACGACGCATGGCCCACAAGATTCCACCGGTCAGTGCCCCCAGGGCGACGCCGAGTCTCCAATTCACAGCACAACCCTAGCCCGGTTCCATCAACCGGCCGCGGCGCGCAGCTTCTCCAGCAGTGGCTTGGCTGCCTGATCAAGGAACGCCGACTGCGCCTCGTCACCGACCTGCACGATCGCTATATCGGTAAAGCCCGCTTCCCAGAATGGCTTCACCGCTTCGACGACTGCATCAAGATCGGGACCGCATGGGATCTGCTCGGCAACGTCTTCGGGCCGAACGTACTTGCTGGCACCTTCGAATCCGGCCGGGGTCGGCAGGTCGGCATTTACTGACCAGCCGCCACCGAACCAGCGGAACTGATCATGCGCTCGATCGATCGCGCGCTGCCGATCCGGATCCCAGCAGATCGGTACCTGGCTGATCTTGCGGGCGTTTGCACTGCCCTTCTCCCGGTCCCAGGCCTCGATCAGTTCCGGCTGAGGTTCGACGGCCACTAGGTGATCCGCCAGCGGCACAAACTGTGCCAGCGACTTCTCGCCCGATACGGCTATCGCTATCGGCACGCCGCCCTCAGGGGAGTCCCAGAGCCGAGCCGAGTCCACGCGGAAGTAGTCGCCCTCCCATGTGATCAGCTCCCCGGACTGCAGCTCCTTGATGATCGTGGCGGCCTCGATCAGCATGTCCTGCCGCTGAGCGACGGGCGGCCAACCTTCACCGGTTATGTGCTCGTTGAGGTTCTCCCCCGACCCGAGACCCAGGATGAAGCGGCCCTCGGAGAGCAGCTGCATGGTGGCCGCCTTCTGCGCGACCACCGCGGGGTGATACCGGATGATCGGGCACGTGACAAAGGTGGCCAGCTCGACATTCGAGGTGGCCTGCGCGACCGCGCCCAGCACGCTCCAGGCGTACGGCGCATGGCCCTGCGACATCAACCACGGCGAGTAGTGGTCGCTGCATACCTCGAAGTCAAAGCCAACTTGCTCGGCGGCAACGGCGTAGCGCACAAGATCTCGCGGCGCGCTCTGCTCAGTCATCAGTGTGTAGCCGAAACGCGTCATCCGGGCCTCCCTACACCTGCCCGCACCATCACTCGCCCGTCCCCAGCTGCGACTTCAGCCGGTCAATGTGCTGTGAAGCCTCTGCCTTGCTGAGGTCAGCGGACAGTTCCTCACCGGCCTGCCTGGCAAGCGTTTCGAGATAACTCCGCTGCGCCGGGGTCATAGGGTCGTCGCCGCTCACCCAGTCACCCGGTTCCTTCTGCAGTGCGGGGTCGGCCGCGTCGGGCGACGCCCCGATGAGCTCCACTTCCTCCTGCGCTGCCTGATTGCTCTCCGATGCGAATTCGCTCATGCGGAGACCGTAAACGAACCCTCAGACAGTGCTGACCAGGCCCCGGCGGTGAGCGAGGGCAGCTGCCTCGCCACGGCTGCTCACTCCGAGCTTGGCCAGAATGTTCGAGACGTGCACGCTCGCGGTCTTCGTACTGATGAACAGAACGGCACCGATGTCGCCATTCGACTTGCCCTCGGCGATCAGCTGTAGCACCTCGACCTCACGAGCCGTCAGACCGGCCAGTGGGTTGGTGTCGGTGCGCGCCTCAGACAGCCCAGCTCGTTGCGCCAACGCAGAAAGCCGGCTGGTGAGCATCCCGGAGCCGATCCTGCTGGCTAGCGCGCCGGCAGATGTGAGGACCTCACGGGCCTCGGCTCGATCCCGGGATACAACAAGGTGCTGCGCCAGCCGCAGCCCCGCGTACGGGACCAGGTGCGCCGGGGCGCCCTCATCGGACAACGACTTCCAGGCACGCCGCCACGCGTCCGCACTGTCCTCAAGGCTTGCCTCGATCACTGGCTGCCAACCTCGCCGGACGCCGACCGGTTTGGCGGCCGCAAGTGCCTCGCGCACGACGTTGACCCGTCGGTCGGAACGGTCGGCCGAATCAAGGACGCGGGCAGCAGCAGCACCGGCAGCCAGAATCGGGTAGATCGAAGCCGCGGAATACAACTGGCTGTGCTCGAGGCCGACCTCGACATCCGACCATGCCCGCCCATGATCACCGACCGCCAGCGCGTAGTCAGCGGCAAGTCTTACAGCGGTGCTGGAATACTGCGGCGCCGGCTGCTCAGCGGAGATCAGGTTCCGAAACTCGCCGACGATCGCTTCCGCCTGGTCCAGGTCGTTGCGCCAGACCGCCACCCAGCCCATCAGAAGTCGCAGATGGACGTAGTGATTCGCCGGCGGGTCAAGTTCGAGAGCCCGCTCGGCCATCCTGACCGCCTGGTCCCACTCCCCCAGCGCGAGCAGCGGCTCCGCCGCATTGCCGGCCAGCATCGCGCCGAAGGAGCGCTCCAGGCCCAGGCCGCGGGCCACCTCGATCCCAGCGAGAGCCTCATCGGCTGCCTGGCGATAGCGACCGCACTCGGTGAGCGCGTGGGAATAGTTGATCGTGTAACGCAGCATGGTCCGGCTGTTGCCGTCCGCCAGCCGGCCGGCGGCAGCCAGTTCAGCCAAGCCTTCCTCTTCGTCCCCGCGGCTGACCAGGCTGGTGCCCAAGACATTGCGCGCATGCGCCTCCAGCGACGCTGAGCCGCCGGCCATCGCCGCCTCGATACCCATCCGAGCCGCAGCTACCGCCTTATCGGGAGCGCCGGCCAGCATGTTGGCTGTAGCCAGCTGGTTGAGCACCCTAGCCCGGAAGGCGGGAGGGCAGCCGTCCGGCATCAGATCGACCGCCTCCGATATTGCATCGACGCTGCCCTGCCGGAGCACGGATGTGAGCAGGCGACTCTTCAGGATCAGCCGGCTGATCCGGGACTCCGGACCGGACTCGGTTTTGGTCTCCGCCAGCGATGCGCCGACAAGAGCGAGAGCCCGCTCTGTCTCGCCAGCCTCAGCGGCCGCCTTGGCGGCCAGCTCCAAGACGGTGGCTCGGTCACCCGCTAATCTCTCTGGTTCGGCGACCTGATCCCAGAGCTCGAGTGCCCGCTCATACATCTTCAGGGTTTCGTGATAGGCGGCCTTGCCGGATGTCGCCGCCTTGATCGACCAGTCGAAGGCCTTGTTCACTTCGTGCGCGGCCGCCCAATGGTGCGCGATCTCAGAGGCAGCCGTCCCGGCAGACCCATGTCCGCTGATCAACTCCGGCTGCTCCTCCAGAACTGCGGCGAAGTGGGCGTGCAGGCGGGCATGCTGCCCGGGAAGCAGGTCGTCGTGAACCGCCTCACGCAGCAGCGCATGCCGGAACCGATAGCCCGTCTCGTCGGCGACCAGCACCGAAGCATCGATCGCCTCCTGCAGCGCTGCATCGAGGTCGGCGACCGGCAACGTGGCAACGGCCTCCAGCAATTCATGATCAACACGAATGCCGGCCACGGCCGCCAGCCGGACAACGCTCTGTGCCCGCTCGGAAAGGGTCGATACCCGTACGTTGAGCGCGTCGCGGAGGTTATCCGGCATATCAACGCAGCCGCGCGACGCAGAGCCAGTCAACTCCTCAACGAAATAGGGGATTCCCTCACTCCGCTGGTGAACAAGATCGATCACCACGCTGCTCGGGTTTCGACCGAGAAGCATGCTGAGCAGCTCCGCCACTTCCCGACGTTCCAAGCTGGGAACATCAATCCTGACGGTACGCGGAAGCCGGCCCACCTCGGCGAGGAAGGGGCGCAGCGGATGTCGCCGGTCTAGCTCATCGGTCCGATAGCTGGTCAAGATCATCACCGGCGCATCGGTCAAGGCCCGAGCCAGGAAGCGGAGCAGGTGCCGGGTGGACTCATCTGCCCAGTGGATGTCTTCCATGATCACCACGAGCGGCCCGTGCTCGCTGGCCCGCTCCCACAGCATCGCCACCGCTTCGAACAGTCGCAAACGCAGTGAATCGCCCCCGCCCTGTGCGGCAGCCAGATCGGGCAGCAGCGCCCCCAAGGCCGCACGGCCGGCGCCTGCCCAGTCCAGGATCTGTTCGCGTCCGTGCAGCGCGACAAGATCGTGCAGGGCGCCGACCACAGGTGCGTATGGCAAGCCGTCACCACCCAGCGGCACGCATTGACCGGAGATCACCTGCGCCTTGCGATCGGCCATCGGGCCGCTCAAGTCCTCCAGAAAAGCCTCGATGATCGTCGTCTTGCCGACACCAGCGTCGCCGCCCATGATCACGAATCGGCTGCCGTCGACGATGACATCATCCAGCACTTCAAGCAGCCGGGCACGCTGCTCCGCCCGCCCGACAACCGCGCCGAGCCGCCTACCGTCTACCGAGCGTGCTGCCCGCACCACGCTCACTATCGTGCCACCGCGGTGCGACGACTCCTCCCCACCGGCCTGGGCTCAAGGAAGCTGGTTGAGATCGCCCCTGAATCGGCGGGCCGCGGGGCCGTATGACGCCAGGTACCAAGGCGGCGCCACCAGACTGAGCGGCTCCGACGCGCGATGGCATCGAGCCGATTCTGAGCAGCCTCGGCCATCAGGTCGCGCTGGCGCTGGTCTGCCATTGCCTTGAACGAGTAATCATTGATGTAGCTCATCGCTGCCTCCGCAAGCCGGTTCTTTCTCTGTGCTTCCATGTTGTTGCTAAGGCCCGGTGCCTCACATCATCCATATGCCTGATCTTTCGCAGAGCTGCTGGCTGAGGTAGCTGAGGTGCCTTAGGCGGCTTGCGGCACCGATGTTTTGGTAGGAAGGGCGACGTGCCACGTTTGCGCACCGTCTCTCCCCGCGACCCGGGGTGGAGCCGGCGCCGCGCCGGCAAGGGCTTCGTCTACCTCAACGAGGTCGGTCAGCAGTTGCCGCCGGAGGACGTCGAACGGTGCAAAACGCTGGTGATCCCGCCGGCCTGGAAATCGGTGTGGATCTGTCCCTCACCCAATGGCCACATCCAAGCCGTGGGAATCGACGACGCCGGCCGACGGCAGTACATCTACCACCCGTACTGGCGGCTGAAGCGCGATCAATCCAAGCACGACCGGGTACTGACCGTAGCCGCCCGGCTGCCGACCGCGCGGCGCCGGGTTCTCAAGCACCTTCGGCTGGAGGGAATGCCGTACGAAAGGGCACTAGCAGCAGCGTTCCGGCTGCTCGACCTCGGGTTCTTCCGGATCGGAGGGGAAGCCTATGCCGAGGCCAACAACAGCTACGGCCTGGCAACGATTCACAAGGAACACGTCTCGATCCAGGGCCGCACGGTGGTGTTCAACTACGTCGCCAAGTCAGGCCAGGAACGCTATGTCGCGTTGGCCGACAACCTGGTCCGGACCGCTGTCCGCGACTTGCTGGGCCGCCGCGATGGCGGTCCTGAACTGCTCGCCTACGAAGACACCACCGGGTGGCACGACATCAGCTCAGCCGAGATCAACGCCTACATCAAGGATGTGGTTGGCGGTGAGGTGTCGTCCAAGGACTTCCGTACCTGGCACGGCACGGTGATCGCCGAAGTTTCGCTCGCCGGATCGGTGGACCAGGCTCGTACCACCGCAGCCCGCAAGCGCGCCGTGTCCTCAGCCATGAAGAACGTTGCCGGCTACCTGGGAAACACCCCTGCGGTGGCTCGCAAGTCCTACGTTGACCCACGAGTCGTCGACCTGTTCAACGACGGGGTGACGATCCCACCCTCGCTGGCGGCCACCGACAAGGACCTCAACGATGGCATCACCCACGGCAGGATCGAACGCGCCGTCCTGGATCTGCTCAGCTGATCACTGCAGGGCCGCGGTCAGCCGCATGACGTTGTCGAGGTAACGGTCTCGCCAGCCGCGGCGAGCCCAGTCCTGAGGGGTCAGTTCGCGGCAGACCTCTCGATAGTGCTCGGCTACTTGCTGCAGTTCCGCCACGAAACTCCCACCGAATCCGAGCAGGCTGATCTCGTAGTCGAGAGCGAACGACCGCATATCCATGTTGCTCGAGCCGATCACACCCGCCTCGTCGTCAACGGTGAAGAATTTCGAGTGAAGGATGGTCGGCGCCGGATACCGGAAGATCCGGACCCCAGACTCCAGCAGCGGGCCGTAATAGGACCGCTGAGCGTGGTGCACCATGAACTGGTCAGCCTTCTCGGAAACGAACAGCTCCACCGACACCCCTCGATAGGCCGCCGTCGTGATCGCCGCCTGCAGCGACTCATCCGGGACGAAGTAAGGGCTGACGATCGACAATCTGCGCTGGGCGAGATGAATCAGTGAGGTGAACAGCCGGAGATTGGGTTCGGTCGGAAATCCGGGGCCGGAAGGGACCAGCTGAAACGCAGTCCGTTCCGGACCGTTGACCAGGCCCTCTGGGGCCGCGGTCGGTCTACTGAGGCCGAGCCGCTCTCCGGTCTCGGTGTACCAGTCGGTCTCGAACACCGCCTCGATGGCTCGCACGATCTCCCCACCCAGCTCGATGTTCAGATCAACCCAATGCCGACCGGCCTTGAGATTGCCCGGTTTCAAATAGCTGGAGTCGATCATGTTCTGCGATCCCATGAACGCAACGCTCCCGTCGATGACGACCAGCTTGCGATGGTTGCGCAGGTCCGGTCGGCGCCATCGCCCCCGTACCAGGTCGATGGGCATCAGCCGATGCCACTCGACGCCGTCCCTTGTGAGACGTCGGTCCATTTCCTTGAACCCGGGATAGCCACGAGAACCGAGATGGTCGTAGAGCAGTCGCACCTTGACACCCCGGCGTACCGCATCGCCCATGGCACTGAAGAAATCCGTCGTGGTGCTGTCGAGGGCGAGGATGTACATCTCGACATGGACGTACTGCTCGGCAGCGTGAACCGCGCGGGTGATCGCCGAAATCGATTTCTCATAGTCGGCGTGCAGGCCGCGGCTGATCCCGAGGACACAGGGCAACGACGCCAACGTGCGGTTCAGCCCGACCAGTGAGGCCACGGCCGGGCTGGCTTCCGCCGTCGCCGGCAGCATGGGGTAGCTAGCCGTGTACTCGCGGATCACTTGGTTGGCTTGGTCCTGGATCCGGTGTCGCCGGCCCCGGACGTACGGGCTGCCGATCAACAAAAACAGCGGCAGCCCGACCACCGGAAGAAACAAGATCAATAACAACCAGGCCTGCGCCGCGCCTGGCCGGCGATTCTCCGGAACCACCCCAATCGCGATGATCTTGATCGCGTACTCGATGACGAGGAAGGCCGTCGTGATCAACGCCGAGGTCGTCATGCGACTCCTTGCCCAAGCCGATCGAGATTTATTGTCAGCGCACATCATGGCCGACGCCGGCCGAAAACGATTGGACGGCGTTTCGCCGCGGTCGTTTCGCCGCGGTCACAACCGGTTCGGAATCACCACGTCGGCTGCGCTTTCGAGCTATGGTCGGGCCAGGTAGGAGGAAAAGAGCATTGACAGTACCGCCGGAGGTCGGCGCTGAGGCCCAGGCCGCCGTCCCGGAAGCTGTGCTGGCCGGTGCCGGCCCTACGGAGGGCCGCTCACTGGGGCAGATCGCCTGGATGCGGCTCAAGAGGGATAAAGTTGCCCTTGCCGGTGGGGCGGTGCTGATCTTCCTCATTCTGGTCGCCATATTCGCGCCACTGATCGTCCGGTTCCTCGGGGACCCGCCAAATGAGTTTCACCAGGATCTGATCGACACTGCGGGCGGCACGTTGACGCCGATCGGACCCCTCGGCGGCATGAGCTGGGATCACCTGATGGGCATCGAGCCGCTGAACGGCCGCGATATCTTCAGCCGGATCGTTTACGGCAGCCGGATCTCGCTGTTGATTGCGTTCCTGGCCACGCTGCTGTCGGTGGCTATCGGCACCACGCTGGGAATCATCTCTGGTTTCATCGGCGGCTTTACGGACACCTTTGTCAGCCGGCTGATGGACGTGTTCCTGGCGTTTCCATTGCTGGTCTTCGCGATTGCCCTGGCTGGCGTCTTTCCGGACCAGGCGTTCGGACTGGAGGGCAACCAGCTGCGAATCGTGTTGCTGATCTTCATCATCGGATTCTTCAACTGGCCCTATATCGGACGGATCATCCGCGGCCAGACACTCTCACTTCGGGAGCGTGAGTTTGTCGAATCAGCTCGCAGCCTTGGAGCCCGCCGCACCTACATCCTGCGCACGGAGATGCTGCCGAATCTCATCGCCCCGATCTTGGTGTATTCGACGTTGCTGATTCCGACCAACATCCTGTTCGAGGCGGCGCTGTCCTTCCTCGGCGTTGGTATTCGGCCTCCCACCCCTAGTTGGGGCGGCATGTTGTCGGAGGCCGTCGTGTACTACACCCAACCGCACTTTATGTTCTGGCCTGGCATGGCGATCTTCATCACGGTCTTGGCCTTCAACCTGTTCGGCGACGGACTCCGCGATGCCCTCGACCCACGGGCCAACCGATAGAAAGCAGATCGGGGCGAACCCCGACAACCAGAAAGGGAACAAAGGAATGATCCATTCGAGATCCCGCCGAGCCAAGGCTCTGGCGGCCGTGGGCCTTTCAGCCACGCTGCTGTTGGCCGCCTGCGGCCAGAGTGGGGGTGGTGGCGAGCAGGGGCCAGGCACTCAAGCCAGTGCCAGCGGTTTCAATGCCGCATCGACCAGCGTCGTCAACCCCTCGGAAACCAAGGGCGGCATGCTGAAGTTCGCGAACCCCGGTGACTGGGACTCCCTCGACCCCGGCGAGACCTACTACGCCTACGCGTGGAACTTCGCTCGGCTGTACGGTCGCTCGCTGTTGATGTTCAAGTCGGCGCCCGGCAAGGATGGCAACACACTCGTGCCGGATCTCGCCGAAGGCCTGGGCCAGTCGAGCGAGGATGTCAAGACCTGGACTTACAAGCTCCGCCAGGGTGTCAAGTTCGACGACGGCACCGAAGTCACCTCGGCAGATGTGAAGTACGCAGTGCTGCGTTCGACCGACAAGCAGACTTTCCCCAATGGGCCGGCGTATTGGGAGGCGGTCCTCGACTTGCCGGAAGGCTACAAGGGACCGTACAAGTCCAAGGATGCGAATACGGACTCCGCCATTGAAACGCCCGACAAGTACACGATCGTCTTCCACACCAAGCAGCCGTTCGCAGCCTTCGACTACCTGGCTCAGCAGCCCAACACCATGCCGGTCCCCAAGGACAAAGACACCGGTGCCAAGTACCGCAACTCGATTGTGTCGACCGGTCCGTACAAGTTTGAGAACCTGCAGCCGGGCAAGAGCTTCAACCTGGTTCGCAACGATCAGTGGGATCCGGCGACAGACCCCAATCGCAAGGCGCTTCCTGACCGCATAGAGGTCTCCCTCAGTGTCAATGCCGATGACATCGACAACCGGGTGATCAGTGGCGAC
>Ga0126312_10000732_pt1 | contig 20337 bp, 19 predicted proteins | sample Plot104A_FD_92537 | JGI IMG/M metagenome (GOLD analysis project Ga0126312, IMG submission 92537) | Serpentine soil microbial communities from UC McLaughlin Reserve, CA, USA - Plot104A | ecosystem: Environmental > Terrestrial > Soil > Grasslands | place: USA: UC McLaughlin Reserve, Lake County...
ATTGCTTTTCAGTTTTCAAGTGCTGACTCTGAGAGTCAGGTTGAGTGTGTGGCTAGATTATCCGATGTCCCTGTTGACGCCGGCCCACTGGCGGGCTGGGAGGCCCCAGAGGGCTATGAAACCGGCTGCGGCGGCTTCGTCGAAGGTACTGTTTGGGTCGTAAGTAGCGAGGTCCTTACTGTAGAGGGCGTGAGGAGCGTCGCGCCCTGACACGGTGCTCGAACCTTTGAAGAGCTTGAGGCGGACGGCGCCGGTCACGGTCTTCTGGGTCTCTTGTATAAAGGCGTCGAAGGCTGACTTCAGCGGGGTGAACCAGAGGCCGTCGTAGGTAAGTTCGGCGTAGCGTTGCTCTATGGTGGTCTTGAATCGCAGGACGTCTTTGGTAAGGGTGAGGGTTTCGAGCTCTCTGTGGGCCTGGATGATAGCGAGGGCTGCCGGGGCCTCGTAGATCTCCCGGCTCTTTATACCGACGAGGCGGTCCTCGATCATATCCACCCTACCGAAGCCGTGAGCGCCGGCGACGTCGTTGAGCTCCGCGATGAGCTCGACCAGCTCCAGCTCCTTACCATCGAGTCTCGTGGGCAGGCCCTCCTGGAAGCCGATCTCGACGTACCGTGGCTCGTCCGGCGCCTCTTCCGGGGCAGTGGTGAGTTCGAAGACGTCCTCTGTGGGCTCGTGGTCGGGGTCTTCGAGGGGGCCCGCCTCTATGGAGCGGCCCCAGAGGTTCGCATCCACGCTGTAGGGGGACTCTCTGGTGACGGGGACCGGGATGCCGTGCTCTCTTGCGTACTCGATCTCCTCGGGGCGGTTCATGTTCCAGTCGCGCACCGGCGCGACGACGGTGAGGTCTGGGGCGATGGAGGCCGTGGTAACGTCGAAGCGCACCTGGTCGTTGCCCTTGCCCGTGGAGCCGTGGGCGATGTGGGTAGCCCCCACCTCGCGCGCTGCCTCTACCAGCTTCTTCGCTATGAGTGGCCGTGCGAGCGCGGTGAAGAGCGGGTACCTACCCCCGTAGAGGGCGTTGGCCTTTATCGCGGGCGCGACGTACTCTTCTGCGAACTCGGCCCTGGCGTCTCTCACGAAGGCGTCCGAAGCGCCGATCTCGAGTGCTTTGCTCCTCACGTCGCCGGCTGGCTCGCCCTGACCGAGATCCAGGTACAGAGCGTAGGGCTTCGCCCCGCGCTCCTCGAGCCACTTCAGGCACACCGACGTATCGAGCCCACCGGAGTAGGCGAGCACGACGTTCTCTCCGTCCAGCATATTTTCTCTTCCCGGATCGCTCGCGCTCATCTGACCTCGTGTCCCCTCTCCCGCAAGGCGGAGATCGCAAGGTCTAGCTGGCTCTCCGCGACGAGCACGTAATCTGTGTCGTAGGTGGCCACGGCGAGGATGCCGACCTCGCACCTCGCAAGCGGCGAGGCTACCGAAGCCAGGACGCCCACCAGCCCGAGGTCGAAGGGTCCTCCCTCCAGCTTCAGCGCACGCCAGCCGCGCTCGCAGGTGATCCCCGCGGGGACGCGCTCCTCGGGGCAGATAATAGAGAGCTCGTCCTGGGTGCGCGTAACGCAGAAGAACGGCGCACCCGTGGCCCACGGCTGGACCTCTGCCCACGGCTCGAGCCTGCAGACCGCGAGACGCTCCTCGAGCACCGCGAGGCGCAGCGACGCGTCGGGCGCGCATTCTATCCTTGGGTTAACCACGCGCGGCTACTCGATGTTGCCGGCTGGGCGGGTACGCGCGCGGCAGACGTCGGCGATCATCCCCGCCACCTCCTCGGCGGCGGCGTTATCCGGAGCCACGGCGAGCACTGTGTCCTGCCCTGCTACGGTGCCGACGATCCTCAGTCCCTTCACCCTGTCGAGGACGCTGGAGACCGCCCCGGCGGTCCCATCGCGAGTATTGATCACTACCAGGTTCTGTGCCGGAGCTATGCCGAGGACGAAGCTGGGCAGGACCTCGATGCCAGCCGACCCCGGCTCGTGCGGCAGCGCAAGGTAGCGGTGGCCTACCTTGAGCACGCCGAGCTCGGCGAGATCCCGGCTCACCGTAGCCTGCGCTACCTCTATCCCCTCCCCTGCGAGGGCCGCCGCCACGTCCTGCTGCGTGCCAAGCTCCCTCTCCGAGATGAGCCTGAGGATGAGATCCTGCCTCGTCGCCTTGTCTACAGGTGCACGCGTCGCTCCCAAGGTCCCTATGCCTCCTACGTTGAGGTTACTTGAGGTGCTCGAGCCCGAGGTACTCGGGGTACCCGAGCGCCAGGTTCATGTTCTGCACAGCCGTCCCAGCCGCGCCCTTGAGCAGGTTGTCCACGGCGGAGAACAGCAAGATCTTCCCCGCCCTGCGATCCACGGCCGCAGAGAGCCGCGCCCTGTTGGTGTTTGCCACGTGCGCAATGTGCGGCGGCTCCTCCCGCGCCTCGACGAAACTCCACCCTTCATAGTCCTCCGCGTACCAGAGGAGGATCTCCCTCGCTCCGGGAAGCTCATCGTCGAGCTCGACGACGATCGTCTCGAGCTCGCCCCTGCTAAGAGGTAGGAGGTGAGGCACGAAGGTGACCTCCGGCGTTTCGCCTACCCTGCGGAGCATGATCTCTATCTCGGGCGTGTGCCTGTGGCGCGGGGCGCCCTGCGAGATCCCATACGGCGAGACGCTCTCGTTGACACTCACGAAGTGCGTCTTGCCGCTCGGCCTCGCTCCCGCCCCACTCACCCCGGAGAGCGCGTTTACGGTAACGGAGCGTACCCCGCTCCCTACCCGCCGCACAACAGGCGCTAGCGCGAGTATCGCCGCCGTCGGATAACACCCGGGGTTGGCGACGAGATCCCCCCTCGGCGCCCCGAAGACCTCGGGCAGCCCATAGTGCGCCGTCTCGAGCAACGCCGGCGCAGGATGCTCCCCATACCACTCCTCATAGACGCTCACTTCGGGGAACCGGAAGTCAGCCGAGAGATCCACGACCAGCCTCGCTCCACCAGCCAGAAGCCCCTCCACCACCCCGGCGCTCTCCCCATGCCCGTAAGCCACGAACGCCACGTCAAGCGTAGAGGCGTCTATCTCCTCAGGCTCGACATAACTGCCCCCTGCCGCCAGCTGCGGATATACCTCGTCTATCTCCCGTCCCGCGTACCCGCGCGAGGAGACCTCCATCCCCCCCACCTCAGGGTGCCCGGTGAGGAGCCGTGCCAGCTCAACCCCAGCGTACCCACCGCCACCGTAAATGCCTACCTTCAGTCCCATACCGCCCATTGTAGGACTTGCGGATAAATATTCAAGCATTTGCATAAATTTGTTGACGCTTGCGCGCTCGGGTGCGACAATAAGCGGCGATGATGAATAAAGATTCAACAATCAGAATAATTACTATCCCCGGTGGGGTGACCGCGGCGGAGGGCTTCTTCGCTGGAGGGGTTATCTGCGGCGTGAGGGGCTCTGGGGTGCGGGATCTCGGCCTCCTCTTCTCCGAGCGCGGGTGTACGTCGGCGGCGGTGTTCACGCGGAACGTGGTAAAGGGCGCTCCGCTCGAGGTCACGCGGGAGGCCATAGAGGGTGGGGGCGTGCGGGCCGTGGTCGTCAACAGCGGCATCGCGAACGCGGCGACGGGACGGAGGGGGTTGGAGGACGCCTACGCCATGCAGGCGCTAGCGGCCGGGGCGCTGGGGATAGAGGCTCGGGAGGTGGCGGTGGCCTCCACCGGCGTCATCGGGGAGCATCTGCCGATGGGCAGGATCTCCTCTGGGGTAGAGGCGGTAGAGCTGGGAAGGGGCGGATCTGGTTTCGCCGAGGCTATTCTGACCACCGACACCCGCACCAAGGAGGTGGCGGCAAGGGTCGAGGTAGGGGGCGCTACCGTCACGGTTGGCGGGACGGCCAAGGGGAGCGGCATGATCCACCCCAACATGGGCACCATGCTCGCGTTCATGACCACCGACGCCGCGGTGGAGAAGGGGTGTCTGCAAGAGACCTTGAGCGTGGTGACGGATCGCACCTTCAACCGCGTCACGGTGGACGGCGACACTTCGCCGAGCGACGTGGCCATCCTGCTTGCGAACGGAGCGGCCGGCAATCAGAGGCTAACGCTCGACTCGCCCGACTATCCGGCGTTCGCGGGGGCTGTCGAAGAGGTTGCGCGAGGGCTGGCGAGGGAGATCGCACGCGACGGCGAGGGGGCGACACGGCTCGTCGAGGTGGAGGTGGAGGGGGCTCGGGACGAGGCATCGGCGGCGGCGCTCGCCAGGAGCGTGGTAGGGAGCAACCTGGTCAAGGCGGCGGTCTATGGGGAGGATGCCAACTGGGGCAGGGTACTCACGGCGATGGGCTACTCTGGGGTTGGCTTCGACCCCTGCGGAGTCGAGCTGTGGTTCGGGCCCGTCAAGGTGTTCGAGGGCGGGGCGCCCGTGGAGCACGGGGAGGCCGAGGCCAACGCTGCGCTCGCGAAGGGAGAGGTAAGGATCACGGCGCGTCTCGGTGAGGGCGAGGCCTCCGGCGTGGCCTGGGGCTGCGATCTCACCTACGAGTATGTGAGGATCAACGGGAGCTACAGGACATGAGGCCCGTCGTCATCAAGGTCGGGGGCGGCGCGCTGGCCGGTGGCGCTCTGGAGGACCTGCCGGAGATCCTGGGGTCCGGAAGGAGGGTCGCGCTGGTACACGGCGGCGGAGCGCAGCTCACCAGGATGCTCGACGCCCTTGGCATCACCTCCAGGTTCAACGAGGGCCTGCGCGTCACGGACGCGCGGAGCCTCGAGATCGCCGAGATGGTCTTTGCCGGTAGCGTGAACAAAGCCCTCGTGCGGGAGTTGGGGGGCCTCGGGTTGTCTGCGGCCGGCATCTCCGGCACCGACGGTTCGACGTTCCTCGTCGAGCCCATCGCCGGCCTGGAAAGGGTAGGGGCGGTGGTACGGGTAAAGCCAGGTCTGGTTCACGCGATCTGGGCCGGTGGGTTCGTGCCGGTTCTGGCCCCACTGGGGCTTGGGCCAGAGGGGGCCTACAACGTCAACGCCGACGCGGCAGCGGCGGCGCTCGCGGCGGAGCTGGGAGCCGAGCACCTGCTACTGCTCACCGACGTGGACGGCCTGCTCAGGGAGGGCTCCCCTGTAGGGTCGCTCGCGCCGGATGAGTGTGAGGACTACGTGGCGTCGGGGCTCGCAGCCGCCGGGATGATACCCAAGCTCAGGGCCGCAGCCGCAGCCGCGCGTAGCGGCATCGAGGTGAGGATAGCAAACGGCAACAAGAGAGGTGCGCTCGCAGCGGCCGTCTCCGGTAAGAAGGTCGGGACACTGGTATCGGAAGGAGTAGTCGCGTGAAGGCAGTGATGGAGACCTACAAGCGTCTGGGTATCGCCCCGACCAGCGGGCATGGCAGCTGGCTCTTCGACGAAGAGGGCAACCGCTACCTCGACTTCATCGCTGGGATCGCTACCAACACTCTGGGCCACGGCCACCCCGCGCTTGTCGAGGCGATAAAGGAGCAGGCTGAGACCCTGATCCACTGCTCTAACCTTTACGAGGTGCCTATCCAGGGCGAGGTCGCAGGGATGCTCGTCGAGGCCACGGGCTTCGAGAGGGTCTTCTTCTGCAACTCGGGGACCGAGAGCGTCGAAGCCGCGATAAAGCTGGCCCGCAAGTACGCTCACAATAAATACGGTCCCGACAAACGCGAGATCCTGACCTTCTCCCGTTCCTTCCACGGCCGTACCTACGGTGGCCTCTCGGCGACGGGCCAGCATGCCCTCAAGGAGGGCTTCGGCCCCATGCTCGACGGCTTCGTCTGCGCGCCGTTCGGAGACCTCGAGGCCGCCAGCGAGGTCGCCGGGCCGCGGACGGCGGCGGTCGTTGTCGAGCCGATCCAGGGCGAGGGTGGCGTACACGTGCCGCCAGAGGGTTTCCTGCAAGGACTGCGCGAGCTGTGCGACCTGCACGGCGCTCTCCTGATCTTCGACGAGGTCCAGACCGGGGCAGGGCGCACGGGACACCTCTACGCCTACCAGGGAGTCGGGGTCGTACCGGACGTGCTCACGAGCGCCAAGGGCCTCGGCGGCGGATTCCCCGTGGGCGCGATGATGACGAGAGAAGAGTACGCCGCCCTCGGACCCGGCAACCACGGCTCCACCTTCGGGGGCAACCCGCTAGCGATGGCGGCGGTCAGGGCCGTGCTAGGGGTCGTCAACGATCCGGCCTTCCTCGAGGAGGTGCGGCTCAAGGGGAGCATCCTCAAGAGCGCGCTGGAGGCCCTGGCCGCACGCATCCCCGACGCCGAGGTGCGCGGGGATGGACTGTTGCTGGCCCTGGATCTCGGAGACCCGGACCTTGCAACGGCGTTCTTCGAGGGCTGCTTGAAAGGAAGGGTTCTCGTAAACTTGATCGGGGGCTCCACGATCCGTATCGCACCCCCGCTCACCGTGAGCAGGACGGAGGTACGAGCCGCGCTCGACACCTTTCGAGGCTGCGTCGATGCCCTGGTGACCGGCGTAGGAACCGTCGCCGTGGCATGAAGATGATCGCGCAGCTCGACGACACCCAGCCTCCCCCCTCCCCCCTCTCGGGCCGCGACTGCCTCACGCTGGCCGAGTTCTCACCCGATGAAGCCACGTTAATCCTCGACGAGGCCGCGAAGATAAAGACCCTGCAGCGGTCGCGCATCCCCTACAGGCCCCTGCGAGGAAGGACGCTCGCGATGGTCTTCCAGAAACCCTCCAACCGCACCCGCGTCTCCTTCGAGGTCGGAATGTACCAGCTGGGCGGCCACGCCCTCCACCTGCTGCCGCAGGAGATACAGATGGGCAAGCGCGAGACCCCCTCTGATACGGGCCGTGTCCTCGCCCGCTACATAGACGCCATAATGGTGCGTACCTTCGCCCACGAGGAGGTCGAGGAGCTCGCTGATGCAGCCGAGGTGCCCGTCATAAACGGCCTTACCGACCTCCACCATCCATGCCAGGCTCTAGCCGACCTGCTCACGGTGCGCGAAGAGTTCGGCACCCTCGAAGGGGTAGGGATCTCCTACATCGGCGACGGTAACAACGTCGCCCACTCGCTCGCCATCGGCTGCGCCCTCACAGGCGCAAACCTAACCATCGCCCATCCCGAGGGCCACGCTCCCGACCCCGGCGCGATGGAGCTCGCCGGCTCCCTTGGCGCCGCCCCTGCCCTGACCACCGATCCACGCGGGGCCGTCTCCGGCGCGCGGGTAGTCTACACCGACGTGTGGGCGAGCATGGGCCAGGAGGAAGAGGCAGAAGATCGCAGGGAGAGCTTCGCCCCCTACCAGGTGAATGAAGGTCTTATGAGTCTCGCCGAGAGCGATGCCATCTTCCTCCATTGCCTCCCCGCCCACCGCGGCGAGGAGGTTACGGCCGGGGTCATAGACGGCCCGAGGAGCCGTGTCTTCGACCAGGCCGAGAACAGGCTGCACGCCCAGAAAGCGCTGCTCTATCTACTCTTGAGCTAGGGCTCCCTCCGGTCGTCAGCTAGTTAGCACGCTCCGCCCTTCGGGCTCCGCTAGTCAGCACGGCGCTCCGGCTTGCAGCCGGGCGCCTCTCAGCACGCATCGGCCGCTAGTCTAGGCCTCGCTTTCAGCTAGTCAGCAAGGTCAGCAAGTTCAGGGCGGGCTGAAGTGCTGAAAGCGACCGCAGGGAGCGTGCTGACAAGCGGAGGCTTATAGCCGTAGCGGGCTGACTAGCTGAATTGCTGATAGCTAATAGCTTAATATGGGGAGGTTCGCTTCGAGGGGCGGGGATCTCTGGCGGCACGAGAAAGGCCGGGGATCGTCTCCCGGCCTTTGCGATTCTCGGGAGTTTGTCGGGTCTCTAGGCGGGGGTTACGTTCTCCGCCTGCAGCCCCTTCCTGCCCTGGGTAACCTCGTAGGTCACCTTGTCGCCTTCTTCGAGGGTCTTGAATCCTTCCCCGGAGATGCCGCTGTGGTGCACGAAGACGTCTTCGCTCCCATCATCCGGAGAGATAAAGCCGTAGCCCTTCTCATCGCTGAACCACTTGACCGTGCCTTCTGGGGCCATACGTTTGCGCCCGCCTTTCCTGTTCCTGGGCCCCAACAAACGAAAAAGCCACCCTTCTCCACCGGGTGGCGCTCCATCAGCTGTAAACCCACCTTGCCGTTACGGGTCCAAGTATACCAGGATTTATTGGGCATGCTAACTTATCCCAGAGTCTCGTGGAAAGGAGGACATTTTGGCGAGGAGGACGATAAGCAACCCGAGCCTGCCGGCTCCGATGCGAGGAGGGACCTACTCTTCGGGGGTCGAGGCCCCCGAGGGGAAGACGATCTATATCTCGGGGCACGTCTCGCTGGACGCCGAGGGCAACGTGGTGGGCGAGGGGGATATCAGGCTCCAGACCGAGACGGTGCTAGAGCACGTGAAGACCGTGGTGGAGGAGGCCGGTGGGAGCATGGAGGACATCGTCAAGGTGACGGTCTTCATAACCGACATGGGGCTCTACGACGAGATCCACGCGGTCAGGAGGCGCTACTTCGAGGAGCCCTACCCCGCCTCCTCCATGGTCGAGGTCTCGGCGCTCATAGACCCGCGATTGCTGATAGAGATCGAAGCCGTCGCTGTGATCGGGTAGGCCAGATGGTTCTGCGGCGCAGCCTTTTATAGAATCTGCGCGCGGGGTAATTAGCCCGACAACAGGGGTTACTAGGGAGAGGACTATACGCCATGCCGCTAGACTACACCTACCGCATCCAGTTGCCGCACCGCACGGGCCAGTTCGCCAGGGTCGCTGGGACGATAGCAGAGGGAGGAGGCCTCATCGGCGACGTGACGACCATCAACGTCGGCAGGGACGCCTCCATACGCGAGATCACGCTCGAGGTAGAAGACCGCGAGCAGGCCGAGAACATCGCTGAGATGCTGCGTTCCCTCGAAGGCGTCCAGGTATTGTGGGCGCGCGATAGGGCGCTCCTCAAGCACGAGGGGGGGAAGCTAGTGATCCAGTCCGTGCAACCGGTGAGGACGGTGCAGGACATGCGCGACGTTTATACCCCAGGGGTGGCGCGGGCGTGCGAGGCCATCGTCGAGGACCCTGCCCTCGCTGGCGAGCTGACCATGATCGGGCGCAGCGTCGCCGTCTGCACCAACGGCACGCGGGTTCTCGGGCTCGGCGACATCGGACCAGTTGCCTCGATGCCTGTGATGGAGGGCAAGGCCGTCTTCTACCAGCAGCTTGCCGGCGTCTCCGCGATGCCGATCCTCATAGACACCAAGGACGTCGAGACCTTCGTGGAGACGGTGGTGCGGATAGCCCCTGGGTTCGGCGGCATCCACCTCGAGGACATCTCGGCGCCTGAGTGCTTCGAGATCGAGGCGCGGCTTATAGAGGAGCTTCCCCAACCCGTCATGCACGACGACGTACACGGCACGGCCGTCGTTACGCTAGGGGCCGCGCTCGTCGCCTGCCGCAACGCAGGTCTAACCCTGCAAGAGGAGGTGGTAGGACAGATCGGGCTCGGCGCAGCGGGCTTCGGGATCGCCGCGCTGATGGCCGACGCCGGGGCCAGCAGGGTACTCGCGACGGACCCCAATCCAGCCTCCCACGAGCGCGCCGAAGAGAAGGGAATCGAGGTCGTCGAGATGGAGACCCTGATGAGGGAGGCCGACGTCGTCGTGGCGACTACGGGGGTGCCTGGCCTCATAAAGCCCGAGGCGGTGCGGGAGGGGCAGGTGATCCTGGCGCTCACAAACCCCTACCCCGAGATCGAGCCAGAAACGGCGCTCGAAGCCGGAGCCGCCTTCGCCGCAGACGGCAAGAGCGTGAACAACGTACTCGGCTATCCCGGCATCTTCCGCGGCGCACTGCTCTCGGGGGCGAAGCAGATCAATCCCGAGATGAAGATCGCCGCGGCAGAGGTCATAGCAGACCTCACCCACGAGTCGGACCTCGTCCCCGATGCCCTCGACCCCGGCGTGCACCATAGAGTCGCCGACGCCGTGCGCGCCGCGGCCGTGAAGAGCGGCGTCGCCCGCCTCGACCTCGCACCCAAAGTGCTCTGAACCGCCGAGCAACAGAGCCTCCCCGCACGCAAAGAGGAGGAGCCTGGTCAAGATGCCAGGCTCCTTGCCACGCTGCTACTTCGGAATAATCGTCAGGCTCTGGTCTTGAACCACCAGTAGACGAAGTTGCCTCTCTCGTCCACCAGGTAGTTCCCGCCCTCAGAGAGGGAATCTCCCGTGAGGTCAGTGATGCCGTCCGTGCCTTTCCAGAGCGAGACGTAGTACCACCTTCCCGCCTTGAGTCTGGTCGTCGGCTCGAGCGTTACCGACCTGCCGTCGAGGGCCGGCGTTACGGTGACGCCCACGGGCGTCGCGTCGGTCCTGTAGACCACGGACGCTCCGTCCGGTCCGGGGAGGTACACTCCGGCGAACAGGAGCGCCAGCATGAAAACCCTTGACAGAACGACTACCCGCTTCAAGATCATCCCTTCATACGGTGTTGAGAGGTGCCTTCCTGCTTTATAGTAGAAGGCGCCGCGGGCTCTTCACATACGCCAGATGGCCACTTCTCATGTGCCAGGTGGCCATTTGTCGGGGCGGGTCTTGCGTCAGGCCCGGTCCGACTGCCGGTGCAACCGGCGGGCGCGTTCGCGCAGAGAGGCGCGGTCAACCTTCATGCTTCCTGCCTCTTCGGGCAATCCGTAGAAGGAGACCGGGACCTTGAACCGCGGCAGAGTCCGCTCCAGAGCCCGCGCCAGGGTCTCGGCGGAGGCCGAGACGCCGGCCGTCCTCACGAAGGCTACGGGCCTGAACCCGAACTCCGTGTCGGGTACGGGCACCACAACGGCATCGTCGACGCCATCAAGCCTGCAGAGCGCTTGCTCTATCTCCTCTGGCTGCACGTTCTCGCCGCCCGAGATAAAGAGGTTGTCCTTGCGACCCCGCACGAGCAGGTAGCCCTCGTCATCCAGCTCCCCAAGGTCCCCAGTGTGGAACCAGCCGTTCGCGTCAAGCGATCGATCTACGGCGTCATTCCTCACATAACCGCTGAAGAGGGTCTCCCCCCTCACCATTATCTCTCCAGCTTCGGAGATGGAGACCTCACGGTGGGGCAAAGGGCGGCCCGAGGTGCGTAGCTCCTCGCGGGAGGCCTCTGGGGGCGTCGCGGTGACCTGCGAGGCCATCTCGGTGAGGCCGTAGCTCGTGTGGATGGGGAGGCCGCGGGCTATGGCCTCGTCCAGGAGCGAGGGCGGGATCTGGCTTCCCCCTAGCAGGATCGCTCTCAGCCCTCCCGGGTCGAATCCCTCCTCATCGAGCAGCTGCGAGAGCTGGGTGGAGACGAGCGAGACGTGGGTTGCGCCGGCGGTCGCCTCGTCGAGCGGCGAGCCCGGTTCCGGCAGCGCCACGCACGCCCCTGCGAGCAGGCACCTGAAGACTATGGAGAGCCCGCCGACGTGGTAGAGCGGCAGCGAGTGCAGCCAGCGGTCGCCCGGTCCAAGCGCGATGTTGGCGTTGGATCCCAGCGCGCTGTAGTAGTGGTTGCCGAAGGTGTGCAACGCCCCTTTCGGAGCACCTGTGCTCCCCGAGGTGAAGACGATGGTTGCGGGTAGATCCAACGCGTGGCTCAGTGGCTCGGAGGGCTGCCCCCGCGCCGGCTCGTCCGCGTAGAGGGAGGCGGGGTGCAACTTTCGGACTTCCGTTGCCGCGAGGACCTCATCGTCGCAGGAGATGAGCGCGCGACAACCGGCCTTCTCGAGCAGCGGCGCGGCGCCCCCAGGGGGCAGGCGGGTGCTGAGGGGACAGGCGACGCAACCGGCCCGGATCAGGGCAAGGAGCAACACGAAGTAGACCTCATCTTTGGGAAGGTAGAGGGCGACGCGAGCGCCAGCGCCTAAGCCGAGCCCTGTGATCTGCTTCCCTGTCGCTCTCACGCGGAGATCCAGCTCCGAGTAAGTGAGCGTAGCGTTCGGACCGACGACGGCGGGGGCGTCCGGGGAGGATATCGCGGCCGTCCGCAGGGGGCACGGTACGCGTGTCGCTCCGTCGTTCACGGGCTCATGTTACCCGAAGGGCGCCAGCAGGCGGCGGTCGATCCGGCGGCCGGCAGCCGACAGCGTCCGAACCTCCACGCGAGGCGCGGGAAGCTCGAGACGCGGGCTGAGAACGTCTGCAGCCAGCCTGCGGTAAGTGTCGAGGCCGGCCGGGACCTCCTCTCCACCGACCCCAGCGGCGAGCGCTACGAGGGCGGCCGTCCCGATACCGGTCTCGTACGCGGAGCTTATAACCGGTCTCGCGCCGATGCGCGAGGCAACACCGGCGAAGCGCAGCGCGCGCGAGATGCCGCCGAGCAGGGTGGGCTTGAGGACGACAGCCCGCGCGTACCCGTGGTCCTCCAGCTCCTCCGGCGCCATGCCGATGAGAGACTCGTCCAGCGCCACGGGCAAGCCGTGTTCCTCTGCGAAGTCAGGCAACGACGACGGATCAGCGAGCGGTTCCTCGACATACTCGAAGCGCAGGCCGGCCGTGTCGCGGGCGAACCTCTTCGCTTCGTCAAAGCCCCACGCCCGGTTCGCGTCGAGGCGCAGGGCGATGGCGCCGTCCAGCTCCTCGCTCACCGCGTGAACGAGCTCGACGTCCTCCTCGACGGCTCCTCCGCCGACCTTGAGCTTCACCGCCTCGTAGCCGGCGTCCCTTGCCCTGCTGGCCTCTTCGATAACCCTTTCGGGCTGAGCGGAGATGAGGGCGTTCACAGGTACCGATGCCCTCGGGCTGGAGGTTACGAGCTCGGCCAGCGGACTTCCGCGAGAGGCGGCGTACAGGTCCCAGAGGGCAAGCTCGAACCCGAAACGCGCTGAGGGAGCGAGGTCCATCGAGTCCAGCTCGCGGCCGAAGGTCCCGTCAGGGTCTATCCAGTCGTCCGCTACCTCGCGACCTGTTACCGAAGACGCCAGATCTCGCAGCTGCCGCGCGCACTCCTGCAGGCTCTCGCGGCTGAAGCCGGGGAGCGGCGAAGCCTCGCCCAGGCCGATCCCGCCGTCATCGCTCGCCAGCTCGAGCAGGAGACCCTCGCGCGAGCCGAGGACCCTCCCCTTCAACTCCAGGGGCTCGGAGAGGGGCAGCTTGTAGCGGTAGATGCCGAAGCCTGAGAGCTTCGCGGCGGCCATCGGCTCAGGGCCGGTAAGGGAACTTCGAGAAGTCGGGCTTGCGCTTCTCGTTGTAGGCGTTGCGGCCCTCCTGAGCCTCCGCGGTCTGGTAGAAGAGGAGGGTGGCGTTGCCTGCGAGCTCCTGCAGGCCGGCCTGGCCGTCGCAGTCGGCGTTAAGGGCCGCCTTGAGGCACCGGATCGCCATCTGGGAATTGGCCAGGATCTCGCGGCACCACTGCACGGTCTCTTCCTCGAGGCGCTCGAGGGGGACGACGGTGTTGACGAGGCCCATCTCGAGGGCCTGTCCGGCGTCGTAGGGCCTGCAGAGGAACCAGATCTCCCGCGCCTTCTTCTGGCCGACGATGCGGGCCAGGTAAGCTGCTCCGTAGCCGCCATCGAAGGAGCCGACCTTGGGTCCTGTCTGCATGAAGCGAGCGTTCTCCGCAGCGATGGTCAGGTCGCACATGACGTGCAGGACGTGCCCGCCTCCGACCGCCCACCCCGCGACCATCGCTATGACCGGCTTGGGGCAGGTTCGGATCTGGCGCTGAAAGTCAAGGACGTTCAACCGCTCGACGCCCGTACCCTCTTCCGAGTATCCGGCTTCCCCCCTGATGCGCTGGTCTCCACCGGAGCAGAAAGCTTCAGGCCCCTCGCCCGTAAGGATGATCACACCTACCTCGTGGTCGTCGCGGGCGTCGTCGAGTGCTCTCTGCATCTCCTTGACGGTAAGGGGCCTGAAGGCGTTTCGCACCTCGGGGCGGTTTATTGTAATCTTGGCGATGCCCTCGGCCTTGTGGTATCTGATGTCCGTGAACTCTCCTGCTTCTTGCCAATCTATGCTTGTCATGGTGAGAGATTATATGGCCTGGAAGAGATCCTGCAGTAGTTTCAGATACACCTCCGGGGCCTCGAGGCGGACGTTGTGACCCGCGCCTGGGACGACCGTGGCGCGGACGTGCGGGCTCGCCGTCTGCATGCGGCGCGAGATACCCGCGAACTTCCCGTCCAGCGCTCCGGCAACGGCGATCTTCGGGACTGCAAGCCCTTCGAGCTCGCCCCACAACGAGGGTTGGTTGCCCGCTCCCATCCCCCGCAGCGAGACCGCTAGCTCCTCAGGACGGTTGCGCAGCCTCGCCTCGATGGTCTTGTGCACGAGACCCTCGCGCCGCGCGAGCGATGCGAAGAGCGGCTGCCCGTACCAGTCCACGAGGAAATCCTGGAGATCATCCTCCTCCAGAGACCTCGCCCGCTCCTCGTCGGCCTCGCGCCTCGCCCGCCGCTCCGCCGCACCTTCGATACCAGGCGAGGCCGACTCGAGGAAGAGGCCGGCGCAACGCTCTGGATAGCGCAGGGCGAGGTACAGCGCCAGCCGCCCACCCATCGAGTAACCGACGATGGTGGGGCGTTCGATGTCTAGCTCGTCGAGGAGGTCCAGCACCCTCAGAGCCGCACCCTCGAACGTGTAATCCTCCCGCGGCAGCCCGACCGAACCTCCGTGCCCCGGCAGGTCAACGGCGAGACAAAGATATCGCTCGTCGAGCGCGGCCATCGTGCCTCTCCAGTCCTCCGCGGAGCCCATGAAACCGTGCAGGAAGAGGACCGCAGAGGCACCGGCCTCGCCGGAGAGGGTGTAGTTCAGCTTGCCCACGGAGCTAGGAGGTGATCTCGGAGGAGATCATCGCAGGTACGTGTGACCGCAATCCATGGGTTATTCGGGCCAACGAGCCGACCTGGACCTCTCAGCGATGAGGTCGCCGACGAAATCTCCCGCCTCAGCTTCCGACAACCTCGGCAATGGACCAAGCAGACCTGGTAACTCGGCCAGCGGCTTCCCTGCGGACAAAGGCCTCAGCTCAGCGACAGGCTTGTTGCCAAGCGTCAGCACGAAGCGCTCGCCTTGATCGACTACCCTGCCGACTATGTCGGCACAGTGTTGCGCAACTTCAGCGACGGAATGAGCCTCATTCATAATCAATCCTCTCTGAAATCTTGGTGTGTCTAGCCAATGATCCTATCGTAGTCGGCGCGGCTACCGATCTAGAACTACAGTACCCCGCCCTCGACTTCGACGCCAAACGCCTGATGCGAGAGCCCTGCACGTACCGAGAAGAAACGGCCAACCCGCTTGAATCCTGTGTAACGTCCCGCTATCCCTTGTAGCCGATCGCGGCTCGATCCAGGTGTCGTAGAAAACCTACGAAGTTGACCGCGTAGATAGCCGCGAGTGCCACTACGAAGGTTGCCTGGGTGATCCTGTCCGCGCCGTAGCCGGCCAGGATCAGGGCTCCAAGCAGCGTGGCGAGCAGGCCGTTACCGAGCTTCGCCCCCACCCCTATCGCCAGTTGTTCCTCACCGCGGTTCCTTACCCTGTAGAGACGGTGAAGCATTACCAGCACGCCCGCGAGGTAAGGTTGCAAAAGGACTGCAAGCCACAGCCTGTCGGCCAGGGCCGATACCAGCAGCGCGTCCCCAAGGCATACGGCCCCGAGGCTGGCCAGGCAGGTCGCTCCCTTGCCGTACCTCAAGAGAAAAGTAGGCTTGCCGTAAGCTGCGTCGCCCCTACGATCCCTGAAGTCTTTCAGGACGATCCGGCCCGTGAACAGCAGGTAGAGGGCAGCCAGCAGGGGGAGATCCGGCACCTGCACCCTCTCCCCTACCGTCACGGCGCCGAGCCAGTATGGGATGCCGACGTATGCGACGGCCAGGGTCAGCGGCGCCATGAAGGTCCTGTAGGAGAGCTTCACCGGCGGCAGGGAGTAGAGCGCGCCTACCACCAGCGACAACCCCATTATGCCGGCTGCGGTAGGACTGACTGCGAGGGAGAAGGCCAACGCCAGCGCCCCGGCCACACCGGCTACCCGCCAGAGGTCAGCGGTACTTGCTGCGCCCGTTATGAGAGGGCGGCCGCGGTCGCCGGGGTGGTTGATCTCGTCTATCTTTTCGTCGGCGATGTCGTTGAGGCCAGTAGCGCAGACGTAGCTCGAGGCGAGCGCCAGCACGGCTACTATCACCGGCCAGCCTATGGTGGTCAGGCCGTGGTGCCAGGCCGCCCCGAGCAGCATGAAGAGGACGATCATCACCGCCACACGGTAGCGCAGCAGCCTCCAGTACAGAACGAGCATCACTACTTGGGCGTGTAGGTCTGGAACGGCCAGATGCTGACCAGCGCGAGCAAGAAGACGGCCCACATAGCGTGGTAGAGCAGGATCAGGACCAGCCCAAGCCAGAAGAAGTTGGCCAGCAGGGTGGCCTCTCCGAGATGGACCGCCCGCTTCTCTACCTCGTCGAAGGCCTTGAAAGCGAGGATGGCAGCCAGAACCAGCGCGAGCGCGATAGCCGCACCGAAGGACGCAAAGACGTAAGAGAGATATTGCAAGGCGGGCAGTGCAACGAAGAACACAGGCAGCCACCACAAGGCGAAGCCGAGGATCGCAACGCTCGCCACGACCAGCAACGGTACAAAGAGGCCTCGACCGGCAGGCTGGCTGTTCACCCGTCCCGCTGGCGTAATATCTGGCTGTGATTCCGTCCGCTGTCGAAACCGCTGCCTGAAGTGCCGGTACATCATTCGAAAGACGACCGCGTAGAGGATAAGCACCGCCACCCCGGCTCCGGTGTAGAACATTGGGCTATTCGGATCACTCATAGAGGCATCGAAGGTCTGCTCCTGATTTGCCTCGTAGAGCGCAGCGGGGGCCAGACCTAGCTTCACCGCGGCTATAAGGGAGTTGTAACCGGCTGCCAGCACCAGCGCCGTCCTGCCGTACCCCATCCCGAGCCTGCCGATGTAACCGAAGAGGACAGCGGTCAGGGCGATGACCGCTACCCCGGCCATAAAGAAGAGCGTGATGCCTGGCGCCGGGGAGCCGGCAAAGAGGTGAGGCAGCGTCACCGCTATCGCGGAGCCTGACAGCCCGAAGAGCACGAGCGCCGTAGCCAGCGTCGAGAGGCTCCTGGCTCCTGAGGTCATGTGTCCGAGCTCCGGCGATCGAGGTCCGATATCTCCTCGAGCAGAGTCCTGTGCAACGCCACGTTCTCCTCGCGGTCCGTGCGGACCTCGATCAGGGTAGGGGTATTGCGGGCGCAGGCCGCGCCATAGGTCTCGATGACCTCCGTCTTCGAGAGCGGATGTTCGTAGTCGAGGCCGAACATCGCCGCCGCGTGCTCGAAGCCCAGTCCTTGCGGGGTGCCGAAGTAAGGCTCGAAGAATGCTCTGTTGCGCGCCACGGGCAGGAAGGAGAAGATAGCGCCACCATCGTTGTTGAGGACCACGACGACGAAGGGTAGATCCCTGACCATAGCGAGCGAGTTCAGGTCGTGCAGGAGCGCGAGGTCGCCGATGAGTAGCGTGATGGGCCTCCCCGAGCCGCGGGCGAACCCCGCGGCCGTCGCGACGGTCCCGTCTATTCCGCTCGCGCCCCGGTTGGCGGCGACGGGAACCGACGCGCCGTCCGGCGCTGCGTAGCTATCGAGGTCCCGTATCGGCATGCTGCTCGCGACCACGACGGCGTGCTCCTCTGGAAGGTTCTGTGAGATCAGCCGCGCCACGAGCGGCTCGTTCAGTTCCTCTGTGCCCCCGAAGGAGCGATCAAGGTAGACACCCACCTTCGCGGTCGCCTCGCGCCAGCTTCTCGTCCATGAAGAACCCGCGCGCGCCTCGCCGCCCGCTGCCTTCGCGAGCGCGGCGCAGAAGCCCGGAATGTCGGCCTCGACGCTGTGGGTCACCCTGTGGCCCGGGTCGATCCGGAAGGGATTCTCGCGCACGACGACGTAGGGATCAGGACGGCTCCTGATGAAGAACTGCTCGAGCCGCTTGGAGACCGCGCGGCCGCCTAGATGGAGCACGGCCTCCGGGGCATGGGCCTCCTTGAACGGCTCGCCTGCCAGCAGAGTGTCGTAGTAAGGGATGAGGTTCTCCGAGATCGCGCCGAGCCGGACCTGGGACCCGACGTCGGGCAGTAGCGGCCAGCCGAGAGCCTCGGCCAGTGCCAGCGCTGCCTTACCCTGCCTCCGGGAAGAGAGCCGGCCGGCGACGACGAGGCCGCGCTCCACGGGGCGGAGCGACCCCCAGAGGCGTTCGATCTCGGCGCGGTCCACGGCTGGCCTGGTAGGAGCGTGACGAGTGTATGGCTCGCCGCTCTCTGACCAGCGCGCGGGGGCTGAGACACCCTCTTCTCCCTCCTCAGGGATAAAGGGCTCGCGGAACATCAGGTTGAGGTGGACGGGGCCGCCTGGGGCGCGGCGGGCGCGGTAGACGGCCTGATCCACTGTGGTGAGCACCATCGCCGGGTCCACGGCCTCGTCCGGGGCTGGCAGGTCGAAGCGCCACCTCACGTAGTCGCCGAAGATGTCGGGCTGATCTATGGTCTGGTTGGCCCCTGTCTGGCGAAGCTCGGGTGGACGGTCGGCGGTGAGCAGTACCATGGGTACGCCGTCGGTAGAGGCCTCCGCAACGGCTGGCATCCCGTTGGCGACAGCCGTGCCGGAGGTCGTGATCCAGGCCGCAGGGCGTCCCGTCGCGCGCGCATAACCGATGGCTGCGAACGCCGTGCCGCGCTCGTCGAAGTGGATGAGGCTCTCTGCCTTTTCATTCGCGGCGAGCGCCGCGACGAGGGGGGTCGAGCGCGAGCCGGGCGCGACGCAGAAGAAGTCAACGCCGCTTCGCACCAACTCCTCGACGATAAGGGTGGCCCAGAGGCGGTTAGCGCGCGGCGTGTCGCCCCGGGTCAAGCCCGAACATCCTGGTGAAGTCGCTGATCTTCTGCTCGATCTCAGCCCACTCGTCCTCGGGAGTTGACCCCGCGACGATCCCTGCCCCCGAGAACAGCGCGAGCTTGTCCCCCCGCACCAGCCCGGAGCGGATCCCGACGGCGAACTCGGCGGCGTCGGTTCCGATCCACCCGACCGCTCCGGCATACCACCCGCGATCGAAGGGCTCGAGGACCCGGATCTCCTCCAGCGCCTTCTCCCTCGGGTACCCGCCGACGGCTGGCGTGGGGTGCAGCGCGCGGAGCACATCGGCGTCGGTCACGCCCTCACCCAGCGTCCCGCTCACCCTCGAGACCAGATGGCGCCTGCTCGCGAGCTTCATCTCCGAGACGCCCTCTTCGATCTCGAGGTCATCGCAGAGCGGTGCGAGCGACTCCCTGATGCCCATACGTACGTACATGTGCTCGGCCTTGTCTTTCTCGCTCCCGAGCAACTCGTCGCGCAGCTCCGCGTCGTCCGCCTCCGACGCGCCGCGGGGTCTGGTTCCCGCTACGACCTCGCTCTCGATGTCTCGCCCCCGGCGGCGGAAGACCCGCTCGGGGGAGGCGCTGACGAAGGCCGTTCCCTCCTCCGGCTCGGCGTAGAAGTGAAAGCAGTCTGGGGTCAGCTCACCAAGGCGCTCGGCGACCAGGGTCGCGTCCAGGTCGCGCGGAAAACCGAACTGCGCCCTGCGAGCGAGCACGACCTTGCCCAGACGCCCCTCGGAGAACGCAGCGAGTGCCTGCTCCACGTTGCGCCTCCAACCATCTTTATGCGGGTGGTCAGTGCGCGACACAGGGGCCGGTATGGCGTCGTCGCGGGCGTTCTGCGGGAGAGAGAGGCTCTCGATCTGCTCCAGGATCTCCGCGTGCCGCTCCGCATCGCGTGGCAGCACCAGATTGCAGACCAGCGTCGCTTCAAGCGGCCCTGCGTGCAACTCGAAGCGCGGCAGGATGAAACGGTAAGCGCCGAACGCCAGCCACTCCGCGTCCGGCTCCTGCAGGGGGTCGAAGCGGATCCCCCCGTAGTAGCGTACCTGGGGTTCACCGGTCAGAAGCGCCGCAAGACGCTTGGGGAGCTCGCCCACGCCTTCGAGAGCGTCGCCGTGGTGCACGTCCGCCACCCCTACGGCCGCGATCCCAGATACCTCACCGCGCCCCGACCAGTACAACCTGGGAAAGTACGACTGACTCCGCAGCCACCGGAACGGCCGGACCGGTTCCACGGGAACCGCGAGACGCACCACCCGCCCGGCCTGCTCGGTGCCAGGGACAACCTCCGTGTTCGAGAGTGCCAGGCTCACCCTCTCCGCAAGAAGCCATCTGGCGCGAGCCAGAGAGCCGGGCTCGCGCGCGGCGCCTTTGCGTTCCCTACTCAACAAAGTGCGTACCGTCTCTTCATCTCGATACGTAGTGTAGCAAGGAGTATCGAACGGGGAGCGGCTTCTCTCACAAACGGTCCCTACCCGTACAGCTTCGGATAGAGCTCCCTGTAA
>Ga0126312_10000733_pt1 | contig 20335 bp, 19 predicted proteins | sample Plot104A_FD_92537 | JGI IMG/M metagenome (GOLD analysis project Ga0126312, IMG submission 92537) | Serpentine soil microbial communities from UC McLaughlin Reserve, CA, USA - Plot104A | ecosystem: Environmental > Terrestrial > Soil > Grasslands | place: USA: UC McLaughlin Reserve, Lake County...
CGCAATTGCTCGAGGAGCTCGAGCGCGCCCGCGGTCCCACGAACGTGCCCACCGGCCTCGCGGCCCTGCGCGATCACGGCGTCGACCCCCGCGGCTCGCGCAGCAAGCGCCTCCTCGATCGAGCCGCACTGATGGATCCAGGCACCCGGCACCCGGCGCTTCGGCGCGCCCCAGAACGTGACGACGGCGTCCGCTGCCTGGGCGGCCCGCCAATCGCTGGATCGCGCGAATGGGAGGAGCAGGTTGACGGCAACCGGCTTCGCCGTCAGGCGGCGAGCAGACGCGATCTCGACGTGCAGAGGCCGCGGGCCAAGCATGCCGATCGTGCCCAGTCCGCCTGCCTCGGAAACGGCCGCGGCCAGCTCCGAACCCGCGAGCCCGCCGCCCATTCCGGCCTGGACGACCGGTAGCTCGACGCCGAGACGGTCGAGGAGGTTCGCCACGAGCGAAGTGTTGCGCCTCCCTTCGCCTGCCGCAAATAGAATCGGCTTGTGGGGAAGCTCGAGTCCTTCAACCCGGCCACCGGCGAGCTCGTCGGAACCGTCGAGACCATCAAGCCCGGCGAGGTGCAGGGAGTGGTCGACGACGTGGCCGAGGTGCAGCCCTTCTGGGCCCAACTCACGCTCGCCGATCGGGCGCGATACCTGCGCAAGGCGGCCGACGTGCTGGTCGAGGAGGTGGACGAGGTCGCCGAGCTCCTGACGCGCGAGCAGGGCAAGCCGATCACCGAGAGCTACACGATGGAGGTCGTGCCCACGATCGACGTCCTGCGCTGGTGCGCGAGCGCGGGTCAGAAGATCCTCGCCGAGGAGCCGGTTCGCATGGGTCAGGCGCTGTTCCTCACCAAGCAGGCGAAGTTCACCTATCAGCCGCTGGGCGTCGTGGGCGTGATCGCGCCGTGGAACTACCCGTGGTCGATCCCGTTCGACGAGGTCGCGATGGCGCTGATGGCGGGCAACGGTGTGGTGCTGAAACCGGCGAGCCTGACGCCTATCTGTGGCGAGCGGATCCGCGAGACCTTCGAGAAGGCGGGGCTGCCCGAGGGGCTCGTGCGGGTGGTCCACGGCGGGGGCGCGATCGGCTCCGCACTCTGCGAATCGACGGCGCGGAAGATCTTCTTCACCGGCTCGGTGGAGGTCGGTCGCAAGGTCGGCGAGCTTTGCGCGCAGCGGCTGAAGGGCTCGGTGCTCGAGCTCGGCGGTAAGGACCCCCAGATCGTCTGCGCCGATGCCGACCTGCCGAACGCGATCTCGGGCTGCGTATGGGGCGGCTTTGCCAACGCCGGCCAGACCTGCTCTGGCATCGAGCGGACCTACGTGGTCAAGGACGTCGCCGATCGCTTCATCGAGGGCGTGACCCGGCGCGCGAGCGAGCTGTCGGTGGGCGATCCCTTCGAGTGGGAGACGGAGATCGGTCCGATGGTGTCGGATGACCAGTTCGGCGTGGTGTCGGAGCTGGTGGACGATGCGCTCTCGAACGGGGCCGAGCGCGTGTCGGGCGGGCCGCGCGATGTCCCCGGGTTCACCGGCAAGTTCATCGCCCCGACCGTGCTCGCCGGCGTGGAGGACGACATGCGGATCATGCGCGAGGAGATCTTCGGCCCCGTGGTGCCGATCATCGTCGTCGATTCCGAGGAGGAGGCGATGACCCGCGCCAACGACTCCAACTTCGGCCTCGGCGCCTCGGTCTGGACCAAGGACCGCGCCAAGGGCGAGCGGATGGCTCGCCGGATCGAGTCGGGCATGGTGTGGATCAACGACCACTCCTACACGCACGCCGCCTGCCAGTGCTCATGGGGCGGCGTGAAGGACTCCGGCCTGGGACGCTCTCACTCGAAGTTCGGCTTCTATGAGTGCGTCGACGTCAAGCTCGTCGCCTGGGAACCGGGCCGAACGCGCGACTTCTGGTGGCAGCCCTACGATCGCACCCTCGGCCAGGCGGTCAAGGCGACCGCCGGCTTGCTCTACGGCCGCAACGGCCAGCGCATGAAGGCCCTTCGCGAAGGCGGAATCCCTCTGCTGCGCGTGACCGCCCGCACCCTGCGCAAGGATTTCTAGGCCTGGGTCATCGCGCGGACTCTGCTCAGCCCGCGATCCTCACGTGCAGGTGGTTGTCGTGATTGGGAATCGCCTGCACGACGTCCGGTGGCCCGGTGAGCCCCGTGTTCGGACCGACGTAAACCCGCACGGCTCCGGCACGGATGAATCGATCGACGAGATCCTGCGCGAGGCGCAGATTCACCTCGTCGACAGATAGCAGCGAGCGCTCGGCCTCGCTTCGCAGCGGGTAGTACACGTCGACGTCGAGGCCGTTCTGGTGCGTGGCGTGGCCGATGCCGCCGAACTGAGGTCCGAAGTCACCGCCGTGGCGGCGGCTGAGGTCGCCGATTCCCACGCGTGGCGCCCCGGGATGCGCCTCGGCATAGGCGCGGATCACCCGCAGCGTGGTCCGCACCAGATCGTCGGTGCCCCATCGCCGCCATGCCCGGTTCGGCTGCCGCTTGAGGATCGGATCCCAGGTGAAGTAGTGGACGCCGTCGGAGGGTAGGAGAACGCCGCGAACGAGGCTCCCCGCCTCGGGAAGGCCGACCGCGACCGAATGGCGCCAGCGAATCCGCTCGTACGTGGTCTTGGTCTTCTGGCCACCGGGCTCGCTCGTACGCGCGCCCGTGGGTGCACCCGATCGTGTCCCTTCGGCGGGATGCGGTTTCGAGGCGGCGCCCGCCCACGTGCGGGGGGCGCTCGCCTCCGGGCGGTGTCCCGGGTCGCCCGCTCTGAGGGGCCGGGCAAGGAGCGCCGCCGCGACGGCGACTGCCACGAGACCGGTGATGCAGAGCGCTCGGACCATCCACACGGGCGTACGAACCGGCGCCGGCGCGAGGTCCCTCCGAGCCGCGAGCGGTCCCTCCGAGCCGCGAGCGGTCGAGTTTCCACCTATACGGTGGAAAATCCGCCGCTCGCGCGGCGAGAGGGGAAGGCTAGGTCGTGACGCGGACGAGCGGTGACCAGTCGCTCGCCTTGGTCGGCGCCGATCTCCTCTCGGAGCGCGCCTGGATGTCGTACGCGTGGCCGGGACCCACGTGCACGGGCTTGTTGGCCGCGCCGAACGTGGCCTGCCCGAGCGTCACGTCGTTCTTCCACGTCTTCCACTGCCCGCCGTCGACCCTGAAGCGCACGTCGAAGGCATCCCCGGTGTCGTTCGTCCCCGGCGACCAGCGGACCCCAAAGGAGTTCGCGGTCTTGTTGAGGATTGCCGGCCTGACTTTGATCGTGCCCGCCATCCCCCCGCTCCGGCTGCCGTGGAGATCGCAGAAGTAGTGGAATGAGCCCGCCGAGGGAACGACGGTGAAGCCCGCCGGCTTTGAGCTCGTGAGCCCCCCCGAGCTAAAGAGCTTGTCGTCCTGGCGGACATTGTGTAGCTGGCTCGTTGTCCCATTCGCGCCCCACTTCCAGTGGATCCCGCCAGCGCCGACGTTCTTGGTCACCGCTTTCGGCGCGAACGAGAGGCTCCCATTCGGAGCCACCGTGACCGTCGTGGTCGCGCGCCCGAACGCGAGCGCCGGAATCGTGAGCATGGCGGCCGCTGCGCCTATCAGTAGATACCGCCTCATCGTCGAGTCCTCCTGAATTCCTTCGATACTCCCTGCATGCGGTTCCCCGGCCGGCTGGGACAATCGCAGCCTAATGGCGGATGCCACTTCTGTCCAGAAGCGCCCGGATCCGGCCATAGCCCCCACCCCGGACGCCGCCGTCGAGCTTACCGGGCTGTGGCGCGAGTTCGGCGACCGCGCGGTCCTCCGCGACCTCACCTTCGCGATTCCGGCCGGCCGCACCATGGCGGTGCTGGGCCCCAACGGAGCGGGGAAGACGACTCTGCTGCGAATCCTGGCGACGCTGCTGCGCCCCACGGCCGGCGACGTCCGGGTGCTCGGGTGTGCACTTCCGCGGGACGCCTGGCGCGCCCGTGGGCGGATCGGATTTGTCGGGCACGAGCCGCTGCTCTACCGCGACCTGACCGGCGGCGAGAACCTGCGGTTCCATGCGCGTCTTCACGGCCTCCCCGGCGGCGGGTCCGAGCGGATCGAGGCCCTGCTCGATCGCGTTCGGATGACGCGCCGCGCGGACGAGCTGGTTCGCAATCTCTCGGCCGGCATGATCCAGCGGCTCGCCGTCTGCCGCGCGCTCCTTCACGGGCCTGAGCTCCTGCTGCTGGACGAGCCCCGCTCGCACCTGGATCCCGAGGCGGCGTCGCTCGTGGAGCCGCTGGTCGGCGCGGCCCCCGCGCGCACGCGCGTGATCGTTACCCACGACGTCGACGCGGCGCTGGCCGAGGCCGATCTCGTGCTCGCGCTCGGGGCCGGCGGCTCGGTCGCCTATGCGGGAGCGTCGAGTGGGCTGTCAGCCGGCGACGCTCGGGCGATCTACCGGGGGTCGCCGTGACGTCGGTATCCGGCGAGACACGCCGGCCGAGTTCCCTGAGCGCGCTGCGGGTGATCCTGGCCAAGGACCTCCGGGTCGAGCTCCGCACGCTCCAGTCGGTGCCGGCGATGGCGCTGTTCGCCGTCACCACCTTCGTGCTGTTCAGGTACGGGCTCGACCGAGAGTCCTTGAGCGGGGGCCTCGCGGCGGGCGTGCTGCTGGCCACGGTCCTATTCGCGGCGATCCTGGCCGTGAACCGGCTGTTCGTGGCCGAGCGGGACGAGGGCGGCTTCGACGCGATCCGCCTCGCACCGGTCGACGGCAGCGCCCTGCTGGGCGCCAAGGCGGCCGCGCTCGTGATCTACCTCCTCTTGCTCGAGGCGATCGCGGTCCCCGCGTTCGCGCTGTTCTTCCTGGACTCGTGGAGCGGGCTGCCGCCGCTATTCGGCGTGCTCCTCCTCACCGACCTCGGGCTCGCCGCCACGGGCGTGTTGATCTCCTCGATCGCGGCAAACTCCAGGGCGCGAGACCTGCTCGTCCCGCTCGTGCTTCTGCCCCTTCTGGTGCCCGTCATGATCGCCGCCGCCAACGCAGCCCAGGAGCTCCTAGCCGCAGGCGGTCCGTCATACGATGGCGTGGCCAAATGGCTCGCTGTGCTGGCCTTCTACGATATGACCTTCGCGGCGGTTGGCTTCGCCGTCTACGACTATCTCCTCGAGGACTAGTGCACCCGCCGCCGTCAAGCCGAGCATGAAGGTCACAACCCTCCGAGACAACGCCATCGCGGTCTCCGTCCTGCTGTGCGCCGGTTTCGCCCTGGTCTTCTTCTACGCGCCTCTGGACACGGATCAGGGCTTCATTCAGAAGATCTTCTACGTCCACGTGCCGCTCGCCATCTGCGCGCTCGCCGGCTTCGTCGTCGCCGGCATCCACGCGATCCGGCACCTGCGAACGGGTGACCCCGTACACGACGCGCGCGCATACGTGTCGATCCACCTCTCGGTCATCTTCGGGGTAGGTGTCCTGATCACGGGGTCGATCTGGGCGCACGCGTCCTGGGGCAAGTGGTGGGTCTGGGACGAGCCGACGCTTGTGAGCTTCCTGATCGTGTTCCTGCTGTACGCCACCTACTATCCGCTGCGCTACGCGATCGAGGACCGCGATCGCCAGGCCAGGTACGCGTCCGTGTTCGCGATCACGGCCGGCGCCTTCGTGCCACTGAACTTCATCGCCGTGCGGATGTCCCAGTCGCTGGTCCACCCGCGGGTGTTCGCGACGGCCAACGGCGGCCTTCCGGGGTCGATGCTTCTGACCTTCCTCGTCTGCCTCGCCGGAATGGCCGTGCTTTGGGTGGTGCTCGTGCGATTCGAGCTTGCGGCGAAGTCCGCCTCGGCGAGCCTCGCGCGCCTGCGACGGGCGCTCGACGGCGAGCCGCACCTGTCCCCGACCGGGTCGAGGATCGCACCCGGGGTCCCGTCCAGCGCGACCTCCGCCTCCTGATGCCCGCCCTGCCGCTAGACGAGGCCGGCAAGTACGTCGCCGCGGCGTACCTCGTCTTCCTCGCCCTCATCCTGATCTATGTGGCGATCATGGCGGCGAAGCTGGCACGCATCGACCGCGAGCTGGGCGAGCTGGCCGAACTTGCGGAGCGGGAGCGGAGCAGCCCGGAGGAATTGGTCTAATGGATCTGCTGGCGCTCGGCGTGTCCCACAAGACGGCGCCGCTCAAGCTTCGAGAGCGAGTGGCGCTGACCGAGGGCCGGGCAGCCGGTGTGCTGCGGGAGTTAGTCGAGGCGCCAGAGGTGCTTGAGGTCGCGGCAATCTCCACCTGCAACCGCACCGAGCTCTACCTGGCGGCACCGGATCCGGTCGGCGCCGAGGCGCTCGCGCTCGGGGTGCTGGCCCGGGAGGCGGGGACTCCGCCCACCGAGCTCGTCGGCCATCTGTACTCGCTGCGCTCCACGGACGCGGCTCTGCACCTGTTCCAGGTCACGGCCGGACTGGACTCGATGATCGTCGGCGAGGCCGAGGTCCAGGGTCAGGTCAAGCGCGCCTACGAGCTCGCGCTCGTCGAGGGGGCCACCGGCCCGATCCTCAACCGGCTCTTTCGGGGCGCGCTCGCCGCCGGGAAGCGGGCGCGGTCAAAGACCGGGATCACCGAGCGCGGGGTGTCGGTCCCGTCGGTGGCCGTCGAGCTCGCGCAGCGCGCGCTCGGCGATCTGTCGAGCAGGGTCGTGCTGGTCGTCGGCGCCGGCGAGACTGCGGAGCTGACCGCCAGGGCGCTCGCGGCGCGCGGGGTGGAGCCGGCGTTCATCGCGAACCGTCGGTACGACCGGGCGATCGGCCTCGCGCAGCGGTTCGGCGGGCGGGCGATCCGGTTCGAGGAGCTGCCCGAGGAGATGGCGAAGGCCGACATCGTCGTCGCCTCCACCAGCTCGCCTCACCACGTCATCGAGCGTGAGGAGCTCACCGAGGTCATGGCCTCGCGCGGGGGCCGCCAGCTCCTGCTGATCGACCTGGCCGTCCCGCGCGACGTCCATCCCGATTGCCGCGACGTCGACGGCGTGGGCCTCTTCGACATGGATGACCTGCAGACGCAGGTCGAGCGAAACGCCTCCGGGCGGGAGGCCGAGGGCCGCCGCGCCGAGAGCATCTTGCGCGCCGAACTCGCCAGCTTCGAGCGCTGGCTTGCCTCGCAGGACGTCGTTCCCACGATCGCCGCGCTCAGAGCGCGGGCCGACGAGGTCGTCAGCCGGGTCCTCGCCGAGAACGACCGGCGCTGGGAATCCCTCACGGACGCCGATCGCGACCGGATGCGGGCGATGGCGGGCGCGATCGCAAGCCGCCTGCTCCACGAGCCCACGCTCCGGCTCAAGCGCTCCTCGGGCGACGAGGACGCCTATGTATTCGTCAACGCGCTGCGCGAGCTCTTCGGGCTCGATTCCGGCAGCGCTCCGGCTCAGGACGCGGACGCCGAGGTGCGGCCGCTGCGCGAGGCGCGCCGCCGCGGCCGCTCGGCCAGTTGACCGACGCCCCGGCCCTGAGGCTCGGAACGCGAGGAAGCAGCCTCGCCCTGGCGCAGGCGCAATCCGTCGCCGGCACGCTGCCGGGTGCCGAGGTGGTGACCGTTCCCTCCACCGACTCGGATCCGGGTGACAAGGAGCGCTTCGTTCGAGGCGTCGAGCGAGCGCTCATCGCGGGCGAGGTCGACTTGGGAGTGCACTCGGCGAAGGACCTCCCGGGGCGGCGGCCCGACGAGCTTCGCCTCGCCGGCGTCGCGGCGCGCGAGGATCCACTGGACGCCTACGTCGGCCCTGCCTCATCGCTGGACGAGGTGCCTGCTGGTGCGCGCGTTGGCACTTCGAGCCTGCGGCGGCGCTCTCAGCTGCTCGCGCTGCGCGACGACCTCGAGGTGGTGGGGCTGCGCGGCAACGTCGATACCCGGCTTCGCAAGCTCACCGAGGATTCCTACGACGGCATCGTGCTTGCCACGGCCGGCCTGCGGCGCCTCGGTCGCGAGGACGAGATCGCATTCACCTTCGGCCTCGACCAGATGACGCCGGCGCCCGGCCAGGGATCGCTGGCCATCGAGACACGGCGTGACGACCCCGCCTCGGCCGCGGAGGCCGCGCGGATCTCCGACCACGACGCGCTCGTGGAGCTGACCGCGGAGCGCACCGCCGTGGTCGCCCTCGACGCCACGTGCCAGACGCCGGTCGGCGTATGCGCGCGCCTTGCCGGTGACGAGCTCGCCGTGTACGGATACGCGGGGCTTCCCGACGGCTCGGAATGGGTCCGCGATCGCGTCGCGGGCGATCCCGAGCAGCCGGCCGCCCTCGGCCAATCGCTGGCCGACCGCATGATCGCCGCGGGAGCACGCGACATCCTCCAGCGCTCCGAGGCGACCGCGTGACGACCGCCCGATCCGGCGTCGTTTACCTGGTGGGTGCGGGTCCGGGCGATCCCGGGCTGATGACTCTGCGCGGCGCTGAGCTCGTGGCGAGCGCCGACGTCATCCTGCACGACCGCCTGATCGCGGCCGCGGCGCTGCGCGGAGCGCGCGAGGACGCTGAGATCGTCTACGTGGGGAAGCGGCCGGGCGAGCGAGCCTCGGACGGCGAGCGTGCGAGAAGTCAGCCGCGGCGGACGTCGGGAACGGACACTGCTGATTTCGAGCGGGAGGTGTCGCAGGCCGAGATCGAGCGGCTGATGATCGAGCACGCCCGCGCCGGACGCAGCGTCGTCCGGTTGAAGGGAGGCGACCCCTTCGTCTTCGGTCGCGGTGGGGAGGAGGCCGAGGCGCTCGCCGACGCCGGGATCTCGTTCGAGGTGGTGCCGGGCGTCACCGCGGGGGTCGCGGCGCCAGCCTACGCCGGGATCCCGCTCACCCACCGCGACGATGCCTCGGCCGTCGCGTTCGTCGCCGGGCATGAGGATCCGTCCAAGGACGGCTCCGCCATCGACTGGGATGCGCTGGCCCGCTTTCCCGGAACGCTCGTGCTGTACATGGGCGTCAGACGGCTCCCCGAGGTCGCTGCGCGGCTGATCGCGGCGGGCAGGGACGCAGCAGAGCCCGCCGCCGCAGTGGAGCGGGGCACGACGCCGGCGCAGCGCACGGTGGCGGCGACGCTCGAAGGTCTTCCGGATGCCGCATCGCAAGCCGGCATTCGTCCACCCGCGATCGTCCTCACCGGTCAGGTGGCCGCGCGGCGCGAGACGATCGCGTGGCTCGAGCGGCGACCCCTCTTCGGCCGTCGCGTCGTGGTCACGCGGGCGCGCGCGCAGGCGAGTGGGCTTGCGGCCACGCTCGGCGCCCTGGGTGCCGAGGTCATCGAGCTTCCCGCGATCCGAATCGTGTCCAGGATCGACTCCGCCGTGGTGCGCGATGCGATCGCCGCCATCCACTCCTACGCGCTCGTCTGCCTGACGAGCCCGAACGGAGTGCGCCTCCTGCTCCAGGCGCTCGATGTCGCCGGGCTGGACGCCAGGGCGCTCGCCAATGCCACGATCGCGGCGATCGGGCCGGGCACCGCTGCCGCGCTCGCGGAGCGGGGCATCCGTGCGGACGTCGTCCCGGAGCGGTCGATCGCCGAGGCGCTTGTGGAGTCGCTGGCGGCATTCGACGTCGCCAACCGGCCGGTACTGGTCGTCCGAGCCGCCGAGGCGCGCGACGTATTGCCCGAGGCGCTTCGCGAGCGGCGCGGAAAGGTGGATGTCGTCGCCCTGTACGAGACGGTCGCCGACGAGCCCGATCCGGACGCCGTCGATGCCGCCCGGTCTGCCGATTACCTCACCTTCACCTCGTCGTCGACGGTCCGGAACTTCGTCGCGGCGGTGGGCGCCGGCTTCCCGGAGCGGGCGAGGGTCGTCTCCATCGGGCCGGTGACGAGCGATGCGGCGCGTCAGGCGGGGATGATCGTCGACGTGGAGGCCGATCGTCACGATCCGGAGGGGCTGGTCGAGGCGCTTGTGCGGGATGCCGCGGGGCGAGCGGTTCCCGGTTGACAGCGGGCGTGCTCCGCCCGTAGCCTGGATCCAGGCCGTGGAGCCCACGAAGGGCTCGGAGCCATTTAGGGAACGCGTGGCCGGAAAATGGATTGGAAAGGGAGCTCGGGCCGGGGACGGCTTCCACATCGAGCGTGATCTCCTCTGCACGGTCAATTCCGCCGGGTACTTCACCTCCCTGAACAGCGGCTGGGAGCGGGTCCTCGGCTGGAGCCGAGAGGAGCTCATGTCCCGCCCGCTCTCCGACTTCGTCCACCCAGCGGACCGGGAGCGGACCGCGGAGGAGATGTCGAAGGTCTCGCGGCCCGACTATGAGGTCGTCAACTTCGAGAACCGCTATCGCGCCCGCGGAGGAGGCTGGCGATGGTTGCGCTGGAGCGCCCGCGCGGACGGCGAGACCTGGTTCGCGGTCGCCTTCGACGTCAGCGAGGAGAAGGAGACCGAGACCCGGTTGCGCGGCGTGTTGACGGACGAGCACCTGCTCGCGTACAGCCAGCCGATCCTCGACCACCGGCGTGGCGAGATCGTCCAGGAGGAGCTCCTGGTGCGCATGCGCGGGACGGACGGCTCCGATCGGATACTGGCGCCAGCGGAGTTCCTCCCGGACGCCGAGCGGTGTGGGCTGATCGGGCTCGTGGACCGCTGGATGTCCGCGCACGCCGTCGCGCTGTCACGGCAGGGCCGGCGGGCGGAGGTGAATCTGTCGGCGGTCTCTATCGGTGACGAGGAGTTCACCGCCAGGCTCGAGCATTGGATCAATCGCGCCGGAGTGAATCCTTCGAACCTCGTCTTCGAGATCACCGAGACAGAGGCCCTCGAGCAACTCGATGTCGCAGTCGATTTCGCCGAGCGGCTGACACGACTCGGCTGCCAGTTCGCGTTGGACGACTTCGGAACCGGGTTCGGCTCGCTCACCCATCTCCGACTGCTGCCGGTCCGCTATTTGAAGATCGACACCAGCTTCGTCCGCGACGTGACCTCGAACATCGACGATCAGGCGATGGTGCGCGGGATCGTGGCGATCGCGCGCGAGCTCGACGTCCTGACGGTTGCGGAGGGCATCGAGGACGCCGCGACGCTCGAGCTCACCACCGATCTCGGGGTCGACTACGCGCAGGGCTTCCACATCGGGCGCCCGGCCCCCGTCGGCTGACGGCCCAGAGGCCGTAGATTGGGGCCGTGGGGGCACGGCCGATCACCTTCCTCTCCGACTATGGCTACGACGACGAGTTCGCCGGGCTCTGCCGGGCGGTGATCGCACGGATCGCGCCGGATGCGCTCGTCATCGACCTCACCCACGGCATCGAGCGCCACGCCGTCGAGCGTGGCGCCGCGGTGCTCGCCAACGCGCTCCCGTATGTCCCCGCCGGCGTCCATCTAGCGGTGGTCGATCCCGGGGTCGGCTCGCCGCGACGCGCGGTGGCGGTGCGTGCGGCAACCGAGGACCGGATCCTGGTCGGCCCGGACAACGGCCTGCTGTGGCCGGCGATCGAGCGGCTCGGCGGACCCGTCGAGGTCGCGGATATCTCGCTGTCGGCGTTTCGGCTCGAGCCTCTCTCGGCCACCTTCCACGGACGCGACATCTTTGCCCCGGTGGCAGGCCACCTGGCACGGGGTGCCTCGCTTGCGGAGTCGGGAGAGGGAGTGGATGCCGAGTCGTTGACGCGGATCGCCCCGCCGCAGCCCATCATCGAGACTGGCCGCGTCGTCGCCCACGTCGTGTCGGTGGACCGCTTCGGCAACGCCGCCCTGGACCTGGCGGACAGCCACTTGCCGGAGACCGGGCTTCGGCTGGGCCGTCCGATCGAGGTCGAGGCCGGCGGCGTCACCCGCCCAGCGGTCTTCGCGCTCACGTTCGCCGACGTGGAGGCCGCCGGGTTGATCCTCTACGAGAACTCTTATGGCAGCCTCGCGCTGGCGGTCAACCGCGGCGACGCCGCCGCGGACCTCGGCCTCGAATCGGGGGCCGAGATCACGCTGCGTCCGGCGGATTAGTGCCAGCCGCCCCGAGTCAGACCTTCGGCGCTCCGCGCCGACACTTCCGGATCGTCGACTCGACCAACGAACGGGCACGCGAGCTGGCCGCATCGGGCGCGCCCAGCGGCCTGGTCGTGACGGCGAACGAGCAGAGCGCGGGCCGCGGCCGCCGCGGCCGTCAGTGGACGGCGCCGCCCGGAAAGGCCCTCCTGTGCTCGGCGATCCTGAGCCCGCTGGGCGGGGAGCACGCGCTGCTACCCCTCGCCGCACCGCTGGCCGTGTGTGAGGCGGTGGAATCACTCTCGCCACTCACATGTCAGGTGAAGTGGCCGAACGACGTGTGGAGCGACGAGTGCAAGCTGGCCGGCATCCTTATCGAGGCCCAGCCTCCCTCCTGGGCGGTCATCGGCATCGGGCTGAACGTCTCGGTCGAGCCCGACGAGTTCCCGGCGGATTTGCGCCACCCCGCAACCTCAGTGGGTCACGGAGTGGGCGCCGAGGAGGCGCTGAAGGCGATCTGCGACCGGCTCGGAGACTGGGTCGCCGCCAGTCCGGAGCGGGTCCTGGCGGAGTTCGGGAGCCGGGATGCGCTCCGAGGTCGTGAGGTCCAGTGGGCGGGCGCAAGCGGCGAGGAGGGCGCGGGCGCTGGCGTGGCCGACGGAATCGACCACAGGGGCAACCTCGTCGTGATCAGCAATGAAGGAGAGCGTCGGAGCCTCGGCTCGGGCGAGATAACGCTCAGCATGCCGTCAAACCGACGAGTGAGTGATTGACGCATATCGGGCGAATCACGCACTCGAGGTGGTGGTGCTCGTCGAGTGAGTGATTGGGGTCATATAGACCCCCAATCCAACACTCGATCTGAATTCCTAGTCCGAAGCGGCGTCCCGGCCGCTTTCGTCGCCCGAGGCCTCGGGTGCCGCCTCGTCGTCGCCCTCGTTGCCGCCGTTTTCACCGTCTTTCGCGTTCTCGGCGCCGCCGCGCGCGCCGTTTCCACCGTTCCCGTTCGAACGCTTGCCCCGGCGGCGACGGCGCTTGCCGCCGGGGCGCGGGAAGTTGCGCAGGAGCTCGCGCGCGACCGCTGACGGCTTTCTCGCCATACGCATCCGGGCGCCGCGAAGCACCTCCTCGGCCTCGGGGGTGTGGGCGACCGCCGCCGCGAGAAGCGAGATCGCCAGGCGGCGATCCTGCTGGCGGGCGGCGTGGACGATGCGGCGGGCGTTTCGCCCGTGGGCGCGGCCGGAGGAGTTCACGAACAAGCCCAGCAGGCGCTTCGTCTCGGGCCAGCGCTGAACCGCGTATTCCTCGTGGAGCTCCCTGGTTATCGCCGCTAGCCGCCACACCCAGGCCTGGGCTTGGTCGCGGCGGCCGATACGGCGCTCGGCGAGCGCCTGCAGGAGGGCCTTGGCCCCCGCGCGCCGTTCCTCCCGCGGCCAGGTGGCCACGACCTCCAGCGAATCGTCGAAGGCATCCGGATCGCGGAGCGCGGCGATCTCGGACAGCGCCTTGAGTCGCAGCTGGTGGTTGCGGTTGCGCTGTACGCACGTGAGCAGAAACCGGCGCCGCAGCTCCTTGGCCTGATCGTGCTGGAGCATGGCCTTGGCCCGGCGCCAGTTGTTGGTGGTGACGCGGGCGCCAGCGAGCGCCGCCCAGGCGTGCTGCTCTGAGTAATTCAGGTTCTCGACGGCGATTCGCCACAGCTCCCGCTCGAGCACTGCGAGCCGGCGCTCCGGGTCGGCGGACACAGGGACGACGCGGCGCTCGACGCGCACGCGACGCCCGCGCCCGCGGCGCACCGGCCCCACGACGATCGCGCCGCCCCGGTAGACGTCGCGGTCGAGCAGGCTGTGGAGCGTGACGATCGTCTCGTCGCTGGTCGTCGCGGGGTGAACGAAGTCGATGACGATGCCGGCTTCCTTCCCGGGAGCACGACGGGTCACGCGGCCGGCGCGCTGCTGGTAGACCCGTCGCGACGCGGTGGGCGCCAGGTGCATGCAGATGGTTGCCCTGGGGGAGTTCCAACCCTCGGCGAGCAGCATCGCGTTGCAAAGGACGTCCACCTCGCCGCGCTCGAACGCCGCCAGGATCTCCGCGAGCTCGCGCTTCGGCGTTTCGCCGGAGACGGCGCGAGCCTTCATTCCCGCGGCCCGGAACGACGCCGCCACGTTGTTGGCGTGGCGAACGCCGGCCGTATAGACGACCCCCGGGATCTTGCGGAACCGGGATCGGTACAGGTCCGCGACTGCGACGTTGAACGGCTCCTGGTCCAACAGGGCGGCCAGCTCCTCTTGGTCGAAGTCCTGATCCACCTCGCCGCGTCGCAGCGGGACCTTGGCGATTGTCCGAACGCCTGGTCCGGGTGGGATCCGGATGCAGCGAAGCGGCGCGATGACGCCGCGCCGGGCCGCCTGGGCGAGGTCGAAGCGAGAGGTCTGGGTGGGAAACAGGTCGGCGACGTGGCGGGCAATCAGGGCGCCGGTGGCGGTCATCCCGATGAAGACGGGGCCCGTCCACTGGCGGATGCAGGAGCTCGTCTTCTCGCCGAGCGCCGTATGCGCCTCGTCGCAGATGACGATCGCGTAAGCATTGGAGATCCGATTCGCGTTACGGACGAACCACTGATACGTCTCGACGGTGACCGGTCCGTATGGATGATCGGAGTCACCGAGAAGCGGCGGCGACAGTCGGTCCTTGTAGCCGCGGTCGGAGATCTCGCCGATGAACTGGTCGACCAGGTTTCGCCGGTGGGTGAGGATGAGGATGCCGCCGGTGCGGGACCCCTCGATGAAACCCAGGGCGGCGACGGTCTTCCCCGAGCCGGTCGCATGCTCGAACCAGAAGCGCCGGCTGGCCCCCGGATCCTCGGGCGCCTCCGCGACGAGCTCGTCCTCGGCCGGCTCCTCCCAGTCGAGGGGTTCCTCCTCGTCCGGGACGATCTCGTCCTCGGCGATGGCCTCAACCGCCCCGTTCCCGCGCGCCTCGGCGGTGGCGACGGGACCGCCGTTTGCACCCTTGCCCGGAGCGGCCGCTCCGTTCGCGCCCCCGGCGTGAGAGTCCTCCAGCTCGGTCGTCAACGCCGCGAGCGTGCCGGACAAGACGTCGACCTGATGCTCGGTGAGCTCGGTGTCCTTGGCGAGTCGAACTGGTTCAGCCGACAGCAACCGCTCGAGCCCCAGCAGCAGCGAGTACTGCTGCCGCCACTCCTGCGACGGATCCTCGCGACCCTCCTCGAGCTCGGCGAGAGCGGTATCGACGGCCCGGCGGCGGGCGGTCCCGGGCGCGAGATCGCTGGCCGTCTCCCCCTCGAGCAGGATCGGCTCGCGCGTGAACTCGCGTACGCGCTCTAGCTGATCCTCTTGGATCGCCCCGGCCGCGCTGGCGGCGACTTCGAGTGACTTGGTCATGAAGGTTCATCCCATGCCCAAAATTCCACCGGCCGTGGGTTTGGGCGCGCTGTAAGCTCGCTGGAGGCGCGCCGGCCCGCTCGTGGTTTACCCCTCTTGACGAGTCGGCGGTTCCCCCGCGGTCCAGGTTGAAGCGTGGACCTAACCCTAATTAAACCATCCGCGCTCCCATAAGTGGTGGACGGTGCTCTTTTCTCGCATGATCGGCACGCTCGCGACCCGGCTTGTGTGGTGCCTGGCGGTCGTCCTCACAGCCGTCGGGCTCGCGGCCTGCGGTGGCTCCAGCGGCGGCACGGCGCCTACGAAGACGCCCGATTACCGGGCGGCCCTCGCGGGGGCACCGCGGCCGCTCGCGGAGCTCTACCACGGAGGCGACCGCCTGCTGACCGGAGGCACGGCGGCGTTTCAAGATCAGCTCGACCGGCTGCGCGGCTACCCGGTGGTGGTCAACGCGTGGGCCTCCTGGTGCGAGCCGTGCCGCCAGGAGTTCCCCTTCCTTCAGCGATTGTCCGCGAGGCTCGGTAAGCGGGTGGGGTTCATCGGCGTCGATGCCCGCGACTCGAGCGCGGCGGCGCGTACGTTCCTCGAGGAGTTCCCCCTGCCATACCCCAGCTACGACGACCCCGACAACGACGTCTCCCGACTCATCGGGGTGACCGCCGGCCTCCCGGGCACCGCCTTCTACGACGCGAGCGGCGAGCGCGTCTTCGTCAAGCAGGGCCAGTACGCGAGCCAGGCGGATCTCGCGGCCGATATCCGGCGCCACGCGATCGGCGGCTAGCTTTTCGCCTTGAGCGCGCGGGCATGGGCGACGTCGGCGCCGTCTTTGCTCCTGGGCACCTGGAGGCGGATAATGGAGCCATGAGGAGCCGGAGGCTCCGCATCTGGATCTGGACGGCGATCGCCCTAACGGGTGCCGCGGTCGCGGTCACCCCCGCGGTGGCGCAGCGAAGTCCCGCGTCCGGCTCGACCGGCGTCGCCTACTCGATCCAGCTCCAGGCAACGATCGATCCGGCCACCGAGAAGTGGATGGGCAGCGCTCTCGCCGACGCCGCGGACCAGGACGCCAAGCTCGTGATCATCCGGCTCGACACGCCCGGCGGGCTGATCGACTCCATGCGCTCGATCATCCAGGACATGGCCGCCGCGCCGGTGCCGGTCGTCGTATACGTGTCGCCGAATGGCGCGCGCGCGGGCTCTGCCGGCGCCTACATCACCCAGGCGGCGGACGTGGCGGCGATGGCGCCGGAGACCAACATCGGCTCCGCCACCCCCATCGCGGTGGGCCCAACAGGCGGTAGCGAGGACCTCTCGCAGAAGATCAAGAACGACGCCGCGGCGTCGATGCGTGCGCTCGCGGGCGCCCATGGGCGGAACAAGCAGCTCGCCGGGCTGCTCGTCACGCAGGCGAAGAACGTGACCGCCCGCGAGGCGCTTCGCGACAACCTGATCGACGTCATCGCCCCCGACCAGGAGACCCTGTTGACGAAGCTCGACGGCTTCCGGGTGCAGGGACCCAAGAATCAGGTGCTCGACACCGCGGGCCTCCAGATCGAGAACCACGACATGCCGTTCACCTACGAGCTTCTGGAGATCCTGGTGAACCCGAACATCGCCTATCTACTGATCCTCCTGGGGCTGATCGGGCTTGGGATCGAAGTGTTCAGCCCGGGCCTGATCGCCCCGGGCACGATCGGCGTGATCTCGCTTCTCCTTGGCCTGTACGGATCGGCGCAGCTCCCCGTGACCCTGACCGGCGTCATCCTCCTCGTCTTCGGGATCGCGATGATCATCGCCGAGGCGCATCTCCCTACGCACGGCATCCTGGGCGCCTCGGGGGTGGCGGCGCTGATCGTCAGCGGTCTCTTGCTCTACGACACGAATACGAGCGCGTTCGAGGTCTCGCCCGTTGTGATCGTCTTCGTCGGGCTGCTCCTGGGCGGGTCGCTCGCCTTCGCGGTGGAGCGCGCGGTGCGGGCGCGCCGCCAGCCGAAGCGGACCGGCTGGGAGGAGATGCTGGGCGCGATCGGAGAGGTTCGCGAGCCGCTCGACCCGGTGGGCCAGATCTTCGTCGAGGGCGCGTTGTGGCGGGCCGAGCTGACGAGCTCGGACGGCGACCGCCGACCACTCGAGCGCGGCAGTAGAGTGCGAGTCGAGTCCGTGGAGGGGTTGACCCTCCACGTCTCCCCGGTGTCTGCGGGGGAACCTGCTGAGCCAAGCCGGGTTGGTTAACAGGAAAGGAGCTCCGACGTGGCTGTCGTCATCGCGATTGTCGTCCTGCTCATCATCTTCGTGGCGGTCGTCCTCGCCTCCGGAGTGCGGATCCTGCGCGAGTACGAACGTGGGGTCATCTTCCGCCTGGGCCGCCTGATCGCGCAGAAGGGGCCGGGCCTGATCTTCCTGATCCCGTTCGTTGACCGGATGGTCCGGATCGACCTGCGAACGGTCACCCTCACGGTGCCGCCGCAGGAGGTGATCTCCCGCGACAACGTCACCGTCAGGGTGAACGCGGTCGCCTACTTCCGCGTCATCGACTCGAATCGTGCTGTAACCGAGGTAGAGAACTTCCTGTTGGCGACGTCTCAGATCGCGCAGACGACGCTTCGCTCGGTGCTCGGCAAGGCGGAGCTCGACTCGCTGCTCGCTGAGCGAGAACGCCTCAACGTCGAGCTTCAGCAGATCATCGACGAGCAGACCGAGCCGTGGGGCGTCAAGGTTTCGACGGTCGAGGTAAAGGACGTCGAGCTTCCCGCCGACATGCAGCGCGCGATTGCGCGGCAAGCGGAGGCCGAGCGCGAGCGCCGCGCGAAGATCATCTCCGCCGACGGCGAGTTCCAGGCGGCCGAGAAGCTGTCCCAGGCCGCCAACATCATCAGCCAGAACCCGGCCACCCTGCAGCTCCGCTACCTGCAGACGTTGCTCGACATCGGGGTGAATCAGAACTCGACGATCATCTTCCCGCTGCCGCTGGACATGGTGAAGCCGTTCATGGGTGCGCAGGAAGCGGCGGCGGCCGCTGGCGATCGCCGGAGCCCGTAGCGAAGCTGGCCGCCCCCGAGGTCCGCATAGACCAGCTCACGGGGCTACGGGCCATCCTGGCGCCCGCGCGCGCCGATCGCCCGGATGCCTTTGCCCCCTCCTGGCCCCAAACCCGCGAGGACGCCGCGGACTCGTGCCCGTTCTGTGAGGGCCGCGAGGGGCGAACGCCGCCCGAGGTATGGGCATTAAGGCCGGGCGGCGGTGAACGCGACTCGCCGGGGTGGACGGCGCGCGCGGTCCCGAACCTCTACCCGGTGCTAGGCGGCGAAGACGACGAGCAGGCAGCAAGTATCAGGGACAGCCAGCGGGATGAGTCTGGCTTCTCGAGCTCCGCCGACCCGCTGCGGGCGTCGTCCCGGGCGCGGGAGCCCGACCTCTTCGCCGCCCAGTCCGCTCGCGGGGCTCACGAGGTGATCATCCACGCGCCCGAGCATGCCACCTCGATGGCCGAGCTCGGCGAGGAGCGCTTCGCGGGAGCCATTTCGGCGTGGCGGGAGCGGATGCGCTTCCACGCTCACAAGGCCTCGTTCGTCCACCTGATCGTCAACGAGGGCCCCGACGCGGGAGCCTCGCTCGCCCACTCTCACGCGCAGCTCTACGCGCTCGAGTTCGTCCCTGCGGAGGTGGCCCGCGAGCGGGAGCGGGCCAGTGCGTACAACGAGCGCACGATGGGCGGGCATCTCCTGTCGGACGTCGTGGTGGAGGAGGTTCGTCGCTCCGAGCGCCTGGTCGCGATCGACGACGAGGCGCTCCTGGTCTGCCCCTGGGCCTCGCGCTCCCCCTTCGAGGTGCGGGTGATCCCGCGGCGCACCGCGCCGTCGTTCGAGTCCGATGGCGACACCGGCACAGCGATGATTCGCCGCGCGATCACCGGCCTCGCGAAGCGGTTCGGCGCTCCGCCGCAGCTCAACCTGTGGATTCGGACCGCCCCGCGGGGAACGGAGGAGTTCTGCTGGCACGTCGACATCGTTCCCCGGCTCACGATCCGCGCGGGGTTCGAGCTCGGGACCGGCGTGGAGGTGAACGTCTACCCGCCGGAGCGCGCGGCGGCGGATTTGCGGGGCGCCCTGGACTCGTAGTGGAATCGGCGATGCACCTAAGGGCCGCATCCCGATCCCGTCATCAACGTCGAGTGGTGCGTTTGTCAGCCTCAGCCCGACAAACGCACCGTTCGATGACGGAGGACACCGAGCCGCTCCTCACTTTGCCGTAACCGCAATCGCGTGCGGACCACGCCGGAAGGCTAGGCTCCACGACCCATGCCGCCCCTCCCTCGCCCGTTCCCCAGGTTCATCGCCGACTCTCCTCAGGAGAGCAAGCCGTACGGCCGTTGGGAGGGGCGACTGCGCGAGGAGTTCACCAAGGCCTGCTCCGCCCATACCGATGAAGCCGGCGCCCCACTGGATCCCGAGACGCTCAAGTGGTTCCCCGAACGGGCGTGGGGCGGGCGCGTGTACGTGCCGGCGACCGGTCGCGCGTCCGAAGCCACTCGGGAGCAGGGCGAGGATGGCTCGGGCGAGGAGCACGAAGGAGCGCCCGTCGAGTACTTCGGCTGGGTCTCATACGAGCGACCCGGCGACGAAGAGCCCACCGGTCTGCGCGCGAGCGCCGACTACACGGACGTCACGGCGGAGGACAACCCCGACTGGAAGATCGACCTTTCAGACGACGTGATCGGGACCTGGCAGGCCGAGGGCGAACGCGGTGGTGACATCACCCTCGTCTGGGGCCTCCCGCTGGTGCGGGGGGCGATCGCCGCCACGGCCGAGCTCGACGGCGAGGTCATCGACCAGGCCGCCGTGACCGACGGCCGTTTCACGCTGGTCGCGGTCGACGCGGTGCGCGGGTTCGGCGACGAGCTGTACCTGGAGGTAAAGCTCTGGAATCGGACGCTGCGCCCAATCGCCACCGAGAGCCTCTACGCCGAATAGTCGGCCCCGCCCAAACAGGTTTGGCATCTCGGGGACGCTATGGCGTACCCAATTGCCAAAAG
>Ga0126312_10000734_pt1 | contig 20325 bp, 15 predicted proteins | sample Plot104A_FD_92537 | JGI IMG/M metagenome (GOLD analysis project Ga0126312, IMG submission 92537) | Serpentine soil microbial communities from UC McLaughlin Reserve, CA, USA - Plot104A | ecosystem: Environmental > Terrestrial > Soil > Grasslands | place: USA: UC McLaughlin Reserve, Lake County...
GGCCGGGACGAACCGCTTGACGAAGTCGAGCGCGGTCTGCGCGACCTCCTGCCAGCCGTGGTCGATGGTCAGCGAGTGGCCGCGGTTGGGCATCTTCTTGATCTCGGTGACGCTCGGGTTGCGTTTTTGCCGCTTGTAGGAGCGTTGGCGATCGCCCAGGGAACCGTGTGGTCCTTCTCCCCGTCGAGGATCAGCAGCGGGCCCCTAGCGGCTGGGTCTTGGCGGCGCTGGCCAAGCCCGGCGCCAGCAGCAACGCGGCCAGACCGGGCAGCGCGAGGGCCGCGGTCCACGTTCTCTCCCCAAGGGTGCGGAGCATCGCTCGCTCTCCTGCCATCGCGGAAGGGGCGCGCACCTCACCCGCCGAACATGAGAGCGCTCCGGTCATGTAGTGCGTGCCCGCACGGCTGGTCGCGGACGTCTCCCCTGAGTGCGCTTGACCGGTATTCGTGAGCGGCGTAGCGTGGGCGACGAGCGCGTCGTTGTTCGCAGGAGGCCACGGTATTCCCTCATAAGCTGCTCCGGGCTGCGTGGGAGGTCCACGGCGTCCTCCCGGACCTGGTCGGTCGCCGTGCCGCGGACCTGCAGCGGCAGCTGTGCTCGCTTCTTCTGCGCGCCGAGCAAGGGGAGGACGTGACCGAGGCCGTCCTGTCGCTGCTCGTCGCGGATGAGGCAGTGCGGAATTCGCTCGGTCAGGCGGTCGAGCGACTAGAAGGGGAAGAGCGCGATGTGGCGCGCACCGAGCGTCAGATCAACGCCTGGATCGTGATCGAGCCGCTCGTCAGGCGAGCGCCCGCCACCCTGTGGATCGGCGTCGGACCAGCTCGGCCGGGGCCGCTCGCCGGGGATCGGCGGGCTGTGGTCGAGGACGTGCCAGCCGAGGGTCTCGAGGCGACTTGGATAGTGTCATCGGACGCGTTCAGGCTGGAGGCGCTCGACGACTCCGTGCAATCGTCGAAGAGCACCGGGCCGTATGCATCCGGGTGGCATGCGGGGTTTACCTTGCATATCCCCGCGAACGGCCGGAGCCGAGTGATGCGCCTGCGCGTCACGCCGCAGAAGCGAGGCCCCGGCACGATCGACCTCGGCTTTTATTCGAATGACCGTGGCAGGCCTCCGGTTCGCGCGACCGCTCGGTTCGATGTCGTGGGCTCGACCGACGTGTCCGCCGTGACAAAGCTGGACGAGATCCTCGCTCGCGAGGGGAAGCGGCACGTCGCTGGCGAGCCCAGCGGCGGGAGGATTCCGTGGGGCCTGCTGGTCGATCTGCGATCGACGATCGGTTCCCGCGGGCTGGTCGAGCGTTATCCCGCCCTGGCAGGTCCCGCGGGAGTGGTCCAGCTGCGCGCGACGGCACGGACCGCACGTGACGCTGGCGACGGTCGGGGCGCCGAGTTGGCCGTGAGGCTTGCGCCCGACGTGCGGGCGTTCCAGACGCTGGGTCCAGACGCCGGCCTCCGCCTTCCGAGCGCCTTGGCCGACTTCACTGCGGCTAGGGCGAGTCGAGCCAAGCGCGCGCTCGTGGAGGCGCATCCTGAGCTGTTGAGCGCGGAGGCCGATCATCGGCTCTCGCAAGCGCGCGACCAAGCGCTCCGTGCCGACGCGCACGCTCGGGCGGCTCGGCTCGACCGCTGTCTCGCGTTGCTTCGGATCGCCCGTGCTGCGCCCGTTACCGCGGCATTGTCCATCGACCGTGGCTGGACGCGATTGCGGCGCGCGGAGGGCTGGCGGGCGAAGCTGGAGGTCATACGGGGACATCCGCCGCTGCTGCTGCCAATGGCGTCCGAGGCCGCACGCGACGAGCTAGGGCGGGCGGATGTGACGTTCGTGTCGTGCTGTCGGAGTCTCGGGATCAAACGTGTCGGCCGGCTGCTCGACGGAGGGATCGATGAGGCGAGCCGTCTTCTGCGTGCCGGCAAGGCGCGCGACGCGCTAGACGCGGAGCCCGACCTCCTCACCGACTCCGGCTCGGCGGTACTCGCTCTGACCGAGCCTGATTCGGAGCTCAACCGGCTTGTCCACTGGTGTCGAGAGCTCGGCGTGGACGCCACGCTCGCCATTTGGGCGGGCGAGACCCTGCCCGAGCCGATCCCGCGATTCAGCATCCTGTTCATGAGTGGCCTGAACGCAGCACTGACGCAACCCCGAGCGACTGTCGGCATCTGGCAGAGGGTGCTCGACCACCCTGCGGCATCGCTTCGGCGTGGCGACCTAGCGACAGCGTGGGAGCAGGCGGGATACGCCTGGTATCGGGAGTCACACAGCGGCGATGGCCACGCGCTCGACACCGCCATCGACTGCTTGGATCGTGCTGCCGCTGCGCTCCCCGTAGGCGAGCCGCCCCCCGACCACCTCATCGCTTTGCTCGGATCCGCACTCGGTCAGCGGTTCGAGTGTCGCAATAATCCAGCGGATCTCGAACATGCCGTCGACGTGATGGAGGCGGCGCTGCGCGGCTGCTGGGGATATCCGACAGAGGTGATGAGAATCCTCGGCAACGTCCTTGCCTTACGCGCACGAGATGGCGACGTCGATCGCGCAATCCAGCTCTGGTCGGTCGCCGCTAGCGCCGCCCGCTGGGACACAGACGAGCTCATCCCGATATACCAGAGCCTCGCCAATGGGCTGATCGTCCGGTACGCAGAACGGGGCGCCGCCACCGACCTCGACGATGCGATCGCTTGCTGCGAAGAGGGTTTGGTAACCGGTCCGCGAGCTGAAGTCCGCAACCACTTGTTGGTCAGCCTGGCGATTGGCCTGCGGCTGATGTACGAAGGCCGAGGCCGGCTGCGGGATCTCGACCGCGCCATTGGCTTGCTGCAATGCGCCGCCGAGTCGGATCCGACCGTGGCGGTCGCGAGCAACCTCGGAACCGCGCTGTGGATGCGGTCGCTGCGGCCCGGCCGCGGCGCGGACGTCGAAGAGGCCGTCACATCGCTCCAACAAGCGGTAGACGGAACATCCCAGGACGAGGAGGCGTACGCTCGCCGTATCGACTCCCTGGGCGTGGTGCTGCGCCGGCGCTTCGAGTACACCGGCAACCTCGATGATCTGCGGAAAGCCCTCAAGTGTCACAAAAGAGCGCACGCGTTGGTACGCCAGGGGTCTGCCGAATCCAGGCGTGTGAAGGCCAACCTAGGCAGTGCATTCATAAAGCTCGGCGAACGAACCGGCGACCAAGTAGCTGCCGCACGCGCGCTGGAGATCAACCTCGAAGTCCTCGAGGACACGGATCGAAGATCTCCCCAATACGCCGGTAGTCTCGCGAACGTCGCCGCCGCGAGGCGTTTGCTGCTAATCGGCCGCGGCGACGAGCCGAATGAGCGGTCCCGCGCCGTCGCCGAGTACCGAAGCGCATGCATCGCCGGCGCCGGGCGAAGCGACGCGCAGATACTCCAAGTCGCGATCAGCTGGGCGGACTGGGCCGAGCAGCGTCGCAACTGGCGGGAAGCCGCTGAGGCCATGGGGTTCGCCGTCGAGAGCATGGGCCGGCTCTTTCGTGCCCAGCCGGCCAGGGACGACAAAGAGACGTTCCTTCGCGAATCGCAGACGGTCGCGGCACGCGCGGCATGGGCGCGACACCGCGCAAAGGACCCGCTCGGCGCGGCGCAGGCGCTCGAGGAGGGCCGCGCCATGCTCCTCAGCGAGGCGCTCGAGCTCGAGCGAGCCAAACTCGATGTCCTCGTTCGGCGCCGGCGCGCCGACCTCGCAGAGCGGTATCGGTCGGCGGCCCAGCGCTGGCGCAGGCTGTCCATGCCGCTGGACGGGCCGGGCGATAATCAGCCACCTTCGCATGATCTTGCCTCTGGCGCGCGGGACGAGCTCGACGCCGTCATAGAAGAGATCAAGGCGGCGGGCGCCAAGGACTTCCTCGACCCTCCGGTGCGGGAGACCGTCCTTAGCGAGGCGGCGAGCTCGACGCTCGTCTACGTCGCCGCGACCCCGGGAGGAGGGCTTTCGCTCACGATAGGCGGGCGATCAGGCAGACCGCGCGGACGTGAGTTGACCGGTCTGACAGAGCGTGCACTCCACGATCAAGTCGACGCATTCATGACGGCGTATCACCGCCGCCGAGTCGACCGTCGCGGTTGGTTCGAGCAGCTCGACGCGGTCACGGCGTGGCTCTGGACCGCCGTAATGGCCGATGTCCTCGCCGACGTCGATCCCCGTCGCGACGTCACCATCGTGCCCTGCGGGGCGCTCTCCGCATTACCTCTCCACGCCGCTTGGACGCCAGACGATCGCAAGTCGATCGGCCGCCGCTATGCGCTCGACCAGGCGTGCATCGCCTACGCACCGAACGCAAGAGCACTCGCCGCCGCCCGCCGGATCGCCGGCCGCGCCTCCGTAGAGCGGCTGTTCGCCGTCGACGAGCCACGGCCAGTCCACGCCGCTCCGCTGCCGACGTCGCAGAGCGAGATCGCCGCCGCGCGCATGCGCTTCAACAGGCGGCCGAAGGTTCTTCGCGGCGAGCAGGCCGACCTGCGAAGCGTCTTCGATCAGCTCGGGCGGTGGCCGATACAGCACTTCTCCTGCCACGGGAAGGCCCTGCCAGCGGCGCCCCTGGACAGCTACCTGCTCCTGGCGCACGATTGCAGGCTCCGGCTTCGCGAGATCCTGGCCTTGACGGCGGCCCCCGACCGTCGCCTCGCATTTCTGTCGGCCTGCGAGACACTCGTCGTGGGAGAGGATGTCCCGGACGAGGTCATCGGGCTTCCGAGCGGCTTCCTGCAGGCCGGCTTCGCCGGAGCGATCGGTTCGCTTTGGGCGGTGCCCGCGGTTCCGACAGCCGCGCTGGTCTTCGGGTTCTACCGCGCGTGGCGGCCCGAATCCGCCAGCACAGCGAACGCCCTTCGGACGGCGCAGAAATGGGTACGGGACACGACCAACGGTAAAAAGATCAAAGAGTTAGAGGCCGCCGAGTCGGCGGCGGGCGTCGGCCGTGCCTTCCGTCCGCTCCTCGACGAGCTGCGCCGGCGGGACGCCTCCGCTCGTTCGATGCAGCATCCCGCGTTCTGGGGTGCGTTCGCCTGCGTGGGACTCTAGGCTGCACGCGGCAAACCGCCGGCTAACCGATGCAAATGACGATGCGCCATAAAGGATGCGCAGACCCGTTGTTGACTCCGCCGTGGCGGTGCGGCGAGGCTTGACGTCCAGTCGACTGCGCTTTCGATGCAGAGGACAGGACGCGTACCTCCAGATCGGCCTCCGCTGGAATCGTCAGGAGGAGGAAAACGCGCCCTGGCGTGTTCGACGATAACCGGACTTCGACGATCCCAACGACACCCGCGACCGGCGCGACTACGGTGAGGTTCCGGTCACGATCGATCCGCCGGCGCTAGCCCCAGCTCATTGGCAAAGAGCCGTTTACGGAGCGCAGTTGCGCAAAAGCTTGCTCGCAACGAAGAAGGTCGCCTCGAAGATGTCCAGCCTTAGGACCACGGACCTCTACGCCCGCGATAACTTCCCCATGGGGATCGACTCACGTGTGCTGAGCTCACGGTGGACTGCTGACAACGACGGCCCGTGGCTACGCGATCATCGGCGATCCCGCCACGCGGGCCACAGGAGGTGAACGGGATGGACGAGCAGGAGTACATCGTATTAACGGTGGAGTCGACCGGCCCGGGCGAGGAGGACTTCTCCTTCGAAGATCTGGAGAAGGGGGAGGAGGCGCCCGCCGCGGTGCTTGAGATGCAGACGCTGTCGCCGCAGGACGCGGCGGACGCCCGCCGCGCGCCGGGTGTGGTCGTCGCGCCGCCGCTCCCGACGCAGCTCATCCAGCCCGTCGAGGAGTCAGACGTCGCCGGACCGCTGTCCGCCGGTCCAACCTGGGGTGTCGACGCGGTCGGCGCGACGGCGAGCCCGTTCACCGGCAAGGGCATCAAGGTCGCGGTGCTCGACACCGGCATCGACGCGGGCCATCCGGCGTTCAGCGGCCTCAAGGTGACCGAGCAGGACTTCACCGGCGAGGGCAACGGCGACACGCGCGGCCACGGGACGCACTGCGCGGGCACGATCGCGGGGCGCGACTTGGACGGTGTGCGCTTCGGCGTTGCCCAGGGAATCGACGAGCTCCTCGTCGGCAAGGTCCTCGGCAGCCAGGGCGGATCGACGGCGGCTATCTCGAGCGCGATGGTGTGGGCGCTCGACAACGGCGCGAACGTGTTCTCGATGTCGCTCGGCATAGACTTCCCAGGGCTGGTCGACCGCCTGATCGCCAGGGGCCTGAAGGCGCAGCCTGCGACGTCGCGCGCGCTCGAGGCCTATCGCGACAACCTCAAGCTCTTCGGCTCGGTCGCGAGCCTCATCGCGGCAAGCAACGCGTTCGGCCGGCCGGCGGTGGTCGTCGCCGCGACCGGGAATGAGAGCGAGCGCTCGGCTGCGCAGCCGTACACGATCGGTGTGTCACCGCCCGCCGCGTCGGAGGGCTTCATCCGCGTCGCCGCGGTCCAGCAGGATGGCGGCGGAGGCTTCACCGTGGCCGACTTCTCCAACACCGGCGCGACGCTCGCCGCGCCCGGCGTTGGCGTCGTCTCGGCCAAGACTGGCGGCGGACTGACGTCGAAGAGCGGCACCAGCATGGCAACGCCGCACGTCGCCGGCGTCGCGGCGCTATGGGCGGAGAAGCTGGCCGCCGACGGCCGCTTCGATCCGGACGTCCTGCTCGGCGAGCTCCGCGGCAAGAGCCGCCAGGTGGCGACGCTGACGGCGCTCGACGGCGGCTCCGGGCTCGTCCAGGCGCCCTCGTGACCCTATGCGCATGACGCCTCCACACCGGATCTACGTCTTGGCGCAGTTCATGTGGTTACCCAAGTGACCTGCTGCTGGCGAGCATCGACGAGCTGAAGGCCGAGCTTGGGCGAATCCACCCCTGCGACGAGGCGCACGGCCGCGTTGTCGAAGCCTTGGTGTTGGAACTCCTGATGTACGCCGCTTGTTGGCCGTCGCCGCGAGTGCGGACGCCAGCATTGCGGCCAGCAGGCCAAGCCAGCGTTTTCGGCCGCGGACGAGGCCTACGAGCGCGCAAGTAAGTTGGACTTGCTTGTCCCCTGCTGTCCCCTCGCGCCGACTGCGGCACGAGCGGTCCTCCGGCGACCCGACGAATCCCACGGAACAGCAGGGCCTCCATCGGAGTGGGCGGTCCCGGGCTCGAACCGGGGACCTCCTGCTTGTAAGGCAGGCGCTCTGACCATCTGAGCTAACCGCCCGGGTGGATCGTAGTCATCCCGCCGCCGGGCGAAGCGCCGCGAGCTCGTCGAGAAGCCGCTCGTCGAGCGGCGGATCGACCGGATCGGGCGACGCCATGTGGTGGTAGACCGGGAAGTCGCGCTGGCCCCAGCCGCGAAGCTCGCTGTCGAGGCGGTGGAAGCGGCCGTCGACGGACAGCAGCAGGCCGGGCTCGTAGCGGCGCGGCTCCTCGAAGTCTTCGCGGTCGACCGCGCGGACGATCCAGCCGCGCACGCGCGCCGTGCGCCCGAAGGCGCGCCGCTCGCCGGCCCGGAAGTCCTTCGCGCCCGGGTCGCCGGCCGCGTGCAGCGCCTCCAGGAGCGAGGCGGTCGCCTCCGCGACGCGCTCGCCGAGGTCCGCGGGCTTGCTCCACTCCGCCGCCGTCGGGAGGCGCTCGACGCCGGCGAGGTTGCGTCCGCACGCCGCGCAGAAGATGCCTTCGCCGGGGCGCTCGCCGCAGAACGGGCACACGCGCGTGCTCGGGTCCACGCGCGGGATGCTGGCAGGGTCCTAGGCTTGGGCGCATGGCGATCGGACTCGGCCTAGCCGCGCTCGGCCGGCCCGGTTACATCAACCTCGGCCACGGCGACGACGTCGCCGACCCGCGACGCGATCGGATGGAGCGCGCGGCGCACGCCGTCCTCGACGCCGCCTACGACGGCGGGGTGCGCGCGTTCGACGCGGCACGCTCGTACGGCGCCGCGGAGGAGTTCCTCGCGTCGTGGCTGCGACGCCGCGGGCTCACGCGGGCGGACGTGTTCGTCAGCTCGAAGTGGGGCTACGCGTACACCGCCGGCTGGCGCGTCGACTCCGAGCACCACGAGGTCAAGGACCTCTCGGCCGGCCAGCTGCGGCGCCAGTGGGGCGAGACGCGCTCGCTGCTCGGCGAGCACGTTCGCCTCTACCAGATCCATTCCGCCACGCTGGAGAGCGGGGTGCTGGAGGACGGCGCGGTGCGCGCAGAGCTCGGCGCGCTGCGCGCGGACGGCATCGCCGTTGGACTCACCGTCACGGGCGCGCGCCAGGCCGCCACGATCGAGCGGGCGCTGGAGGTCGGCGGCTTCGACGCGGTGCAGGCGACCTGGAACCTGCACGAGCGCTCCGCGGAGCAGGCGCTCGCGCGCGCGCACGCGGCGGGCCTCCGCGTCTACGTGAAGGAGGCGCTCGCGAACGGGCGGCTCACCGCGCGCGGGGGGAACGAGACGCTCGCCGCCGCCGCGCGCGAGCGCGCGACGACCGAGGACGCCCTCGCGCTCGCCGCCGCGCTGGCCCGCCCCTGGGCGAACGTGGTTCTCAGCGGCGCCGCGACGGTCGCCCAGCTCGAGAGCAACCTCGCGGCCCGCGACGTCGCGTGGGACGAGGACCTGGAGCAACGGCTCTCCGCGCTCGTCGAGGATCCGGACGCCTACTGGGCCAGGCGCGCCGAGCTGCCGTGGAACTGAGCCTGGATCGAGGTTGACCTAGTGCTGCTGCTGGTGGAACTCGCCGGTGCGGCCGGAGAGCGCGCGGTCCCCCGGGTCGTCGGTCGCGACGAGGCCGATCGCGAGCATGAGGGCGACGACCGCGAGCGCCACGGCGGTACGCAGCGCCAGCGCGCGCCGGCGGCTTCGCCGCGCTCGCCGGCGCTCATCGAGCGCGGCCTCGCCGAGCAGGTCGGCGACGACCGCCTCGTCGAGTCCCACGCCGCGCTCGCGGCACCACTCGACCAGGTCGTCGGCCCGCCGCGCGTCGACCAGCGGTACCCGGTACGACTCGCCCAGCCGCCGCAGCAGCTGCGGGTTGCGCCCGGGGGCCAGCACGAGCGCGTACGGACGCCCGCGCTGCGCGCGGAAGCCGTCCTCGTAGAGCTCGATCGCCCCGCTCGCTTCGACGACGCCGGCGACGTTGCGCCGCGACGCCAGCACGCGCCGCGCCGAGCGCGGCCGCGGGTGCCAGGCGTGCACGCCGCAGTCGCAGTCGCGCCCGGGGGCGTCGTGCCCGAACTCGCACGCCGCCTCGAGCCACTCGCCCCCGCCCGGCCAGACGACCGACGTCTGCGTCGAGGCGAGGCGCTCGCCGCCGGATCCGCCCACCACCGACCATGTCCGCAAGCCGTAGAGCGGACTGGGGACGACCGGCTCGTCGCGCATCAGCGGACCGCGAGCGGCGGCTCGACCACCGGCGCCACGGCCGGCGGCGGCGCCGGGGCCACGGCGACGACCGGGACGGCGACGATCCGCACCGATGGGCCTTCAAGTCTCATGTCCCAATGTTGTCAGACGATCTTCCCCGGGTTGAGATGGCGGCCCGGGTCGACGCCGTCGAACAGCGCCCGCAGCATCGCCGTCCCGGGCGCCGAGATGTCCTGCTCCAGCCACTCGGCGTGCTCGGTGCCGACGGCGTGGTGATGCGAGAGCGTGGCGCCCGAGTCGACGAACGCCTGCTGGATCGCCGACTTGACGAGCCCGTAGTCGTCCAGCGGGTCGCCGTCGCCCGTGGGCTTGAGGCCGAAGGTGAAGTAGAGGCAGGCGCCCGAGTGGTAGGAGTGCGAGAGGTGGCACATGACGTAGCCGGGCGCGCCGAGCGACCGGAACGCGCCCTCCGCCGCTCCGACCACGTTGTCGTAGAGCGCGGGCAGCAGGCTCCAGGGGGCGGCCGTCTCGGACACGTCGGCGAGCGCGCCGCGGTCGAGCAGGAAGTCGCGGATGTAGGGCGTGTCGAACTTCTTCTGGTCGTACAGAACGCCCGGACCGCTGCCGATGCAGAGGCCGCCGTGGCGAGCGACGATGCGCCCGACGAGCTTGCGCTGCTCGGCGACGTGGCGCACGCCGCCCTCGTAGCCGATGAAGGCGAGGCACATCGCGTCGACGTCGAAGTCGCGCCGCCGCACGAGGTACTCCCGCAGCGCCCGCGACTTGACCCTGTCGAGCGCCGTCGGCGCCTTGCGCGTCGCGAACGAGAACGCCGTCTCGTTCGCGTCGGACACGCGCGTGACGCTAGGGAAGACGTCGCCGGCCGCGATCTCGCGCATGGCCTCGAGCGCGGCCGCCCAGTTGGGGAACAGGTAGCCGAGGATCGTCCGCCGCACCGGCACGCGGTGCACGTGCACGGTCGCCTCCGTGATGATCCCGAGCCGCCCTTCGCTGCCGAGGATCATCTCGCGCACGCTCGGGCCGGTCGACGTCGCGGGCACGGCGCGCGTAGCGAGCACCCCGCCCGGCATCACGACGCGGACCGCGCGCGTGAGGTCGGCCACGTCGCCGTACTTGTCGGACTGCATGCCCGACGAGCGCGTGGCGATCCAGCCGCCGAGCGTCGAGTACGTGAAGCTGTCGGGGAAGTGCCCGAGCGTCCAGCCGCGGGCGTTGAGCTGCTCCTCGAGGCCGGGACCGAACGCGCCCGGCTGCACGCGCGCCAGCCCGGCGGTCTCGTCGATCGCGAGCACGCGATCCATCCGCTCCATGTCGACCGAGACGATCGTTCGCGTCTCGTCCTGCGGCGGCTCGAGGCTGCCGGAGATGTTCGAGCCGCCGCCGAACGGGATCACGACCGCGTCGGCGGCGATCGCGACCGCCAGCAGCTCCGCCACCGCCTCCTCGTCGCCCGGCCGCACGACGACGTCCGGCAGCCGGCCGAGCTCGCCGCGCCGGTGGCGCACGAGATCGCGCAGGCACTTCCCGCGCGCGTGCGTGAGGCGGTCGAGCGGATCGGTGGAGACATGGTCGGCGCCGACCGCGGCGTGGAGCTCGGCGCGCAGCTTCGAGGACAGCCCGGGCTGCGGTATCTCGAGCTCGTCGAAGCCGACCCGCGGCGCGGAGATGGTTGAAACATCGATCTCCAGGTGACGCTGGAGGAAGGGCCCCAGCTCAGGCTTGTCCTCGTGCGTGAAGGCGACGTCCTCGTCGCCCCATCCCCACCACTTCATGAACCCAACATAACCACGAAACCGATCCTCAATCCCGGAGTACATGGCTGCATGGGGGAAGGCAGACTCAATTTCAGAGACCGGATGCCGGAGCTCAAGGAGCGGATGCCGGACCTCAAGGAGCGCGTTCCGAGCGCGGACGAGCTCCGCAATCGCGGCGCCGAGCTGCGCGTCAAGGGCAGCGAGCTGCGCACGCGCGGCGGCGAGCTCGCCCGCCAGTACGCGAAGATGGACGTGTCCTGGGCGCGCTGCGGTTACGCGCGCGCGCTGCGCGAGGGCCTGCTCCGCTTCGGCCTCGGCCCCCTGATGGACTTCTACCTGCGCCGCCGCGCGGTCGGCCTCGAGGTCTTCGACCAGATCGAGCCGCCGGTGGTCTTCGTCGCCAACCACTCCAGCCACCTCGACACGCCGACGATCCTGCGCGCGCTGCCGCGCAAGTGGATGAACCGCACGGCGGTGGCCGCCGCCGCAGACTACTTCTACGACAGCCGCTGGAAGGCCCGCGGCGTCGCGCTGCTGTTCAACACCGTGCCGCTCGGGCGCAACGGCGGCGGGCTCGGAGAGGGAGCCACCGACCACGTCGACAAGATCATCGGCCAGGGCTGGAACCTGCTGATGTTCCCCGAGGGGACGCGCTCGCGCGACGGCGGCATCGGCAAGGTCCGCTCGGGCGCCGCCGTCATCGCGGCCCATCACCGGATCAACGTCGTCCCGATCTTCGTCAGCGGCACGCACGATGCGATGCCGCCCGGTCAGAACTGGCCCAAGCGCCGACCCGGGCGCATCCTGTCGCGGCGCCACAAGGTCGAGGTCCGCTTCGGTCGCCCGATCGCACCGCGCGACGAGTCCGAGCGGCGCGACGTGATGGACGAGGTGCGGGCGTTCTGGGAGCGCAAGGGGCGGCCGGCCGGCGTGATCGTCGAGCCCGAGGCGCACGACGTGCTCCTGATGCACCAGGCGCTGCACGAGTACGAGCTTCGCCACGGCGTCGAGCCGACGCTCCGGTTCGAGCATCCGCTGCCGTCCTCCGAGGAGCAGTCCGCCGGGCACTCCTCGTCCGCCGCCTGATTGACCCGCGGCGCCGCCCGCCTATACGGTCCCGCCCGGCATTGCGGGCGATCGAGTGGAGGCCAAGCATGAAGAAGCTGATCAACGATCCCGGCGCCGTCGTCAAGGAGGCGCTCGAGGGGATCGAGGCCGCGCACGGCGACCGGGTGCGCGTGATCTACGACCCGGCCGTGGTCGTCCGCGCGGACGCCCCCGTCCAGGGAAAGGTCGGGATCATCTCCGGCGGCGGCTCGGGGCACGAGCCGATGCACGGCGGCTTCGTCGGCGTCGGGATGCTCGACGCGGCGTGCCCGGGCGAGGTCTTCACGTCGCCGACGCCGGACCAGATGCTGGAGGCCACCAAGGCGGTCGACGGCGGCGCCGGCGTGCTGCACATCGTCAAGAACTACACCGGCGACGTCCTGAACTTCGAGATGGCGGCGGACCTCGCCAAGGGCGAGGGCATCGACGTCGAGGCGGTCGTGACCAACGACGACGTCGCCGTGCAGGACAGCCTCTACACCGCCGGCCGGCGCGGCGTCGGCATCACCGTGATCGCCGAGAAGATCTGCGGCGCGGCGGCGGAGGAGCGCAAGCCGCTCGCCGAGGTCGCCGAGCTGTGCCGCAGGGTCAACGGCCAGGGCCGCAGCATGGGCATGGCGCTAACCCCTTGCGTGACGCCCGGCTCGGGCCAGCCGAGCTTCGAGCTCGGCGACGACGAGATGGAGATCGGCATCGGGATCCACGGCGAGCCCGGCCGCTACCGCGAAAAGCTCGCGCCGGCGGCCGACATCGTCGAGCGGCTCGCGACGGCGATCGCCGACGACCTGCCGTACGAGTCCGGCGACCGCGTGCTCGCGTTCGTCAACGGGATGGGCGGGACGCCGCTGATCGAGCTCTACGTCGTGTACCGCGAGCTGGACCGCTTCCTCCAGGGCCGCGGCATCTCGATCGAGCGCCGGCTGATCGGCGACTACATCACTTCGCTCGAGATGGCCGGCTGCTCGATCACGCTGCTCAAGCTCGACGACGAGCTGACGCGGTTGTGGGACGCGCCCGTCGACACGCCGGCCCTGCGCTGGGGATGAGCATCACGGCCGACGACGTGCGCGCATGGATCGGCGCATACGCGAACACGATCTCCGAGCACCGCGTCGAGCTCGTCCGGCTCGACACGGCGATCGGCGACGGCGACCACGGTACGAACATGGAGCGCGGGATGCGCGCGGCGGTGGAGAAGCTCGAGACCGTCGACGGCGACGACATCGGCGCGCTCCTGAAGGCGGTCGGGATGGCGCTCGTGTCGAAGGTCGGCGGCGCGGCCGGGCCGCTGTACGGCACGCTCTTCCTCCAGATGGGCATGGCGACCGGCGGCCGCAGCGAGCTCGACCTGGCCGGCTGGGGAGCGGCGCTGGAGGCGGGCGTCAAGGGCGTGCAGGCGCGCGGCAAGGCCGAGCCCGAGGACAAGACGATGATCGACGCGCTGCTGCCGGCGCTTGACGCGCTGCGGGCGGCGGAGGCCGACGGCGCCGACCTCGGCGACGCGCTGCGGCGCTCGGCCGCCGCCGCCGAGGAGGGCATGAAGGCGACGATCCCGTTGGAGGCGCGCAAGGGCCGGGCGAGCTACCTCGGGCCGCGCAGCGTCGGCCACCAGGACCCCGGCGCGACCTCCTCGCATCTGCTGCTCGCCGCCGCCGCGGAGACGTTCGGCTGACGCGAACGTCGCTCATTGGGGCGTACTCGGCGACGTTCGCGCGTCAGTCGTCGTCCTCGTCGACCCAGTCGACCGTGCGCGCGACGGCCTTGCGCCACTTGCGATAGCCCTTATCGCGCACGGCCTGCTCCATCGCCGGCAGCCACTCCGCCGCCTTGTGCCACTGCGCGCGCAGCTCGTCCGGGCCGGACCAGAAGCCGACGGCGAGGCCGGCCGCGTAGGCCGCCCCGAGCGACGGCGTCTCGGCCACGATCGGGCGCACGACGGGCACGTCGAGGACGTCGGCCAGCGACTGCATCAGCAGGTTGTTCGCGGTCATCCCGCCGTCGACCTTGAGCGAGGTGAGCTCCACGCCGGCGTCGGAGTTCATCGCCTCGACGACCTCGCGCGTCTGCCACGCGGTCGCCTCGAGCACGGCGCGCGCGAGGTGGCCCTTGGTGATGTAGCCGGTCAGCCCCGCGATGACGCCGCGGGCATCGCTGCGCCAGTGCGGCGCGAACAGCCCGGAGAACGCCGGCACGACGTAGCAGCCGCCGTTGTTGTCGACCGTGCGGGCGAGCGTCTCGATCTCCGACGCGCTGCCGATCAGCCCGATCTTGTCGCGGAACCACTGCACGAGTGCGCCGGTCACGGCGATCGAGCCCTCGAGCGCGTAGGTCGCCGGCTCGTCGCCGATCTTGTAGCCCACGGTGGTCAGCAGGCCGTTGCCGGAGGCGACGGGCTGGTCGCCGGTGTTCATCAGCAGGAAGCTGCCGGTGCCGTAGGTGCACTTCGCGTCGCCGGGCTCGAAGCACGTCTGGCCGAACATCGCCGCGTGCTGGTCGCCCAGCGCGGCGGCGACGGGCACGCCGGCGAGCGCGCCGCCCGCCTCCCCGTAGACCTCCATCGACGGGCGGATCTCCGGCAGCATCGCGCGCGGCACGCCGATCGCGTCGAGCAGGACGTCGTCCCAGTCGAGCGTCTCCAGGTTCATCAGCATCGTGCGGCCGGCGTTCGTGACATCGGTGATGTGGCGCCCGCAGAGCCTCCAGATCAGCCACGAGTCCATCGTCCCGAATAGAACGTCGCCGGCCTCGGCGCGCTCGGCGAGGCCGGCGACGTTGTCGAGCAGCCAGCGGATCTTCGGGCCGGAGAAGTACGTCGCGAGCGGCAGCCCGCAGCGCTCGCGGAAGCGGTCCGGCCCGAGGCCGTCTCCAAGCTCGCGAACGAGGTGGTCGGTGCGCGTGTCGGCCCAGTTGAGCGCGTTGTGCACCGGCTCGCCGGTCTTCGCGTCCCACAGCACCGTCGTCTCGCGCTGGTTGGTGATGCCGAGCGCGACGATGTCGGAGACCGGCAGCTGCGCGCTCGCGAGCGCGTCGGCCACCACGTGCTCGACGTTGCGCCAGATCTCCTCGGGATCGTGCTCGACGAGGCCGGGTCGGGGGAAGATGTGCTCGTGCTCGACCTGGCTGACGGCGACGACCCGCGCCCGCCGGTCGAAGACGAGACAGCGCGAGGAGGCGGTGCCCTGGTCGACCGAGGCGATGTACCGCTCGCTCACGACGGGGTTACTAGCACGTTCGCGGCGCTCACCACGGGATCGCGCCCAGGTCGCGCGAGACCGCCCGCGCCGCCTCGCGCACGTACGAGACGAGGTCGCTGCGCGGCGTGCCGTTCTCCATCAGCCGCTCGACCGGGCCGGAGATGCCGATCGCGCCGACGGTGACGCCGCGGCGGTCGTCGATCGGCGCGGCGAGCGAGACCTCCCCCACCACGAGCTCCTCGGCGTCGGCCGCCCAGCCGCGCTCGAGGACTGCGGCCAGCTCCGCGTCGAGCTCGTCGGTGCCGGTGATCGTCCGCGGCGTGAAGCGCGCCAGCCCCGCGGCGGCGACCTCGCGGGCCGCGTACCGGTGCGCGGCGAGCAGCACCTTGCCCATCGCGGTTGCGTGCGCCGGAACGAGCCCGCCGACCTCGAGAGCCTGGCGGCTGTCGTCGGGCCTGAAGACGTGGTGCACGACGAGCACCTTGCCCTCGTGCAGCGTGCCGATCCGGACGCTCTCGCCGCTGCGGGCGGCGAGCGAGTCGGACCAGTTGAGCGCGCGCGTCCGCAGCTCGTTGCCGTCGAGGTAGCTGCTGCCCATGTGGAGCAGCGCGGCGCCGAGCTGGTACTTGCCGGTCTCCTCGTCCTGCTCGACGAATCCGACCACGGTCAGCGTCCGCAGGATCCCGTGGACGGTCCCCTTCGGCAGCTCCAGCTCACCGGCGAGCTGGGCCACTCCGAGCCTGCGGTTGCGCCCCGAGAGCAGCCGCAGGATCGCAGCTGCGCGTTCGATCGATTGGATCGTCCCGGGCACCGACCGGGAAGCTATCGAAAGATCGTTCGACCATGCCAAACGTCGGTTGACATCGTCGGACGCCCGTCGATAGTGTGCCGCGTCGCTTGGGTCATAGCACCTTTTCGAGGAGGAGGAAGGCTCTTGAGCATCTTCGGAGCGGAAGTGATCGGGACGGGGCTCCTGATCCTGCTGGGCAACGGAGTGGTCGCGGGCGTGCTGCTGAACCTCTCCAAGGCCCAGAACGGCGGTTGGATCGTGATCACGTGGGGATGGGGCCTCGCCGTGATGACCGCCGTGTTCGCGGTCGGGCAGTTCAGCGGTGCGCACCTGAACCCGGCCGTCACGATCGGGTTCGCGGTGGAGGGCAGGACGGATTGGGGTGACGTGCCGGAGTACCTCGCGGGCGAGTTCGTCGGCGCGTTCGTCGGCGCCACGCTGGTCTGGCTCGCCTACCTCGACCACTGGAGGGAGACGGAGGACCCCGGCCTGAAGCTCGCCTGCTTCAGCACCGCGCCGGCCATCCGCAACCCGATAAGCAACCTGATCACGGAGATCATCGGGACTTTCGTGCTCGTCTTCGCGATCATGGCGTTCTTCGCCGACGAGGCGACAGCGGGGACCGCGCTCGGCGGCCTCATCGTCGGCCTGCTGGTGCTCGCGATCGGGTTGTCGCTCGGCGGTCCGACCGGCTACGCGATCAACCCGGCGCGCGACCTCGGGCCGCGCATCATGCACGCGATCCTCCCGATAGCCGGCAAGGGGTCGTCCGACTGGGAGTACTCGTGGATCCCCGTCGTCGGGCCGATCGTCGGCGGCATCATCGCGGCGGCGGCGTTCTCGGCCTTCTTCCCCGGCTGACCCAGATCCGAGAGCGAGGAGAGCTAGATGGCGAAATACGCGGCAGCGATCGACCAGGGCACCACGAGCACGCGGTGCATGGTCTTCGATCACGGCGGCCAGGTGGTCAGCGTCGCCCAGAAGGAGCACGAGCAGATCTATCCCAAGCCGGGCTGGGTCGAGCACGACGTCAAGGAGGTCTGGGCGCGCACCGAGGAGGTCGTCGACGAGGCGCTGAAGTCGGCGGGCGCGAGCGCCGACGACGTGGCGGGGGTCGGGATCACCAACCAGCGCGAGACCGCGGTCGTCTGGGACCGGACGACGGGCGAGCCGGTCCACAACGCGATCGTCTGGCAGGACACGCGCACCGACCGGCTGGTGGACGAGTTCTCGCGCGACGGCGGCCAGGCGCGCTTCCAGGAGAAGGTCGGGCTACCGCTGGCGACCTACTTCTCCGGGCCGAAGATCCGCTGGATCCTGGACAACGTCGACGGCGCGGCCGACAAGGCCGAGTCGGGCGACCTGCTGTTCGGCAACATGGACACCTGGGTGATCTGGAACCTCACCGGCGGCACGGATGGCGGGCTGCACATCACCGACGTCTCGAACGCCAGCCGCACGATGCTGATGGACCTCAGGACGCTCGACTGGGACGACGAGGTCATGGACGTGATGGGCGTCCCGCGCGCGATGCTGCCGGAGATCCGGCCCTCCAGCGGCGTCTATGGGGAGGTCTCGTCCGGCGGCGGGCTGCAGGGCGTGCCGATCGCCGGGGACCTCGGCGACCAGCAGGCGGCCACGTTCGGCCAGACGTGCTTCGCGGTCGGCGAAGCCAAGAACACGTACGGCACCGGCAACTTCCTGCTGCTCAACACCGGCACCGAGGCGGTGCAGTCGAAGTCCGGCCTGCTGACGACAGTCGGCTACAAGATCGGCGACCAGGACGCGGTCTACTGCCTCGAGGGCTCGATCGCGATTACGGGCGCGCTCGTGCAGTGGCTGCGCGACAACCTCAAGATGATCCAGGCGGCGCCCGACGTCGAGGACCTCGCCCGCTCGGTCGACGACAACGGCGGCTGCTACATCGTGCCGGCGTTCTCGGGCCTGTTCGCGCCGTACTGGAAGTCCAACGCGCGCGGCGTGATCGCCGGCCTGACGCGCTACGTGAGCGCCGGCCACATCGCGCGGGCGACGCTCGAGGCGACCGCGTACCAGAGCCGCGAGGTCGTCGAGGCGATGAACAACGACTCCGGCGTCGACCTGGAGTCGCTCAAGGTGGACGGCGGCATGGTCGGCAACGATCTGCTGATGCAGTTCCAGGCCGACCTGCTGGGCGTGCCGGTGATTCGCCCGAAGGTGCCCGAGACGACGTCGCTCGGCGCCGCCTACGCGGCCGGTCTGGCGACCGGCTTCTGGTCGGAGGTCGAGGACCTGCGCGAGAACTGGGTCGAGGACAAGCGCTGGGAGCCGCAGATGGACGACGCGCAGCGCGACGAGTACTACAAGTACTGGAAGCGCGCCGTCACGCGTACGTTCGACTGGTTCGACGCGGACGAGGGCTAGCGAGATACGGAGGGGGGCGGCGCGGCGCGCCGCCCCCCGAGCCCCGAAGGTGGAGAGATGAACGCCGACGAACTGCCTCCCGACCCCGGGCGCAACCTGGCGCTCGAGCTGGTCCGCGCGACCGAGGCCGCGGCGATGGCGGCGGCGCGCTTCATGGGCCGCGGCGACAAGGAGCGCGTCGACCAGGCGGCGGTCGACGCGATGCGGCCCGTCCTGCGCTCGGTGGCGATGGACGGCGTCGTCGTGATCGGCGAGGGCGAGAAGGACGAGGCGCCGATGCTCTACAACGGCGAGCGCGTCGGCAGCGGCACGCCGCCGGAGGTCGACGTCGCCGTCGATCCGGTCGACGGGACGACGCTGACCGCGAAGGCGCTGCCCGACGCCCTCGCGGTGCTGGCGCTCTCCGAGCGCGGCACGATGTTCGACCCCGGGCCGTGCGTCTACATGGAGAAGCTGGCGGTGGCCAACGACCTCGCGGACGTGGTCGACTTCGAGGCGCCGGTCGCGGACAACGTCGGCCGGATCGCGAAGAGCCGCGGGAAGCGGGCGGCCGACGTGACGGTCGCGATCCTCGACCGGCCGCGCCATCGCGACCTCGTCGCGGAGGTGCTCGCGACCGGCGCCCGGATCAAGTTCATGCTCGACGGCGACGTCGCCGGGGCGATCATGGCCGCCGACGACGACTCCTCGGTCGACATGCTGATCGGCGTCGGCGGCACGCCCGAGGGCGTGATCGCCGCGTGCGCGCTCAAGTGCCTCGACGGCGCCCTGTACGGGCGCCTCTACCCGCGCGACGACGGCGAGCGCGAGGCGGCGCTCGAGCAGGGCTACGACCTCGACCGCGTGCTCTCGGTCGGCGACCTCGTCTCCGGCGAGGACGTCTTCTTCGCGGCGACCGGCGTTACGAACGGCGAGCTGCTCGACGGCGTGCGCTACCGGCCGGGGCGGGTGCTGACGCAGTCGCTCTCGATGCGCTCGCGCTCGGGCGCCGTGCGCTTCATCGACGGGCGCCACCACGTGGGCCGCTCCAACCTGATCAGGCCGCCGAGCGACTCCGACTAGTGGGTCTTCTCGTGACGTTCCGCTCGAAATTGGCCACCGCCGATCACCAATAGGATTCGCGCGTGGCCCAGCTGCAGGCCGAGGTGCTCGTGATCGGCGGCGGTGCGACCGGCGCGGGGGTCGCCTGGGACGCCGCCCTGCGCGGCTTCGACGTCGTGCTCGTCGAGCGCGGTGACCTCGCGGAGGGAACGAGCGGGCGCTTCCACGGCCTGCTGCACTCGGGCGGCCGCTACGTGGTCAAGGACCCCGTAGCGGCGGAGGAGTGCGTCGTCGAGAACGCGATCCTGCGCCGCGTGATCCCGGACTGCATCGAGGACACCGGCGGGCTGTTCGTGACGACTCCCGACGACGACCCGGCCTACGGCGACCGCTTCCTAGCCGGCTGCCGCGCGACGGGGCTGCCGGCGGAGGAGATCGACGTCGCCGACGCGCTGCGGCTCGAGCCGCGGCTCAACCCGCAGATCCGGCGGGCGTTCACGGTGCCCGACGCGTCGATCGACGCGTGGAAGACGGTCTGGTCGCTCACGCGCGGCGCCGCCGCGCACGGCGCCCGCATCCTCACGTACCACCGCGTGATCGACCTGCACCGGTCGAACGGCGCGGTGACCGGCGCGCGCCTGCGCAACGAGATCACCGGCGAGGAGCTCGACGTCGAC
>Ga0126312_10000735_pt1 | contig 20313 bp, 20 predicted proteins | sample Plot104A_FD_92537 | JGI IMG/M metagenome (GOLD analysis project Ga0126312, IMG submission 92537) | Serpentine soil microbial communities from UC McLaughlin Reserve, CA, USA - Plot104A | ecosystem: Environmental > Terrestrial > Soil > Grasslands | place: USA: UC McLaughlin Reserve, Lake County...
AACCGGTTCCACGTCGCCGAGTCGATCGGGGAGGAGTTCTCGAAGCGGCTCGGCGAGAAGATGGGCGCGCTGAAGGTTGGCCGCGGGACCGACGAGGGCGTGAAGGTCGGGCCGCTGATCGACCAGCCTTCGCGGGAGAAGGTCGCCGACCTCGTGCAGGACGCGCTCGACCGGGGCGCCACGTCCGTCGTGGGCGGCGAGATCCCGAACGGCCGCGGCTACTTCTATCCGCCGACCGTCCTCGGCGACGTGCCGCCGGAGGCGCGGGTCTTCAAGGAGGAGATCTTCGGCCCGGTGGCGCCTGTCGGCTCGTTCGAGTCGGAGGAGGAGGCGATCGCCCGGGCGAACGACACCGAGTACGGGCTCGTCGCCTACGTCTTCACGCGCGACATCAAGCGCGCGATCCGCGTCTGCGAGGGGCTCGAGACCGGGATGGTCGGCCTCAACCAGGGAATGGTCTCGAACGCGGGCGCGCCGTTCGGAGGCGTGAAGCAGTCCGGCATCGGCCGCGAGGGCGGCAAGGAGGGACTCGAGGAGTTCCTCGAGACGAAGTACGTGGCCGTCAACCTCTGACGGATTCTCGCCTCACAAGCTGCACCATCGCGTGCAGAGCTTGAGCCGCGCCTACCCGGTGACCAGTATGTCGCCGTGCCGACCGTCCGGGTCACCTCCGGCGGTGTCGTCGTGGCACTCGTCGTGGCGCTGTGGCTGCCCTCCGAGGCAGCCTCGACGAGCGCGAACGTCGCCGCCCTGCAGGCAGCGCTGAAGTCGGTGGGCGCCTATCCGGGCTTCGTCGACGGCGTTCGGGGCCCGCTCACCCGCGGGGCGGTGATGGGCTTCCAGCGCCGGCACGGCCTGCTCGTGGACGGCATCGCCGGGCCCCAGACTCGCCGGGCGCTGGGCCGTCGCGGGGGTCCGCCGCTCGGAAGCCGCGTGATGCGGCTCGGGCAGCGAGGGTGGGACGTGGCGGCGCTCCAGTTCCTGCTCCAGCGCCGGGGCTACGGCGCGGGCGCGGCCGACGGGGTGTTCGGAGGGCTGACCCAGGCGGCCGTCCTGCGCGCCCAGCGGGCGGCGGGAATAACTGTGGACGGTCTCGCCGGGCCCGCCACCATCCGCACCCTCCGCGGGGGGAGCGACTCGAGCGGACCCGTGGGCGTGGGCACTCCGACCGGTCCGGTGAGCTTCCTTCGCCCCGTGCCGGGGCCGATCGGCGACGGCTTCGGCGCCCCGCGCGAGGGCGGCCGCACGCACCAGGGAGTCGACTTCCCGGTTCCTTACGGCACGCGCGTGGGCGCGGCGGGGGTCGGGACGACCATCTTCGCGGGCCTCAACTACGGCGGCTACGGCAACCTAGTGGTGGTCCAGCACCGGCTCGGCTACACCTCGTGGTACGCACACCTCTCGCAGATCACGAGCTACGTCGGCGAGAGCGTGGTGGGCGGGACGCGGATCGGGTACGTGGGCGCGACCGGGCACGCGACCGGCCCGCACCTCCACTTCGAGGTCCGTCGCTACAACACGCCGATCGACCCGGTCCCGCTGCTGCTCGCGACCGTGGCGACGGGCACCGCGCACCGAAGCCATCGCCACACGCCCGAATGCGGCGGCCGGGGGCAGAGCGAGCGAACGCGCAAGGCCCCGCGCGGATCGTCCTGGATCGCGCGCGAGCGGCTCTGCCGCTGAGGGTCAGCCGCCCGGCTGAGCAAACGACGTTCCGCGCGCCATGGCCCGCAGGTCGAGCGCCTTGTCGAGCGTCTCCTCGTCCACGCCCTTCTCGATCGCAACCTCGCGGATCGTCCGCTCCGAGGCCATCGCCTCCTTCACGATCTCCGTGGCGCGGTCGTAGCCGATGTACGGGTTGAGCGCGGTCACGATCGCCGGCGTGGACTCGGCGTGACGGCGAAGGATCTCGGCGTTCGCCTCTATCCCCTCGACGCACTTCTCGGCCAGCAGGTGACAGGCGGCGGTCAGGATCCGGATCGACTCGAAGACGTTTCGCGCGATCATCGGCACCCGCACGTTCAGCTCGAACGCGCCCTGGCTGCCGGCCACGGTGACCGCGACGTCGTTCCCCATCACCTGGGCGGCGACCTGAAGCACAACCTCGGGGATCACCGGGTTGACCTTTCCGGGCATGATCGAAGAGCCCTTCTGGAGCTCGGGGAGCCGCAGCTCGACGAGGCCGGTACGGGGCCCGGAGTTCATCAGGACGAGGTCATTCGCGATCTTCGTGAGCGACACCGCCACGCCCTTTAGCGCTCCATGCAGCTCGACCATCCCGTCGCGGTTGGCCTGGGCCTCGAAGTTGTCGCGCGGAGCCTCGCCGAGGCCCAGATGCTCACGGACCCGCTCCGCGAACTCGGGATGGGTGTTCAGGCCGGTGCCCGTCGCGGTGCCGCCGAGCGGGATCTCGGAAGCCCGGCCGAGCGCATCGCGGACGCGGTCGCGGCCGAGCGACATCTGAGCCGCGTAGCCGGCAAACTCCTGGCCGAGGGTCACGGGGACCGCGTCCATCATGTGGGTCCGGCCCGCCTTTACGAGGTCCGCGAACTCGCCGGCCTTGCGATGGAACGAGCCGGCCAGGCGCTCGAGCGCGGGCAGGAGCTCCCGCTGAACGGTGTCGACCGCGGCGAGATGGACCGCCGACGGGAACACGTCGTTCGAGGATTGGCCCATGTTGACGTGGTCGTTCGCGTGCGTGTCATCGCCCGCAAGCCCCGCGATCACCTCGTTCGCGTTCATGTTCGACGAGGTGCCGGAGCCGGTCTGGAAGACGTCGATCGGGAACTGGTCGTCGTGCTCCCCGTTCGCGACCTCGTCGGCGGCGCGAGCGATGCGGTCGGCGACGTCGGCGTCGAGGAGTCCCAGCTCCGCGTTCACCCGAGCGGAGGCGGCCTTGATGCGACCGAGCCAATGCACCACCGGCGCCGGGACGCGCTCCCCCGAGACCGTGAAATTGTCGATGGCCTTGGCGGTTTCGGGTCCCCAGAGCTCGTGCTTGATCGCCATGTCCAAAAGGCTATCGACACTCTTGTGGCCTCAGATATTGCATCTATTTCGGTCCCGAACCAGTGCATTCCCCTCCGGGAGCGGGCAACGGGTTGGCTTCCGTGTTCTCATCGCCCAGCGTGACGGCTCTCATCCGGATCGACCGGTCGTGGACCCCGGCCGGCGACGGACGGCCCAGGCCGATCCGTTTCTGCTCGCGCTGTGGCCATCCGTCGGAAGAGCCGCCGGGCCGGCCGGAGCTGCGCCGACGCGTCTGCGAGCGCTGCGGGATGGGGATGGTCCTCAGCTGTCCCCGTGAAGCGCTTCCGGGAGACGCGGCCGCCTTTGTGATCCTCACCTACGAGTTGACTGTGAGCGCCGTCAGCGAGGCAGGCGAGTCCATCTTCGGCAAGGAGCAGACCGCGGTTGGGGCTCACCTGCTCGACCTCGTGACGAGCCCGCTCGGCGACGACCAGCTCATGCGTCACGCGAGCACCGCCTCCCAGCGGGCCTGCGATCCGGTCGTGATGCCCGTGCGGCTGGTCTCTGAGGAGGCGGGCCGGGTGGGCACCCTCGCCGCGCGAATCGCGACCTGCGGGCCGCCGCGAGCCGCGCTTCTCACCGTCGAGCGGAGCGATTTCGGCCGTCGCTGAATCCGTGCAAGAACGAGTGCACCACTTGCGCAAGATCCGACGAGGAGTCACAAAGCTCCATCAAGTTGCTCGGGCTCGCATCGAAAACCTATGCAAGTGCGGTCCGCGTCTCCATGAGGCGGTGGCGACGTGCGAAGTAATGGCGGAGAGCTCCTGCGATTCACTCGACATGGAGGAGACGTGAGCGGGATAAGGACCAACGCGGCCGCGGAGCTGCTCGGGGTGAGTCCAAACACCCTGCGCAGCTGGGAGCGACGCTTCGGCTATCCCAAGCCGCGTCGTACCCAGGGCGGTCATCGACAGTACGACCTGTCCGAGCTCGAGTCGCTCCGGCGCGCTCTGCTCGAGACTCACAACATCTCCTCGGCCATCGAGCTGGCTCGCCAGCGGGGCGAGGGGCCGAGCTCGCCGAGCCGGCTGCTGGACGCCTTCGACCACTTCGACGAGACCGCGGCCGACCGCGTGATGGAGGAGAGCCTCTCGGTCCGCTCCGTCGAGCGCTCGGTCGAGGAGGTCCTGCTCCCGGCCCTCGAGCTGGCCGACGAGCGCGACGCCCGCGACGCCGAGCGCGAGCTCGCGCTCCGCTGGGCGACCGGGTGGATGTACTCGTCACGGCGGGTAGCGCCCCCGGCGAGCCGCCCGCAGGGCGTGCTCCTGTTCGACTCGAGCCCTCGGCTCGACGTCGAGTCGCTTCACGTGCAGGCGGTCGAGCTTGGGCTGCGCCGCGCGGGATTCCGCACCCTGCTGCTGGCGTTCGACCTCCCGCCCGAGCGCGTGGTCCGCGCGATCCGGGCCCTCGATCCCACCGCCTTCGTCTTCTGCGGTGGGGACGCCACGCTCGAGGTGGTGGGTCGTCTCGTCTACACGGTGAGGCAGGTCGGCTCCGCCGCGCCCGTGTTCGAGTACCGCGAGGCGATGCCGGTGACCGGCGACCACGGCATCCCGTCGCTCGGGTCGACGCCCATGGAGGCGGTCGAGCGGCTGAAGGGCTACGTGGACAGCGGCCGGATCGAGCAGGTCGTGGTGGTGCCGGAGCCCGAGGGGGCGACGGGCACTCGCATCTCGCTCGCGGCCCGTAATTCCGCCTAACCGACGAGCCCTCAGGCGGCCAACTTTCGGCAGATTTCGGCGAGCGAGCGCTTCTCCCGCTCGTCGAGCGCGTCGAAGGCTCGGCTTACGCGATCGGCGTGACCCGGGAACAGGCGCTCGACCAGGTCGCGCCCGGGCGGCGTCAGGTCCACGATCACGGCTCGGCGGTCCTCGGGCAGCCGGTGGCGAGCCACGAGTCCGCGTCCCTCGAGAGTGACGGTCACCTCGGTCGCGTTCGCCTTGCTCCAGTCGAGCCGCCTCCGCAGCGTCCTCAGCTCCAGCGAGCCGCCCGCCGTCGTAAGCACGACCAGCGCGGAGAAGCCGGCCGCCGAGACGCCCTCGCGCTCCAGCTCGGCCGCAAGCCGCCGGCGGACCGTCGCCTCCGCCCGCAGCAGCGCCTGCAGCGCGCGGTGCGCCAACGGATCGCCGAGCTCGAGGGGCGACATGCCGCGGCGATCGTAGGCGGCCGGCCGGACGGCTGGCTCCTAGAATCGACGCTCGTGGCTCGCTACGCACCCGTCGACACCGGGCAGTCCTTCCCCGCGCTCGAGGAGCGGGTCATCGAGCGCTGGCGCGAGCGCGACGTCTTCCACGAGTCCGTCCGCCGCCGGGAGGGCTCGCCGCCGTTCGTCTTCTATGAGGGCCCACCGACGGCCAACGGGCGGCCGGGCTCGCACCACGTCCTCAGCCGGGTGTTCAAGGACGTGTTCCCGCGCTACAAGACGATGCGCGGTCACTTCGTGCACCGAAAGGCCGGCTGGGACTGCCACGGCCTGCCGGTGGAGCTCGAGATCGAGAAGGAGCTCGGCTTCTCCGCGAAGGAGGACATCGAGCGCTACGGCGTCGCCGAGTTCAACCAGAAGTGCCGCGAGTCGGTGCTCCGCTACATCGACGAGTGGAACGAGCTGACCGAGCGGATCGGATTCTGGATCGACACCGGCGACGCCTACTACACCCTCGACAACGACTATCTGGAATCGGTCTGGTGGTCGCTGAAGCAGGTCTTCGAAAAGGGCCTGCTCACCGAGGGCTACAAGGTCGTGCCCTACTGCCCGCGCTGCGGAACCGCCTTGTCCTCGCACGAGGTCGCGCTCGGGTACAGGGACGTGGTCGATCCGTCGGTGTACGTGAAGTTCCCGCTGTTGGACGACCCGACCGTCTCGCTCCTCGCCTGGACGACCATGCCGTGGACGCTCGTCCCGCACGCCGCGATCGCGGTCGATCCGGACGTCACCTACGTGCGCGCCCGGCTGGGGGAGGAGCGACTGATCCTCGCCGAGGTCCTCGTCGAGCGGGTGCTCGACGGTCAGGCCGAGGTCGAGGAGCGCATGCCCGGCTCGGCGCTGCTGGGGCTGCGGTACGAGCCCCCGTTTCCATACATCGGGGACTACGGGCCGCGCGGGCACACGGTGCTTCCCGGGGACTTCGTCTCGACCGAGGACGGCACGGGCGTCGTCCACACCGGCGCCGCCTTCGGGGAGGACGACTTCCGTCTCGCCGAGGAGAACGGCCTGACGATCCACAACCCCGTCTTGCCCGACGGAACGTTCGACGGCCGTACCGGCCCCTTCGCCGGTATGAACGTACGGGAGGCGGACCCGAAGATCATCGAGGCGCTGCGGGAGTCCGGCAAGCTGTTCCGCGCCGGGGAGTACCGCCACGCCTACCCGCACTGCTGGCGCTGCGACACGCCGCTCATCTACTACGCGAAGACCAACTGGTACGTGCGCACGACGGAGATGAAGGACGAGCTGCTCGCCGCCAACGAGACGATCGACTGGTACCCGCACCACATCAAGCACGGGCGCTTCGGCAAGTGGCTCGAGAACAACGTGGACTGGGCGCTGTCGCGCGAGCGCTACTGGGGCACGCCGCTTCCGATCTGGCGCGCCGAGGACGGCGAGGTCGTGTGCATCGGCTCGCGGGACGAGCTGCGCGCGCTCGGCGCCGACGTGCCGGACGACCTCCACCGCCCGTACATCGACGACGTCACCTTCGAGCGCGACGACAAGGTCTTTCGGCGCGTGCCGGACCTGATCGACGTCTGGTGGGACTCGGGCTGTATGCCCTTCGCGCAGTGGCACGCTCCGTTCGAGGGCCAGGAAGTGTTCGAGGGTCGGTTCCCCGCGAACTACATCTGCGAGGCCCTCGACCAGACGCGCGGCTGGTTCTACTCGCTGCTCGCCGTCGCGACGCTCCTGTTCGGCCGCAGCTCCTACGAGACCTGCCTCTGCCTGGGCTTGATCCTCGATCCCGACGGCCAGAAGATGTCCAAGTCGAGGGGGAACGTGGTCGTGCCTTGGGACGTGCTGAACACGCACGGCGCGGACGCCTTCCGCTGGTACTACTTCACCTCGAAGCAGCCCTGGGACGGCTATCGCTTCTCGCTCGAGACGGTCGGGGAGTCGGTGCGACAGTTCCTCAAGCCGCTCTGGAACACGTACGCGTTCTACGTCCTCTACGCGAACGTGAACGAGCCCACCGGCGCAGGCGAGGAAACCGACCTCGACCGCTGGATCCGCTCGCGCCTGAACGCCACCGTCGAGCACGTGATCGAGCGGATGGAAGATTACGACACCACCTTCGCCGGCCGCGCGGTCGCCCGGCTCGTCGACGACCTGTCGAACTGGTACGTGCGCCGCTCGCGCCGCCGCTTCTGGGACGGCGATCCGGCGGCCTTCGAGGTCCTGCACGACTGTCTCGTCACGATCGCGAAGCTGCTCGCGCCGCTCACGCCGTTCGTCGCCGACGAGATCTACGAGAACCTGGACGGCTCCGAGCCGTCAGTCCATCTGTGCCGGTTCCCCGAGCCCGGCGAGCGGGACGTGGAGCTCGAGTGGCAGATGCAGGTCGCGCGCGACGCCGTGGAGCTCGGCCGGGCGGCCCGCGCGCAGGCCAAGGTGAAGGTGCGCCAGCCGCTGCGCGAGGCCGTGGTGGTGGCGGCCGACCGCGAGCGAGCCGCGATCGAGCGCTTCGAGGCGCTCGTGCTCGAGGAGCTGAACGTGAAGTCGCTGCGCTACGTGTCCGAGGCGGACGAGCTCGGGCGGTTCGAGCTGAAGCCGAACTATCGCGTGCTCGGACCTCGCTTCGGAAAGCAGATGCCGCAGGTGGTGGCGGCGATCGGTGCGCTCGACCCGCGTCAGCTGCGAGCGGGCCGGCGGGCCGGGATCTACGTGGAGGGCCAGGAGCACGAGATCGCCCCCGACGAGGTGCAGCTCGTCCTCCAGCCACTCGAGGGCTACCAGGTCGAGCGCTCCGGGACGCACGCCGTCGCGCTCAACCTCGAGCTCGATGACGAGCTGCGCCGCGAGGCGCTCGCCCGCGAGGTCGTCCACGCCGTACAGGCGGCGCGCAAGAGCGCGGGCCTGAACGTGGAGGACCGGATATCGCTGACGCTCGGCGGCGACGACGCGCTCATGGACGCCGCTCGGGCGCACGAGGAGTACGTCGCCCGGGAGACTCTCGCGACCTCCCTGAACTACGACGGGACAGGCGAGCGCTCCGAGATCGAGGGCAGGGAGCTGCTGATCGCGGTCGAGCGGCGTTAGCGGCCTTTGAAGCCGGTAGCTGTGCGATGCTCCGCTCGTGCCGCTCCCGTCCCTCTTCCGGGACCGCAGCGACGTCGAGCAGATCGTCGGGGGCACGATCGTGCCGATCCTCTTCGGACTCGTGACGGGACTCGCGCTCGGCTGGAACGAGATCGCCTACTACATCCTGGTCGGCCCGGTCGGGATCGCGGGCGGCTTCTATGCGGGTCTTGAGCACCGCGGTCCCGACGAGGGCCTCGCGCGCGGGCTCGTGGGTGGGCTCGTGTTCGGCAGCTTCATCCTGCTCGGACACGAGATCGCGAACAACGAGCCGGAAGTCACGCTGCCCGACCCGCAGGCCGGGCTGGTCTTCGTGACCACGGTCGCCGGCGGGGTGCTCGGCGCGCTCGGCGGAAGCTACCGGGCGCGTCGCGAGCGGCGGTTCGGCGGCACAGGCCCGGCGTCCGCCGCTCGTTAGGCTCAGCGCACGTGTTCCCGGACGCAGGCATCCTCCCCTGGCTCGAGCGCCTGCGCGACGAGGTGCCGGACGTCTCCACGCTCGACGCCCACACGCACATCGGCACGAACGATCCCGACGGCTACCGCTGCACCGGCGAGGAGCTGGTCGCCGCGCTCGAGCGGATCGACGGGCGCGCGATCGTCTTCCCTCTTCAGGAGCCCGACGGCTACGGGCCCGCCAACGACACGCTGATCGCCGAGGCGGCCGCGGCGGATGGCCGACTGTACCCCTTCTGCCGGGTCGACCCGAACGACGAACCGGTCGCCGAGGCAGAGCGGGCGCTGGACGCAGGCGCGCGCGGCATCAAGCTGCACCCGCGCGCGGAGCAGTTCAAGCTCGACCATCCTGCCCTGGAGGGACTCTTCGCGCTCGCCCACGAGCGGCGGCTGCCGGTGCTCTGCCACGCCGGTCGTGGCATCCCCGCGCTCGGCCGCCACGCCGTCGACGCCTGCGGCCGGTTTCCGGGGATGCGGCTCATCCTGGCCCACGCCGGCATCTGCGACCTCGCTTGGATCTGGCGCCCCGCCGCCGATCTACCCAACCTGTTCTTCGACACCGCCTGGTGGTCGGCGACCGACCTGCAGACGCTGTTCGCGCTCGTTCCCCCCGGCCAGATCCTGATGGCGAGCGATGCGCCCTACGCAACCCCGGCCTTCGGCGCGACGATGGCCACGCGCCACGCCCTCCAGGTCGGCCTCCAAGCCGAGCAGATCCGCGCCGTGCTGGGCGGCCAGGCGGAGCGCCTGCTGGAGGGGGAGGAGCCGCTCGAGCTCGGCCCGGCTCCCGGCCCCGCCCGACTGTCGCGCGATCCCCTACTGGACCGCATCCATACCTACCTGATCAGCGCGATCGGGCAGATGCTGCGCGGCGTCGAGCCGGCCGAGACGCTGGCGCTGGCGGCTCTCGCCTGTGAGGTCGGCGACGGCGCCCCGGAGGCCCCGCTCTGCCGCTCGATCCTTGGCCTCCTCGAGCAGCGCTCGCGCTACCGGCCGACCGACCGCGACCGCCCTCCGCGCTTCGCCCCGGGGCTGCACCTGATCGTGGCCGCCGCCGGCCTCGCGCGCACCCCCGACGTGCCGCTCCCCCCGCCGCCGCCCGACGCCGACGTGTCGGAACGGTTTCGAGGCGACCCCTCCGGGTAGCGACGCCACGAGGGTCACCGGAGCTGCCCGGTGGACCTGCGGGGACTTCGGGCGGAGACGGCTGGCCCGCTTTGGCCGACCTACTCCTCGAGGACGAAGATCTCGAAGCCCAGCGGAGGGCGGAACGTCACCTGGCTGTGGTAGGCGAGGACCTTCCGCCCCGTGACCTCGGCAACAGCATCCTTGAACCTCGAAGCGACCGACTCCTGGAAGGCGAGCCTGACGGAGCGGACGAGGTCCTCCTCCCCGTTTGCCACGAGCGTGCGCTCGACGGTCGTGAACAGGTCTTCGAGCACGCAGAACATGTAATTGTCGAAGGCGTAGGTCTTCGCCTTCGTCGGCCCGCGGCCGTAGCACTCGCTGTGAATGCCGACGATCGCGTTCGAGACCTGGGCCAGCGTGTCCCCCGAAGTGCTCAGGCTACCTCCCGCAGGGCCTCGAGCTCGCGCCGCATCGCCAGCCGTTTCAGCGCCTTCGACTCGAGCTGCCGCACGCGCTCGGCGGAGAGTCCGAGACGGCGACCGGTCTCCCGCAGCGGCTGCGGATCGTCGCCGTTGATTCCGTACCGCAGCCGGATCACCTTGCGCTCCGGCTCGGGCAGCTCCTCGATCGTCCGCCGAAGCAGCTCCTCGCTGAGGCTCAGCTCCACCTCTTGGTCCACGGGGGTGTCGCCGCCCTCGAGCAGGTCGCGGAGCGCGGTCTCACCCTCCTCGCCGACAGGGCGGTCGAGGCTCGTGACCGCTCGGGCGGCCTCGCGCACCTCCTCCACCTGCTCGAGCGGCAGCTCGGCGGTGCTCGCTATCTCCTCGTCGCTGGGCTCGCGCCCGAGCTTGGCCTGCAGCTCGCGCTCGGTTCGACCAATCTTTCGCTCGCGCTGGCCGATGTGGACGGGAATGCGGATCGTACGCGCCTTGTTGGCAAGCCCGCGCTGGATCGCCTGGCGGATCCAGAACGTCGCGTAGGTCGAGAACTTGTAGCCCTTGCGCCAGTCGAACTTCTCGGTCGCGCGGATCAGCCCGAAGATTCCCTCCTGGATCAGGTCGAGCAGCGAGAGCTCCTGGCCCTGGTACTTCTTCGCGATCGAGACGACAAGGCGGAGGTTCGAGTTGATCATGCGCTCCTTCGCCTCGAGGTCGCCCTGCTCGATCCGCTTCGCGAGCTCTACCTCCTCGGCCGCGGTGAGCAGCGGATAGCGGCGGATCTCGTTCAGGAAGAGCTGGAGCGCGTCCGTCGTGGTCGTGGCGAGCTCGCCGTTGCGGAACGAGGTCGGCTGGACCCCGTGGCGACCGCAGTCGTCCTCGATCTCGATGTCCGCCGCCTCGAGGAGGTTCTCGAGGTCGTGGAGCTCGACCTCGCTCAGCTCGAGCTGATCGAGCTCCGACAGCTCGACGCAGCCGCGCTCCTCGCTACGCGCGACCAGTGCGGCCACCTCGGGCCGTGAGGTGAGCTCTGACGCGGCCACGCGGTGAATGTTATGCGGCGGCGGCTCCGACCGCCGAGAGGCGGTCGAGTGAGCGCCGCAGCAGGCGCGACACGTGCATCTGCGAGACGCCGATGCGCTCGGCGATCTCGGCCTGCGTCATGTCCTTCTCGAAGCGCAGCTTGAGGATGAGGCGCTCGCGGGCCGGAAGCGCCTCGAGGGTCCCTCGCAGCGTCTCGCCGATCTCGACGATCTCGTACCCGCGCTCGTCGTGCGCCAGCGAGTCCCCGTACGTCCAGCCCGCCTCGCCGCCCGCTCCCGGCCGGGGCGCGTCGAGCGAGGCGGCTTCGTAGGCCGTCGCCGCCTCGAGCGCCTCCAGCACGTCTTCGACCGGCGCGCCGATCGCGCTCGCTATGTCGCGCGGGCTCGGCGAACGACCGAGCTTCGCCGGCAGCGCCCCCAGCGCGTCGCTCACCTTGAGGACGAGCTCCTGGGTCGCGCGCGGCACGTGCACCGACCAGCCCTTGTCGCGGAAGTGTCGCTTCAGCTCGCCCAGGACAGTGGGCACGGCGTAGCGGGTGAAGCCGTCGCCGCGCTCCGGGTCGTAGCGGTCGACCGCCTTCAGGAGTCCGACGCAGGCGACCTGGACGAGGTCCTCCTGCGTCTCGCCGGCATGCCTGTAGCGCGCGGCCAGCTGTCGCGCCAGCGGCACGAATCGCAGCACGAGCTCCTCCCTCGCCTGCAGGTCTCCTTCGCGGTGGTAGCGCAGCAGCAACTTGCGATCATCGAGCCTCCGCTGCGCAGGAGACTCAGTAATGGGCTCGACCGCCACTGCGGCAGTCGCCACGGTAAAAAAGCACCTCCTCGCAGGTCCGTCAGCACTGCGGGAGATCCGTAACCCGACCGCCAGGCGACCGGGCGCCGTCCCTCAACCGACCTCTGTGATTATCACCCTTTCGGCGGGTGACGAAACGCCGTTGGGTCAGGTGACGGTGGAAGCGTCGTCGACCATCTCGAGCCGCTCCTCGAGCCGAGTGATCGAAAACACGCGCTGTACCGCGTCCGGGCCCCGCACGATCACCACGCGGCGGCCCTGGCCGCGCGCCCGCTCGTCCGCCGTGACCAGGCAGCGCAGGCCGGTCGAGTCGAGGAAGGTGAGCTTCGAGAGATCGAGCACGACGACCGGAGGCGACGAAGCCTCCACCCTTCGCAGCTCGTCTTGCACCTTGCCGACCGACGAGAGATCGAGCTCACCCCGGAGAGCGACGTGCACGAGTCGGTTGCGGTCCTCGGTCTGGACATCGAGGATCTCCACCAGCCGGAACCTAGCGTAGTCCCGCTCGCTTCGCGAGTTGCCAAGCGAAGTAGAGCTGGACGGCCGCGAAGGAGAGCTCGAGGGCGCGCTCCGAGAGGACGTTCGCAAGCGCAACGCCCGCCAGCACCCCCAGCGGGGACAGAACGCCGACGGCCAGACCGTCCTTCAGCCGCACGTTGCCGTACTCCCGCTGCCTCCAGGTCCCCACCACCGCGACCAGCACGATCGCCACCAGGGACGTGGCCTGCGCGCCGAGCTGAGACTGGTCGGCGAATACGACGAGCGCCGGCACGAACAGGATTCCGCCGCCCACTCCCAGCAGGCCGCCGGATACCCCCGCGACAAAGCCGAGCGCCAGCAGACCAGTCCAGTCGAGCGTGTCCATCTAGAAGATCAGCACGGCCGCCGAGCAGACGAGGAGCACGACGAAGGCACCCGCCACGGCGCGCTCCGAGATGCGCTGCTGCACTGCCGTCCCGACGACCACGCCGGCGACGGCGGGCAGCGCGATGACGACACCCTTCCAGAAGTCGACGTTCCCGTAGATCGCCTGGGCCGCGGCGGCGAGCGCGCCGATCACGATGATCGCCGCCAGCGACGTGCCGGTCGCCTCCTTCTGCTCGTAGCCGAACCAGAGCACCAGCAGCGGCACGATGATGGTGCCGCCGCCGATGCCGAACAGGCCGGAGAAGGCGCCCGCGCCGGTCGCGACGACCGCGAGGCGAAGCAGCCTGGACGACATCGCGGGGCATACTACGGCCCGTGCCCGCTCTGCCCTCAGATGCGCTCGCCGAGGCGCTCCGCCCGCTCATCTCGGAGCCCGCGCGGGCCGCGGTGTTCTGCGACATCGACGGAACGCTCGCGCCGATCGTCCGACGCGCGGACGAGGCCCAGGTGCGCAAGGAGGTCTCCGTGCTGCTCGGGAAGCTGGCGCGCCGCTACGGCTGCGTGGCCTGCATCTCGGGACGGTCGGCGGCCGAGGCGCGCCGGCTCGTCGGGGTCGGCGGGATCGCGTACGTCGGCTCACACGGCGCCGAGGTGCTGACGCCCGGGGCGAGCCGACCCCGAACCGTCCCGGCGTGGGCGAGCTGGCAGGATCGGGTGCGGGCGTTCGCCGCCGAGCGCGACAATCGGGAGCTGCGCCGGCTGCGGGTGAGGATCGAGGACAAGGGGGCGATCGCCGCCTTCCACTGGCGCGGCGTGCCGGACGAGGACGCCGCTAGAACGCATCTGGAGGGTCTCGCCCAGGAGGCCGAGGCGGCGGGGATGGCGGTCCACTGGGGCCGCAAGGTGCTCGAGGTCCGCCCGCCGGTGGCGATCGACAAGGGCCAGGCCGTCCGCGACCTGGTGGATACCGCGGCGCCGCGGACGGCGCTCTATGGCGGCGACGATGCCACCGACCTGGACGCCTTCGAGGCCCTCGAGTCGCTGCGCGACGAGGGCGGGCTGGACGTGGTCGTGCGAGTCGGGGTCCGATCGGACGAGGGGCCCGCGGCGATCGTGGAGCAGGCCGACCTGGTGGTGGACGGCGTCGACGGCTTTACGCGGGTTCTCGCGGCGCTGGCCGAGGAATGAGCGGATGCGCTTCCGCGACTTCCTGCGCGTCGCCGTCCTGCTCTTCGGCGGCGCGGCCACGGCACTGGCGGTCGTCTCGATCCTTGGGGCCACGCGCAAGGACTCGGTCACACTCGTCTACGTAGCCGCCGCCTGGTGGGCGGGCGCGACGGTCGCGGGGCTATGGCTCGGTCGCCGGCCGATCGCGACGTCGGGGATCGCCGGCCTGCTCGCCGCAGCTCGACGCACCAACACGCTCCCCGAGCTCGAGCCGGGAGCCGTGATGTTCAACCGCCTCTGGCCGCTGGCCCTCCTGGCGATCGCCTCCGGCGTGATCGGCTTCTTCTTCCCGCAGGTGCCCGTGATCGCCACCGGCTACTCCTTGCTGATGGCGCTCCTGTGGCGCAAGCAGTACGCCGCCGTCGCCGCCATCGAGGGCCGTGACGGCGTCGAGTTCTGGTTCGACAGGAGCTCGCCCTTCGGCGCCCCGAAGCTCCTGCGCCTACCGGGGCTGCGGAAGGTGGAGCCGACGGAGGTGGGCCCGGCCGTCCGCCCCTAGGTCCCCTGGGCGCCGCGCTTGCGGAGGCGCTTCAACTCGTCCCAAGGCCGCGTGTTCGCCACGTGCCCCGCCGTGAGCCATGCACGTCTCGCGGTGGCCACTCCGTAGCGCATGTTCGCGAGCGTCCTCGGCCAGTGGGCGTCGGAGTCGACCACGAGCGTCACGCCCGCCTCCGCGGCCGCCCGGGCGTACACGTCGTTCAGGTCGCGCCGGTTCGGGTTGGCGTTGATCTCGAGGAAGGTGCCGGTCTCGGCGGCCTTCGCGATCACGCGGTCGAGGTCGAGGGCGTACGCCGCGCGCCGCTCGATGAGTCGGCCGGTGGGGTGCCCGATCGCGTCGACGAGCGGATGCTCCATCGCGTGGAGCATGCGCTCGGTCTGCTCGCTCTCCGAGAGGCGGAAGGAAGTGTGGAGGCTCGCCACGACCCAGTCGAGCTCCGCCAGGACCTCGTCGGCGTAGTCGACTGACCCGTTCGCCAGGATGTTCGTCTCCGTGCCCGCGAGGACCGTGATCCCCACGTCCTCGAGGGAGCGGATTCGCTCGACCTGACGGCGCAGCTCGTCCGGCTGCACGTCGTTGCCGAAGCCGTGCGAGGCCGAGTGGTCGGTGATCGCGACGTACTCGTAGCCGCGCTCGCGTGCCGCTTCCGCCATCTCCTCGATCGTGGCGTGCCCGTCGGAGGCGACCGAGTGCATATGGAGGTCGCCGCGAATGTCACCGAGCTCGATCAGCTGGGGCAGGGCATCGCGCCGCGCCGCCGCGAGCTCGCCGCGGTTCTCGCGCAGCTCCGGCGGGATGAACCGCATGCCGAGTCGCTCGTAGACCTCCTCCTCGGTGCCGCAGGCGAGCGTCCCACCGCTCTCGTCGTCGACGATGCCGTACTCGCTCACGTGCAGGCCGCGCCTGACCGCGTCGCTGCGCAGCGCCTCGTTGTGCCTCCCGGAGCCGGTGAAGTGCTGGAGCAGATTGCCGAACGCCTCCTCCGGGACGATGCGCAGGTCCACCGGAAGGCCGGAGTGGGTGATCGCCCGCGCGCCCGCCTCCCCGGAGGCCTGAACGCCGTCGATGGGCTCGAGCGAGCAGAAGGCCTCGACCAAGGCGCCGGGATCGGTGGACGCCGCCACGATGTCGAGGTCCTTGACCGCGTCGGCCATGCGCCGGGCGCTGCCGGCGAGCTCCACCCGGATCGACGCGGGGTGATCTCGCAGGGTGGCCACCAGCTCCTCGCCCACTGCGAGCGCCTTCGACAGGAGGAGGCGCGCCCGCGGTCGCCCGTCGGCGCCGGTCGCGAGCGCCGCCAGCACGTTCTCCTCGGCCTTCTGGCCGAAGCCCGGGATCCCCTTGAGGCGGCCCTGCTCGGCCGCCGCCTTGAGGTCGTCCAGCGACGTCACCTCCAGATGCTCGTATAGGAGTCGCGCCCGCTTCGGTCCGAGCCCGGGGATGCGCGTCACCTCGATCAGGCCGGAGGGGATGCGCGCCTTGAGCTTGTCGGCCGAGGGGATCGAGCCGGTCTCGAGCAGCGCGTCGATCTTCTCGGCGATCGTCTTGCCGACGCCGGGGAGGTCCTCGGCGCGACCTTGCCGGGCGAGCTCCTCGACCGAGACGCCCGCCTCGCGGATGGCCTTCGCGGCGTTCCGATAGGCGACCACTCGATAGACGACGGCGCCGTCGAGCTCGTACAGGCTCGCAAGCTCCTCGAAGGCGTCCGCGATGTCACCGTTGCGCATGAAGACGTCAACCTCCCCGATCCAGGGGCCGGCATCCGTGGCCGCTGGGGTTGGGTCCCGACACCTGGACTAGCCTACGCGCCCGTTGCCGGGCGTTTGGCTGATCCTCCCCACCTACGACGAGGCCGAGAACGTGGAGCCGCTGGTGCGTGCAGCACTGGAGCGGCTGGAGGCGTTGGGGCGGCGTCACACGATCCTGATCGTGGACGACAGCTCGCCCGACGGGACCGGCGAGATCGCGGATCGGCTCGCGGCCGAGATCCCCCAGGTCCAGGTCCTCCACCGGGCGCGCAAGCAGGGCCTCGGCCACGCCTACCTGGCCGGTTTCGCGGTCGCGCTCGACCACGGCGCCGACCTCGTCATGGAGATGGACGCCGACTTCTCGCACGACCCGGGCGACATCCCGCGGCTGATCGCGGCCGCCGAGGCCGCCGATCTGGTGCTCGGGTCGCGCTACGTGCCCGGCGGTGGGATCGCGAACTGGGGCCTGGTGCGCCGGCTCGTCAGCCGCGGCGGCTCAGCGTATGCTCGGATCGTGCTCGGCGTGCCCGTGCGCGACCTCACCGGCGGCTTCAAATGCTTCAACCGCCGGGTGCTCGAGGCGATCGACCTCGGCGGTGTCCGCGCCGACGGCTACGTGTTCCAGATCGAGCTCACCTACAGGGCCGTACGGGCCGGCTTCGCGGTCACGGAAGTGCCGATCCTCTTCCGCGAGCGACGGGTGGGGGCCTCGAAGATGACCCCGCGGATCGCGCTGGAGGCAGTCTGGAAAGTGCCTGCGCTGCGCGTCCGGGCGTAACCAAGTCCGTCCTGGGGGTCGCTATATTTTGTATAGCAGGTCGAGTCCAACGAAGTGTAGAGAGAAGGAGCAGACGTGGTGGGCGCAATCCACGAGGTGACCGATCAGAACTTCCAGGCCGAGGTGCTCGAGGCCGACAAGCCGGTGCTGGTCGACTTCTGGGCGCCTTGGTGCGGTCCCTGCCGCATCGTCGCTCCGCACCTCGAGGAGCTCGCGGGTGAGCGTGAGGACCTTCAGATCGTCAAGCTGAACGTCGACGACAACCCGCAGACCGCGGCACGCTACAACGTGCTCTCGATCCCGATGCTCCTGCTCTTCAAGCACGGCCAGGTGGCCCACCAGATCATCGGCGCGCTCCCGAAGAGTCGCCTTCTTCAGGAGATCGGCCCCGCCCTCGCCGCCTGACGGCTCGTCAGGTCAGGCTTCGCTCACGCGGATGCGGGCGTATAGGCGGTGCAGCGGCTTCGGCGCCCACCAGTTCCACCTTCCGAGCAGCTCCATCAGTGAAGGCACCAGCAGCGCGCGGATGATCGTCGCGTCGAGCAGCACGGCGATGGCCGTTCCGAGCCCGAGCTCCTTGATGAACACGATCTGCGAGGTGACGAACGCGCCGATCGCGATGCAGAAGAGCAGCGCGGCGGCGGTGACGATCCTCCCCGTGCGCTCGAGGCCGACCGCGACCGCCTCCGAGTCCGAGTAGCCGCCGTCGCGGGCCTCCTTGATCCGCGAGAGCAGGAATACCCCGTAGTCGGTGGAGAGCCCGAAGACGACCGCGAACAGCAAGAGCGGCTGGGTCGAGTCGAGCCCGCCCTGGCTCGTGTAGTCGAGCAGGCCCTCGAGGCGTCCGTGCTGGAAGATCAAGACCAGGATCCCGAACACCGCACTGAGGCCGAGAGCGTTCATCAGCAGCTGCTTGAGCGGCAGGACCACCGAACCGGTCATCACGAAGAGGACGACGAACGTCACCGCGGCGACGATCGCAAGAACGAGCGGCAGGTGATCGACCAGGCTCTCCTGGAGGTCGATGTAGTGGGCGGTCGTTCCCGTGACCAGGGTGTCGCCGTCGACCGAGCGCAGGTCACGGACCAGCTCCTGGCTGCGCTCGGCGAGCGGCGGAGCCGATGAGGTCACGGCGACCGCATAGGTTCCGTCGGCGAGCCTGCGCGCGGACCCGACCGCCGCCGCGCCCGGGACCTCGGCGGCCGCCTGGGTGACCCGCGCCGCCTCTTGCGCGTCGCCGCGGACCGACAGCGTCGCCGGTGTGTCTCGATAGGGCGGGAACTCCGTCCGCAGCGCATCGTCGACCTGGCGTGCACTCGCCGACTCCGGCAGGACCTGCGCATCCACCGAGGTGAAGTGGATCCCCAGGAACGGGATCCCGAGCGCTATCAAGAGCGCAGCCGAGGCCGCGGCGATACGGCCCGGGAAGCGCATGACGAGTTGCGAGAGGCGGTACCAGAAGCCCGCCCGCGCCGGCCGCGCGTCGCGCTCGGCGCGACTGACCAGGAACGCCGGTGCGAGGGCGTTGACCCGACCGCCGAGCAGCGTGAGGACCGGCGGCAGGACGAGGAGCGCGATCGCAGCTGCGATCAACGCCACGAAGAAGCCGCCGATCCCCATCGAGTACAGGAATCGCTGGGGGAAGACCGCCAGCGAGGCGAGCGCCCCCGCGACGGTAATCGAGCTGAACAGCACGGTCCGCCCGGCTGTTGCCAGCGTGCGCCGCATGGCTTCCGGCCCCGGCCCCGTGCGCGCGATCTCCTCGCGATAGCGCGAGACGATGAAGAGGCTGTAGTCGATGGCCAGCCCGAGCCCGAGCCCGGTGACCAGGTTGAGGGCGAAGATCGAGACCGAGGTCAGCTCGCTCGCGACCCGAAGCATCATGAACGTTCCGACGATCGTCAGCCCGCCGATGAGCAGCGGGAGCAGCGCGGCGACGGCTTCGGAAGAAGACCAGCGACAGCAGGAAGAGCAGCGGGAATGCGAAGAGCTCGGCCGTCCGAAGGTCCCGCTCGACCTGATTGTTGACCTGCTTCTGGGCGACTGCCGGTCCGCCGACCGTGACGCCGGGCTCGTCGTGGAGCGAGCCGGTGATCCGCTCGGCGGCGTCTTGGAGCGCGTGGTCGTCCGTGGGCTTCAGCGCGATGGCGAGGTAGGTCGAGTCGCCGTCTCGGGCGATGAAGTCGCGCGATCCTGTGGTCAGGAAGCTGGACACGGAGGCGACGTCCGGGTCCTTCTGGACCTGACGGGTGATCTGCTCGACTCGGTCGCGACCCTGGCCCGTGCGCACGTGGGCGCCGTCGACGAGCACGACGATCCCCGTTTCCCGGAAGCCCGCGTCCTCGAGCCGCTGGTCGGCGATCACGCTCTCGGTGTCAGGGTCGTCGGCGCCGTAGGGATCGAGCCGATTCGCGACGCCGGCGCCGAGCGCTCCGGCCACGACGAAGAAGAGCGCCGCGACGATCAGCACGCGCTTCGCCCGGCTCTCCGCGAATCGCGCCAGCAGATTCATCATGATCGGCAGCGTATCAAGATTTCCAAGGATCTAAACCTAATTCCGGGGTTCCAACACCATTATCAGGTCTGCCGGGTAACATCAGCGGTGTGACCGCGAAGAAGCGCTATGCCCAGTACTGCTCTGTCGCCTACGCCCTCGATCTGCTCGGGGAGCGCTGGACGCTGCTCGTCGTCCGCGATCTGCTCATGGGGCCCAAGCGCTACACCGATCTCCGTGAGGGGTTGCCCGGAATCGCGACGGACATCCTCACGATCCGCCTTCGCACCCTCGAGGAAGCGGGGTTCGTGCGGCGGCGGGAGCTGCCCCGCCCCGCGCCGGCGACCGTCTACGAGCTGACAGAAGCCGGGCAGCGGCTCGGTCCGGTGGTGGCAGCGCTCGGCCGAGTCGGGCTCGAGCTCATCGGCGCGCCAGGGCCTGAGGACGACCTACGCGCCGAGCGCCTGGTGCTGGCGCTTCGGCTGAGGTTCCGGGAGGAGGACTTCGCCGACCTTGCCGAGAGCTA